>ERZ808246.2767-NODE-2767-length-10592-cov-3.530891_pt1 | contig 10592 bp, 11 predicted proteins | sample MGYA00521083_ERZ808246 | MGnify/ENA primary metagenome ERZ808246 (study PRJEB31516, sample SAMN03275577) | gut metagenome | biome: mammalia-associated habitat; material: feces | host: Papio cynocephalus | place: Kenya | collected 2012-07-07 ...
GGAGGGTCTTCTTTTTAAGCAATTTCAAGCAAACGTCGTTACATAGCCCTCGTATGAAAAAAGTATCCATATCGAGGGCAGGAAAAGGCAGGATTCTAATTTTAGAATTCTTTTTTAATGGTTGAAATATGCGTTTATTCAAAAATAGTGGCAGAGTGTTAATTAACGATGTTTACCAAAATTTATAGAAAAACGTATACATCAGATATTCTTTTGGCCATGATAGATGCCTCCTAATCAAAGAATATACCAGGTCAAAAATTGATATGGCGCCCTACCGAAGTATCTTGGATTGACGTATACAGAAAAACACGGATTTCTCCGTGTTAATTTTCGATGGCGGAGGAATAGGGATTCGAACCCTAGCTCCCGATTAAGAGACTACGAGCTTTCCAAGCCCGCCCCTTCAACCACTTGGGTATTCCTCCGTTTGCCTAAAAAGGCAAGAAAGATTATAAGTTCTTTCTTTTTGGTTCGCAATGTATTTTTTTATCTATGGTATAATAACTTGGATTATGCAAGAAATAAAAGTTTCATCTTCTTCCTCGGGCCAAAAAATTGAAAAGTTTGTCAAGAAATATCTTTCCGACGCCCCTTTGGGCTTTATATATAAGGCTTTTAGAAAGAAAGATATAAAAATCAATGGCCATTGGGTTAAAAAAGACGCTATCGTAAAAGAAGGTGATATAGTTCGAATCTATGTAAGCGATAAGCAAATGGAAGATTTTAAAAAGCCTAGGCCCGTTTGCAAAAAAGATTTGCCATATCATATTGTCTACGAAGATAAAAATGTATTGCTTATTGATAAACCATCTGGGGTGCTCGTGTATGGAGATAAGGTAGGAAATAGAGAAACTTTAGGCAACGCTGTTTTGGATTATCTTTATTTTAAAGGCGAATTTGATCCTAACTCTTCCTCTTTTATCCCATCTCCTGCCCATAGACTAGATAGAAATACTTCTGGATTGATAATATATGGAAAAACCGATGCCGGATTAAAAGAGTTAACCGATTTATTTAAAGAAAGAAAAAACATTGCTAAATATTATTTAACGTTAGTAAAAGGGGATGTTTCTTCTAATGGGAAAATCGATAAGCCTTTATACAAAGATTCTTTGGAAGGAAGAGTATATATACGTAAAATTGAAGAAGGAGGAAAATCTGCCTTAACAAAATATAAAGTAATTAATAGGTATGGCGAGTTTACTTTATTAGAAGCAGAACTTTGCACGGGGAGAACCCATCAATTACGCGTTCATTTTGCTTCTATTGGGCACCCAATTATCGGCGATGATAAATATGGTGATTTCTCTTTGAATAAGAAAGTAGAGGCCCTTACTGGTTTAGACAGTCAATTCCTTCACGCCTATAAAATTAAATTTGGAAAGCTTAACGGGGTGCTTGCTTCTTTATCAAATAAGGAGTTTATATCACCCTTAAGCGAAAAATATACGCAAATCATTGAAAAGTTAACTAAATGATACAAAAATATTTACGGAGAAATTTATGGATTACATTACAAATTACAATAGATGGTTAAATTCTAGCAAGGTTTCGAAAGAGGATAAGCTAATTCTTCTTAGTATGAGTAAGGAAGAAAAAGCAGACGCATTTTATAAGGATGCCGAATTTGGAACAGGTGGAATGAGAGGCATTCTAGGTCCTGGAACCAATAGATTAAATGAGCATACCATTACTAGGGTTGCCATTGCTTTTGGTTTATTTGTTAAAAAAACTTATGAAAATGCCGAGAATAGAGGAGTGGCCATAAGCCATGACAATAGGCATCATTCGAGGGATTTTACTTTATTAAGCGCCCGCATTTTAAATCAAATGGGCATTAATACTTATATTTTTGATTCCTTGCGTCCTACTCCAGAACTTTCCTTTGCCGTTAGGGAATTAGGATGCTGCGGTGGAATCATGGTCACGGCTAGCCATAATCCAAAGCAATATAATGGCTATAAGGTTTATGATGATACTGGCTGCCAATTAGTACCTGACTCCATTCAACCAATGTTAGATATTCTTTCTTCTCTTCCCAATGAATTGGATATAGAAGTCCCTTCATCTTCTAAAAAAGGCATTAATCAAATTATCTCGCCTGAGTTAGATGAAAAATATTGTTCTTTGGTTTTGTCTTGCCAAGTTCATCCTGAGCTAGACAAAAATGGATTCAAAGTTATTTATTCTCCCCAACATGGCGCTAGCCTTGAATCTGCTTTAAAAGTATTTGAATCGGCAGGTTATGAAATAATCCCCGTTAAAGAACAATGTGTCCATGATCCAGATTTTGGGGCTACCAAATCTCCAAATCCAGAAGTGGCCTCCGCCTGGGAATTATCATTAGAATACGCTAAAAGAAATCATGCCGATTTATGCGTTATGACTGATCCTGACGGAGATAGATGCGGGTTAGCCTATCTTTCTTCTAAGGGGAATTATGAAAGATTAACCGGGAATCAATCCGGAGCTTTGCTAATCGATTATTTATTTAAGTCTTACCTCGAGAAAGGGATAATGCCAGAAAATCCTGTGATGTATGATACTATCGTTACAAGCGATTTGGGCCGTAGCATAGCCACTAGTTATGGAGTGAAAGTCGAATCCTTTTTGACGGGATTTAAATATATTGGGGAAAGAATCCATCACTATGAAAAAATAGGACATGGGCCAACTTTTGTCTTTGGATATGAAGAATCTTATGGCTGCTTAGTTAAACCCTTTGTAAGGGATAAAGATGGGGTTCAAGCTATCTTGCTATATTCGGAAATGGCTCTTTATTATAAAAGAAAAGGCATCGCCCTTGATGAAGCCTTTAAAAACCTAGAAGAAAAATATGGTTATCATCATGCTTGCTTAAATGATGCTTATTTTGAAGGGATGGAAGGCAATGATACCATGAAGCGGCTTATGAAGGAACTTCATGAATCACCTTTAACTTCCCTAGCAGGATTAAAAGTCAAATCAATTGAAGACTACCTACACGATGTCATTACTTTTGATGATGGAACAACTAAAAAGATTGAGGGCTTGCCCGTATCCGATGTTTTAAAATATAGGTTTGAAGATGGTTCAACCTTAGCCATTAGGCCAAGTGGGACCGAACCTAAGGTAAAGTTCTATATCGAAACAAAAGGCAAAACTAGTGAGGGGTTAGATATTAAAGCCAAATCAATATACGCCGGAATTATGAATCGGCTTGGATTAGAAGTTAAATAAAGAAGCTAGAGTAAGAGCAACTCCTTCTTGGGTGTTGCTCTTTTTTGTTACATTAAACTTTTCTAGCAATATTTTTGATTTGGCGTTTTTCATGGCAAAAGGTTGTCCGACTCTTTCTAACATCGATAAATCATTAAAGGAGTCGCCAAAACCTATACAATCTTCTTTTTTGATTTTGTAGTAATCGAGAATATATTGTAAAGCATTACCTTTATTTACCTCTTCTAGATAAAGCTCGCTATAAAAGGAATTTCTCCAATGACGTAATTTTATTTTATTTGACCCGTGTAGTAATTTTTTTAATTCTTCATCGTATTTGTGGCTTGACTTAAAAACACATGAAAGTATTTCCTTATTAGGAAAGGAATTTATTTTTCCAAATTTAGTTTTAATTCCTTCATAAGGGAAATATTTCTTTAAATAATTATCATTTCTTAATGAATAAAGAAACAAAGAATCATCTAAAACAATCGAGCTAAATATCTTTTCTCCTTCTTTTATTATCTTTAGGGCAAATTCAGCTGGAATGCATTTTTTTATATAGGGAAAACAATTATCAGAGGGATTAAAAATAACGGCCCCGTTATATGAAATGATAGGTGCGTTACCATTCATTTGCTTATAAATAGGTAACAAACTTCTAGTGGGCCTACCTGAAGTTAAAATAACCAAATGGCCTTCTTCAATTAACCTAGATAAGACTTTTTGGCTATATTCTCCTAATGTCTCATCTTTTTTTAATAAAGTTCCATCTAAATCTATGGCAATTAGCTTTTTATTCATCAATATCTAATAGTCCTACGGCGTGTTGAACCCTTTTTAGCGTCTTATTGGCTACTAAAGCAGCTTTTTCTCTTCCTTGGCGTAAGACTTCTAGATATTCCTTAGAGTCTAAATAATGATGGTATCTTTCTTGGAATGGGCCAATCTCATCAACGACGGCATCGGCGACTTCTTTTTTAAAATCGCCATATCTATAGTCTTTAAATTTCTTTTCGGCTTCTTCGATGCTAATTTCCTTTATTGAAGCATAGATTGTCAATAAGTTTGAAATGCCTGGCTTATTTTCCTTATCGAATTTGACTTCGCTTCCGGAATCAGTTACGGCAGACATTATTTTCTTTCTAATTGTCTTTAAGTCATCTAAAAGGAAAATATCGCCTTTTGGATCGCTTTTAGACATTTTTACGGTCGGGTTAGTTAACGACATTATTCTAGCGCCGACTTTATTTATTTGATACTTTGGGGGAACCAAAGTCCCTTCCCCGTATCTAGAATTCATCCTGTTTACTAAGTCTCTAGTGATTTCTACATGTTGGATTTGGTCTTCTCCAACCGGGACAATGTCTGCATCATATAAAACAATATCGGCCGCCATTAAAACCGGATAGGCAAATAAGCCAAGTCCAATCGCGGATTCCTTCATTTTCGCTGATTTATCTTTGAACTGAGTCATTCTAGACAATTCACCCATGTATAGATAATTCTGCAATATTGCATTTAATTCGGCGTGGGCGGGGACACTAGATTGCAAAAATATAGTTGTTTTCTTTGGATCTAGTCCAGATGCTAGATAAAAACAAGCAATGTCTCTAGAATTTTTATTTAAGAAGTTTGGATCTATTGGCAAAGTCAAGGCATGCAAATCGGCGATAAAGATAAATACTTCGCCTTGGTCTTGAAAATCTTTAAAATGTTTTAAGGCGCCTATATAATTTCCTAATGTAACATTGCCAGTTGGCTTAATTCCAGATAAAATCCGAGTCATAACAAACCTCTTTTCAAGGCTTTATTGTACACTAAAAAGAGAATTTGTTTATATATTTGGCCTTAATAGTAATATAAATTTACGCGTTTTTGTTTTATTACAAACTTCGTCTTAAGATTAATTATTAATCTTTGGTCTGTGCTATAATGAATTTGTCATGATTAAGATTTATACTTCTCCATCTTGTTCAAGCTGTCGCAAGGTAAAAAAATGGTTCGATGAGCAGCATATTCCATACGAGGCTAAAAATATTTTTGGCGATACTTTATCCGTAGAAGATGTAAAAGAAGTCATAGCCAAAGCCGAAAATGGAACCGATGATATTATTTCGACTCGTTCTAAAATCGTCTCGGAAAATAACATTAATTTCGACGATATGACCATTTCCGAATTAATTGATTTCATTAGAAAGAATCCTTCGATTCTAAAACGTCCAATCATTGTAGACGATAGAAGATTGCAAGTTGGCTATAACGAGGAAGAAATCAGGACTTTTATTCCTAGGGCTAGAAGGCTTGCGGAGATGTATTGTTCTCCTAAAGAATGTGAGAATTATTCCACTTGCCCTCATGCCAAAGATAAGATGGATGATAAAAAATGAATAAGAAGAATAACTTTGGAACAATTTCTTTTACGTTATTGACTTTATTTTCCTTTGCCTTGTTTTTTTGTTTTATCTTTATTGGCTTATACAATTTCATGTGGTTTGGGGATATGGTTTTTGATTTGGTGAGGAAAAATACTTTTTATTTAGTATATTTGCCTCCTCTTCTTTTAAGTATATTTGCTATTCTTTCTTTCTTTTTTATGATTGGTTATTTAGTAGGGATAGCCAATAAATCCAGATCGACTGCCTTAATTGGATCTATCCTTTTATCTCTAGTTTTTGGCCTTTCTGGAATGATAAAAGGTTTAGAGTCTTTCTTATTGGAAGATTTTGATTTAGCAAATCCACTTTATTTATGCTCGATAATTTCTAGTTTTACATCTTTGCTTTTTATTATCTTTTCTCTTGCTTGTATTTCTATTTCTTACAAAAAGAAGAGTTATAAAGCTAATTTAATTCTTTCTATTTTTTCGTTAGTCTTTGCTTTGGCTACTTTTGCCTTGAACTTTTTTGCTTTGGATATTTTCTCTTCTTTGAATACATTTTTTACCTTAAATAATTTATTAGAAGGCAATATGTATCGTTTTCTATATCCTCTTTCGCTTGTTATTTTTTCTTTCGCTTTATTTTTCTTGCCTGCTAAAAATAAAATAGAAGAAGCCAATAAATAAAAAAGCAAGATTACTCTTGCCTTCTTTTTACTGTTTTAAAGCTTGCATGGCTCGATAAGTTTTTGAATTATTTGAGAAAGTAAAGTCATTTATGTCATTTTTCTTTAATAAATTGGACAAAATATCTTTCGCGCCTTCTAAATTGTTATATTCAAATTCGACCTCATAATCGGTGATGCCAGAATAAACATTCCTATCTATAGACAATAAACCACCTTCATATTCGACATCAATTCTTTCTGTCGTTAATGATGTTATGATCTTTAAAGCAGCTATATCGATATCTAACATCGTCAAAAATCTTGATGTGTCGCCTTTAGGGAATATTCCTTTATTTGTAAAATCTAGAAATTGTTCATGACTTATCGTGCAGTTTTTTTCCAATAAACCTTGCGACAACGGGGTTTTTAAGGTTAATTCATATTGGGAGTTTCTTTCTCTTATCCTTAAGGCTATGCCTTCTTTATTTAAGATTCTATCCTTGCTATCTATGTAGTAATTTGTTTGTATATATCTTGGGCTATAAGGAAATGCCTTGGCTAGTTTTCTATATTCATCTTGGGATATAAGGATTTTTGCTTCAATTTCGATTGCATTTGACATAGTTTGCTTCCTCTTGTGGTATTATAACTCAGTGAAAGGATTATGTATGTTTCTTCTTTATTTTATCTATTTGGACTTCAATACCTTTTTAAAACAAAATGCCTTATATCTAGCTTTGGGGGTAGTTGGGCTTATAGTTTTGGTTTTATCCTTAATTTTCTTTCTTTATCGTTTTAACAAAAAGAAAGAATCAAAGAAAAATAAAAATAAAAGTAGGGGTAGCAAAAGCGAATATATTTCTTCTTTCGGCGGGGAAGATAATTTAATTAATTATAAACTTGTCGGTTCTAGAATTGAAGTTACGCTTAAAGACTATGATAAAGTGGATAAAGAAAAACTAAAGTTTGCCGGAGTAGATGGCTTTATCTTGATGTCAAATAAATTGACCCTTGTTTTAAAAGGTGACTCTAAAGAAGTTTATAATCGTATTTTTGGCGAATGAATCATCTTTTGTTGAAGACATGTGCTTGAATATCTTCAATGGGCAAGCCCATTACATTATAAAAGCTACCTTCTATATGATTAATTAAAGGATAATCGTCTTGGATTCCATACGCCCCGGCTTTATCTAGAGGCAAAAACTTATCCACGTATTCTATTATTTGTTCTTTGCTTAATGAATTAAAATAAACTTTAGTAGAAACGGTCCTAGTTATTTCTTTTCCTTTCCCAATATAAATATAACCAGAATTTACAATATGTTCCTTGCCATTTAATTCTTCTAACATTTCAATGGCCTTTTCTTTTGTATGTGGCTTTCCTAATACTTTATTGTTAAAAATTACGATGGTATCGCAGGCAAGTATTTCATCGTCTTTATGTTTACTAGCTATCGCATATCCTTTGGCTTTGGCTTCTTCTAAGGCTAAATCTTTAGGAGGCAAATCTAAAAGCGATTCATCAATATTAGGCACTTCTATTTGAAAAGAAGGAAGTAGTTTTTTTAATAATTCTTTTCTTCTAGGGGAAGAGGAGGCTAAGATAAACATTTTTAATCCTTATTCATTATGACTGGAATTATCATTGGCTTCCTTCCGGTCTTTCTTTCTACATATTTTGAGACGACGGATTTTATCGTGGCTTTGATTTCGCTAAAGCTAACTCTTTCTTTCATTAATTCCCTTACGGCTTCTTCAGCCCTTATTTGGGAATGTCTTACAACGTGGCTAGTTTCACTTGACGCAAAGCCTCTAGCATATACTAAAGGAGGGACGATTAAGGTATTTGTTTTCGGTTCAATTGTTAACAAGACTGAGATCATTCCATCATTTTTTAAGACATCGCGATCGCTCATGACGGCACCTGAAACGCCATCTAAATCATTTCCGTCGATATAGACGTCTTCAGCAGAAATATGAATGCCTCTTTCTATTTTGTGGTTTTTTAAGACTATGTTATCCCCGTTATCGCAAATGAAGACATTTTCTTTCTTCATCCCTAATTGCATTGCTACATCGCCATGTAACTTTAGCATTCTATATTCACCATGGACTGGCATGAAATATTTAGGCCTTACCAAACGTTGCATTAAACGCAGTTCTTGTCTACTGGGGTGACCGGAAGAATGCAAGGAGAAAGCCAAGGAGTTTTGCTTAACATCCGCCCCCATTTTGACCAAATTATTAACTAGCCTATCAACTAAAACCCCATTTCCTGGGATTGGGTTTGAAGAAAATATGACTGTATCGCCAGGATAGATGGCGGTATTTCTATTATCGCCTGAGACAATCTTAGATAAGGCTGCCATTGGTTCACCCTGGGAGCCAGTACAAATTATGCAAACATCGGACAATTTGTAATTTTTTAGCATCGTTTCTTCAATTAATGAAGTATCTGGAATTTTTATATATCCATATTCTCTAGCGATGGAGATAACATTTTTCATGGAACGGCCAAGAATACAGATTTTTCTTTTATGGGTTGCTGCTATTTCAACTACTTGTTGGATACGGTTTATATTGCTAGAGAAGGTAGAAACAATAATTCTACCCGGCGCTTTTTCAAATATTTCTTCTACTCCAGCCCTAACATTAGTTTCGCTTGGAGTATATCCTTCTATTTCGGCATTAGTAGAATCAGCCATTAACAAATCGACGCCTTCGCTTCCAAGCCTAGCTAATTTATCTAATTCAAAATTAGGTCCGACCGGAGTCAAATCGATTTTGAAATCACCAGTTTCTATGATTCTTCCTTGCTTTGTATCGATACAAATCCCATATGAATCTGGAATGGAGTGGGTAACCCTGAAGAAAGAGACCGTAAATTCATCCGCTACCCTGATTATGGAATTTGTGTCGTATTCTACTATTTTGATTGGGTCTTTTATTCTATTGTCTTCTAATTTATGCCTAATTAAGGCTGCGGCTAGGCGTGGGGCATATATAACCGGAATATGGACGGAACGTATTAAAAAAGGAATGCCACCGATATGGTCTTCATGGCCATGGGTAATAAATAATGCCTTTATTTTATTTCTATTGTTTTTTAAATAGGTATAGTCTGGAATTACATAGTCTACGCCTGGCAAATTGGCTTCTGGGAACCTAACCCCGGCATCGACAATTATTATTGATTTATCAGTTTCAAAACAATAAGTATTCTTTCCAACTTCCCCAAGCCCTCCGAGGGCATAAATATTTATTGGTGATTCAATTACCATAGAATATAACCTCTAAGAAATCCTTAACTAAAGTATGTTTCGTCCTTAAGCAAATTAACTATATCATAACAAGAAGAAAAGAAAGAAGAAAAAAACCATGAAAGTGGTTTCATGGTTTTAAAAATTATTTAAGGCGTGTATTTATATTTCAATCGCGCCTGGAATTGTTTTAAAAGGGTCTTTTGCATCTATATGGTCATAAAAAAGAATCCCGTGGAGGTGATCTATTTCGTGTTGCAAGACAATGGCATCATATCCTCTTGCATCTATTGTAATTACTTTGTTGTCTTTTAATGAATAGGCTTCTACTTTTATTTTATAAGGCCTATAGACTTTCCCTTTATGTGGTTTATCAACGGATAGACATCCTTCCCCTCCGGAAAGAAAGCAAAGTTTCAAGCTCGATGATTTTATTATTGGATTTACTAGTTGATACTCAATATAGCCATCTTCTATTGGGTAATAAACAACTAGCATTTTTTTGTTCACGCCTATCTGGGGGGCGGCTAATCCTACTCCTTCCCTAACGGTAGGATGTTTGGATTTGAAAGTAGGGTCTTGAGAAAGCTTTAGATATTCTAGCATTTCATTCAATGTGTTTTTGTCTTTCTCGGTTAAAGGCAATCCCACATCTTTGCATTTTCCTCTTAATGAGGGGACGTTATCTTTTGTAATTCTTAACATGTTTGAATTATAGCACTTTGCCTAACTTAAGGCTAAAATAGCATTCATGAATGAAAAAACATTAAAAAGTTTGAATGAATTCCTTATTGCTTTAAATAATGACGAAAGAATAATCGAGTTAAAAAAGAAGGAAGAGAATTTATCTTCTAAAGAAGTAGAAGAATTATCTAGAAAAATGAATTTGGCTTCTTCTTTATATGAAGAAGATTTATCTAGATATGGGTTTTCTTCTCCTCTATCAATAGAAAATAGAAAAAAATTGCATAAAGCCAAGTTAGAGCTAGACAACAATGAAAATGTTAAAGAATATATGCAATCATATTTAAAGGTTAAGGAATTATATTCTAAAATAGATGAAATTATTTTTTCTTCCTTTAG
>ERZ808246.2769-NODE-2769-length-10591-cov-3.246393_pt1 | contig 10591 bp, 6 predicted proteins | sample MGYA00521083_ERZ808246 | MGnify/ENA primary metagenome ERZ808246 (study PRJEB31516, sample SAMN03275577) | gut metagenome | biome: mammalia-associated habitat; material: feces | host: Papio cynocephalus | place: Kenya | collected 2012-07-07 ...
AACCAGCTTCCTGCGCCGAGAATCTCCCGAAAGCTTCCGAGCAAAAACAAAGCAACCGTGAATCCAAGTCCCATTCCGATTGCATCCAAAGCCGAATCACCCACGCTGTTTTTGCTTGCGAAGGCTTCGGCACGCGCGAGGATGATGCAGTTTACTATGATCAAAGGCAGAAAAATTCCGAGCGTTTTATACAGAGAAGGCAAAAATCCCTCTAAAATCAGACGCAGAATCGTTACAAAACCGGCGGTAACCACAATTAAACACGGGATTCGCACCTGATCCGGGATGATTTTCTTCAGCAAGGAAATGACAATATTGGAAGCAAGCAATACAAACAGCACTGATATTCCCATTCCGACACCGCCGAATGCGGTGGAAGTAGTCGCTAATGTGGGGCAGGTGCCGAGTACCAGCACCCACACGGGGTTTTCTTTTCCGATGCCGTTGAACAGGATTTCAAGACGTTTTTTCACGACAACTCCCCCTTGATTTCTTCAAACAGAAGCAGTGCCTTGTCTACCGCCGTTTTGATTCCTTCGGACGTGTATGTTGCACCGCTCATCGCAGTGATGTCTTTTGTGTCTCTTTGTCCCTCGTAGGCGCTCAGATATTCCTCTGTCATGGCACGGGTACCGACATTTTCCGTTTCCGAATGCTTTACCACCCGCACCGCCGAAACCGTGCCGTCACGGTAAATTCCTACCATCACATACAGTCCCGACTGATAACCGCGGGTTTCAATCTGGACGGCAACCGCGCTGTTGTCGGACGCTTTCCGCAGAAAAGTACATCCGTATTTTTCCGAAAAATCGACATCGGTTTCAAAATTTGAAAAGCTCTGCACCTCCGGCAAAACCGTCTTTGCCGCCGCATCCGCCGCTGCGTTGGAAGCGGCATCAATATACGGCTTTGTCAGGTGATATGCCGCAACCACAGCCGCGGTAACCACCAGGCAAATGACCGTCAGAACCAACACGGGACGCAGATATTTTGTATAGAAGCTTTCATTCATTGCGTTTTTACCGCCTTTGTACCGATACCGAACGGTTTCGGTCTGATATACCGTTCAATATACGGAACGGTGAGATTCATAAAAAGAATTGCATAGGACACCCCTTCTACAGAAGAAGCAAAATGACGGATAATTACCGTCAAAATGCCGCATCCGATTCCGAATACTGCTTTTCCCCATCCGGAAGTCGGCGAGGTGGTATAATCGGTTGCCATGAAGACCGCACCGAAGAACAGTCCGCCCGACATCAGCTCCCGCAGCGGCGCCGGAGACAAGAAACACGTCAGGACGGCTGCCGATCCCAAAAAGGTCAACGGAATGATCGGTGAAATTACTTTGGCAAAAATCAAATACAACCCGCCGAGGATAATTGCCAATATGCAGGTTTCTCCGATACAACCGCACCGAAATCCAAAAAAAAGTTCCTTCACGGACGGAAGATCGGACAAATTTGCTGATTCCGAAAGAAATTGCAGCGGTGTGGCGCTGCTTTTCAATCCGACAAAGCTGTTTCCGCCGCTCCACGCCGTCATTTCCTTCGGAAAGCATAAAAGCATCACGGCTCGTCCGAACAATGCGGGATTGACGAAGTTTTGTCCGATGCCTCCGAACAGCTGTTTTGCCACCAATATTGCTGCAATGCTGCCGATCAGACAGGCATACAAAGAAACAGACACAGGAAGATTCATGCCAAGCAGTACGCCCGTAACTGCCGCACTGAGATCACCAGTATAAACCGGACGACGAAGCAACAAACAATACAGCAGTTCTGTCAACACACAGAAAAGAACGCACAATCCGACCACTTGAAGGCTTTTCAACCCAAACAAAATTACTGCGGCAATCAATGCGGGAATGCACGCAATCAGCACGTGCAGCATGTCCTTCCTTGTCAAATGATCGTCATGAATGTGCGGAGAGGATGACCGCAACAGCTCTTGACTCATACTTTTCCTCCTGACCGAACCCAATTTTTTGCCAGCCGATTTGTGGCGACCAAATCGCGTTTTGCGGGGCAGACATAGGCACAGCAACCACATTCCATACAACTGAGAATGTGCAGCCGCTTCAATGCCTCCCGATCGCGATTGCGATATTTTCGGTCGAATTCCGCAGGCATCAGATGAAACGGACAAGCATTGAAGCATCTTCCGCAGCGAATACAGGGAGTGATGGCGGGCATTACCGCCTTTTCTTTTGAAAAGAACAAAACCCCGTTGGTGCTTTTTAAAATCGGCATACGTATATCCGAAACAGCAACACCCATCATTGGACCGCCGAAAAGAATTTTCCGTATCTCGCTTTCCGGAATTTTCAAAACCTTTACGATATCGCAAACGCGAGTACCGATCGGCACTTCCAGATTGCACGGTTCGGGAACCAGATCGCCGTCCACTGTGATTCTTCTGCGAATAAGCGGCTCTCCGGTGCGCAAAAACAGCCCGATTTTCGCCATGGTTGTGACATTGAGCACCAGTACACCAAGCTGTGCAGGAAGAACGCCCTGAGGCTGTATTATGCCGGTAGTGTGATAAATCAGCACCTTTTCCGCACCTTGGGGATAACGGCTTTTGAGTATTTTCACCCAAATATTTTCATGTTCGCCGCACTTTTTTTCAAAAAGCGCAATCGCTTCCGGTTTGTTCTCTTCGATCCCGAAAATGACCGTCCGACATTTAACAAATTTTCTCACGGTTTCCGCTGCCAAAAACACGTCGTCGGTGTTTTCCAGCATTGTACGATAATCGGAAGTCAGATACGGTTCACATTCAGCGGCATTGACAATCAGTGTTTCAATCGGCAAGTGTGTGTCCAATTTGGCAAAAGTCGGAAATGCCGCGCCGCCCAGTCCGACAATTCCACTGTTTTTAATTACCGAAAGGAACTCCTCGCGTGTCTGTACATCGGGCGGTGTAAAATCAAAAGAAGTACTTTTCGTCCGAATGACAATTTGCTGTGCTTTTCGCATATTCGGAAAATTTGCTTCCTCAACTCTCAGCACAGCTCCATCTGCCGGAGCGTGGATCGGAACTGTTTTTCCGTCTTCCGATTCGCCGATCACCTGTCCTGTTTTGACCATGTCGCCTGCTTCAACAACCGGTTTGCACGGGGCACCCAGGCTCATCGCCATGGAAACGGAAAGCTCTTCGGGCAAAGGAATTGTCTTTGTTTGTGAAAGTATCGAATGTTTACAGTCTTTCAGAAAAATCGTACTTAAACGGTGCATTTTTCACCAACCTCGTTTATTTTTTGAGTCAAACCACTTGCGAAATCGTCGAAAATCGTTTATAATAGAAAAAACTGTTTCGGGAGGCTGAAGAATGACTCGTCGTGACAAAATCAATTACTATTTGGATATCGCTCAAACCGTGGCAGAACGCGGAACCTGTCTGCGCCGTAATTTCGGCGCCATCATTGTAAAAAACGATCAGATTATTGCCACAGGCTATGTCGGATCGCCTCGCGGAAGAAAGAACTGCTGTGACCTCGGCTACTGTATGCGCGAGAAACTGAACATTCCGCGCGGAGAACGCTACGAATTGTGCCGTTCGGTTCATGCGGAAGCCAACGCCATTATTGCCGCTTCCCGTATTGATATGATCGACTCTACTATCTACCTTGTCTGTAAGGACTATAAGACGGGAGAGCTGGTCGCGGGAACAAATTCCTGCGCCATGTGCAAACGAATGATCATCAATGCCGGCATCTCCACGGTGATCATCCGCGACACTTCCGAAATATTCCGTGTGGTCAATGTCAATGAAGAATGGGTAATGAATGACGATTCTTTGACCGGTCATTTTGGTTATTGACAAAACTGCTGATTTCGTGTATGATATTGTATTGCAGGCCGCTGTGGTGGAATCGGCAGACACAAGGGACTTAAAATCCCTCGATAGCGATATCGTACCGGTTCAAGCCCGGTCAGCGGCACCATTCATCCGCCGTATCAAAGGATACGGCGGCTTCTTTTATCTATATCTTTTCTTTCCTTTTCCGTTTTATGCCGATCAAAACGAAAAAACCGCCTCGCAGTCAATTGATTTGACTGCGAGGCGGTTTTTGATTCTTAAGTGACCTCATAAAAAACATTTTGCAAAAAAATTTGATTTTGCTTTTCGTCATATCCGACCAATTTGATCACGTAAGTGCCTTTCTTGGAAAACCTGAGTTGAACGACACCTTCCCCGTTCACAAAGTCACAGCTTACCACAGTAACTCCGTCGGAAGGATCTGCCAAATTTACCTGTACATCAAAAAAGGCGATTCGTTTTTCTCCGGACCCCAACCAGAACCGAACGCGATCTTCAATCGAATCCTTTCCGAATTTAAGAGTAACTTCCCTTGGTGTAAGCAGAGCCGGTGCTTCCGGATCAATTTCCGAAGAAGTATCGGAGCTCTCACCCGGACGACTGCTTCCGGAAGAAGACGGATTCGACGATGTTTCGGAAGAAGAAGTTCCGGAGCTTGACGAAGAACTGCTATTGTTGTCTTCGCCGGACGGCGTGGTTGTCCCAACGGATTCGGTTCCTGTTGCAAACGACGACGAACCGCCCGTTTCCCGTCCGAAAGCGATCACGCTCTCTACTATTGCCTGCGCAATCGCCTGTTGAGTTTCCGACTGAATCAACTTGTAATGCTCTTCCGCATTGCTGATAAACCCACATTCTACCAATGTTCCCGGGAACTGGGTATCACGGGTGAGATAGTAATATCCGAATTTTCCTCCGCGGTTATTGGTAGAGACTGCACGATAAAGACGCGAAGCAATTTGCTCGGCAAGTTTTTGCGAATATCGATTGAAATAGAACGCTTCCGAACCGGTCGCTTTCGAGCTCAAAGCGGAATTTTGGTGAATACTGATCAGCAGGTGTGCATTGAAGTTTTTCGCCTGCTGTACGCGGGATTCCAAAGAGGGATCCACCGTGATGCTGTCGATCAAATAGACCGTTGCACCGAGTGATTCAAACTCTTCTTTCAGATATTTTGTAATCGCCTGGTTAATGGTTGCTTCCGGGTAGGACGGATGGACGCCGACCGCTCCGGGATTTTTCCCTCCGCCGTGTCCGGAATCCAAAGCGATGCGCGTACCTTTGAGCGTATATCCGTAACTGTTGGAAGAACTTTGCATCAGAATCGGGTTATTGAACTCCAGAACCAACGAATTTCCGTCGTAATAGGACTTGAATCCCATGAAGCATTCCGGCGACTGCAATCGCAGGGTGAGTGTGGAGCCGGACCATTCTGCCGAAGAAAACAGCGGATTTTTGGTCAGTTTCAGCGATGCGGGGGTCGTTGTCGTGTAGGAAAATTTGAATGTAATTTTAGAACCGTCATACCGAGCGACAAAGGGCACTTTCCAAGCAGTATTCAGAATTACCTTGGTTTTTGTGTCATTTGCCGTAACTTTCAGACCGGTAATTTTGTTGTTGGAAAGCGTAGTATCGGAAATAAAACGAATATCCTTGGAATACACCCGAACGCCGGATTCAAGCTTATAGTATTTATAAGTTTTTCCGTCTTCCACATAAGTAATTTCTTCGCCGAGTATACGGTCAACTGTGCCTTTGGGAAGCGGGAAATAATCAGGATCGGAATAATCGTTCAGCACGCCCGTCGGGAAAGTTTCCGCAGCGTCAGCTGTTACTTCAATCAAAGCGCCCGAACCGATCTGCGCACGTTTGTTCACAGTAACCGTAGCGCCCTTTCGCGTTTCAGACAGCGAATCCCATGTAGCGGCGAACATGACAGCACCCAGATTCTGTGTGGAGTCTTTCGGGTCCGGAGCAGTGAAATCGCCGGTATACAAACGATAGTTTGATTCAAGGTCGGTACTGTCGGTTGCCGTTTCGTCCACCGTCAGAGTAATAGTCTTTCCGTTGAGAGTCGCGCTGACCGTACTGCCGTTGTACGCCCAAACGCTGACAGTGATCCGATCGCCGCCCTCGACCGAAACTGTGCCGATTGGGTTAACGTCCTTGATGACTTCCACTTCACGCACAATTTCATAGGTGAGTGTTTTGCCCTTATGTTCGAATTTAAAAGTGTTTGTGCCGGGATTCAGTTCAAGCTCCATGGAAAACATTCCGTTGGCATCTGTACCGATTTTGCTTCCATTCAGCAACAAATCAAACAGTGGTGCCGATGCTCCGGAAAACTGAACCAATGGCTCTGCCGTGGTAAACTTCAGTTTTGCAGGTTTAGAAATCACCAGTTCCTTCAAAATCAGGTCGTCACTTTTTTCATCCCCGAAATACTGAATCAGCGCAGTGGTGCTCCCCTTCGGATCGTTTTGCAAAGCCGAGAGAGAGTTAAAGCAGCTTCCGTGGAAAGTGCTGTATTTTTTTGCCGCTACAATCTGTTTGATCAACTGATCCGGGCTTGACCATCCGGTTGCTGTCGTACACGCTTTGGAGGATGCCTGCATGACGTACAACGGAAGCTCATCGGATTTTAGAATTTCATTCCACCACGCAACCATCGGTTCAAACGGAATGGACCCTGCCGTAAGCGATCCGAAGGCTTCAATCATTACTGCGTCAAAGCATCCGCTTTCTGCCATTTTTTTGGTATCGGCAAATCCGTCGTAGTAAGCCTCAAAAGACCCGGAGGTCTTGGAACCTTCACTGTCCGAGGAAGCGTTTTTCCATATACCGTCGGCATATAGCGTCACCAAAAGATCGTTATTGGTTTCCCGCAAGGTTTTGGCGGCAATCAGGACACAGGATTCCACAGCGTAGAACTTATACTCTTCAAATCCCATCCCATTTCCGTTTTTCAAGTAGTCCTCATAAGCATCGGCATAATCGGTATAGTAATAATCGTCAATCACCACACCGTCCAGCTTATAGTTCACGGCAAGTGCCGTAAATTGCCGATGCACCGATTCCAGCGCAGACGGCGATGCAGACGGAACAGAGCTTAAGGTATCACCCTGCACGCCCAGAAAAGGACTGACAACCGCAAAGATGTGCATATCATATTCGCGGGCTTTTTTGATTGCGTAATCCAGCGGATCGAACCCGTCGGCGTACATGGGAAGCAGTGTACTGGTAAACATTACGGACTTCCCATCCAGCACCGTATCAAAAAGGATCGTGTTAAGTGACAGATCCTTTGCACTGCGGATTGCAGTATCAATATCTGCACGAAGGCGTATTTCGGTTTCTCCCGCACTTTTTGCAAAATCAGTGCCTGCCTTCAGATACACTGCGCGCATTTCCCCGGCAATATTGCGCTCGATTGCCGTAGTATCGGTTTTCACCGACGGGAGTACATATTCCGGCGTCGGCATTTCCGAAGAGGACGACGTCTCTGACGAATCGGAAGAATCGGCAATGCTGTCTTCACGACTTTCTTCTGCACGCGAAGAACTGTCCGTCGGCAGTTCTCCCCTTCGCAGGAATCCTCCGAAAACAACCGAGACAGCAAGAATCAGTACGAATAGAATACTGACAATAACAGTTGTTGTTTTGTTGTTTTTAAACATCCTGGCTCCCTCATTTTACGGTTTCAGAATACTATACAAATTGTCTTTTTCCTTTTTCGCGGATGCCGCCACAGAATCGGAAGGTGCAAACAACGAACTGTAGCAGTACAAAACAAAGCCCTTAGCGGTCGAATTGCTCCGCAGGTATTCCACCTGACGTTTCAGAATATCGGTGTGCTTTGTCCACTCATTTTTTCCGGTGCCTGCCCATTGGTCGGACACGCCGGTTTTATACGCTGCCAGTCCGACATACACCTTGACCGAAGAGTTTTTGGCATACCCCGTCCATTCGGTCACAGTTTTTTCAAACGGATAACTTCCGTGTTCAAAACCGTAGTAAATCTGCGGGCAGATGTAATCCAAGCAATCGTTTTCGATGACGCTTTTTACGTCTAAGTACAGTGAATTGTAATTGGTGTTATTATTTCCGTTGGGACTGATTCCGAACACCACATCAGGATTGAGCTTTTTCACGGCACGGTACGTTGCTTTCAGCATCTTTGTGACATTTTGGCGACGGAATTCTTCAAGGCTGAGTTTTCCACCTGCGGAGGTATATTCTTTATAAGAAGCCCGATCAAAACTCTCATCGGTGGTCGGATAAAAATAGTCGTCAAAGTGGATGCCGTCCACATTGTAGTTGCGCACGATTTCTTCCACTCCGGAAACGATCAGGTCAATGACCTCCTGTGAGGCGGGATTATAAAAATACTTTCCGCCGACTTCCTTCACATTTTCGGTATTCAGCCATGCAGACGCGGGATTATCGTCACAGATTTTGACGCTGGCAGTTGCCACACGGTAAGGATTCAGCCACGCTTCAAAGCGAAGGTCATATTTATGAGCCAACCGTACCATGATTTCCAACGGATCAAACCCGGGATCCTTCCCCTGTGTGCCCGTGATAGTATGTGACCACGGGAAGAGCTTGGACGGATAATAGGCATCGGAAAAGGGACGAACCTGCACAATCAAGGTATTCATTCCGAAATCCGAAACGGTTTTGCAGACATTTTCAAAATTCTTTGTAAACTCGGTTTCGGAGCATTTGTATATGATATTTGCCATATCTATGTAGGAAATCCACACCGCACGCAACTCGTCCACCGGGGCTATCACCGGTTCGGTTCGGGAGGATTCCGACGAAGATTCTTCTTCGGAGGAAACCGGGCGCGCAGAGGACGTTTGCGCCGACGATTCATTTTTTGAAGAAGTCACATTGGAAGAAACAGGTTCTCTGAATGATTCTTCTTTTGAAGAAACAGATTCTCGTGAAGAAACGGCAGCCGAAGACTCGGGCTGAGCCTGCGATTCGGTTTCGGAGGAAGACTCCTCCTCGGAAGGAAACGTTACGCTGCTGTCAAAAGAGGGATACTCGATTGTTTTCACAGAAGAAGTGCTGTCAGACAAGCTGTCGGAATTTTCAGCAGAAGAATTGTTCTTTCTCTCGTCCGAAGAAACAAATTTCATTCCGACGGAAATAGCAATTACCGCGGAAAGAATCAAAAGTCCTGCCACCATCAATGTTCTTTTCATTTTTACCTCCGACCTGTTTTGACATCGTTCGACCGAACATACACATTTTATTATATATGTTTACCGAAGCGATTTCAATAGATTTCGCTACTTTACTGCAAAAAATATATGATTCTTTTTGTGAAAAAATGCAAAATTCGTGCCGTACAATCCTTCAACGCAGATTGTACAGCACGAATTAGTTATTTCACCACAATATTCACAAGTTTTCCTTTGACGTAAATCTCCTTAACCACGGTCTTTCCCGAAATCTCTCCGGAAATCTTCGGATCGGCTTTTGCTTTCGTCAAAACCTCTTCCTGAGAAGCATCCACAGGGATCATGAGGCGAGAGCGAATCTTGCCGTTGACCTGCAGAGCAATTTCAATCTCATTGAGACTGCATTTGCTCTCGTCGTAGGAAACCCACGACTGCTCGTGTACCATACCCGGGAATTTGCAAAGTTCCCACATTTCTTCCGTGAGGTGAGGAGCGAAAGGATTGAGGATAATCAGCAAATCGCGAAGTTCTGCACGGTTGATACTGCCCTTGTCGTAAATCTCATTGAGCAGTGCCATCATCGCAGCAATCGCGGTGTTGAATTTCAGTTCCTCAATATCACCGTCCACTTTTTTGATGGTACGGTGCATGGATCCTTCCAGTTCAGCGGAATAGGTCTCGCCGTCCGTCAGAATATCCTGCAAGCCCCACACGCGTTCCAGGAACCGGCGGCAGCCGCGAATGGACTGCGAACTCCAGACGGCAGGCTTCTCAAAGTCGCCGATAAACATCTCATACAACCGCAGAGTATCAGCACCGTAATCGCGCACAATGTCATCCGGATTCACGACATTTCCGCGCGATTTGCTCATTTTGATGCCGCCCTCGCCGAGAATCATTCCGTGGCTGGTACGTTTGGCATACGGCTCCTTCGTCGGAACAACTCCGATGTCATACAGGAATTTGTGCCAGAATCTGGAATAAAGCAAATGAAGGGTGGTGTGCTCCATGCCGCCGTTGTACCAGTTGACAGGCATCCAGTACTTCAGTGCTTCCTTGGAAGCCAATTCCTTATCGTTGTGCGGATCGCAATAACGCAGATAATACCAGGAAGATCCCGCCCACTGCGGCATAGTATCGGTTTCGCGTTTTGCGGGACCGCCGCAATGCGGGCATTTGACATTGATCCAATCTACCATGGCTGCAAGCGGAGATTCGCCGTTTTCCGTCGGCTCATACGACTCCACTTCGGGCAAACGGAGCGGAAGCTCTTCTTCGGGCACGGGAACATAGCCGCACTTGTCGCAATGGATAATCGGAATCGGTTCGCCCCAATACCGCTGACGTGAAAACACCCAATCACGCAGTTTGTAATTCACCTTTTCGTGACCGACATGGTTTTCTTTCAACCATTCTTTGATTTTTACTTTCGCGTCCTCTACGGACAGTCCGTCCAAAAATCCGGAATTGACCATTTTTCCGGTAGCACAATCCGTGAATGCTTCCTTTTGCACATCGCCGCCGGCAACCACTTCCACAATCGGAATATCATACTTCTTGGCAAACCCCCAGTC
>ERZ808246.2770-NODE-2770-length-10589-cov-5.119043_pt1 | contig 10589 bp, 9 predicted proteins | sample MGYA00521083_ERZ808246 | MGnify/ENA primary metagenome ERZ808246 (study PRJEB31516, sample SAMN03275577) | gut metagenome | biome: mammalia-associated habitat; material: feces | host: Papio cynocephalus | place: Kenya | collected 2012-07-07 ...
GCTTCTTTGAAGGCTGCTGACTTCAAGGGTATCATCGACGCTTGGAAGAAGTAATCTCCTGCATTAAGAATAAGATAAGGGATACCCTTTGATACCTTCAGGGGTATCCCTTTACTTTCACTATCAAAACAACTTTTTTAAAAGAGAAATAGTCATGAAGCAATTCGTCATCACCATGTTTTTCACCCTCTGCTCAACAATGGTATGCCAAGCGCAAACCTATCTGGAGCATATCCAGCAGAACACACCTGGACTGGGAAAAGTAACCGTGAACCAAAGTAAGGCTATCGACGAATTGGTGAACGGTAGCAATATCGTCAAGCCGCAAGATGTAAAGACTAAAACACAGCAACCACTCAAAAACAACGAGACCCCACACAAGACGACGGAGCCTCAACACAAGGCTACAGAACCGCAGCACAAGGCACTGGCACCCGACTCGCTGAAGAAAAACGAGCAGCACAATGCAGCCGAGGGCAACAAAACAGCCCAGAAACCAGAAGGCAACAAGAACGCCCAAAAGGCAGAAAACAAGGAAGAAACCGAGATGCCTATCGTAGACATGCGCAAGAAAATGATGCGCAAGAGCTACAAGGTTACAGGATATAGAGTACAGGTATTCGCAGGAGGCAACTCTCGCAACGACCGCCTGAAAGCGGAGCAAACGGGCAACGCCCTGAAGATGAGTTTCCCGGAACAGCCTGTATACGTACATTTCTACTCACCAAGATGGATTTGCCGCATGGGCAACTTCCGCAGCCTTGGCGAAGCACAGAAGTTCCTCTCCAAGGTGAAGGCCATGGGATATAGGCAGGCTTGCCTGGTGAAGGGACAAATCACCGTACAATATTAACACAACAATATATGAATCCAGAAACAGAATTTCGCGAGGGATTGGACGAACTCGCAGCTCACTATAAGGAAGTACTGAAGCTCTTGGGCGAAGACCCTGAGCGCGAGGGATTGCAGAAGACCCCGATGCGTGTAGCCAAAGCGATGCAGATATTGACCCGTGGCTATACGCAAGACCCTCACAAGGTGTTGACAGATGCCCTCTTCGACGAGAAATACGACCAAATGGTCATCGTGAAGGACATTGACTTCTTCTCGATGTGCGAGCACCACATGCTGCCTTTCTACGGCAAGGTGCACGTGGCTTACATCCCGAACGGCAAGATTACCGGATTGAGCAAGATAGCCCGTGTGGTAGATATCTACAGCCATCGCCTGCAGGTGCAGGAGCGACTCACCCAGCAAATCAAGGACTGCATCCAGGAAACCCTGAAACCGCAGGGCGTGATGGTGGTAATCGAGGCCAAGCACATGTGCATGCAGATGCGTGGCGTGGAGAAACAAGGCTCCATCACCACCACAAGCGACTACAGCGGTGTATTCAAGTCGCTGAACACCCGACAAGAATTCATGAGTCTTTTAAGAGGCGAATCTAAAAGAATATAATATGCTAAAGTTTATATCGTGGAACGTGAATGGCTTGCGCGCTTGCGTGGGCAAGGACTTCGAGGCTTCATTCAAGAGTCTCGATGCCGATTTCTTCTGCTTGCAAGAGACGAAGATGCAGGAAGGTCAGCTCGATCTTCAGTTTGATAGTTATGAAAGCTACTGGAACTATGCCGAGAAGAAAGGCTATTCGGGTACTGCCATCTACACCAAGCACCATCCCCTGAGCGTAAGCTATGGCATGGGCGTGGAAGAGCATGACCACGAGGGACGTGTCATCACTCTGGAATATGAGAATTTCTATCTCGTAACCTGCTACACCCCCAACTCGCAGACAGAGTTGAAGCGCCTTGACTATCGCATGACATGGGAGGATGATTTCCACAAATTCTTGAAGACACTCGATGCCAAGAAACCCGTCGTGATATGCGGCGACCTAAACGTGGCACACGAGGAGATAGACATCAAGAACCCGAAGACAAACCGTCGCAACGCCGGATTCACCGACGAGGAGCGAGAGAAGATGACGCTCTTGCTGAATGATGGATTCACCGACAGTTTCCGTTATCTCCACCCAGAAGAGGTGACCTACTCATGGTGGTCGTACCGTTTCCGTGCCCGCGAGAAAAACGCAGGTTGGCGCATCGACTACTTCCTGGTATCGGATAGCATCAAGAAAAAGATAGCAGAGGCCAAGATTCACACAGAAATCATGGGCAGCGACCACTGCCCCGTGGAATTGGACTTGGATTTATAAATTCTTCACACAAAAAAGGGGATGTTCCTTCCTCCCGGAAGCCATCCCCATATTGGTCATATCAACATAAAATTTTAATTTATATAAGAGAGATTTTATCGAATGCTTAATGAAGAGAGTGGAACCACTTTATTGAAATGTAACCACTTTTTGTTTACATGAGACTCTTAATCTCAGAGAGATTCTTCTTCTCGATAGTCCCGTCCTTATAGGTTACGGTGAAGTAATCATGGACAGACTTACCGTTCTTGAACTGTACTACTGCCACACCACCTTCACGAAGCTGGAGTGTGAAATAGCCCTCACGTTTGCCATTGACATACTTTCCATGCCATTTTTCCTTTCCATTCTTGTAATATGTGGTAACCTCGCCATCAAAGATGGTGTTGCGATCGTTACCTAGGTCGATGAAGCTATAGCCACCTTCGGCTCTCAGCTTACCGTTCATATAGAAGTCCTGGAAAACGTCCTTCTTATTGATGCCAGCGCCGGTAGTCATCAGTAGTCTATAATAACTAGCCTGATCAGCACTAGCCACATTGCTCATATTTTCTGCATAGAAAATAGTGTCAGCTACTACTGTTGCGTTCTCTACGTGCTTGCGACCGAAAGTAGCTACGGTCATTAAAGCCATCAATGAGAATAATATAACTCGTTTCATATCTTTATTTTTTAGGTGTTGTTATTTGTTGTTTATTTCTTTTTTCTGATGCAAAGATAATATGTTTTTCGAGAAAGCGTGCAATCCTTAACGCTATTTTATCATATTTTTTTGTGAAATATTATTTTCAAATTGAAAGCGCACACAAAATGTCAGTTTGTAACTTCAGATAGATATTTCTTGCGGTTTTTCTACGCATCTGTTATATAACATACTATTTTTAGGTCCGCAAGTTTACATATTGTAAGCCACTTGATGTACATCAAGATCCCAAGAATCATTATTTCTGATGATTTTCACAAACTTTTTCGCTCTTTTGCTAGCATATCTACCATTTATTTTGTATTTTTGCACTTGAATAATATATAATGTACGCGCATGAGACAATTCTTATACCTCGCCCTCGCCGTCTGCGCCCTGGTATTTACCGGTTGCAAAGACTCAGAGGGAAGCATCGACGACCCTTACGTAACAGAGAATGGGCAAGACCGCGACAGTGACATCATCACTGGCGACGACTATGTGTACCATCTGCCCGTCATCTTCCATGTATTCTACAACGACAGCAAAGATACCTTGCAATACATCCCAGCTATCCGCTTCAGGGAGCTGATAGACCATGTGAACGAGTTGTACGCCGGCAATGTGTACAACCAACAACTCGACACCGTGGCGAGCGAAAACCTACACGTACAGTTTGAGTTGGCAGAAAAAGACGAGAATGGCAAACGCATCGCCATCCCCGGCGTGGAGTATATCAAGACAACAGAGAAGGAGTTCGACTGCGAGAAGTTTATGAAGGACAAGAACTACGCCAAGTACACCTGGAACCAGAACGACTACATCAACGTGATGGTATACGCTTTCAAGAAGACAGATGAGAACAGCACAACGCTAGGCATCAGCCACCTGCCTTACGAAGTGGGAGGCTATCCACAGATAGACGGGCTGAGCAACGGCAAGAACTATCCCCTCAACAAGCCATCGAAGTTTCCTTACTGCGTATCGCTCAATGCCCTCTACGTAAACAAGAAATACGAAGGCACTAGATATACCATCAGGAAAGACACGGTGACTAACTACGAGTACAACACCGCCGACCCAAACGCCACCTTGGCACATGAGCTGGGGCACTACCTGGGGCTCTATCATGCCTTTGCCGAGACAACCAAGAAGGACGGGCAAAGTGAACCCGCCGACAACGAAGACGACACCGACTATTGCACCGATACGCCCAGCTATAATCGTATCAAATATGGCACATGGCTCAACGAATATATCGAGAAGGCGAAAGCCATCAAGAAGGACACTACCTTCACCGTCAAGGCCCTCTGCAAGCGCACCAACAGCAGCGGCAAGGAATGGGAGGCCGACAACCTGATGGACTACAGCATCTGTTACAGCATGCGATTCTCACCAGAACAGGCTTACCGCATGAGGCAAGTGCTCTACTATTCGCCCCTGATGCCAGGTCCGAAGAAGAAACGACCCGAGACGAGGACATGGGCACCAGCTACCGACGAGGAGCCCGACCTGCCTATCGTGTACGCCAAGGAGCACGCCATCAAAATAAAGGACATCCGAAACATCACGGTCGTCCGAAAGAAATAGATAATCCAGACAAAACAAACGAAATGAAATATACAATCAAGGCCCCGAGCCAACTCAACGCAAGCATCAACCTGCCTGCATCCAAGAGCATCAGCAACCGTGCACTGGTCATCAACGCCATGGCACACTCTTGCAAGCATCCCAACAACCTGAGCGACTGCGACGACACCAAGGTAATCATCGCCGCCCTCAAAGACATGCCCTATGAAATCAACATCAAGGCAGCGGGAACAGCCATGCGATTCATGACCGCCTACCTATCCTCCACAGAGGGAGAGCACATCATCACAGGCACCGAGCGCATGCAAAACCGCCCCATCTCCATCCTCGTAGACGCACTACGCTATCTGGGCGCCGACATCCAATATGTGAAGAAGGAAGGCTATCCTCCACTCCACATCAAAGGCAAGGCTCTGGAAGGCGGGCATCTGGAAGTGGTGGGCAATGTAAGCTCGCAGTATATCTCGGCATTGCTCATGATAGGTCCTATCCTGAAAAAAGGACTCGAACTGAAACTCACAGGCGAGATTACCTCACGCCCTTACATCGACCTCACCCTTTGGACGATGAACAACTTTGGCGCAAAGGCGGAATGGACCGACGTAGACACCATCACCGTGAAACCAGCACCCTATCAGAGCGACGTAGATTACACCATCGAAAACGACTGGAGCGCCGCCTCCTACTGGTATGAGATGATGGCACTCAACAGCAATCCCGACTCTGCCATCACCCTGGAAGGACTCACCGACTGTTCTAAACAAGGCGACTCGGTGGTAAAATACATCTTCAGTTTGTTGGGCGTAAAGAGCGAGTTCGAGAACCGCGACTCCATCTCACCAGTCAAGCTGAAGGCTCACCGATGCCTCTTGCCTCGCTTCGATTACGACTTTTCTGGTTCGCCCGACTTGGCACAAACCATCGTCGTGGCTTGCTGTGCCCTGGGCGTAAAGTTCAAGTTCACGGGACTTGCCAGCCTCAAGATCAAGGAGACCGACCGCATCGAGGCATTGAAGACCGAACTGAAGAAGGTGGGATACGTGATACGCGACGAGCACGACAACACGCTCATCTGGGACGGCGAGACCTGCGAACCTACCTTCGAGCCCATCGACACCTACGAAGACCATCGCATGGCATTGGCGTTTGCTCCCCTTGCCTTCAAGTTTCCACAGATAGAAATCAACAACCCAGAAGTGGTGAGCAAGTCGTACCCCCACTACTGGGAAGACCTGAAGAAAGTGGGATTCGAGATAAATGAAGCGTGAAGAACGCAGCGTGAAGATTGCATCTAGAAGAAAGTGAAGATTTCTTATGATATATTTGATAATAGCCTTGGTTGTGCTGGGCATCATCTCAGCCATTCTTGGCATCGTCTCCCATAAGAAAGGAGAGGAAGAAGAGCCACTGGTGGAAGGCGTATCGTGCAATACCTGCAACGGTGAGAACACCAAGTGCGAACAGGAATGCATGATGGAGGCAGCCACCAAGGAGATAGAATATTACGACGACGAGGAACTCGACCGATTCAAAGGACGAGAGGCTGACGACTACTCAGACGAGGAAGTGGAAGAGTTCTCCGAAGTGCTCTACACGATGAAACCAGAGGAAGTGGCTGGGTGGAACCGAAGCCTTATCCTGCGTGGCATCAATCTGCCCAACCAGTTGAAAGACGAGGTCGTAGGATTTCTGAGTGAAGAACGAAGAGCGAAGAGTGAAGAATAAGACAAAATGGATATACTACAATATGCGTTTTTCCAAAACGCCTTGATAGGTGCCTTCTTGGCTAGCATCCTATGTGGCTTCGTAGGCACCTACATCGTCACACGCCGCCTGGTGTTTATCAGCGGCGGCATAACCCATGCCTCCTTTGGCGGCATCGGCATCGGTGTATTTTCGGGGCTTAACCCAATACTCTCAGCCATGGTCTTTGCCATACTGAGTGCCTTCGGCGTGCAATGGATGTCGAAGAAGCAAGATGTGCGCAAAGACTCTGCCATCGCCATGTTTTGGACGCTGGGCATGAGCGTAGGCATCATCTGCTGTTTCCTGACGCCAGGATTCATGCCCGACCTACCCTCTTTTCTCTTCGGCAGCATCCTCGCCATCGACAGCGCCGACCTCTGGCTTCTGGCAGGGCTCACCCTCTTCGTAGGTTTGCTGTTCACCTTCCTGTTGCGCCCCATCGAGTATGTGGCGTTCGACAGCACCTTCGCCCGTTCGCAGCATCTGCCCGTCACGGCGATAGAATACCTGATGATGACGCTCATCGCCATGACCATTGTCGCCACGCTCAAGATGGTGGGCATCGTGCTAGCCATCAGTTTGCTCACCATTCCCCAGATGACCGCCAACCTCTTCACCTATAATTATAAGCGAATGATAGGTGCGAGCATCGTGATAGGATGGATAGACTGCATCGTAGGGCTCTATGCCAGCTACCTGCTCAATGTGCCATCGGGAGCCACCATCATCTTCGTGAGCATCATCCTCTTTGCCTTCGCCAAGATTGCGAAGAGTCTGAAATAAGAAAATAAGAAAAAGGGAATCGAAGAGATAAAAAGGAAATCGAAGAGAAAAAATAGGAAATGAAAGGCAAGGCATCCCATATACTTGTACTCGCCATCGTCATCTTGCCGATGGCACTGGCTGGATGCTCTACGCAACGAAACACGGCGCAGAGCAGGTGGTGGCATGCCTTCAACACCCGATACAACACCTATTATAATGGCGCACAAGCCTACATCGAAGGCTCACTGGAGAAAGAGAACGGCAACAGAGACAATTTCACCGAGCTTCTTCCCCTCTACACCGTAGCCAACAAGGCGAGCCGAGACCTGGGCAAAGGCAACTACGACCGTGCCATCGAGAAGAGCGAGAAAGCCATCCACCAACACAGCATCAAGCGCCGACCCATATGGAACAAAGACCGTCGCAAGACCGCCCGCGACCGGGAATGGCTCAGCCGCAAAGAATACAACCCCTTCATCTGGAAAGCATGGATGCTGATGGGCAGGTCGCAGTTTTTCGAGGGCAACTTCGAGGCAGCGGCAGCCACCTTTTCCTACATGAGTCGCCTCTTCGCCACACAGCCAGCCATCTACGACAAGGCACAGGCTTGGCTTGCCAAATGCTACATAGAGCTAGGTTGGACCTATGACGCCGAAGACGTGATACGCAACATTGAGCGCGACTCCATCCACTGGAGTGCCCAGCGAGAATGGGATTACACCTACGCCCTCTACTACATCCACACCGCCCAATACGTGCAAGCCACCGGCTACCTGCGCAAGGCGATAGCCCATGAGATGAGACACAAGCAGAAAGCACGCCTGTGGTATCTCATGGGACAGATACAAGCCTCGATGGGACATACCAACGAGGCTTATCAGGCATTCCGCCACGTCATAGCCCTCAACCCTCCCTACGAGTTGGAGTTCAACGCCCGCATCTCCCAAACCGAGGTGCTGGCACGCAGCAATGCCAACAAAATGGTGGGCAAACTTAAACGCATGGCGGCATCGGACAAGAACAAGGAATATCTCGACCAGATATACTACGCACTGGGCAACATCCACCTAGCTCAGAAAGACACCATGCAAGCCATCGTCGCCTACGAGCGAGGCGCACAGAAATCCATGCGAAAAGGCATAGAGAAAGGTGTGCTGCTCACCCATCTAGGCAACCTCTACTGGCAACAAGACCGATTCTCCGATGCCAAGCGATGCTACGGCGAAGCCATCGGATTGCTCGACAAAGACCGCAAGGACTACCAACAGCTCTCCATGCGCTCGAAAGTACTCGACGAACTCACCCCCTACACCGAGACGATTGCCCTGCAAGACTCCCTGCAACGACTCGCCATGATGAGCGAAGCCGACCGCAACGCCGTCATCGACCATGTGATAGAAGCCTACAAGAAAAAAGAGAAGGAAGCCAGGAGATTGCAAGCCGAGGGAGAGGGAACTAGCGACAACGCTAGCATCGGACAAGGCGAAACTCCTGCAAACGGCTTTTCCAATCGCTTTCCTACAAATCAGAACGACAAACTTTCGAATGGGAATACATGGTATTTCTATTCATCCCTCGCCGTTGCCCAAGGCAAACAACAATTTCAGAAGCTTTGGGGCAAACGTGAGAACTCCGACGACTGGCAGCGTTCCAACAAGAGCGTAGTGGCAGGCGACATGGAGGATACAGCCGAGAAACAATCAGTATCCCAAGGAGAGAGCGCAGAGAAGCAACCATTATCCCAAGAAGAGACAACCTACGCGCCTGCATCAGGTGAAGACAGCCGTGAATACTATCTCAAGCAAATCCCCCTCACCCCAGAGCAAATGGCAGAGAGCAACCAGCTCTTGGAGAACGGGCTCTTGCATGCCGGCATCATCCTCAAGGACAAGATGGGCAACCTGAGATTGAGCGAAGAAATGCTGCGCCGGCTCACCGACCACTATCCCGACTACGAGCACCTAGACGATGCCTACTATCATCTCTACCTGCTCTACAACATCAAACACCAGCCAGCCGTTGCCGACACCTATCTGCAACAACTCAAGCAGCAATATCCTGCAAGTCAGTGGACCGCCCTACTTTCCAATCCCCACTATGCCGAGGACGCAAGGATGGGCGAACATTTGGAAGACTCGCTCTACACAGCCACATACAAGGCTTTCAGAGAGGGCGACTACGAGCGCGTGGGCTCCAACGCCGCTATCTCCAGCACCCGATTTCCCCTGGGAGCCAACCGCGACAAGTTCCTCTTCCTTTCGGGCATGAGCCTGCTGGGGCAAGGCGACACCGATGGATGCCTCAAAGATCTCCAAACGGTGGCAGAGAAATATCCAGGCACCCGACTGAGCGAACTGGCTGGCATGATAGTAAACGGTGTGAAAGCAGGCAGGCGACTACATGGCGGAAAGTTTGACCTAAGCGATGTGTGGACACGACGAAGCGAGTCGACGGCAGCCGCCAACGACATCCTGCCACAAAAGGAGTTCAGCGCAGAAAGAAACATTCCGTTTATCTTCCTCATGGCATACGTCACCGACTCGGTGAACGAGAACCAGTTGCTCTTCGAGGTAGCCAAGTATAACTTCACCTCCTATCTGGTGCGCAATTTCGACATCCACATAGACGAGCAAGGCGGAATCCACCGCATGCAGATAACGGGGTTCAAAAATTACGACGAGGCACGCCAATACGCCAATGCTCTCTATCAAGAGAAAGCCATCCTGAGCCTCTTGGCGAAGGCACGCACCTTTGTGGTGAGCGAAAACAACCTGCCATTGCTAGGCACCCGCTTGAGCTACGACGACTACAGCAAGTTCTACGCCAAGCATTTCGCCCCCATCAAGTTGAGCCGCCAGCCGCTGCTCTACGAGCCAGCCGAAAGAGTCGTTGCTCCGCAACAGGCAGAATCGCCGTCGTCGGAAGAAGTCCCGACCAACAACGAAGACAAGCAGCAAGGAGTCCCCAACCAGATAGAAATCGAAGAGGATGCCGGCAAGCAAGAAGACACGGGCATCTATTTCGACGACGAGCCAACAACAGATAAATCGCCTGCCGATAGCGACGAATATTACGATTTGGAGGGGTTCTAATGCAGAAGTTGTTCGGTTTAGAGGAATTTAATATTTATTAACTACAGAAGATGTTCCCTATCACGAAAATCTTTGTACTTTCGCACTCAGAATAGGAAAACAAGAAAAATATAGGATAAAAGACAATGAAAATCAAGATTGACTCATTAGACAACATCCATGAGGCAGCCAAGCAATTCCTGGCTGGCATGGGCAACGGCAAGGTCTTCGCCTTCTATGGCAAGATGGGTGCCGGTAAGACCACTTTCATCAAGGCCATCTGCGAGGAACTGGGCGTGGAAGATGTCATCACATCGCCTACCTTCGCCCTCGTCAATGAATATACTGCCGGCGACGGCTCTCCCATCTATCACTTCGACTTCTACCGCATCAAGAAGATAGACGAGGTGTACGACATGGGATATGAGGACTATTTCTACAGCGGTAACCTCTGTTTCCTGGAGTGGCCGGAGCTGATAGAGACCCTCTTGCCAGAGGATGTAACCAAAGTACACATCAC
>ERZ808246.2772-NODE-2772-length-10584-cov-2.706620_pt1 | contig 10584 bp, 10 predicted proteins | sample MGYA00521083_ERZ808246 | MGnify/ENA primary metagenome ERZ808246 (study PRJEB31516, sample SAMN03275577) | gut metagenome | biome: mammalia-associated habitat; material: feces | host: Papio cynocephalus | place: Kenya | collected 2012-07-07 ...
GCAGCTGCTGTGCTTTTTGGCGCAGTCGGTCTGATTGTTACGCTGGCCTGCCTGGCAGGCGCCGCCTGGCTGATGGAGCAGAAGAGCTTTTCCGGGACCATTGTTGTGCCGCTATCCACTGCCGCTGTATGCATTGGCAGTTTGTTCAGTGCCTTTGCCGCAGCTGCATGGAAGCGGCAGCACAGCCTGGTCACAGGGGTGACGCAGGGCGCCCTGTTGGCTGCGTTCGTGTGCATTGCCGCAATGCTGAACGGCACTTCGGGAGAGCCCATCCTGCTGATACGAATTTTCCTGATCCTGCTCTGCGGTGGCATTGGCGGCCTGTCGGGTGTTGTGATTCGGGAACGCCGGCACACCATTCGATGAGATCGTCCCATGCCGTATGAAAGAACATATTGTCAGAAAATTGGAGGAAACCGTATTTCATGTGGATCTATGAACCATCCGAAGCTGAAACAGATGCTTCTTTGCCTACACAGAAAGCAGAAAATGCAGAAGAAATCGTATCGCAGCCTGAAGCAGAAACCGAAGACAGAGCCGTCTTGCCTGCGCAGGCAGCAACTGAGCCATTGCCGCCCATGGGGGATAAGATTCCGGAAAAGGTTCATGCCAGAAAATCTTTTCATGCAAGCTGGGATTGCTGGCTTCTGGCAGCCGCTTTTCTGCTTGGCAGCGGTGCAGCAGGCGTTCTTCAGGCTGTAAGCGATGCCCGACAGACCGAGGTGCTCCGCTACTATCTGGATGCCTGGTGCAGGTTGTTTTCTGCCGGGGAGCTGCAGCATGCTGTTTGCATATTCAGCACTGAATATTTTACATTGGGCATTGCAGCCAGTCTTTTTCTGTTGCTGGGGCTTTCCGCACTGGGGCCGCTGCTGATTTTTGGAGGTATGATGCTTTATGGGCTCGGCAGCGGCCTTTTACTGGTGCAGTTGTTTGCAGCCGGGGGATGGCGTGCAGCGCTGCCGACTCTGTTGTGGACAGGCATTCCTGCAGCTCTTGCAGGAGGCGGTTTGTGTTTGTTTGCGGCCTCGGCTCTGCAGGTCAGCAGCCGCATCCGGGCATATTCTTTCTGGAATCGTGCCACCGGACAAGGGCAGTCCGGTGTGCAGGCTCTGATCGGGCAGTATTTGCTGACCATGGCGCTTTTGCTGCCGCTTTGCGGTGTGGCTGCGGGACTATCATACCTGGGCAGCCGATTCGGATAAAAGCATTTCTTGCGGGTTTTGGTGCAGTATGATACAATAGCAGAAAGACAAAGGATAAACGAGGAACCACAATGAAAGAACCGAGATTGAAAACTGTTTATGTGTGCTCCAATTGCGGGGAAACCAGTCCTCGCTGGATGGGCCGCTGCCCGAGCTGCGGCAGCTGGAACACGATGAATGAAGATGTTGTGGCCGAAGCACCCAAAGCCGGAACTTTGGCTGCAAAACAGGCTGCGGCGGCCCGGCAGGAGGGTGTTACCACCCTGACTGCAAAGCGCCTTTCTGAGATCAGTACCACAGAGGAAAAAAGCCGCATTTTGACCGGCATTTCTGAGCTGGATCGTGTGCTGGGCGGCGGCATTGTACTGGGCGGTGTGGTACTGCTGAGCGGTGAACCGGGCGTGGGCAAATCCACGATGCTGCTGCAGCTGTGTGGTGCCATTTCCAACCAGCATACGGTGCTGTATATCACCGGCGAAGAATCCGTCCGGCAGGTCAAGCTGCGTGCTGCCCGGCTGAAAGTGCCGCAGGATAATATTTTTTTGGCTGCCGAGAACGATGTGGATGAAATCTGCGGCCTGATTGAAAAGGAAAAACCGGACCTTGTGGTCATCGACTCCATCCAGACCATGCGGTGCATGGACATATCGTCTTCTTCCGGTACGGTCAGTCAGGTGAAGGAGAGTGCGGCTCGTCTGCTGGCTGTAGCCAAAAAGCAGGAGATCCCCATGTTTATCGTAGGTCATGTGAACAAGGATGGCGCAATTGCCGGCCCCAAGGTCATGGAGCATATTGTGGATACCGTGCTCTATTTTGAGGGCGACAAGATGCTTCCGTACCGCATTCTGCGTGCCGCCAAGAACCGTTATGGCTCTACCAATGAGCTTGGCATGTTCGATATGACAGGAACCGGACTTACAGAGATCGAGAATCCCTCACAGATGCTGCTAGAAGGCCGCCCATTGGGCGTTTCCGGAAACTGCGTGGCCTGTACAATGGAGGGCAGCCGCCCCATTCTGAGCGAAATCCAAGCCCTTGCCGCAAAGACAAATTTTCCGGCACCGCGGCGTGCCTGCAGCGGCTATGATTATAATCGAATGAACCTTCTGATCGCAGTGCTGGAAAAGCGTGCAGGTTATTTCTTCGGAAATCTGGATGTGTATATCAACATTGTAGGCGGTATTGCGCTGCGGGACACTGCCTGCGACCTGGCAGTCTGCCTGAGCATGGTTTCATCCCTGCTGGATCGACCGGTCAGTGATAAGCTGATTGCCATTGGTGAGGTAGGCCTTGGCGGTGAAGTGCGCAGTGTACCAAACCTGGAGCAGCGCCTGCATGAAGCTGAGCGCATAGGATTTGAACGTGCCGTGATTCCAAAGCACAGCCTGGCGCACCTGAATGCGGCCGATTATCCGGGCATGAAGCTGATTGGCGCTGCCTATATTTCGGATGCTATCAATGCGCTGAAAACGGATCGGTTATAACAAAAGAGGGTACCATGTCGATTTATCTAGATGAAAGAAACCCCGGCAAGCACAAACCGTTTGACGATGCTGCGCCGGACATTGTAGAATATGTGCGTTATCTGGAAGTGATCGCGGGCAAAAGTGCCAACACTGCATTCAGCTATTATTGTGATCTGCGCTCCTTCAGCCGTTTTATGAAGCGCCGCCGCGGCCTTGTGCCAGCCGATACTGAAATCAAAGACATTGATCCCAAGGGGCTGGATACTGCCTTCTGGGGCAGTGTGACCAAAGAAGACATCTACGAATATCTGTACTTTTTGAATCGCGAATGCGGCAACAAAAAATCCTCTACAGCCCGGCGGCTGGCCAGTTTGCATGGTTTTTATGATTATCTGGTCAATCAGGTCAACAAGCTGGATGCAGATCCCACAGCGGCCATTCGGCCACCCAAACAGGATAAGGTCCTGCCTAAATATCTGACGGAAGAACAGTCAATTTCTTTGTTGGAGAGTACCCAGACCCAGAGCGATTTCCCGGAACGGGATTACTGTATGGTAGTTCTGTTTCTGAACTGTGGAATGCGTCTTGCAGAGCTTGTGGGTATGGATCTTGGTGATATTGATCTGGAGCAGCGGCAAATCCGATTGTTCGGTAAGGGACATAAGGAACGTATGGTTTATCTGAATGATGCCTGCGTGGAGGCCCTGCAGCTCTATCTGAGCAAACGCAATACAATGGAAGGTCTGTCACCCAGGGAAAAAGCTGTGTTTCTGACCCGGCGGCGCAAGGAACGCATTTCAAACCGCAGGGTAGAGCAGCTGATTACCGGTGCCATGAAGGCTGCCGGGTTAAAAGGATTTTCTACACATAAACTGCGGCACACTGCTGCCACACTGATGTATCAGACCGGCAATGTGGATATTCTGACGCTCAAGCAGCTTCTGGGTCATAGCAGCGTAGGTACAACACAAATTTACACACATCTGCAGGATTTTCAGGTGCGTTCTGCCATTGAAGAAAACCCGCTGGGCAAGGTGTTTCCTAAGAAGTCTTCCAATGCAAGCTTGGATACAAGTGAACGGGAGGCAGGGGAGACCCGGGAAGAGAACGCTGCCGGTCCAATGGAAGCCTTTAAGGGAGCTGCGCAGGACGGGGTCCGGGCAGACATTGCTGCTTTGACAAGCGATGATGATATGGGAACCACCTGAACCATTATTAATAGCTGAATCCATCGAATCCAGATCCAGCACTCCGGCAGGATGAAATCATCAGGAGCATATCAGCGCACAATACCATAGATCAGCTTTTGTATAAGTTACATCCAAACCGTGCAAAATGCGGATTGCTGAAAATGGACAGTATTGGCTGGCAGTGGAAATCGAAAAAACTTTTCAGAAAGATCAAAACGCAAAAGCCATTCGGACAAATTATATCCGAGTGGCTTTTTATATGACATTGATTATAACGACAAAATTACAAGAATATGCATCGTATGAGAAATGCAAAATCATGCAGTAGATATATGGACCTGGATTCAGCTAGGCTGGCTGAAATGACTGAAACGCAGAAAAGAGTGCTTTTTCTCTCCCCTAATTTTCGCATAACGTGCATTATACGAACTATAAACAAATTCAAATAAACAGCCATCCTTCTCTCCCTCTCTCAAGTTTGAACTTCGGACGGCCATCGATTCTTTATCTTTGGTGATGCGATGCTGATGATTCATTCCGGCAGTGGTTCCGTGCCAAAGTATGCACAGATGGCTTCGTAATACACCCGCGCTACAGTCCGGCAGCCATGTTCGCTGCCGAAACGTTCTACATCTTCTGCGCTGGTCACAAAACACTGTTCAGCCAGAACCGCCGGACAGTTCACATCTTCCAATAATGTAAAGCTTCGCTCTGCACGTACTTCGGTATGGGTATTTTCCACGAGCTGCTTCTGATCATTTTCCTGATAATAGATGTATCGAACTCCCCCGCGCCCGCGCAGCGTTGCACCGGCGCGCTGCATCCCACCAGCCAGCAGCTGTGCAAAATAAAAACTTTCCCGATGCCAGGTGCGCCCCGGTACGGCCGGATAGCATTCAAAACCTGCCGCTGTGGAACCATTGGCTGCAGAATTACCATGGATCGAAAGCAGCAGCTGTGGGCTTTGCTGGTTGGCTTCCGCAGCGCGTTCGGCAGGCGTTGCGGTCACATCAAAGCGCTCCCGCGTCTGGAGTGGGATATAATTCGGGTCCTGCTCCAGCCATTGAAGCAGTGCCGAAGCCGTGGCCGCAGTTACATCTTTTTCTTCCACCACTCCCCTTGCACCCGGGTCGCTGCCGCCGTGTCCTGCATCAATAACTACCCGATATGGCGGATCTCCCACCTGCGGATGAAATGCTTCCTCGGACGCAGCACTGTCCGGCTCCACGGGTGCGCCCAGTTCCATTGCCGCTTTCCACAGAAACAGGCCGAAACAGATCATCAGCACCGATGCACAAACCACCATAGCATGCAGGAACCGATGCTGTTTTCTCTTTCTGGAGGCTTTTCGCTTTGCGTGAGCGCCTTTTGTCGTTTTACGATGTGTTGCTGCCATACAATTTACTTCCTGTTCATGATCTGGTTTATACTATATCACACGAACGTTCCAAGCTCTACACTCACAAACAAAAATCCTCATATCCAACACACGTGATGCAGATATGAGGATATAAAATCGTTTATTTCAGTTCCACAACCGTCACGCCGCTTTCGCCTTCTCCGTAACGGCCTAGCCGGAAGCTCTTGACCATCCGGTTCCCACGCAGATGCTTATGAATGGCGGTTCGCAGTGCACCGGTGCCGTTGCCATGGATCAGATACACCACAGTCTGCCCGTTCAGGACTGCCCGGTCGATAAAGGAATCCACCTCCGGCAGTGCTTCATCCACGGTCAGTCCCAGCAGGTTGCACTCCATCTTGGCAGTGCGATGCACGCGCTCCACATGACCATTCGGGCGGTTTGCATCGCCGGTCAGGCGGGAGTAACGCTGCTGTGCCCTGGTCTGTGGCTTTGGGTCTTTTACCAGTTTTTCCGGCTGTTTCAAGCCCTTGAGCGGCACCTTGGTTTTAATAATTCCGGCGCGCACCAGTACATCCCCGTTTTTATCCGGCATCGAAAGCACCGTTGCCAGCTGGTTCAGCTCGGCAATGCAGACTTCCTGCCCTACTTTGACTTCCTTCAGCGGCACAAACTCCTTGACAGGGTTGTGCACGACCTCCGTGCCGATAAATAGTTTTTCGGATTCCTTTTTGGCAATCTCGCGAGCACGCTGGGCCTTCTGCTGGGTGCTCATACGTTCATCTTTCTGCAGCTGCCGCAGCTCATCCGTCAGCGCATAAGCCTGGCTTTCCACCTGCTGAGCCAGCGTTCTGGCTTTGGCACGGGCAGCTTCCAGTTCGTTTTCGCCCTGCTGGATCAATTCATCGCGTTTTTTACGAGCAGCTTCCAACTGGTGAGATGCTTCGTTGCGCAGCTGCTCCACTTCGTTCTGGCTTTCCTTGAGCTGCAGTTTCAGATCATCCAGCTGTCCCAGCACGGCATCCAGCCGCTTATCTTCTGCAGACAGGTGCTGCTGGGCGGCCTCGATCACACGGCTTGGAATACCCAGTTTTTCACTGATCAGGAACGCATTGGATTTGCCCGGCACACCCACACTCAGCTTATAGGTGGGACGCAGTGTTTCCAGATCAAACTCGCAGCTGGCATTGACAACGCCTTTGGTTTCCAACGCAAATACCTTAAGCTCTGCATAGTGAGTGGTGGCCATCAGCAGAACACCACGGCGGCGCAGTTCTTCAATGATGGCAACGGCCAGCGCTGCACCTTCAGCGGGGTCTGTACCGGCACCAAGTTCATCCAGCAGCACCAGGGTGCGCGGCATGGCAAGCTCCAGGATCCCGGTAATCTTTTTCATATGGCCCGAGAAGGTAGACAGACTTTGCTCAATGCTCTGCTCATCGCCGATATCGACCAGAAATTCGTCAAACACACAGACTTCACTGCGTTCATCTGCGGGGATCAAAAAGCCGCATTGAGCCATTGCACACAGCAGACCCGCCGTTTTCAGCGTGACCGTTTTGCCGCCTGTGTTGGGACCGGTAATGATAAGAGAATCGTACTCTCCACCCAGTGCAATATCCACCGGCACGCACTTTTGGGGGTCGATCAGCGGATGCCGCGCCCGGATCAACGAGAAGGACGAATCGGTGCGTACCGCCGGTTTGAACGCTTTAAGATCCAGTGCCAGCCGGGCTTTCGCCAGCAAGACATCGATATTCAGCATGGCCTGGTAACTGTATTGGAACTGCGGCTCAATGGCTGCCACCTGAGCCGTAAAGGCCACCAGAATGCGTTCGATCTCCTGTGCTTCCTGCGCACGGTACTGTAAGATGCGGGCATTTGCTTCCACAACCGCCTGCGGCTCCACGAACACGGTTGCGCCGGTGGACGAAACATCATGGATGATGCCACTTACCTCGCTGCGATATTCACTCTTGACGGGCACCACGTAACGGCCATTGCGCATGGATACCACGCTCTCCTGCAGATATTTGGAGGTATCCATATTGCGCACCATGGTTTCCAGTCGGTCGCGGATGCTGTTTTCTGTGGCACGGATCTTCTTGCGCAGATCGTTCAGGGTACGGGATGCCGTGTCTGCCATAACGTCCGGAGCCAGGATGGCACTGGAAATCTGTTGTTCCAGTCCAGGTTCCGGAGCCAGAGCATAAAACAGATCATCCGTTGGCAGGGCATCATGCTCCGATGCTCCGTACCAGCTGCTCAAATTCTGGAAGTTTCGCAGAGCGCCGGCCACCATCAGCAGCTCTCCCATCGAGAGCACGCCGCCCTTTACCGCGCGGGAAGCCAGCTGCCTGACCCCTTCTACCCCGCCAAAGCGCGGCGAACCGTTTTTGATCAGCAGTGTGTTGATGGCGTCTGTCTGTTCCAGTGCGTAGCGCACTTCGTCCGGGTCACACTGCGGCTCAATGGCCAGAAGTTTTTCCCGGGCTTCCTTGCATACGCAGCCTTCCGCTGCACGTGCAATGATCTTATCCAGTTCCAGGGTTTTTAAGTAACTTGTTTCCATATGGTATCGGTTCCTTTTACCTTGTCAGGGCAGCACGCTTTTTAAAAACGTGTAACTTTTCAGTGGTTTATCCAGATGCGTCATGGCATAATTTTCAGCCACTGCTGCAAGTTTTGTCAGGCTGCCCACAGAAATTTTGAATGCAAATATTTTTTTATCCTCCACAAGGCAGATATGGCGCAGTGCATACAATGCTGCCTTGTCCAGATTGCAGCTTTTGCCGGCTTTCGCCGCACAGTTTGCACAGAGAAGATGCCCTTCCTGCGCATCCAGATAAAAGGCATCTCCCTCATCATAGGTGCCACAGTCCCGGCAGCAAACGATCTGCGGCATAAAACCGCACTCACTCATGGTACGAAGCTCAAACACCGCTTTGATTACCCGCAGGTCCGTCTTTTTTTCACTGATCATGTACAGGCAGTTCAGCAGCAGCCGCAGCTCTCTGGCAGCCTCGTCCCCAGTCGGGGAAAGTGCAGCGGCCATTTCGGCCAGATACATGGCAAGGCTTACGCCTTCAATGGAGGTAGAAATACCATGAAAAATATTCCGCACCGTGTACATATTCCGGCCCGGCACCAGCGTGAATTCCGAATAGCAAAAAAGCCCGCAGGCGCTGAACAATTTGCTTTTCAGCCGCAGGCTGTTCGGAGCCAGAGCCGTGATCACGCCCAGCTTCGGAGTAAGGACCGTCAGAATACGATCCGCTTCTCTATAGCGGTTTTCTCTCAACACCAATCCCATGGTTACAAATGGTTCCATTGTCTGCTTCTCCTGCCGGATGCTCTGCAGGCAGCTGTGCCTGCCGTTTGTAATCAAGATAACGGAGGATATTTCCCGTACAGGCAAATGCCTGCCAGCTTGCAGCAGCATCCATCATGATCTCCAGCGCTCCTTCCCTTTTTGAGCCGGAACGGCCCGGCATTGTTAGTGTCAGCCTTATCCTAGCACATCATACAAGGGAAAACTGTCCTGCCTTGGCAGCATTTCAGCGATTGGAGGGATTCTGCTTGAAGCCAAAGTTGTTAAGCATGAATTCATTGTCGCGCCAGTCCGACTTGACCTTGACCCAGCACTGCAGGTTGACACGGCATCCCAAAAACTCTTCACAGTCTGCGCGGGCAGCACTGGCAATCTTTTTGAGCATGGCACCACCTTTGCCGATGACCATACCCTTATGACTCTCGCGCTCACAGTAGATATTCACGTCAATATCGATCAGGTCGGTGCCCGGGCGTTCCTTGAAGCGTTCTACGACTACAGCAATGCCATGAGGAATCTCGTCCCGCATGAACAGCAGTGCCTTTTCACGAATGAGCTCTGCCACCAGTTCTTTTTCCGGCATATCGGTGTAGGCATCATCGTCAAAGTAGTGCGGCCCCTCCACCGCATAGCGGCTCAGAGCATCAAACAGTTCTTCACTGCCTTCTTCGTTGCGTACACTGACGGTATATACATCGTCAAACACGCCAAGTGCTTTCAGCTCTGCTTTGCGGGTTTCCAGATCGGCCGGATCTTTCACCAGATCCGTTTTGTTGATCACTGCAATCGCCGGACCACCGTGCTGCAGCATCTCCACCAGAGCCATCTCCGACTCATTCAACGAGCCATACGGTTCAAACAGCATCATGGAAACATCTACATCTGCAATGGAATCGCTGGCGGTCTTGTCCATCCGTTTGCCCAGCTTGTTGCGGGCTTTGTGCACACCGGGAGTATCCAGCAGCACATACTGCAGCGGTCCGCGGGTGATCACACCGGTAATGCGGGTACGGGTCGTCTGCGGCTTGGAAGTAACAATGGCCACTTTTTCCCCTACCAGCAGGTTGGTCAGGCTGGATTTTCCCACATTCGGGCGGCCAATCACGGCAACGAACACGGACGAAGTATCATAATGGCCCTGCATGGGCGTAGTATTACTCAAAGCAAACTCCTGTCTTGTTTTGTGCGGCAGCCGCACAGTGATTCATACGGGCAGAAACAAGGTCACTCCGTATAGCTGACGGTGCGCGGGAGGCCAAGCTGCAGCAGCACAGCCTCTTCTTTTTCCCGCATCCGCATGGCTTCCAGACCACCGTTCTCATGGTCGTAGCCCAGCAGATGCAGCATAGAGTGCACTGTAAGAAATGCCACCTCGCGCTGCAGCGGATGGCCGTACAGGTTGGCCTGCTCCAGCGCACGCTCCATGCTGATGACGATATCGCCAAGCATCATGCAGCCGTTGTTTTCGTCAATGTCGTACTTGCCGTTTTCCCCCAGAGGAAAGCTCAGCACATCGGTGGGCATAGGCTTGTTGCGGTACTGGTTATTCAGTTCTGCAATGGCAGCATTATCCACAAAGGTAACGCTGATCTCTGCCGGTGCATCAAAATGTTCATATTCCAGAACAGCATTGCAGGCACGGCGGATCAAGATGCGAAGCCCGGACGGCACCTTGACAGCTTTTTGGGAATTGGTGATCAAAACTTTATTGGACATAACGGTCCACTCCTTTCCATTCGGATGCTCTTTTTATTCAAACATTTTCAGAATTGTTTTTCTCGTTTTTGCCGATCGGATGAGCTGCTTTTTCGTAGGCCTTGATGATCTCCTGCACCAGACGATGGCGCACTACATCTTTCTCGGTAAAGTAGCACTGCGCAATACCGTTGACATCTTTCAGCACTTTGAGTGCATCCACCAGACCGCTGCGTGTGCTGCCGGGCAGATCGATCTGGGTCACATCACCGGTCACGACCACTTTGGAACCCACACCCATACGGGTCAGGAACATCTTCATCTGTTCCGGCGTGGT
>ERZ808246.2774-NODE-2774-length-10579-cov-25.344071_pt1 | contig 10579 bp, 8 predicted proteins | sample MGYA00521083_ERZ808246 | MGnify/ENA primary metagenome ERZ808246 (study PRJEB31516, sample SAMN03275577) | gut metagenome | biome: mammalia-associated habitat; material: feces | host: Papio cynocephalus | place: Kenya | collected 2012-07-07 ...
CGGACGTGTCGGTTCCGTTCATGTGCTATTTCTCGCTCTTTTTCGCGATGCTCGTCGGGGACGGCGCCTACGGGGCGATTTTCCTCGCCGCGACTTTGTGGGGATGGAAGAAGACGGCCGGGCGCCGCACGCCGGTCGCCCGCAGCTGGCTCGTCCTGCTGACGGTCTTCTCGTCCGCGACGATCGTCTGGGGTCTGCTTTCCAACACCTGGTTCGGCGCGCAGCTGCCCTGGTGCCGCGACTGGCCGACGGTCAAGTGGCTTGGGGATGTTACCTACCGGCACATGATGCTCCTGTGCTTCACGATCGGCGTGTCCCATCTCATGCTCGCGCGCATCTGGAACGGCGTCTGCAAGCTGAACGACACGACCTGCCTGGCGGAATTCGGCTGGGCGGGCATCCTCCTTTTCATGTATTTCGTGACGAACGCCATTGTCGGCGTCTTCCCGGGGATTCCCACGGCAATGTACGCCGTCTTCGGCGTTTCGCTCGTCTGCGTCTTCGGCTTCACCCTTAAGCCGTCCGAATTCAAGACGCGCGGCGCGGAGCTCGGTATGCTCCCGCTGAGCGTCATGAGCACGCTCGGGGACATCATCTCGTACGTGCGCCTCTTCGCGGTCGGGCTCGCCTCGGTGAAAGTGGCGGAGAACTTCAATGCTATGGCCATGGGGCTGTTCGCCGGTTCCCACGCCTGGTGGGCGTCGGCGCTGGCGGGGCTCGGCGCGGCGTTCATCCTGGTCGTCGGGCACGGACTCAATCTCGCGATGGCGGGGCTGTCCATCCTCGTGCACGCGGTGCGCCTGAACACGCTCGAGTTTTCGAACCACAAAGGCGTGACCTGGTCGGGATACGCCTTCGCGCCCTTCCGCCGGCGCGCGGCGGGGGTTTCAAACATTCCATTCCAAACAGTCAAGGAGAATACAAATGAATGATGCAGCAATGATAGTGGCGGGTGCGATCGCCTGTCTGGGTCTCTCGGGCGCCGGCAGCGCGCTGGGGACGGGTTACGCGGCCGCGGCGGCCGTCGGCTCGTGGAAGAAATGCTACGCCGCCAACAAGCCCGCGCCGTTCCTGCTCCTTTCCTTCGTCGGCGCGCCGATCACCCAGACGCTGTACGGGATGATCCTGATGTTCGTCATGCTGGGCATGGTGGGCAAGGTTTCGGCGGGTTCGGGCGTGCCGGTTCTCGTGGCGGGAGTCTTCTCCGGCTTCGCGATCGGCCTTTCGGCGCTCTTCCAGGGGCGTGCGGCGGCGGCGGCCTGCGATGCGCAGTCCGAAACCAACCAGGGCTTCACGAACTACCTCGCGGCGCTCGGCATCGTCGAAACCGTCGCCATTTTCGCGATGGTGTTCTCGCTCATCGCCCTCGGCGCGGTGAAGTAAAAGGACGTTTCCCGCGTGAAGCGCGGCGTATTCTGGGCGTTTGCCGCCGTTTTCGCCGCGGCGGCTGGGTGGCTTTTCGCGGGCGCGTGGTCTTTGGATCTCGCGCCGGTCATGCCGGATTGCGCCGTATCGTTTCCGCGAAGGTGGCTGGCGGCGCGCTGGGGGGAGTGGCTCGCGAACGGCAAGTTCGTGCCGGACGATCTGCTCGTCCTCCTCGGCGGACCCTACGTCTGGCAGGAACTGCGGTACGCGGCCGCGCTTTTCGCCGCCGCGGCCGGGCTGGCGTGGTTTCTGCGCGGCCGGGGTCTCTCGCGCCTGTCCGCCTGCGGGGCGGGACTCTTTCTGGCGTTTTCGGGCTATTGGTGCACGCTTTTCAGCGCCGGGCATCTGGGCTGGTTCCGCTGGATGACGTACGGCGTCTGGGCCTTCGGGCTCGTGGACCGTGCACTCGGGCGGGGCGGGGTCCGTTATTGGCTCCTTCTGGGCGCGTGCCTCGCGTGGGGAAGTTTCTACCAGCCCGACCTCTGGCTCCTATTCACGCTCTTTACCTTTGTCTACTTCCTCTATCGCCTGTACCGGGAGCGGGCGCGCTTTTTGCCGTTCCGCGCCGGCGGGATGCGCCTCCTCAAGGGCGTCGCGCTCGCGCTCGCGGCGTTCGTTTTGATCGGTCTGCCGAGCTTTCGCTCCGCCTTAGTCAACGATTTGGGCGGACGCGACGCGCAGATCGCGTCCAGTTCGGCGCCGGCAGCCTCCGGGGACGAGGCGCGGGCGCGGTGGATTTTCGTCACGAACTGGTCCCTGCCACCGGAAGACACTCTGGAACTCGTCGTGCCGCGCGTGCAGGGCGATACGAGCTGTCCGCTCACGCTCGCCATCAACGGCGCGGCGAAGGGGACGCGTCCGTATACGGGACGGTTGGGGCGTCCGGACGGGGCGCCCGGCGGCAATTACCGCCAGCACGCGCTGTATGCGGGGGCGGTGACCTGCGCGCTCGCCCTTTTGGCGCTCGTCGCCGCGTGCGGGCGGGGTAGGTTGCGCGCCTGTGCCCTGTCGCGTGCGGACATCTTCTTTTTCGCCGCGTGCGCGTTCGTCTTCTGGCTGTTTGCGCTCGGACGCTACTGTGCGCCGGTCTACCGGCTCGTCTACGCCCTGCCGTTCGGCGACTATCTGCGCGCCCCGGTCAAGTGGCTTCATCTGACGGAGTTCGCCCTCGCCGTCCTCGCCGGCTATGGACTTGAGGCGTTGCGGCGGCTTTTGGCGCGCACGTCTCTCGCGCCAAGCGTGCAAACCGCCGCGCTCGTCCTCCTCATCCTTATAGGGACCTTCGACCTCGTGCGCGTGGACGCCCTCTATTGCGCCCCCCGCCGGGCGGACGCCCAACTGCAGTTCGCCGACATACAAGCCTTGCGCAACCCGTCCGTTCAGGACCAGATGCGCCGGGCGCGGATGCGTGTTTTGGGGTACTATGGCGCCGCGGCGCTTGTGGAAGTTCCCCAGCCGCGCGAAAACGGTCCCGCAGACGTCCCCGCCCCCGTACCGGGCGTGCTCGTCTGGGGCATCCTTTCCGTCCTCGCGGACCTGCTTCTGGCGGGGTGGCTCGTGGGGGATTTTCTCCTGCGCAAGAGGAAAACAGGGCAAAAATGAACGAAGAAGCCTTTTTTGCCCTTGCCGCGCAGGTTTTTGACGTGCCGCGCGAGACGTTGACGCGCGAGACGGCGTACGCGTCCATCCCGCAATGGGACAGCGTCAACCACCTGCGGCTCGTGATGGAGGCGGAAGCGGCGTTTGGCGTGCATTATCCGCTCGCGCGCATTCCGCGCCTCAAGACGCTCGCCGATTTCCTGAATCCCTAAGACGGGGGCGGAGGCTTCCGTACCGCCCGTCAGAGACCTTTGCCGCGTCGGTCTCTGGCTTTCACCTCCTCCTGCAACGACTCGAGAAACCTGCCCCTTCGACCTGCATTGTCTCCGTCTAGGGCCTAAAATGCAAAACACTATGTCTTTCATATGAAAACACTATGCATTCTGAAGCAAAACACTATGTCTTTTGCCATAAAACACCATGTGTTTTGACACAAAACACCATGTCAATTATATTAAAATACCATGTATTTTATAATGAAACACATGGTGTTATATTTTTTCGGTTGCACGGCAGCAGGTTTTATGGTAGACTATGAGACCTTGAAACCGTCCGGCGGAGAGGCTGAAGGTCAGTGGCAAATGGGGCGAATGTCGGAGACGGACGGCAGGAAAGGCGGAGAGAGATGAACAAAAAGTATCTGACGTACGATACGGTGCCGTGCCGGGGTCCGGGGAATCCCGGCGGCTACCGGCTGCAATTGCGGCAGGAGCCTGCGCTGGCGGAGAACAGCGCCTACCGGGAGGCGGTCCAGAGCCTTTCGCTCAATCTGAGCGAGAAGACGGTCGCGTTTCTGGTCGAAGCGGTCCTGCAGTCGTTCGCCGAGAAGGTGGCGAAGGATGGCGTGCCGCGGCGCATCGGCAATCTGATCAAGTTCGCGCCGGCCTTGCGCGGCAAGGTGGAGGGCGTGGACAGTCCCTTCGACCCCAAAACCGTGAGGACGTCCGTCACCGTGACGCCGTTGAAGGGGCTGTCGCGCACGTTGGACGCGGCGAGCCTGGCCTTCGTCAACAGCCGACCCGAGGCGCGCATCACGATCAAGAACTTCCAGTCCATCCCGCGAAAGACGGGCGGGAACGGCACCGTGGTGCGCGGACGGACGATTTCCGCGTTCGGGCGGAACCTGATTCTGCGCGAGGAGCTGGGGGATTGCGCCGAGGTTTCGTGGTGCGCGCCGGACGGGAGCGTCCGGACGTCCGCGCTGGAGGTGTGCACGACGGACTACTTCTGCACGGAATTCGCGTGGCCCGCGGCGCTTCAGGACGTGCCGGAGGGGACGAAACTGACGTTCGATCTGACCCTGCGCGGCGGGGTGAAAGACGCCACGCCGCGGCGGAAGCGCATCGTCTGCACGTTGCGCGACGCCTGACCGCCCCGGCCGGGCGGCTGTCTTTCAATCCGATATTTGGTATAATATAGGAAGAAAGAGGTTTGGCAGATACAGCAGAGGAACTATGCTCGATTTTCGGAACATATCCGTCCATTATGGACATCAGGACGTTTTGACGGGGGTCACCTTTCGTGTGAACAAAGGCGACCGCGTGGGGATCGTGGGCCCGAACGGGAGCGGCAAGTCGACGCTTTTCAAGATCATTCTGGGGGAACTTTCGACGGACTCGGGCGAACTCGTCGTCGAGCAGAATCCGCGCATCGGCTGGACGCGGCAGAATCCGGCCCCCGACACGCCCGGTCAGACGCTTTTGGACTACTCGCTCAAGGGCATCCCGGGTCTTTCCGAGATGGAGTCGGAGATGGCGGCGCTCGAGGCGGACCTCGCGGACCCGGCGAAGCTGAAGCGCTACGGCGAACTCCAGACGAAATTCGAGCACCTGGGCGGATACGACATCGAAACGCGCGTCAAAATCGCCCTGGGCGGCCTCGGCTTCACGACGGAAGACTTCCAAAAGCCGTTCATGAGCTTCTCGGGCGGCTGGCGCATGCGCGCCGAGCTTTCGCGCGTCCTCGCTTCGCGTCCGGACCTGCTTCTCCTGGACGAGCCGTCGAACTACCTCGACCTGCCCGCCGTGGAGTGGCTGCAGAAGTTCCTGAAGGCGTACGAAGGCACGCTCCTGTTGATTTCGCACGATCGCTACCTCCTGCGCACGCTGACCTCCATCACGGTCGAAGTGGATGCCGGCACGGTGACGCGCTACGAGGGCGGTCTGGACTACTACCTCGAAGAGCGCGAGGTCCGCTACCGCCATCTCAAGGCGGCCAAGGAGAACCAGGACCGCCACCGCGAACAGCTGCAGCGGTTCGTGGACCGCTTCCGCGCCCAGGCGACGAAGGCCGCCCAGGCGCAATCACGGCAGAAACTCATCGACAAGCTGGATGAGGAGCGCATCGTCCTGCCCAAGCGCTACACCCAGTCGGGGCGCCTGCGGCTGGCGGAGCCGCCGCCGAGCGGGCTGGAGATGTTCCGCTGCGAGCATCTGTGCTTTTCGTACGACGGGAAGAAGAAGGTGCTGGACGATATCGGCTTTCAGATCGTCCGCGGCGACAAGGTGGCGCTCATCGGCTACAACGGGCTGGGCAAGACGACGCTCATGCGCATCATCGCCGGCACGCGGCAGCCGACGGGCGGGCTGGCGGTTTTGGGGCACAACGTGATACCCGGCTATCTGAGCCAGGAATTCGCCGAGACGATTCCGCCGGACGTGTCGGTCTACCGCAACGCCAAGAACGCGATTCCGCCGGGGATGAACGAGAAGAACTTTCGCAATCTGGTGGGCGCGTTCGGGTTCGACGAGAATGACGTGGAGAAGCCGGCCGGGGTGCTCTCGGGCGGAGAGAAGATCCGCCTCGCGTTCCTGCGTCTCTATCTGTCCGCGCCGAACTTCCTCTTGCTGGACGAACCGACGACGCACTTGGACCTGGATGGACGCCGCCTCTTGCAGGAAGCTTTGCAGAAGTACACCGGCACGGTGCTGCTCGTCTCGCACGACATCGACTTCGTGCGGGCGACGGCGACGAGCATCCTCGAAATCACCCGGGACGGCATCCGCAAGTACCCGGGCGGATACGACTACTATCTCGAAAAGAAGGCGGAATCGGACGGGGTGGGTCCGAAAACGGCCGAAAACCGTCCGACTCCCCCGAAAGCGGAAACCGCGGCGGAAAGCGCCGCGCCCGGGCTTTCGCCGAAGGAATTGCGGAAGCGCCGCGCGGAGGAACGCGCCAAGACCGCGCCGAGGATGCGCGAACTCAAAAAGCGCGTCGAGACGGCGGAGAAGAAGGTGGACGAACTCCAGAAGGCTCTCGATGCGGCCAGCGCGGAGCTGTTCAACCCCACCCCGACGACAGACTTCGCCGAGGCCAACCGCAAGGTCCGCACGCTCCAGTACGAGATCGACCGCTACACGGCGGACTGGGAAGCCGCGGCGGGCGAACTGGAGAAGCTCTCCCGGGATTAGGGCGCGCTCTTCTCCGTGCGACGGCAGGGCCCCGCGTCCGCCGGGGGAAGGGCGCGGGAAACCGCCGCGTTTGCAATCTCCGCTTAAAAATGGTAGAATATTTGCATGAATAGAAAATCGACTTCTGCTGTTGTGGCCGCGGCGTGTCTGGCGGCTTCGTGTGTACAGGCTGCGGTTACGGTCTCGGGACCGAAACCCTTCGGCAAGCTGTCCGATGGACGCGAGACGCATATTTGGCGCATCGACAGCGGCAACGGGCTGATCCTCGACGTGTCGGACTACGGCGGGCGCCTGGTGCGCGCCTATGCGCCCGACCGCTACGGCAACCTCGCGGACGTGACGCTGGGCTGGAACACCGCCGCGGAATACGAGGCGAACGGCTTCTCGATGGGCACGCTCGTCGGGCGCTACGCCAATCGCATCGCCAACGGCCGGTTCACGCTGGACGGCACGGTCTTCCAGCTCGCCGTGAACGAGGCGAAAGCCAAGCGCCACTGCAATCTGCACGGCGGACCGAAGGGGTGGGACGCGCAGATCTGGAAGGTCCAGCCCTACTTCGCCGAGCAGGAGGCGGGTCTCGTGCTGGCCTACATCTCCCCGGACGGCGACAGCGCTTTCCCCGGCACGGTGACGGCGACCATCACCTATCGCGTCACGGCGGACAACCGCTGGATCATCGACTACGAGGCGACGACCGACAGACCCACCGTCATCAATCTCACCCACCACTCCTACTGGAACCTGGCGGGCGAAGCGAGCGGCGACGTGCGCAAGCAGGAGATCCAGATCTTCGCCGACGCCTATACGCAGACGGACGAGGGACTCATCCCGACAAAGAACGCCCCCGTCGAAGGGACGGGCATGGACTTCCGGCAAATGCGGCCGATCGACGCGCGGGCCAGCCTCATGGCGGCGGAAAAGGCGTTCGCGCCCATGGACAACTGGTACGACCACAACTTCGTGCTGCGCGGCAAGACGGGCGAGATGCATCCGGCGGCGACGCTCTACGATCCCGTCTCCGGGCGTGTGCTGGAGATCCAGACGACCGAGCCGTGCATGCAGATGTACGGGGCGCAGAACATGACGTCCGACCTGCCGGCCAAGGCGGCGGGGAAGAATCTGTGTCCGTTCGCCGGCGTCGCGCTCGAGACGCAGCACTACCCCGACTCGCCCAACCACCCGGAATTTCCCTCGACCGTGCTGCGCCCGGGCGAGACGTTCAAGAGCCGCACCCAGTACCGCTTCACCGCGCGCTGAGGCGGTCGTCGACGTGCGCGGCAAGGGGCCAAGCGAACTTTTTTCAGGAAATCTGAATTTTCCGCTTGCGTGCGCACGTCAAATATGATATACTATTCACCAATTCCTGTTGGGGAAGTAGCTCAGTTGGTAGAGCATCACGTTCGCAACGTGGGGGTCGAGAGTTCGAATCTCTTCTTCTCCACCAATAGGAAATGACAAAAGCGGCTTTCATCGCAATCGGGCGGTGCGCCGCGCTTTTTTTTGCCCGGAGCAGGAATGGCAGTTTCAGCCGCGTCGCGTTGCAGTAGCGGGAAAGGGCGAATCCCACGCAAGTCCCGGAGCACGTGGAGGGATAGCCGGCCTTGATCGGGGGGGGGGGGCTTGGCAAGGGACTGCCCGTCAGAGCGGGTTTTTGGCGCGTGTCCAGTCCAGGACGAATCCGTCTGGGTCAAATGTCAATCCCGCTTGTTCAAGAGGCGTCCGCCACTTGGAGCCTTGTCTGCAGGCGCGTTTTCTTGCGAGAAGGAGCAATACGCCGCGGTAGGCGCCTTCATTCCCTTCGCGCCGCGCCAACAGGCGCGCCAATTGCGTCTTGCCCGTCCATTTTTCGGGCGGAGCCCCTTTGGAGGACGGTTTCCTGGCGTCGATCCTGATCGCATTTGCAGTCGACGCGGCGGTTTGCGGGGCTTGGGATTTCCGGATCAGACCTTTGAACACCTTGCAAATGTTCGCTTCTTCGTCAAACACCTGTGCGGCGCGCGTCAGAAGCCGTACGGCCAATTCGGGATTGATATTGAAGAATTCGCGGCTTTTTCTGATTCGCGCATTGCAATCGAAATCGTCTATCATGCCGTGCAACAGTTTCTCGATGCGCCGGCGATGTTTGGTGTGCAAAGTCGCATAGACTTCAAAGGGCAGCGGAACGGCCGTATTGTCCAGCTCTTTCGTCCGGGTGTCGACCGGGCGTTCCGTCATGCCGATTTTCACCCAATCCTTCCGGAAGCTTGGGTTCGTCAAGATATAGACGTAGCCCGAATCATTCGATTTTGCTCTTTGTCTTGCCTTTTCCGGCGGTTTATCCGGCATGCTGGGCGTGTTAGACAAGCCGAACATACCTTTCCCGGCTTTTAAGAAACGGGAATTTCCTTTCCGCATGTCCACATACAAGCGTGCGCCGACAGTCGCAGCCGGGGTCCGGCCTGCGGTTTCCCATAGTCCTTGGCTCAGGAGCGCTTGCGTGATTTCCTTGGCGGAAAGCGGACGTCCGGCTTTCTTGAGGACATTCTCTATGGAATCCAGCAGCGACATTTTGAGCGAGCCCTTTTCAAGGATGCGGCTTTAGTGGATGCCGGCGCGGGCGAGGCGGTAGGTCATCATCCGCGGCGAAACGCCCAGTTCGCGGCCCGCGGCGCTTCGGTTGCCGTCATGGCGCTTGAGGGCGCTTTCCAGAATGCGCTTCTCCACGATGGCCAGCTGCTCGTCCAGCGTCAGCGAGACGTCCGGGCGGAAGGGGTCCTCCGCGAACTCCGGCGTCTGCAGGGCGGGCGGCAGGTTGTAGCTGTGGATACAGTCGTCTTTTGCCGTCAAAACGGCGCGTTCCATGCAATTTTCGAGTTCGCGCACGTTCCCCGGCCAGGCGTACGCCTGCAGCATGTTGATGGCCGGCGAGGAGATGTGCGTCACGTGCTTGCCGTACTTCACGTTCATTTTGGACAGGAAGTGCTGCGCCAGCAGGATGACGTCACCCGTGCGGGATGCCAAATCGGGCATGGAAATCGGGAAAACCGACAACCGGTAGTACAAGTCTTCGCGGAAGAGTTTCTGCGCCATGAGCTCCTCCAGATTGCGGCTCGTGGCGGCGATGAATCGCACGTCGCTGCGGAGTTCCTCGTTCGATCCCACGCGCGAAAAGGTGCGTTCCTGCAGAAAACGCAGCAGTTTGACCTGGACGGGAATGGACAAATCGCCGATTTCGTCCAGGAAAAGCGTGCCGCCGTTTGCCGCTTCCGCACGGCCGATGCGGCGTTCGCGCGCGTCGGTGAAGGCGCCTTTCTCGTGTCCGAAGAGCTCGCTTTCCACCAGGGCTTCGGGGAGCGCGGCGCAGTTCAGGACGACGAAAGGCTTGTCCTTGCGGAGGGAAAGCGACTGGATCGCGCGTGCGACGAGTTCCTTGCCCGTGCCGCTGGCGCCGCGGATGAGGACGGTCGCCTCGCTGGGCGCGACCTGGCGGATCTGCTCGTAGACGACGCGCATTTCGCGGCAGTCGCCGATCAACCGTCCGGGGTTGCCGTTCGAAATCATGCCGCGGAGCTTGCGGTTCTCCTCTATAAGGGCATCGTGTTCGGCGCACTCCTCCCGGAAGACGCTCGCCGCTTCCGCGGTGATGTTGGCGATGATCCCCAGCAGGGTCACGTCGCGCGCCAAGGCGCCTTCTTCCGCGCGGATCTTGCGGTCCACGGAAAGCGTGCCGACAACCTGTCCGAGATGGATCAGCGGCACGCAGATGAAGGAGACGGCCTCGTCCGCCTCGCGCACTTTCGTGCGGTTCAGGAAGCGGCTGTCCTTGCGGACGTCGGGGACGACTTCGGGCTTGCCCGTTTTCGCCACGAGTCCCGTTATGCCTTCGCCCACGCGGTAACGGCCCAAGGAGCGTTCTTCGGCGTTCAAGGCGCGCGAAGAAGACTCTATGCGCAGTTCGTCACCCTCCAAAAGCGCAATCGTGCCGCGGATCATGCCCATGTCGCGCTCGAGTATATCGAGCACCTGGTCAAAGAGCTTGCGGACGTTGCGTTCCCGGACGACGGCCGTTGTAATCTCCTGCAATACAGCTATCTCTGAAGGTACCTTCTCGCTCATAGGATCAACATTATAGCAAGAAAATCGTTCGACGGCAATAGGGAAAC
>ERZ808246.2776-NODE-2776-length-10576-cov-6.935748_pt1 | contig 10576 bp, 9 predicted proteins | sample MGYA00521083_ERZ808246 | MGnify/ENA primary metagenome ERZ808246 (study PRJEB31516, sample SAMN03275577) | gut metagenome | biome: mammalia-associated habitat; material: feces | host: Papio cynocephalus | place: Kenya | collected 2012-07-07 ...
ATCACTGGTAGGATCCGCGCTTCATCCTCTCGAGCGCGATCCTTATCCTCTCGACGGGCTCGGTTACGGCCATCCTTATCCAGCCGTCGGCCGACTCGCCGAATCCGGATCCCGGGGTCACGATGACTCCCAGGTCGATCATCTTCTGCGTGAACTCGAACGAGGGCATACCGCAGTCGAACCACACGTAGAACGTTCCCTTGGGCATGGCGCACTCGTATCCGAGTTCTCTCAGGCCTTCGACGAGGACTCTGCGCCTCTCGGCGAAAACGTCCATGTTGTCGATCACGCACTTGGGCTCCTGTCCCTCGGGCCCGTACATGGAGAGCGCCTTCTCGGCAGCCTTCTGGATGAATATGGGCGCTCCGGAGTCGATCTGCCCCTTGCACTTGGTGAGTCCCGCGATGAGGTCGGGGTGTCCGACCGCGTATCCGAGTCTGAATCCGGTCATGCAGAACGTCTTGGAGAACGATCCGAACTCGATGGCGTCCGGTCCGACCTGCAGGATCGAGGGGGCCTGGTAGCCATCGTAGCACATCTCGGAGTAGGCGGCATCGTAGCACAGGATCGTTCCCTGTTCCTCGCACCAGTCGTAGACCTTCTTCAGGTAGTCGAGGTCGCAGGTCGCGCCGGTCGGGTTGTTCGGGTAGTTGATGTAGAGCATCCTCGCGCCCTTGGGGCACTCGTCGACGTCGAGGAGCCATCCTTTCTCGGGCCTGAGGGGCACCTTGACGCACTTCGCCTCGTTGAACAGAGTCGCGGCTCCGGAGTACACGGGGTATCCGGGCGACGGGGCGATGATCGTCTCGCCGGGGTTCACGAAGGCCTGGGCGATGTTGAATATGCCCTCTTTGGATCCGATGGTTATGCAGACCTGGGTGTCGGGGTCGATGTCGAGTCCGAACCTCTTCTTGTACCAGTCGGCGACAGCTACGCGGAGGAACCTCTCGCCCTGAGACGAGGAATACTTCTGGTTCTCGTTGACGTAGGCCTCTTTGCACATCTCGTCGACGATCTCCTTCGGTGCAGGGAGGTCCGGGTCCCCGATTCCGAAGTCGATCATATCCCATCCCTCCTCCTTCTTTGTCCTGGAGAGCTTCTCCAGCCTCACGAATAGGTACGGGGGGATCTGCTTGAGCCTTTCAGCCTGTTCATAATTCATGATATCACTCCATTTCTCCTTGGAAGACGAGTTCCGCCGGCCCCTCCATGAGGACGTAGCGGAGGTCTCCGTCGACCGTGATCTTAAGCCATCCGCCGGGCAGGTGCACATCCACCGGCTTGTCGAAGGGGACCAGCCCGCACAGGGCCGCCGCCGTGGTTGTAGCGCAGGCGCCGGTGCCGCACGCCAGAGTCCATGCGGCTCCGCGCTCGTAGACGCGGATGTAAATCTTGCCGTCCTCGACCCTGCAGAACTCGACGTTCGTCTTGCGGGGGAAGAACGGGTGCTTCTCGAGCACCGGCCCCAGCTTGTCGACGGTCGCGTCGTCCAGCGGCGTGAACGTGACGAAGTGGGGGTTGCCCATGGATACTGCGCTGGCTCTGAGCTCGGTCCCGTCGACCTCGAACGGCATGTCGATGAACCTGCCGTCGTGGTCCACGGGGACGCTGCGTCCGTCGAGCACGGGGGCGCCCATGTTGATTCTGATGGTTTTCACGAGGCCGTCCTCTCCGCGGAACACCTCCGCGCCGAGGTCTCCGGCCAGCGTGTGTATGGTCATGCTGTCCTTGTCGACGATCCCGCTGTCGCGCGCGTGTTTGGCGACGCATCTGATGCCGTTGCCGCACATCTCCGCCTCGCTCCCGTCGGCGTTGATGATGCGCATGGTGATGTCCGTCCCCTCTCCGGGGAGGATGTACAGGACGCCGTCCGCTCCGATGCCGTAGTGCCTGTCGCAAGCGTGCCTGCACCACTCCTGGTCGATCTCCAGATCTCCGGCGGTCCCGTCAAGCAGGATGAAGTCGTTGCCTATGCCCTGGTACTTCCAGAATTTCATCGCTGGAGCCTCTCGGGTACGATCTGGTGCGCCCACAGGTCCTCGAACGTCTCCGCCTCGCGGGTGAGCTCGGCCTTCCCGTCGTTGACCATGACCTCAGCGCAGAGGGGACGGGAGTTGTAGCGGCTGGACATGGAGAATCCGTAGGCTCCGGCGTTGTAGACAGCGACGATGTCTCCGACCTTCGGATCGGGGAGGACCCTGTCGTGGGCGATGTAGTCTCCGGACTCGCAGATCGGTCCGACCACGTCGTACTTGTCCGTACAGGCCTTTCCCATCTTGTTGGCGATGGCCACATGGTGATAGGAGTCGTACATGGCAGGGCGTATGAGCGTGTTGAATCCGGCGTCTACGCCGACGTACTTCTTCACGCCAGTGTCCTTGACGTCGTTAACCCTGGTGAGGAGTATCGTGGAGTCGCAGATGATGTATCTTCCCGGCTCCAGGACGATGGTCTTGACGTCGGTCTCCTCCTGGATCATGTCGGTGAGGTTCATGGCGAGCTCGCCGACATCCATCTCATCCTCCTGGGGCCTGTAGGGGACGCCTATGCCCCCTCCCATGTCTATGAAGTCCAGGTCGATGCCGAGACCCTTGATCTCGTTGACGAGCTCGATGAGGACCTCCATCATCTCCATGAACGGTTCCACGGACTGCCCTCCAGAGCCGATGTGGGCGTGTATGCCTCTGATGTTGAATCCGAGGTCCTTGGCCCTGGCGTAAGTCGATATGACCTGGTCCAGGGGGATGCCGAACTTGGCCCCCTTGTTTCCGGTGGTGACCTTGGCGCTGTGCCCGGATCCGACCCCCGGAGTGATCCTGAACGAGATATCGGAGCAAGGTGCGATCGCGGCCAGCCTCTCCATCTCGCAAACGGAGTCGAGGTTGATCATGACGCCGGTGTCGGCGACCTGCTTCAGCTCCGCGTCGGAGACGTTCACCCCGGTGTACATTATGCGGTCAGGAGAGAATCCGGCCTTGAGGCAGGTCAGAACCTCTCCGATCGATACGGCGTCGATGCCGGACCCTTCCTGCTCCAGCACCCTGAGGACAGCGAGGTTCGTGTTCGCCTTGCAGGCGTAGTGGATCTTCGTGTCCATGAACCTGGAGAACGCGTTGTAGACGTTGCGGTAGTTCTCCCTGACCCTCTTCTCATCGGTGACGTACACCGGCGTTCCGAACTCATTCGCTATATCGACGGTCGAGCAGCCGCCGATCATCATCACTCCGTCCTGGGACGGGAACTCGTGCATCATCGGTGATCACCTATGAACTTCTCGTGCAGTGTGCGCACGACATCTATGACCTTGCTCATGGGGACGACGAAATTGAGGGAAACATCGGATGCACCCTCCGAGATCATCTCCACATTGGCGTTGGCCTCCTTGACGGCTCCGAAGATGTCTCCGGAGACTCCGCACTTGTCGAGCAGGTTGTCCCCGACCGCGCAGATGAGGGCCACATCGTTCTTGACGTCTATGCGCTCGATCTCCCCTCCGCTGAGGCCGTTGAGCTGCCTCAGGGTCTGCTTCACATCGTTGTTGTGGACGAGGAATGCGACTGTGGAGAGCGATGTCGAGATCGAGTAGATTATGACGTTTATGTCAGCTATCTTGTCTATGATACGGGCCACCATCGCGGGACGGTAAGCGATCTCGGCGGAGCTTATCGTTATGATGGACAGATCGGTCTTCGCGGCCACGGAGCGGAGCATCTCGGAGGTGCTCTTCCTCAGGTGGTGGATGAGGGTGCCGGGCTCCTCGGGCTTGAACGAGTTCTTCACCTTGAGGGGTATGTGCTTGAGCCTGACGGGCTCGATGGTGCGGGGGTGGAGCACCTTGGCGCCGAAGTAGGCGAGCTCTGCAGCCTCCCCGAAGTTCATCTCGGGTATCTTCTTGGCGTCGGGGATTATGCGGGGGTCGGCGGTCATGAAGCCGTCGACATCGGTCCAGATCTCCAGCATATCCGCGTCTATGGCATTGGCGACCACTGCGGCGGAGTAGTCCGATCCCCCGCGGCCGAATGTGACGGGGACCTTCGAGGAGTTGATTCCGTAGAATCCGGTGATCACCGGCACCACGTTCATGGAGAGCAGGGGCCTAACCTTCATGGTCATGCCCGTCGCGGTGTTCAGCAGGTCGGCCGATCCGTTTCCGGGATAGCCCATGGCCACGATCCCGGCGTCCTCCGACGTCAGAGCGACGGATTTGATGTCCATGCTCCTGAGGACGAATGCCAGTATCAGGGACGAGAAGCGCTCGCCCTGGGACACAACCGCGTCCTTGTAGTACGGGTCCTCGCGGTCGGCCATGAGGGCCTTCCTGAAGCCGTCCATGCGCGAGTCGAACTCGGTCATGAACTCCTCGAGCTCCTCTCCTTCGAGGAGCTGGGAGGCGGTCATCAGGTGCTTGTTCCTGAACTGCTCAATCACTCCGTCGGGGTCAGTCAGCGGATTGTCCACGACGTTGACGAGGAAGTTGGTGATCCCCGACATCGCGGAGACCACGACTACTCTGTCCCCTTCCGTATTCGCTATTATTCCTGCTACCCTCTTGAGGGCCTCGGCGGATCCGACGCTGGTCCCGCCGAACTTCATAACTGTGATCATTGTCAGAACACCTCTGTCGCGACGCACCCAGGCGCCGTCTCCGTTGAAGTTGCAGATGTCATGCTATCCCCAGGGTCTTCAGCACAGGATCCAACCTCTCCCTTCCGGCCTCCGACAGGGGGGTCAGAGGAAGTCTCGGCTCGCCGGTTCCGTATCCCATCAGCCCCATGACGTACTTTATCGGGATGGGGTTGGATTCGGAGAAGAGTCCGGTGAAGAGCGGCAGAAGGTTCTTGTGGATGCTTCTGGCGGCAGCCACGTTCCCGCTCCTGGCGTTGCTGACCAGGTCGGACATCATGGCAGGGCAGCAGTTGCTGGCGACGGAGATCACGCCGTCTCCTCCCAGGCAGGTTATTGCCAGGGTGAGGGAATCGTCTCCGCTGAGGACCTCGAAGCCCTCGGGGCGGCGCATGAGTATGTTCTCGATCTGCGCCATATTGCCGCTGGCCTCCTTGACTCCTGAGATTCCGTCGACCTCCGCCAAGCGCATGAGCGTGTCGGCGGTGATGTTCGATCCCGTCCTTCCGGGGACATTGTAGACCACGACAGGTATGTCGACGGCGTCGGCGATGGCCGAATAGTGCCTGTAGATGCCTTCCTGGGTCGGCTTCACATAATATGGGGAGATGGATAGGATGCCGTCCGCGCCTATGTCCTGCGCACATCTGCTCAGCTCCACTGCCTCGCGGGTGCAGTTGCTCCCGGCGCCGGCCAAGATCTTGGCCTTCTTGGCTTGGTCTCTAACGATCTCTACGACGCGGAGGTGCTCCGCGTGCGTCATCATCGCCGATTCTCCTGTGCTTCCGCACGGGAGGAGGACGTTGACTCCGTTGGATTCCTGGAAGTCAACCAGGCGTCTGAGCGCCTCCTCGTCGATCTCGCCGTCCTTCTTGAATGGGGTGATGAGGGCGGTCCCTGTTCCTGCGAACATGTCTATCAAGCCTCCCCGTAGTGCTCCTTGAGTATCAGTCTTGTCCTGGTGCTGAGGATATTGTCGTAGCGCCTTACCCTCTCGATGATGTCGTTGAGGTGCTGGGACGACTCCACGTCGACGATCGCGATGATGTCCTGGTCGCCTGTGACTTCGAACACCTCCGTGACCCCGTCGTAGCTCGCCAGCTCCCTGGCTATCTCCTGCGTGTCGGTGTTGACCGCGATGCTGATCTCAACCAGGGCCTTGACGTTCTTGGAGCTGGTCTTGATGGTGAATCCTCTGATGACTCCCTCCTCGCTCATCTTGTGCACCCTGCTGCGCACGGTCCCCTCGGACACGCCGAGCTGGTTGGCTATCTCCACGAAGGGGCACCTTGAGTCCTTCTTCAGCAGCTCTATGATCTTCTTGTCGAGGTTGTCAATCATCGGATATCACTGCGCTCCGGCCTTATGCCGCCTATGTAGAGTTCTTTATTATTTAATCTATGGGAAAACGCGGAACAAGCAGGGTTATCCGCAATTTGAGATGTTGAAAACAAGGGTAAATGGTTTGTGATTCTGCGAAATCCGCAGAATCATGCGGAGTCGTCTGGTCTCTTCCCGTTGCCCGGCTCGCTCAGGATGTCCACCTGTATCCTGCTGAAGGGGACTTCGATGCCGTTGTCCGTAAGCTCCTTCCATACGAGCTCCCTTATCTGTCCGGCGTAGTGGGAGCTGTTGTCGTAGTCGTCCACATAGCAGGCCAGTCTGAACGTGATTCCGCTGTCCGCGAACTCCACAAGCCTCGGGCTGGGGGGAGTGCAGGATCCGTCGGTGATCACATGAGGGTGCTTGGCTCCGGCTCTGGCGAGGCACTCCTTCACCTTGTCCAGGTCCGATCCGTAGGCCACGTCGATGTAGATGAACACCCTGGTCCTGTGATGGTCCTTCGTGAGGTTGACCAAGGTGGCCGAGGACACGACGTTGTTGGGTATCGTGACGATCTGATCCTTGTCCCAGTTCTCGAACTCGGTGTACATCAGCTTGACCTTGCGCACAACATACGACTCCGTTCCGATCTTGACGAAGTCGCCCTTGTGGAAAGGACGCGTGGCGAGGAGCACTATGCCGCTGAAGAACTGGTTGAGGGTGTTCTGCGCTCCGAGAGTTATTCCCAAGGTGACCACTCCCGCGCTCACCATGATCCCGGCGAGATCGACTCCGAACGCCGCCAGGGCGGTGCACACGGCTACCACCGATATGGCGATCTTCCCGATCATCTTGAACAGCGGGAACAGGGACATGTCCATGCCGTCGACATCCGCGCTCTCGTCGAGTCCCTTCAGGAAAGCGGATACGATGAATGTGTAGAGCTGCCATGCTATGGTCGCTCCCAGCACCACGTATATCACGGAGGACAGCGCCCTGATGAAATGGGACACCTCCGCATTGGCGCCGAGTATCTGGGCGCATTCGTTGAATGCGATCACGAACATGATCGCGGTTATCGTTGTGGTCAGGCGCTTCGTGAGGCTCTTCTTCTCCTCGGGAGTCTTTCTGGAGCCGGCCAGTCTGGAGAAGAGGGGTATGATGAGCTCCGAAACGATGATCGTCGCCACGATCCACAGGATTATCGTCACCGCGGCGGCGAACCAGGGGCTGTTCAGAGGATAGTCGAAGGTGTTGGGGAACACTCCGAAGAACTTGTTGTACGAGTGGTCGTCCACGAAGACCGAAGTGATATCGACGGTTATCGTCTCGGAGAATCCCGTGCTTCTGTCCGCGGAGGTGAGGTCCACCACGGTGAACGAGAGCACGCCTACGTGCGCGGAGGTGTCGGCGTAGTTGTCGGCCTTCAGCGCGACGGTTATGATCGCAGTGTCTCCCAGCCCCATCACGAGGTCCGACGAGTCCGAGTGGGAGACGGACTGCACGACTGTCGAGTGCACGTCGTCGCCGAATCCGCTTATCGGATCGACTTCGATCATCGCCGCATCATAGAGGCCGTTGTGCACGTATACGCGCACCGTCTTGCTCTGACCGCTGTCCAAGGAGACATGGATCGGCGAACCCCCCTCCACGACGACGTTGATCTTTCCGTCCTGCGAGTCGCTGGATGCGCCGTCTGTGTCCGTCACGGCGGAAGAAGCGACCGCGACGATTGCAATCATCGCGAGCAATGCGACGATTCTCTTGACGTTCATGCGATGCGTACTGGACATCATTATATAACTATGCATATCGAAACGACGGACATCCGGAAAGTGTGGATGCAGCCGTTCGCCTTATCTACCCTCGCTTCGAGATACGTTCATGGATCTCGAGACGCTCATCAAGGCGGCATCGTTCCTGGTGTTCATGTGCGCGATGGTGCCGGCATCTATGGCGGACATCCGCGAACGTCGTGTTCCGGACAGGTGCTGGGTTGCTATGGCTGTCCCGGGCATAATCGTCGAGTCATGCGCTATATCAATCGAGTCCGGGCCTGTTCCGACCATGATGTATCTCGCAGGATCGTCCTTGCTGACGCTGTATGCGTTGTGTCCCAGAATTTCGGGGTCTGCAGCCGTTCTCCCGACGGTTGCGGGGTCGGTGCTGCTAATCCTCTCGATCCCGGGAGGTGCGCCCGTTTCGCCGCTTCCGATGTTCCTCATGTTCCTGGCCATGTATCGTCTGAGGGTGATCCCGGGAGGTGCGGACGCGAAATGCCTGATGATCGCATCGCTGATCCTGCCCGAGTGGCCTTCAGACCACGGAATTCTCCCGCCCGCGCTGGCTATGGCGACTGCAGGTTCCGCGATGTCCGCCGTCTGGGTGCTGATGGTCTGCAGGATGCATGGTTCTTCGGCACGGTTCCCGACGGTCTATCGCAAGGCGGTCGGAGAGGCGGATGCACGTCGCGAATGGCCGGTGTAGGATATGGCCGGGGGCAGAGCGGTCAGATGCAGGGCGACGCCCGACTCCGCCCCGGAGATCCTCGGGAGGCTGAAGGCGGAGGGCTGCTCCGAGGTGTCGGTGACGCCGGTGGCGCCCTTCATCCCCATGCTCGCGGTTTCAGCCCTTCTGCTGGCTATCGCGGCTGCCTTCGTCTGACCATGTACAGGAAACGTCCGCAGCGGGCGCAGGAGCAGCCGTCGAGACCGCCTGCATCCACGAGATATCCGAGTCTCCTGACAGCGACGTTCCCGCATTCGGGACAATACGTGTCATCGGCCTCGTCCGAGAGGGTGTTCCCCACGTAAACGAAGTTCAGGCCCACTGACATGCCGATCCTGCGGCATTCCAGGACCGTTTCGAGAGGAGTCCACTGGACGTCCGTCATCTCGTTGTCGGGATGGAATCTGGTGAAGTGCACCGGGATGTCGCAGGACAGGGAGTCCCTCACCCATTCGCAGAACGATCTGACCTCCTTCTCGGAGTCATTGAGTCCCGGTATCACAAGGTAGGTGAGCTCTATGTGGACTCCTTCCGAGAATGCAACGGCGACAGATTTCAGAACATCGTTCAGGTGCGCTCCGCATATCCTCATGTAGAATTCGTCCGTGAATCCCTTCACGTCGATGTTCATGGCATCCGTCACCTTGCAGAGGTGGCGCAGCGGCTCCTCGCAGATTAGCCCGTTGGTGACCAGGATGATCTTGAGTCCCGGATCGGCCTTCTTCACATCGAGGATGTATTCGTACCATATGACCGGCTCGTTGTAGGTGAATGCCATGGCGTCCTGTCCTTCCCGTCTGCACATGGATGCCAGTTCGACAGGGGATTTGTAGGTCGTCCTCTTCTTGCCGGACGGAAGCATGGATATCGCGTAGTTCTGGCAGTGGCGGCAGCTCATGTTGCATCCGATGCTTCCTACGGAGAAGCAGCGGCCTCCAGGCCTGTAGTGGAACAGCGGCTTCTTCTCCATGGGGTCGACGCACAGCGACGACACCTTGCCGTAGGAGTAGGCGACGAGCATGTCCTCGTCCCCTCTGCGGGATCCGCATCTGCCGTACTGCCCCGGGGCTATTCTGCACCTGTGCGGGCACAGGCCGCACACATAGACGTCTCCTTCGCGGGTGTAGTATGCCGCTTCGACGCGTTCGGTATTCGCCATACGGAATCCTCCTCCTTCCTTCTCCGTCTATCAGCTGCGGCGAGTCCGAGTCGTTGACCATTCCGATGATGTGGAATTCGATCTCCCTATCGTACAGCCGGTCGAGCTGGTCGGGGTCTGCAGTGAATACGAGCTCGTACTCTCCTCCCCATCCGATGAGGAGGTCCGCCTCCGATTTTCCGGATGCTTCGGCCATCTCCTCGACGGATGGTCCGCGCGGAATGAACGATAGTTCGACATCCATCCCTACATTCGACGCCGAGCACAATGTGTTGAGTGCCGTGCCGAGGCCGTCCGAGAGGTCCATGCATGACGTCACGGCTCCCGATTCAGCCAACGCCATCCCTTCGGCGACGCGGGGAACGGGGACGTAGAGCGACTGACGGGCCTCATCCGCCTCGATTCCGAGCTCCAGGGAGACGAATCCGGCTGCAGGACCCCCCAGAGGGCCGGTCACGGCCACAGCATCCCCGGGTTTGGCGCCCGAGCGCAGCATCGGCCTCCTGCCGTCCATGGAACCGAGGGCGGTGCCGGCGACCACGCCGGGGCCTATCTTCGTATCCCCTCCGGCGATCCCGGTTCCGCAGTATTCGGCACACTGGCTGATCCCGCTCATTATATCGTATGCGGCCTGTGCGTCCAGATCGCCAGGCAGAGCGAGAGCGGCTAGGAATCCGGTGGGTCTGGCCCCCATGGCAGCCAAGTCGCTGAAGCTGACCGCGGCCGCATACCATCCGAACTGCTCGTAGGTCATCCCCGCGGGGAAGTGCCTGTCGAAGGTGACGATGTCCGTAGATGCCACGGTGCCGTTCGTCAGAACCGCCGCATCGTCCCCGGGCCCAACGCTCCCTTCTTTGCGGATGAATGTGCAGAAATCAGCAATGAGTTCCCGTTCTCCCAGCTCGCCGATCAACGTCATCGCAAGATTATCGATGCTGTCTGTATAAGCGTTATGCGCGTTCA
>ERZ808246.2777-NODE-2777-length-10574-cov-4.356973_pt1 | contig 10574 bp, 7 predicted proteins | sample MGYA00521083_ERZ808246 | MGnify/ENA primary metagenome ERZ808246 (study PRJEB31516, sample SAMN03275577) | gut metagenome | biome: mammalia-associated habitat; material: feces | host: Papio cynocephalus | place: Kenya | collected 2012-07-07 ...
TAAAGCTTGTTCTGCTGATTAAGACTCTGAATTTTAAACAACGTTCTGTAATTTTCTTCAAGAATCAGATTTGTATCGGCAAGCGATTCCTTTGCCTCGTTGAGAGAGTGAATAGCCTGCACAAGTTCGGAAACGTCATCCTGCCACATAACGTACCCGCCGTCTATCTCCGAAGCAAGCAGTCTCATTCCGCCGTCAAAACGAATGCATCCGGCGCTCGCACGGCGCAGTTCGTCTCGGCTTACATCCAGCGCGTTCGCCGAAACATATACAGTATTAAAGTTTTCATCCGTGATTCTCGCGCCTATTGTACTTGAGGCAAATATTGCGCTGTATTCACTGTTCGACTGTATAAAACCTATTCTTATACATATTTCAAATACCGCAATAACACACAGACAAAACACCGGAGTATAATCCGGAAATAAAAATACAAGCGGTTTGAATCGAAGATAATATCCGAGCGAATACACGGCAAGAATAACGATAGGAATAAAAGGCAGATTATTATATCTTTTCTTTTTAAATCCGCGGCATCTTATAAGAATTCTGACAATTGCCGACACCCCGCAAAGTGCAATCCACGAAACTATTATCCAGTATCCGGATGAGTAAACGCAGTTTTCATCCGTATGTACGTTTGAGCTGAACGAAAAAACTTTAAAATGCATATCGTTTGTCAGAACAAGCAGAAACAGAGCAAAGCTGACCGCGGCCGAAACATATTCCGTCTTTTTAGGCGAATATGTTTCGGGTCTGCCTATACATCCCGAAGCCATAAACGCTGAAGGAGGAATCATAAGCATAGGCAGATAGTAAAAATACCAGCAAATCCTTGCGATATCGGCGTCGCTTCCTGCAATATGATACTTAAATGATCGAATAAATATCCAGAATACCGACAGCGCGGATATCAAAATTAAGAAAAGCCTCGTAGGTTTATGGATAATTCGTCTCGACACATCGGCGCACCAAAGGATAAACACGGATATAAAAATCATGGAACGCGTTACCGAAAAAGTCTCTTTAAAATACACAGAACGTAAAACATACGTGTACATAAAACGCAAAAGCACTGCTGTAAAGAGCAAAACGAATATTATTATAATGTCAAACGGTATTTTTGTTTTCTTTTTCAATTAACCTATTCTCCGACTCGATATATTTTGCTTATATATTACATTATATATCAAACCGCATAAATAGGCAATAAAAATATCCCGCATAATGTCTGCGGGACTTTTTTATTCTTTTACCGCCGTAAAAAACAGACGGGGCATTTTAAGTATAACCTTGCCGTTATTCATTATCGTATATTCCTGAGCTATTCTCTTTTTCAGGTCAGACAGAAATTCCTGCTTTGCCGTTTCGTCCATTACTTCAAAATATGGTCTGAGTCCGCTTGAAGAGTACCAGTCTATAACGGAATCGAACGAATCGACAGTGTGAAAATACATCGTCTCCCACATCGTAAAATCCGACGTAAATTCAGTTAAAAGATTATAATACCCGTCCGACGAAAGATTGTGAAAAACATCGGTTGAAGCAAGAAAACTCCATTTTCCTTCTTTTAAAAAGTCAGAAAACATAATATAAAACGGAGAATTCTGTCTCAAGGGAACCTGAACCGCAAATACTCCGCCCTTATTAAGACACGAAAAAACCGCTTCAAAAAGTCTCTTCTGCTCGGGAATCCACTGAATACACGCATTTGAAAAAATCAAGTCGAATTTTCCGTTCTCGTTTTCGAGTCCCTCGGGCAGATAACACTTTTTAAAAGTAAGGTACGGATATGTTTTATTTGCTTTTTCAAGCATATCGTCAGACGCGTCAACTCCTAGAATCTCGGCATTTTTGAATCTTTCATATAAAGCGTGCGTACTGTTTCCCGGTCCGCATCCGAGGTCGATAATTCTCTTCGGCTCAAATTTATCAAGTCTGTTTATAAGGTCAAGCGAAGGCTGTGTGCGCTCGCGTTCGAATTTTAAATATTTTTCCGAATTCCATTCAGCCATAAAATCACCCTTTCGTATACATATATATAACAATTTAATTCAATTTTCAATATTTCTTTTGCCGTTTTTTGTTGACCCGAAAAGAAAAAAGATGTATATTATCAACAGAACATTATATTAAAGAGGCTAAAAAATGAAAACGGATAAACGCGGTCTTATAATAAAAACCGTAAACGAATCTGACGCCGGGGAGCTTTTAAAAATATATGCTCCGTATGTCGAAAACACGGCGATAACATTCGAATATAATGTGCCGGGCATATCAGAATTCAAGAACAGAATCATAAACACATTAAAAAAATATCCGTACTTAAAAGCCGTGCGGGACGGAGAAATTATCGGCTACGCATATTTGGGCGCGTTTAAGGAAAGAGACGCATATATACACTCTGCGGAAACTTCAATCTACGTAAAACAGGATGTACGGCGCTCAGGAGCGGGACGCGCACTATATGACGCCGTCGAAAAAACCGCAAAAATGCAGAACATTCTAAACCTCAACGCATGTATCGGCGTTCCAAGGGGCGAGGACGAACATCTCACTCTCGACAGCGTTAAATTTCATGAAAAACTCGGATATACGCTCGTCGGGAAATTCAATTTCAGCGGGTATAAATTCGGCACATGGTACGACATGATATGGATGGAGAAAATGCTCGGCGAGCATACAGACTCACCCGCAGAATTCAGAGCATTCAATACTATTACGAAAGAAGAGCTTGCTTCGGCGGGAATAGATGCAGAATAAGACAAAAGACGGAGGATTTAAAGCCCCCGTCTTTTTATTTTAAAGCTTATCAATCATTGAAAACAGATCGACAAAAAACAGTCTCGAATTGAAATAATCCGTCATACCGCCCTGGAGGGTCGTGTGGCTTCCCTTCTGAACAGGCATAACATTCCATATTCCGGGATTAATATTATCCTTATCAAATTCAACGCTCGGCGCGCCTATCGGAGCGAGCGCGGAGTATGTATTTACAAGACCGTCGTTTGCCTGCCACTTTTCATCGATTTCATATCCGTTGGGCGTAACGCCTGTAAAATTAACGATTCTGTCGGAACAAATCTTATACATACCGCTTAAAACCTCATCGTCGGAACGACGAATTCCGTCCTCGCCGACAACCGTACCGTCGCATGCGTATGAGAAATAATAAACGCTGTCAACGGTTCCGACTTTCTCGTTTAACGCCATAGCGTTATCTATCTGCATTTCATAAATTGCGGTATCGGATTCGACTCTGCCGTCGGAAAGCTTATCGGATATACCGAGCATTAGTTTCGCTATCATCTTTTCCTGAGCGGTCGCGTTCGGGTCGTTTTCGAGAGTAAGCTGAACGTCATAGCTCGACGTTCCGTTGTGAGGAGAAGCAAGCGTTATAACGGAATAAATCCAATCGCCTTTTCCGCCCTTGAAAAGCTCGGAAACATCAGAACCCGAATTCATTTCTTCCTCGCTTCCGTTCTCCATAAGCCATGCAAGCATGCGGACAGTCGCACCTCCGAACGAGTGACCGACAAGATTTACTTTCTTGTCCGCGCTCCAGTCGGATATAAGTCTCGAATCAGAATAATCCTTACCGTATCTTGCGTGATTGCACTCCTCGCTGTGAGCCTTGCCGTAGTCGGTTACGGTACCGGTAAGCTGTGCATAAAGCTCGCACGCTCTGTCCCATGCACTCGAGGTCGGGGAAACGGTCGCGGCGTGAACGTCAAAGCCTCTTGCGCCGAGATATTTTGTTAAATCTCCGTTTCTGACACCCCAGTACGGAAGCAGTTTATTATACCAGTTATAATCTCCCCAGCCGGCAAAACCGTGAACGAGAACGTACGTATAGTCGGTATTAAACTGAGTTTTGTCAACGTTCGCCTCCGGAATATTTGCCGTCGGGAACAAAAACATTATAATAGTCATAAGAATAGAAATCAGTTTACTCATCAAATTCTTCATTTCCTTTCTTTTTATATATAATGATTTTATCATATAAAGTAAACGATGTCGAGATTATTTAAATATTTAAAATCTGCGTCACAAATATACAACAATTAAAAATTGGGAACCGACAGAATCATCAGCCCCCAATTATTATTTTATGGTTTATTTATTGGTAATGATATCGTCAATACCGCCGCTGCCGCTGAAGAGATTTTTAAGGAAGTTAAATACTATCTTCATAATCTCTCCGAGTCTTGTGAAGAAACGTCCGATAACAGCAAGAGGATTATTATCAAGCGCATTATCGTTGCTCCACTGAGCGTAAAGCGTGATATCCGAATCAATCGTCGAGTTCTCAGTATACTGATTGCCCGTACCGTACTTCGGCGAGTCAAACCAGCCTACGAATGTGAATCCCTCTCTGTCCGCGGGAACGGGAAGAGTTCCGAGGAACGCATCGGACTGAACGATAATATAGGGAACGTCGCATGTGCTCTTGTTGGGGTCAAGCGTTACTTTGTAAGCCTCCCAAACAGCGAATCCGCTGCCCTGCGGGAATACATAAAGTTTATCGGTATCGGTGTAGAATACGCCGGTAACAGATGACGCGGGAACACCGTTTGCAACTTCAATACAGCTTATCGTCTTGCCGTCGGAGAACCCTGCGTCGGAAGAAATACCGATTGAGGAATTAACGTCAAGCGCGCCCGATACCGTCAGTTTAGAATCGCCGAAAAAGTAAACATTCTGTTCAAATGAAGAATCGTCACCGATTTTACCGCAGTAGTTTCCGCTGATATTTACGTTACCTTTAAGATTAAATGAGGTTGAGGTATTAACTGCGGCCGCGCCGCCCTTTCCGCTTGAGGAAACGAAGTTTGAATTGATTTCTGCCGAATTAATTGTAAGAGCACCGCTGTTGAGATAAATCGCACCGCCGTAGAATCTTGCCGAGCATTCGGTTATTTTATCGTTGATAAGAATGCAGTTTGCCGACGCAGAGTCAATATATACTGCGCCGCCCGACTGCGAAGCATAGCAGGATTTAATCTCAGAATTGCTTAACGTAAATTTACCGGAAGCAACGTTTACGGCTCCGCCGAAGGGAGATGTACAGGACTCGATTAACGACGAATCCATGGTTACGTCTGCCGAAGCCGAATTAACTACAACCGCACTGCAGTAACGAGCCGCGTAATTGTTCTTAATCGTAACGCCGGAAATATCGGCTATCGCTTTATTTATCTGTAAAACAGAGCCTGTTTCAACTGCAAGTTTATCCTCATCGGCAGTACCTGCGGGATAAACATACGCACTGTCAATAATAAGATTAGTTAATGATACATTTATCGGATTTTCATTCTGAGTACCGAAAGTGAACATTAAGCCCTTGAATCCGACCGCACGTGAAATCGTACTGATATTCGCGTCGCTTGCGCTCTTGATTGCAATATTTTTATTGACTGCAACCGTCTCGGAAATTGCGGTATTTTTGAAAAGGGTGATTATTCCGCCGTCCTGAGCCTCTTCAACAGCCTCGTTAAGAGTCATCGCGCCGTATGTTTTGCCGTTTTTAACATAAGTAATCTCGGCAATGTTCCAGTGTGCATAAATAGTTCTGGGAGAATCCGAAGTTATCGGAGTATCTGCGGTAATTTCCGTTCCGCCTACGGAAGCCGTGAACCAGCCGGCAAAAGCGTAGTTAGGTTTGTAAGGCTTGGGAAGATCGCCGTATACCGAATCGGCATATACGAACTTGCTCTCGCATGTTCCGCCCGCTGTATTAAGAGTAATCTTGGTACCTTGCTTATAATCGGCAGAACCGGTCTCGGAGTTATAGGAATAGAAATAACCCTCCGTATCGCTTACAAGGTTATTATGAATCTTTGAAAGGTCTCCCGTAAGGAAATCGCCTGCCTTGACGGAAGAATCATCAACCGTAATGCTTACGTTTGCAGAGGGTGAAAAATCGTCTGCAAGTTTTATCTTGGGGATATCGTTGCCGGAATTATCGGTATAAACGTATAAGTTCGAAGCGTTATGTGTTCCGTCGGAAGCAACCGAGTAGTTGTCCGTAATAATGCACGCGCCGGCAAGAGTTATAGAAGAATCGTTTGTTCCGTCGGCCTTGTACTGGTTTGCAAATACTCCGCCGCCGAGTCCGCCGTTATAAACAAAGTTGTCCTTAATGGTTACGCCGTTGAGAACGAGAGTACCGATTTCGTTTGAAATCGCTCCGCCCCAGCCCTGAGCCGAACAGTCGGTAATACTTCCCGCATTCATGGTCATCTTTGCGCCCTGTCTTGCAAGACAAACCGCGCCGCCGTCATTCGAAGAAGTACAAGCTTTAAAAATTGCGCCGTTTGAAGTTACTTCGCCGTTTTTAAAGATAATAACGGCTCCGCCGTATACAGACGAACAGTTGATAATCTTAGATGAAGAGTCAAGTGTAAGAGATGCCGTTTTATCGCCCGTCTCGGTGCTTACCTTAGCTCCGCCGCCGAAGCCCGACGAATTATTGTTGATAAGAGAAACGGCAGTAAAATGAATTTCACCGCTCTTAATATCGAAAAGGGGCGCTTTTGCGTCTACTGCATTTCTGTTGCCGTCAACAACGGTGTTGTAGAAAAACGCTTTTACAGGTGCCGAACCGGTATAATCCGATGTAAATACCGCGTCCTTAAAACCGTCCGCTCTCGTTACGGTAAATCCGTTACCGAAAAGAGTTACGTTTTTATCAACACTAACAGTACTGTCAACGGTGATATTGTCATTTAGCTTAACAAAACCGCCGTCGGAAACAGAAGCAAAAGCATCCGCAAGCGTTGATGCATTTTTGTAATTCATTCCGTCCGCACTGTACTCGACAGTGCCCGCAGCCGATACCGCTATCGGCATAACGGCAGTAAGCATCAGTATTGATAAAAGTATCGCTAATGCTTTTTTTGTGATTTTCATAAAAATTCCTCCGTCTCTCAAGAGTTTTCATACATATATATATTAATATAAAAAAAAGTATTTGTAAATAGTTTAAATAAAATTTCACAATTACGACAAACTCATGCAAAGAATATGTCGGTTGACATCGGCATACAAATAACTGTATAATACTACGGTAACCTCAAAAATCATATAGAGAGTGAAGAATATGGAGAAAGTAAAAAACAGCGGAAAGAAAACAAATAAAACAAACGCCGTTCGAAAATACATATCCGAAATTATAAAAAAACCGGCAGTAAAAATCATTCTTGCCGTAATCTGCGTATTACTGCTGATTGCGCTTAAAGGATTAATCACCGGAACGCAGGACGGAAAAATAACAGTCGTTTCCGATTCGCAGAAAAAATGCACGTACGTATCAAGAGACGGCAGAATAATATCCGACAATACTCCCGGTGAACTGTCGGGAGAACCTGTTTACTCTTCCGACGGGAAAACCGCTGTTTTTCTCACATACTCTCAGGACGGTTCATCCTCGTTTTATACTCTTTTTGCCGTTAAAAACAATAAGGTTATCAGAATAACCAACAATGTTTCGTCTTCGTTCAAAATTTCATCCGACGGCAGTTCGGTTATTTTTAAAGACAGAGAAGGCGCACTTAAATTAAATTCAATCTCCTCGCAGTCGGATAACACGATATATGCGTCCGCAGACGAATACTGCGTCTCCCCCGACGGAAAAACCGCAGTGTTTTCAGCATACGACGAGGCGGGTCTGTCGCTGAGTCTCTACTGTTACAGAAAAGGCTCGGTATCAGAAATCGGAACGGGGCTTGTTCCTATAGGAGTAAAAAATAACGCAGAGACCGTCTATGCATGCGATACGGATTTTAAAACGCTCTACTCCGTATCATCCGACGGAAAAGAAAAAAATAAAATATCCGACATTTCGGACGCAAATATCTGTTTTAATTCGGATTTAACCCAAATGATTTTTTCATCCGACAGCGGAACATATATCTGTTTTTCCGGTTCCGTCAGAAAACTTATATATCCGTTTACCGACGCGTCCCCTGTTTTTTACGACGGATGCAGTCCGATTATTACAAATGAAAAGCACGGCGTTAAAATATACCCGACCGACGATTTTACCGACATGTACTATTATCTCGCAGAGGAGAAAATACTGTCATACATCGACTCAAACTGTGCGAGAAACGACATTTCGGACGATGTTTCAAATGTGAAGGTTTCATATGATTTAAAGTATGTTTACTTTACAAACTCATCAAAATCTCTTTACATGATAAAGAACAAAAAAGAGCCGATATGTATTAAAAATGGAATATCAGATTTTGAAGTTTCGGCAAATGGAAAGTTTTACAGCTTTACAAATTCATCAGGCGTGACAGAGTTTGCAAAAGGAGAAAAAACATTTTTTACGGCGGAAAATGTAAAGTTCAAAGCCATTACAGACGGCGGTAAAATTTTATATACACCGTCCGAAAAACAAAATCAGCTTTTCGAAATATCAAACACCGGCAAAACGAAACAAATATCAGATTCCGTATCATCGATACTGTTTGACAAAATATCCGGCTGTGCCGTGTACTTTGAAAGCAATGATAAAAACGAAACAGTCGTTGAAATAATAACATAATTATTTAATACTGCGTTAATAAAAAGACTTTATCATATAATTGTTTAATATACGACAGGAGGAACCAAAATGAAAAGAATTATGTCAATTTCGCTTGCACTGGCGGTTTCGGTCTCAGCTCTCTGCTTTGCGGGATGTTCTAAATCAAAAACTGCCGACGAACAAAGCACATATGACAACACCCCTGCGGCGGCGGTAACGACAACCGCGTCAACTACAGCACCGACAACATCCGCGCCGACAACAAAAGCTCCCGAGACAACGACTCAAAAACCCGGATATCTCGCGCAGGACGTTATTGATATTCTTATGTCAAAGAAATTCTACATTTCGGGCAAAATGCGTTCGGCGGACGGCAACGAATCAAACGTTCAAATGATAGTCGACGGCGATAATTTCAGAATGAATACATCGGTAAACGGATACAATATGGCTGTTATAATGTACGACGGCGAACCGTATCTTGCAAACACGAAGCTTAATAAAATTCTTCTTGTTAATCAGCAGGCTGTCGACGATATGACGGCACAGCTGAACTCTTTGGGCATTGTCACGCAGAACATGCCCGATTATAACCTCGACGATATTATGTCATCTGTCAGCAACACCGCGGATATCACATCGTACCTCAACATGGACAATTATTCGGAGAAAGAATCAACTTTCGATTCACAGCCGTGCGTTCAGTCGAAATACACGTCCGAATACGGCAACATGTACGTTTATTCTTCGGGGAAAAATATTATCGCGCTGGAATTCTACGACACCGACAGCACAAGACAGCTCGTATTCTACGTCGACTCGTTCCTTGATATAATTCCCGACCCCGTAAGCATTGATTCGTTTACGAAGGTTTCATCGCTTGTAAATCTGTTTACACAGCAGTAATTCGGCAAAAAAAATACGCCCCGTTCCGTTTTTCGGCGCGGGGCGTTAGTTTTTATTCGGATTATTTAATGTATCTGCCGATAAAAGATTTAACCTTATCCCAGTACATTTCGGGGTGAACGTCTACACTCTCTGCATGCATTGCGTCGGGAACGGACAGTTTTTCTTTTTCTGCCGAGCATGCGTTATATACTTCGTCCATCATTCGATACGGAACAAAAGCGTCCTTCTCACCGTGAATAAACAGCGTGGGAGTTTTGCTTTTTGCAACGGCTCTGACAGGAGAGCATTTCTTTAAATCGAAATTACCCCTTAATTTTGAAACCGTATTCATAGCGTAAAGGAACGGAAAAACGGGCAGATGGAACATTACGCCTATCTGTTCTTTGTATTCGTCCCAGCAGCTTGTATATCCGCAGTCGGCAATCGCGCACTTGACGTTATCGGGAAGAGCCTCCCCTGTTGTCATCATAACGGTCGCGCTTCCCATTGAAACGCCGAGCAAAAGAATCTGTGCATTCTCATTTATCGAGCGGATATAATCAATCCATGCAATGATATAGTCCTTATCGTAATATCCCATTGAGCAGTATTCGTTCTCATCAATATAGTGTCCGCGCAGAACCGGCAGAAGAACGTTATACCCCATATCATGAAATCCCTTAGCCTGCGCAGCCATGCCTCTAGGACAGCTCGTATAACCGTGGACGACAATCGCCCAAACATCACTCGGTTCTTTCGCGGGAATTATATTGGAATATATCGTCTCGCCGTCGGATTTAACAAGAGGCGTCACCTCCGGATTTTCGGCGACAAACCACGCGTCCGCGCCGTTCATCTCGTCGGGATTGTCATAATACTTCGAAAGCTCGGGCTCGATACCGCGGAATTTATTCTTCCTCGCGTTTATAAATTTTTTATTTAAAACTCCCTCATATACAACCTCTCCGACAAGCAGATATGCTCCGCCTGCAAATACGGCTGTCTTTATTACAGAGGGAAGAAACTTCGATTTCTTGTTTTTATGAGCCATTAAAATGCCTCCCGCTTAAATTACTGTGTATATTATACATTGTATAAATAAAAAAATCAAGGCGAATTGCCGAATGTGACATAATTAATCTGTTGACGT
>ERZ808246.2778-NODE-2778-length-10567-cov-6.935597_pt1 | contig 10567 bp, 7 predicted proteins | sample MGYA00521083_ERZ808246 | MGnify/ENA primary metagenome ERZ808246 (study PRJEB31516, sample SAMN03275577) | gut metagenome | biome: mammalia-associated habitat; material: feces | host: Papio cynocephalus | place: Kenya | collected 2012-07-07 ...
CTCAAGATTGAGGGGCAGGGGTGTTGAGGTGCGAGTTATCGCACTTTTTTATTTTCACACACGACATTTATTTCAGAAAATTTTACCTTTAAAATACGCCAAAAACGAGCGCTGAACAAAGCATGTTTAAAAAAGCATATTGCATTGTTAAAAAAATTGTTGAATTTTTTTTGAAAAAGCTATGGAATTTTTCCGCAATTTAATATATAATAATAAGATAAATAGAATTTTTTAAGCCTGTCTGCCGACAGGCGAACAAAGAAGACAAACCTCAATCGGTTTGTCTGCTGTTCGGATTTTTATATGCAAATCAAAAAAATTGGTTTTCGGAGGCGTTAAGATGGAAGAGATTTTGAGAATTTTAGACAAGGAGCAGGGCAGAGTATCACGTGAAAAAATAGCGCAGATGCTCGGAATAAGCGAAGAAGAAGTTTCCGAGAAAATTCGTGAAATGGAAAAGCAGAACATAATTGTCGGCTACAAAACAATTGTAAACTGGGACAAGACGGACATCGACCTTGTAACGGCGCTTATCGAGCTGAGAATAACTCCGCAGAGGGGCGAAGGCTTTGACAAGGTGGCGGAACGTATTTACAAATATCCGCAGGTGCGTTCGCTGTTTCTTATGTCGGGCGCATACGACCTGGCGGTAACAATTTCGGGAAAATCGATGAAAGACGTGGCGTTGTTTGTCGCCTCCAAGCTGGCGCCGATGGATTCGATTATATCAACAGCAACGCATTTTGTGCTTAAAAAATACAAAGAGGAAGGAATTGTATTCGAGGACGACGAAAAGGATACAAGACAGGTAATAACCTTATGATAAATCTGGATAATCTTATATCCCCGGTTGTGGACAGTCTGCCGCCGTCGGGGATAAGAAAGTTTTTTGATATGGCTGCCGAAATGGAGGACGTTATTTCCCTCGGCGTGGGCGAGCCGGACTTTACCACCCCGTGGACAATCCGCGAGGCAGGAATTTATTCGCTCGAAAAGGGCGAAACGCATTACACCGCAAACGCAGGTCTTGCGGAATTAAGAAAAGAAATTTGCAATTACACCGAGCGGAAGTTCGGCGTAAAGTATGATTATAAAAACGAAGTGCTTGTGACGGTCGGCGGCAGCGAGGCGATAGACGCAATGATCCGCTGTGTGGTAAGACCGGGCGAGGAGGTACTTATCCCCGAGCCGAGCTTTGTCTGCTACAAACCGCTTACGGTTATGGCGGGCGGTGTTCCCGTGCCGATTGAAACGAAAGAGGAAAACAATTTCCGCCTGCTCCCCGAGGAGCTTAAAGAGAAAATAACCGATAAAACAAAACTGCTTATTCTTCCGTATCCCAACAATCCCACGGGCGGAGTTATGTCAAGAGAGGATCTTGAAGCGATAGCCGAGGTTTTGAGGGGCACGGACATTCTCGTGCTTTCGGACGAGATTTACGCAGAACTCCGCTACGGCGAGGAAAAGCACACGGTTTTCTCGGCAATTGACGGAATGAAAGAGCGCACTATCGTTGTAAACGGTTTTTCAAAAGCGTTTGCAATGACGGGCTGGCGTCTGGGATACGCAATGGGTCCCAAGCGCATAATCAAGCTGATGACAAAGGTACATCAGTACGGAATTATGTCCTCGCCCACAACGAGCCAGTTTGCGGCTATAGAGGCGCTTAAAAACTGCGACGAGGACGTTGAGGAAATGGTGCGTGAGTACAATTACCGCCGCCGCTGTATAGTGGACGGTTTCCGTGCGATGGGGTTATCGTGCTTTGAGCCGCTCGGCGCATTTTACGTGTTCCCGTGCATAAAATCAACGGGTATGTCGAGCGAGGAATTTTGTAACACGCTCCTTCAGGAGGAGCATGTTGCGGTTGTTCCGGGAAATGCGTTCGGAGCAAGCGGCGAGGGTTTTGTCCGCTGTTCGTATGCGTACTCGATAGACAACATTCAGGAAGCACTCAAAAGAATAGAACGATTTGTTAATAAACACAGGAAAGGTTAAGGTAAATACTTATGGCAACCAAATATATTTTTGTAACGGGCGGAGTCGTTTCGGGACTCGGAAAAGGAATTACGGCGGCGTCTTTGGGCAGACTTTTAAAGGCGAGAGGTTACAAAGTAACTATGCAGAAGTTTGACCCCTATATCAACGTTGACCCGGGAACATTAAGCCCGTATCAGCACGGCGAGGTGTTCGTAACGGACGACGGTGCGGAAACAGACCTTGACCTTGGACATTACGAAAGATTTATTGATGAAAATCTGAGCATTAACTCAAACGTAACCACGGGTAAAATATACTGGTCGGTTATCACAAAGGAACGCCACGGCGACTATGACGGAAGAACCGTTCAGGTAATTCCGCACATCACAAACGAAATTAAAGACAGGGTTTACCGTGTCGCAAGAACGCAGGAGACGGACATAGTCATAACCGAAATAGGCGGTACGGTGGGCGATATTGAGTCCACGCCGTTCCTTGAGGCTATTCGTCAGGTTGCAACGGAGGTCGGCAAGGAGAACTGCATTTACATTCATCTTACGCTTGTGCCTTACATAAGCACGTCGGGCGAGCAGAAAACAAAGCCGACTCAGCACTCGGTAAAGGAGCTTTTAAGTCTCGGAATACAGCCGGATATTATCGTACTTCGTACCGAAAAGCCGCTTGAAGAAGGACTTGCGGATAAAATCGCGCTTTTCTGCAACGTTTCAAAGGACAGCGTTGTCGAAAACCTCGACCTTGACACGCTTTATGAAGTTCCGCAGGCGCTTGAGCAGGCAGGACTTGCAAAGGTCGTATGCAAAAAGCTCGGTCTGGAGGACAGAAAGCCCGAAATGCAGGACTGGGACGATATGGTAAAGGTTGCAAAGGAGCTTTTGACAAGCAAGGACGAGGTTACAATCTCGCTTGTCGGCAAATACGTATCGCTCCATGACGCATATATAAGCATTGTTGAGTCGCTCAAGCACGGCGGCTTTGAAAATCATACCAACATCAACATCAACTGGGTCGACAGCGAGGAGCTGACCGAAAAGACAGCCGATAAGCTGCTCAAAAACAGCGATGGAATACTTGTTCCGGGCGGTTTCGGAAACAGAGGTATAGAAGGCAAGATAATTGCGGCAAAATATGCAAGAGAGAACAAAATCCCGTATCTGGGAATTTGCCTGGGTATGCAGATTGCGGTTATAGAATACGCAAGAAACGTTCTCGGCTACAAGGACGCAAACTCGTCGGAAATAAATCCCGAAACAACGCACCCCGTTATAGACCTTATGCCCGAGCAGAAGGACGTTGAGGATTTGGGCGGAACAATGCGTCTGGGACTTTATCCCTGCAAAACGACCGCAGGCTCAAAGGCTCGCGAAATATACCAAAGCGACCTTATTTACGAAAGACACAGACACAGATACGAGTTCAATAATTTCTACAGAACGGAAATGATTGAAAACGGACTTCTCATAGGCGGACAGTCGCCCGACGAGAAGCTTGTGGAAATGGTTGAAATACCGGCACACCCGTGGTACATCGGCGTGCAGTTCCACCCCGAATTTAAGTCAAGACCGAACCATGCCCACCCCTTATTCGCAGGCTTTGTAAAAGCCGCAAAGGAAAGAAAAGACAACAAATAAAGCGGACAGATAAATTGTCTGCGATTTAAAATTAAAGAAGGTGTTTGTTTGAAAAGATATTGGAAATATATACGCCCCTATCTGCCGTTTTTCATACTCGGTCCGCTTCTGATGCTCAGCGAGGTTGCCGGAGAAATTGTTCTTCCCAAGCTTATGTCGGGAATGATGGACTACGGCGTAATGGAGGATTTGGGAACGCCGTACATCATCGGACAGGCGCTTAAAATGCTTTTATGCATACTTATTATGATATGCGGCGGCACGGGCGGACATTATTTCTCGGTAAAAGCGTCGGCACATTTCAGCGCCGATTTGCGTAAAGACGTATTTTCACGTGTGCAGGAGTTTTCTTTCGGAGATATAGACAAATTCTCAACAGGTTCTCTTGTCACAAGACTTACAAACGATATAACCCAGCTTCAGAACGTTCTGAGAATGGGACTTATAATGGCAATGCGTGCGCCGGGTATGCTCATAGGCGGTATAATTATGGCTTGCAGTATAAACGCAAAGCTTGCGCTTGTTCTTGTAATTGTAATACCGCTTTTGACGGCGGCAATAGTATTGCTGATGAAAACGGCGTTTCCGAGATTTCAGATTATGCAGAAAAAGCTTGACAGCTTAAACTCGGGAATACAGGAAAATATCACAAACGTGCGTGTGGTAAAATCGTTCGTGCGTGAGGATTTTGAAATAAAAAAGTTTGATAAATCAAACAGCGATCTCACCGACTCCACTTTAAGAGCGCTGAGAATTATAGTTGCGACAATGCCTGTTATGATGCTTGCAATGAACATAACTACTTTGAGCGTTGTATGGATAGGCGGTAAATTTGTAATAGGCGGCTCGATGAAGGTCGGAAGCCTTACGGCGTTTACGACCTACATTGTGCAGATACTTATGTCGCTTATGATGGTTTCTATGGTAATTCTCCAAAGCTCAAGAGCAACCGCCTCCGCATCGAGAATAACGGAGGTGCTCGATACAAAGAGCAGCCTTACGGATGATAACGCCAAAATGAAAGACAAAAAGGTTGAAAACGGCACGGTTGATTTTAAAAACGTAAGCTTTAAATATTATGCCGACCGTGACGACGAAATACTGGAGGGTATATCGTTCCATATAGGCGCAGGGCAGACGGTCGGAATAATAGGAACGACCGGTTCGGGAAAAACGAGTCTTGTTCAGCTTATTCCCCGTCTTTACGACGTTGATTGCGGCGAAGTGCTTGTTGACGGCGTGAACGTAAAGGATTACAGCCTTAAACACTTGCGTGACGGCGTGGGAATGGTATTGCAGAAAAACGTGCTTTTTTCGGGTTCGATAGAGGAAAATCTCCGCTGGGGCGATGAAACCGCCTCCGATGAGGAGATAAGAAAAGCCGCAGAGGCGGCACAGGCGGACGGGTTTGTAACCTCGTTCACCGACGGCTACAAAATGGAACTGGGACAAGGCGGCGTAAACGTGTCGGGCGGTCAGAAACAGAGATTGTGTATTGCCCGTGCATTGCTCAAAAAGCCGAAAATCCTTATCCTTGACGACTCCACAAGCGCAGTGGACACCGCAACCGAGGCAAAAATCAGAGAGGCTCTCTCAACGGAGCTTAAAGACACAACAAAGATAATAATCGCACAGAGAATTTCGTCGGTCGTAAACGCCGATAAAATTCTCGTGCTTGAAAACGGAAGGCTTGTCGGTGAGGGAACTCACGAGGAGCTTTTGAAATCGAACAGCGAATACCGTGACATTTACTATTCGCAGACAGACAAGGAGGCTGATGCATAATGCCTAAAATGGGACCTCCGAAAAATGCAAAAAAAGGCAAGCCGAAAAATATGAAAGCGGCTATAAAGCGCCTTTTCGCTTACCTCAACGAGGATAAGCTTAAAATAAGCATTGCGTTTTTGTGCGTGCTTATAAGTTCGGCGGCAAATCTTGCCGGAACGTATATGCTAAGACCTATTCTGAATAATCTTGTTGCGGACGTAAGCGCCGCCGAGAGAGTGAGCGCACTCGCATTCGGACTGGGCAAAATGGCGTTTATATACGCCTGCGGCGTAGCGGCGACTTATCTGCAGTCACGCCTTATGATAGCCGTATCGCAGAAAGCGATAAAAAAAGTCAGAGCAGACCTGTTCTGCAAACTGCAAAAGCTTCCCGTGCGCTATTTTGACACCAACGCAACGGGCGATATAATGAGCCGCTTTACAAACGATGTCGATACCATAGGCGAAATGCTTAATTCCACGCTTATGCAGATATTCTCAGGGCTTATAAGTCTTGTCGGCACGCTTGTGCTGATGTTCTATACAAACTTTATACTTTCATGCGTAACAATCGTTATTGCTCCGCTTATGGCGCTTGCCGGCGGTGCGATTGCCTCACGTTCGAGAAAGTATTTCTCGAAACAGCAGGCGGCGCTCGGTGCGGTGAACGGATATATTGAAGAAACCGTAACGGGTCAGAAAGTAGTAAAGGTATTTAACCATGAGGAAAAAATTGTCGAGGAATTTTCCGGCCTTAACGATAATTTAAGAAATGCGCAGATAAAGGCGCAGTTCCTGGGCGGAGTTATGGGTCCTGTAATGAACGCAATGAGCCAGGTAAACTATACGCTCACCGCAACGGTCGGCTCGATAATCGCATTCATCACAAGAGCGGGAAAATCCATTCCGCTCGCATCGCTCGATATAGGCGGACTGGGCGTGTTCGTAAACTTTTCACGTCAGTTCTCACGCCCGATAAACGAGCTTGCAAATCAGCTTACAACCGTTATGTCCGCACTTGCCGGAGCGGAACGTGTGTTTGACGTAATGGATAAAGAACCCGAAAAGGAAACGGGTAAAAACCTTGTTCCCGAAAAGATTAAGGGTGACGTAATAATAGACGATATAACGTTCAGCTACAATCCCGGCAAAGTCATATTAAAGGACGTTTCGATATATGCGCACCCGGGACAGAAAATTGCGCTTGTAGGCTCAACCGGTGCCGGAAAAACCACAATTACAAACCTTATCACACGTTTTTATAATCTTGACAAGGGTAAGATTACGGTGGACGGCATTGACATAAACGATATTAACAGAGAATTTCTGCGCAAAAACATAGCCGTTGTATTGCAGGACACGCACCTGTTTACGGGAACGGTAATGGAAAATATCCGCTACGGCAGACCCGACGCAACCGATGAAGAAGTAATGGCGGCGGCAAAAACCTCAAACGCACATTCATTCATAAAGCACTTGCCCAAAGGCTATGACACGGTATTGAGCGGTGACGGCTCAAACCTTTCGCAGGGACAGCGCCAGCTTTTGAATATCGCCCGTGCGGCACTGTCAAAAGCGCCTATACTGATACTTGACGAAGCAACAAGCTCGGTCGATACCCGAACGGAACGGCATATAAACGAGGGTATGGACGCACTTATGGAGGACAGAACGACTTTCGTAATAGCGCACAGACTCTCAACCATACGAAATGCGGACGCAATTATGGTGCTTGAACACGGCGAGATAATAGAGCGCGGCGCACACGAGGAACTGCTTGCGAAAAAGGGCAGATATTACGAGCTTTACACGGGACTTAAGGAATTAGACTGATTAGGAAAGGAAAAGATGGAATATGAAAACATACCAGCTCATATACACTTCGGTACAGCACAGCCTGTCCGACAGTTCGCTCGGTTTGTCAAATCAGTCGGGGCTTAGGGTCTACTCCTGTTCCCAGGGCGTGACGGAGGAAAACATACGGGAAATAATAAAGTTTTCAAGCTATCGTCTGCCCAAGAACAACGAGGTAACGTTTTCGGAAATAATCGGCGACCCGAAAATCCCCGATATGTTCCCGAAAGCGTTTCGGACGCTGAGATTGTCCGACGGACGGTTTGCGGCGATACAGACGGTGTTTTCGGGAGTGGATTTTCAGGGTGAGCCGGATAATTTCTTTGCGCATGCACTGATTTTTGACGATATTGACGATGGATTTTTCCCCGAACAATATATAAATAACGGCGTATTCAAAAAATACCTGACCGCACAGGAGGCGGAATGTGAGCTTGTGCATTACCTGCCTGAGCTTGACGTAACGCCCGATGAGGAAACCAAAAAGCATATTGAGGAGTTTATCTCCTCACACAAAAAAGAACTTTCGTACCTTATCGAAAAGGCGCTTTCGGTGCTTGTTTCGGATAAAACCGAAAGCATATGCATAGCAAGTGCGGACGCTGATAAAACCGCCGATTACCTTATATCGCTCAAATGGCTTTTGCCCCGTGATATATCGGTAAATTCGGGAATTTCAACGTATAATGTGTATCTACCGTCGGGAAAACAGCCGCAGATAGTGTTCTACGGCACAATCAAGGGAAAGAACAATATAACAAAACAGGCGGTTGAAACACGTGAAAACTGTATCTATACAGATATGGACAAAAAGGATTTTTCCCAAACAGAGCTTTCGCCCGTGTTTGACTTTACCGTTGAAGATTTGCGCAAGGAGTATACGGAGTACAAATTCAACTCCGTAACGCAGTTCACGGACTGGCTCGAAACTCTCAAAAACGTTTCCGCTCCCGGAATGGGCGCAAAGCTTTTGCGGCTCAAGGCGTCGGCAGGCGATAAGGCGTTTGCAAAGCGTGTTTCGGAATTATATGCGCATATAAATGATGAAAATATGAAGCCTGTCAGATTTGAAATATTAAAGGCGGCGTTCGACAGCATTTCATTGTTCCCCGATATTGAGGACGAGGTTTCGGAGGAATATGTCGGACAATGCGTAGACAAGCTGTGCGGCGGCGGAAATTATGACGTTTACGACCTCTTTGCAAACGGCGGCGGCAACATAGGCGGTGCGCACAGGCTTAAGGCGCACATCGGAGAATACATTGAAAAAATAAAACCTCAGCTTGAGGAAATGGGCGAAAAGAACAAGCGCATATTGCTTAATCTTTTTGCGGACATAAAACACCGCACCGAAACGGAAACCTGGAAAGAGCTGTTCGGAGCGGACAGAGAAAAGCTCGGCGTGTTTGTTGAGCTTGCGTCGGTCATTATAACAGGCTACGGCTTGGGAGCATTCACCGCACCGTCCGAATGGACAGATGAGGACATTGCCGAAACAGCGGCATACTTTGAAGCGTCCGCCGAGGATGAAAAAATAAAAGACAGCTGTATAAAATATATCTGCGAGCATGAGGACATAGACTGGGAAAAATACGGTATCACGATTACGGAGCGTGTGAAAACCAAAGACGAGCAGGAAACCGACATACGAAAAATACGGCGTATGCTTGCAAAAGTGGGATACATTCCGTACAAGCGTAACACCTACGACGCATTAAAAAGCGATGTGCGGCGTGATATGAACCAAAACAGATCGCCGCTCGTGCTTTCCAAACTGCTTGACGCATACTACAGCTGGAAAACGGACGGAGAAAATCAGGCACAGGCGCAGAAAGATGCGCAAAAGATTGCAAAACTGCTTTTGGAAATGCGGCGCAAAGAAAAAACGTGCTATGATTTTATAATCCCCAAGCTGGCGCTCGAAATAGTTGAAACGGACAGCCATTATCACGAGCTGATAATAAACGCCGAAACAATGCCCGAAAGCTTTTGGAACTGGTTTATAATCGGGTACAAGCGAAACGAAGGCAACGATATTACAGCGCTTAATTACATTCGCATATATGAGGCAAGCAAAAGAAGATTTCTGCGTATGCCGGCAGGAAAACCCTTAAGAGAAACGTTTTCAAAAACAGAAGGAGTATAAAGATGAACAGATTGTATAAAAAGATTTTTGCTTTCATTGTAACAACAATGGTAGTTGTTTCGGGAACAGCCGTACTTGCGGCATCGCCCGAGCCTACCACACGCCCCCGTCCCGAAAGTACGCAGACGGTACAGGCGGAAAACTCAGGCTCCGAGAGCGGCAGCGGAGCCGACAGCTCCAACGTTTCGATAACGGTAGAAACGCCGTCACCGCAGAACGCCGCCGCAAACAAGCATTACACCACCAGAGGCGGTGCGTTCGGCTGGTTTTTGCTGTCGGTACTGGTGAATGCGATTTTAAGCTTTGCAATCGGAAACAGGTTTTATAAGATGTCAAAGAAAAATAACCACGTAAACGCAGAGGTGCGTGCATTAAGACGTGACATAGAGGAAAAGTTTAATGCGAACGTGGGCGGATTTTCGGAGCATGACGTTGAAGTTTCAAACTCAAACGAAAGCTATGCGCTTAACGAGGGCGGAATAAAGGCGAATGTTAAAAAATCCGAGGAGGAGCTTTCCGCCGAGGAAACGTTCAGACAGTGGGAAACAAACCTTGCAAAGCAGGAGGCTGAAAGACGTGAAGCGCTCCGTGAGGCGTTAAAGCCGAGAACGACAAGAGAGTTTGTTGAAAAAGAAGACTCGCCGGTAAGCGCAAACAGACGTGAAAAATCGTACAAGCCCGAGCGTGAGCATACCGCAGAGGAAAGCACGGAGGAGGAGCACGAAGAAGAAAGCACCTTCGGCGCAATAAAAAATAAGGCAAAGGAAATAATAACGGATATATTCCCGTTTAGGGAGGACTAAACCCAAACAACGGCTAAGTTTCAACTTAGCCGTTGTTTTTTTTGTATGTACGTAATTTTCACATATACTCGCAAATTTCTGCATATCTTCACCCGCTCGCTGTAGGGCAGGGGCTTGACTCCTGCCGAAAAGCACATAATTTTTCAACGTGCTTACAATTTTCGGTAGGGGACGATGCCCACATCGTCCCTAAACCATACAATGCACGGATAATGTTTCGGGTTGATGATGGCATCAACCCTTACAAATTGCGAAAACCGCACGCCGCAGGGCAGGGGCTTGCTCCTGCCGAAAACACATGAGGGCGTGTGAGATTTTTTCTGTAAATTAGATTTCTCTATGACAAAATATCTGTTTTTAGTAGGCAGG
>ERZ808246.2782-NODE-2782-length-10550-cov-5.805526_pt1 | contig 10550 bp, 7 predicted proteins | sample MGYA00521083_ERZ808246 | MGnify/ENA primary metagenome ERZ808246 (study PRJEB31516, sample SAMN03275577) | gut metagenome | biome: mammalia-associated habitat; material: feces | host: Papio cynocephalus | place: Kenya | collected 2012-07-07 ...
GGGTGGCGAGGTCGGCGTGCATAGGACCAATGCCTGGATAGTCGAGACCAGCCGAAATGGTAAAGGCCTCCTTAATTTGGCCGTCGTCGGTCTGCATCACCAGCGTGCGTGCGCCGTGGATGATTCCCTCTGTGCCACAGTGCATGGTGGCGGCAGTATAGTCGGTGTCGATTCCGTGGCCAGCAGCCTCGGCTAGGTAAATCTGCACACGGTCGTCGTCGATGTAGTGGTAGATGGTGCCGGCTGCGTTGGAACCGCCGCCCACACAGGCGATGAGGTAGTCAGGATAGTCGCGACCTATCTTCTCCTCCAACTGCCACTTAATCTCCTCGCTGATTACGCTCTGCATCTTGGCCACAATGTCTGGGTAAGGGTGAGGACCCATGGTGGAACCCACAATATAGAAAGTGTCCTGAGGGTGGCAGCACCAGTCGCGGATGGCCTCGGAGCAAGCATCCGAGAGGGTCATATTGCCCGTGCGCACAGGGTGAACCTCGGCACCCAGCATCTTCATGCGCTCCACATTGGTGTGCTGGCGCTCCACGTCGGTGGCACCCATGAAGATTTCGCACTTCATGTTCATCAGGGCGCAAACCGTGGCAGTAGCCACACCGTGCTGACCGGCACCCGTCTCGGCGATGATGCGAGTCTTGCCCATCTTCTTAGCCATCAGAATCTGTCCGATGGTGTTGTTTATCTTGTGCGCACCCGTATGGTTCAGGTCCTCACGCTTCAGGTAGAGCTGGCAGCCATACTTCTCGCTCATTCGCTTCGCAAAGTAGAGAGGCGAAGGGCGGCCCACATAGTCCTTCAGCAGAGCATGGTACTCCTTCTTGAACTCCTCGCTCTCGATGATAGGCTTGTAAGCCTGCTGCAACTCGGTTACACACTTATATAGAATCTCAGGCACGTAAGCGCCTCCGAACTTTCCAAAAAATCCTTTATCGTCAACTTGATACATAATCTCTTTATCATTTTAGTCCCCACAGATTTCACAGATTTACACAGAATTCGCAAATAAGTATTTATATAAATATATAAGTTTTATTTATATAAATATATAAGTTTTATATAAACCTTTTATACAATCAACTATATAAATAAATTCTATCTGCGTTAATCTGCGAAATCTACAAAATCTGAGTTAATCTGCGAAATCTGCGGGAAATTTATACATTACTTTTTGAGAGCCTCGAAAAGCTCATCGAGCGCCTTGTCTGGGTCGCCCGTCTCATTGAGCAGGGTCACAAACTTACTGCCGATGATGGCACCCGCCGCATTGTCTTGCGCACTGGTAAGAGTTTGCTTGTTGCTGATTCCGAAGCCTATCATGCGAGGGTTGCGGAGGTTCATCGAATTGATGTGGTTGAAGTAAGCCAACTTAGCGTCTCCGAAGTTGCTCTGTGCGCCCGTGATGCTCGCCGAGCTAACCATATAGATAAATCCGTCGGTGTGCTCGTCGATGAATCTGATGCGCTCCTCGCTAGTCTCAGGCGTAATCATCATGATGACACGGATGTCGTACTTGTCGGCGATAGGCTTCACCACCTTCAGATAGTCGTCGAAAGGCAGGTCTGGGATGATGGTTCCGCTCACGCCGCTCTCCACACAACTCTGGAAGAAAGCCTCGATTCCGTAGTGCATGATAGGATTCAGATAGCCCATCAACACGAGCGGAATGTTCACCTCGTCCTTGATGGCCTTGAGCTGGGCGAAGAGCGTCTTCACGGTCATTCCGTTTTTGAGAGCCTTGGTGCCTGCGCTCTGAATCACAGGGCCGTCGGCCAGCGGGTCGCTGAAAGGGATTCCCACCTCAATCATATCTATCCCCTTGCGTTCCATCGCCTTAATCACATCGCCAGTGCCCTCCAGTGTAGGGCAACCAGCACAAAAATACAAACTCAAGAGCTTGCGCCCCTTATTGTTTGCGAACAATGCATTTATCTTATTCATCGTTATTTTGTATTTTTTTTTACGTTCTATTTATTATTCATCATTTATCATCAATAAAAATCCGCGGGAGACCTCAAAAAGACTGAAAAGCCCAAAGAAAATCTGCGGAAATCTGCGAAATCCGCGAGAGACCTCAAAAAGACCGAAAAGCCCAAAGAAAATCTGCGGAAATCTGCTAGAGACCTTCAAAGACCAAAAGGTCAAAAAGAAAATCTGCGGAAATTGCGAAATCTACGAGAGCCTTTAAATCCCCCTAATCTGCGAGATAAAGCGCCCGAGTTTCTCCACATTCTTCAGCCCCGGCTCCACCTCGAACTTCGAGTTCAGGTCTATCCCGATGCACATCGGATGATGGAACTCCTTGACCCTCTCAGCGTCCTCGGGTCCTATCCCGCCGCTGAGCAAGAACGGAACGTCGCCGTCGTAAGCATCCAAGACCGACCAATCAAACTGCTCACCGCTTCCCCCGTAAGCCTTGCACTTCGTATCGAAGAGGAAGTAGTCAACAGCTCCTACATACTCCTTGTATTTCTGAATGTCCTCGGCAGTGGAAACGCTGATGGCCTTGACGAGCTTGAAAGGTTTTGTCTTCACCTCAATGCCCTGCTCTTCGAGCCAAGGCTTGAGCTGTGTAAACAAGAACTCCTCGTGCTCCTCCTGAAATTTCTTACAGAAGTCAGGACTCTCGCCTCCATGAAACTGCACCGCATCCAAACCGAGACGCAACGTCTGCAACTCGATGTTCTCGAACGTATCGTTCACAAACACCCCCACTCTCTTCACCGTCTTATCGGCATCCGTGCGAGGCAGAGGAAAATCTTCGCTCTGCCCCAAGCCCTCGAAGTATCGAGGCGACTTAGGATAAAAGATGAAGCCCATCATATCGACTCCGAGTTGCGCCACCTGCTGCACATTGTCAGCATCGCGCATTCCGCAAACTTTGATTTTCATTGAATGTTTAATGTTTAATTAGGGCATACGCCGAATATCCGTTTAAAATCCGTTCAAAATCCGTCTAAGTTCCGTAGAACAACAAAATTCCGTTTAAATTTCGTTCAAGTTCCGTAGGACAACAAAATTCCGTTTAAATTTCGTTTAAGTTCCGTAGGACAACAAAATTCCGTTTAAATTCCGTTTAAGTTCCGTAGGACAACAAAATTCCTCAGAGCTTCGAGATAAACTCCCTGAGCGCCTCTCCAGGATTCGCCTGTTTCATAAACTGCTCTCCCATCAAGAACCCCTTGAATCCGCCCTCCTCACGAAGTCTCTTCACCACTTCCGGGCGAGAGATTCCGCTCTCGCTCACTCGGCACACATCCTTAGGAAGCTGCTCAGCGAGTCGGAAGCTATTCTCCACATCCGTGACGAAGGTTCCGAGGTTGCGATTATTAATTCCGTACATGTCCGGTTCCAGCTCCGCATACTCGAAGTCTCGTTCGTTGTGCATCTCCAGCAGCACTTCCAGCCCCAGCTGGTGCGCCATCTGCAAGAGTCGCTTGCACTCCTCCTTCGAGAGACAGGCAGCGATGAGGAGCACCGCCGAAGCCCCACAGTAGCGAGCCTGTAGCAGCTGATACTCCTCCACCACGAAGTTCTTATAGAGGATAGGCAAGGTTACGCCCACGTGGCGCGCCTCCTGTATGAACTCATCATAGCCTCCGAAATAATCAATATCGGTGAGGATGCTCAGCGCCGAAGCCCCGTTCTGCTGGTAGGCAAGCGGGATGATGCTCGCCTTGCCCTCCTCCTTGATCCAGCCCTTGGAAGGCGACTTGCGCTTGAACTCAGCGATAATTCCCGTCGAGGAATTCATCAGAGCCTCTCGCATACTTCCTCCCGGCACCCTGCCATCTTCCGCCTGCATTTTCTGCTCTGTGAGCTGAATCATCTGTCGTGGCGAAATGAATCGCTTGCGCTGCTCCATCTCGATTCGCTTGTGAGCAACTATTTCTTCCAATATATCCATTTTTTCTGTTTTTATTCCCACGGATCACACAGATTCACACAGATTTAACCTATTCGAGCTTCAACAGAAACAAAAATCTGTGTTATCTGTGAAATCTGTGGGAGATTAAGAATTGAGTTCCACGAATTTCTTGAATGTAGCGAGCGCCTTGCCCGAGTCGATGCTCTCGCGGGCAATCTCCACACACTCGTCGATGCTCTTCTGCCCCTTCTCCATCACCTGGATTCCGAAGGCAGCGTTGGCGAGCACGATGTTCTTCTGTGCTGGCAACGCACGATTTTCGAGCACAGCGTCGAAGATTTCCTTCGCCTCCTGCTCCGTGGCACCGCCACGAACCTCCTCTGGCTTGGCGTTCTCGAAGCCCAAGTCCTGAGGCTTGAAGATGCGCTCGTAGTTGTTGGTGGTCACCTTGAAGTCGCTGGTGAGCGAAATCTCATCGTAACCGTCGATGCTGTTCACGATTCCGTAGTCGATTCCTATCTTCTGATAAACCTGGTTGTAAAGGCGCATCTGGTCGAGGTTGGCAACACCGAGCAACTGGCACTTAGGCTGGCTAGGGTTGACGAGCGGACCGAGCAGATTGAAGACCGTAGGGAACTGGAGCGCCTTGCGGATAGGGCCCACGAACTTCATCGCCTTGGCAAAGAGCTGGGCGTGGAGATAGACGATTCCCGCCTCGTCGAGCGAACGGTTCAGCTTGTCGAGGTCGTCGGTGAACTGCACGCCGTGGTTCTTGATTACATTAGAAGCTCCGCTCACCGAAGTAGCGGCAAAGTTACCGTGCTTGGCCACCTTGTATCCTGCGCCAGCAATGACGAAGCAAGAGGTGGTGGAAATATTGAAGGTATTCTTGCGGTCGCCACCAGTGCCCACCACGTCGATGTATCGGTCGCAGTCGAGGATGGCAGGAACGCCCGTCTCCAAGATTCCGTCGCGGAAACCGAGAAGCTCATCCACGGTTACGCCTCGCATCTGGAGTCCGGTGAGGAGGGCTGTAATCTGCTCCTCAGGGAACTGGCTCTGGGTAATTCCTACGATAATCTCCTTGGTCTCTTCACGAGTAAGCTCCTCGTGGTTCAACATTCTGTTCAAGATATTCTTCATTTCCATAATCTTGGTCTCCTATATTTTTATTTTTGTTTTATGTTTACTAAATCTAAGAAATACTCTTTATTCTAATCTTTCAAGAAATAATCTTTCTATTCATTCAAGAAATACTCTTTCTATTCATTCAAGAAATACTCTTTATTCTAATCATTCAAGAAATACTCTTTCTATTCATTCAAGAAATACTCTTTCTATTCATTCAAGAAATGCTCTTAAAATGAAAAAGGACCTGTCGTAAGTTACGGCAGGCCCTTAGTATTTTTGTTGTTCACATCCACATACGGGTACTCGACTCACGACTTATTAGATCTTGAGTTACGCCACCACCACGCTGTAGATACGAACGACTTCATCATAAGTTTAATTTTATTTTATTGTTATATTGCTCTTTATTAATAATTATTTCGTAATCGAGACAGTCACTACAACTATCCGATTGCAAAAGTACACTTTTTCTGTGAAACTGCAAACTTTTTATCGAAAAATTTATCATTTTAACATAAAAAAGTTGCTTTCGAGCCATTTTGAGGAAGATTATCCAGCCAAATCGCCCCTTACACCTTATTATATATAGAAAGCAAGCTAAATGATAATATAAGCTAATATACTATGTGCAAGCTAAATGATAATTTGGCAAACAGAATCACACATATAAGAAAAGCTGAAAAAATATTCGACACAAAATGTAATAAAGCCCTCGAAGAAGCGTTATGATTATAGACAAGCAACAAGATTATTAACAATAAAAAGAAATACGCCTATGAAGCATTTGTTTACTTCGGAAGAAATGAGACCGTCGGCAAAGACCATCTATTTCATCAAGCAGTTGGCTTACACCTACCGTGCATTCAAGAAGAATGAATCCTGCAAGGCGTATTACGTCAACTAACAGGGCGAGGCGAAAAGCTATCGCTTAAACAAAACAGGGCGAGGCGAAAAGTGCCGTTTGAGTCCAATAGGGCGATGCGAAGAACGTCCCCCCTGCTAAACAAAATAAAAGAAAAAGATGAAGACAATGGTTTCCCCCTCTCTCCTCTCAGCCAATTTCATTGACCTGAAGAGCGATGTAGAAATGATTAATAAGAGTGAGGCCGACTGGCTCCACATGGACATCATGGACGGAGTGTTCGTGCCCAACATCTCGTTCGGCTTCCCTGTGCTCGAAGCCGTGGCAAAGGCTTGCACCAAGCCTCTCGACGTACACTTCATGATAGTGCATCCAGAGCAATACATCGAGCAAACCGCCAAAATCGGCGCCATGATGATGAACGTGCACTATGAGGCTTGCACCCACCTGCACCGCACCATACAGCAGATTCACGCCGCCGGAATGAAGGCGGGCGTTACGCTGAACCCTTCCACCCCCGTGGGTGTACTGGAAGACATCATCTGCGATGTGGATATGGTGCTGCTGATGAGCGTGAACCCCGGATTCGGCGGACAGAAGTTCATCGAGAACACCATCAAGAAGGTGGAACGTCTGCGCAAACTCATCCAGGAGAGCGGCAGCCACGCACTCATCGAGGTAGATGGCGGCGTACAGGCAGAAACCGCTCCACGACTGGTAAAGGCAGGAGTGAATGTGCTGGTAAGCGGCAGCTATGTGTTCAAGAGCACAGACCCTTACTCCACTATCCACGCCCTGAAAGAGTTGAAGCAGAGAGAAGACTAACGTCTGGAAAAGCGAAAGAGGCTAACTAGCTTTGCAAAAGAGGCTAACTAGCTTTGCAAAAGAGGCTAGCTAGCTTTGCAAAAGAGGCTAGCTAGCTTTGCAAAAGAGGCTAGCTAGTCTAGCTGCAAGCTGATATTGTTCTCTTTCGCCAAACGTCGCATATTCATGATGGCGTAACGCATGCGCCCGAGGCTGGTGTTGATGCTCACATTGGTAAGCTCGGCTATCTCCTTGAAAGTCAGCTTCTGGTAGTAACGCATATACACCACCTCGCGCTGATTGTCGGGCAGGAAGTACATCAAGCGCTTCACATCGCTCAGCACTTGCGTGCGCACCATCTCGCGCTCGGCGAAACTATCCGTCACCGAGTCGCCCCGAAGCTGCGAAAGGTCGTTGTCGTTACGCTGGTCTATCGTGCGCTGATACATCTGGTCTCTGTAACCATCGATAATCACATTGTGGGCGATACGCATCAGCCAAGACGCAAACTTGCCGTTGGGCGAGTACTGACCATTCTGAAGCTTGACGATAGCCTTGACAAAAGTCTCCTGGAAAATATCGTTCGCCTTCTCCTCGTTGTGAACCACAAACATGATGTAAGAGAAGAGTTTCACCTCGTTGCGAGCCAGCAATAGGTCGAAAGCCTTGTTGTCGCCCCCAACGTAAGCCAGGGCCAACTCCTCATCTGTCATTTCTTTGAGTTTTCTCATTTCTTAATCTTGTTTTTTATATTAAGTAAATGTCTAAACCGATAGGCGAAACTTATTTTATTGCATTAATAATGTTAAATATCGCTACAAAGGTACACTTTTTCAGTAAAACTGCCAAATTTTTAACTAAAATTCTAATGTAATTATTACTTTTTATTGTATCTTTGCAACCAATTAAGAAGTTTCATTGGAAACATAAAAGAAGTTCTTCGCAAACATAAAAGAAGTTTCTTCGCAAATAAATCTACAACAAACAAAAGTAACATCATATATATACATTTTATAACTTAATCTCTGAAACAAACAATGAACCGAATTTTAAAGACAGTATTGTTGGCTTTGCTCATCCCTGTATGTGGCTATGCAGCAGGATGGAACGATGAGGAATACAAGCGCATCGAGCAAAGCATCCAGTTGCCAAACCTACAGTCGGCACCCAAGAAGTACGACATCTCGAAGTTTGGCGCCAAGACCACCCAGTCGGCGGCGCAAAACCAAAAAGCCATCAACCGACTCATCAGCCTCGTATCGAAGAAGGGAGGCGGACAGATAGTTGTCCCTGCCGGAACCTGGAACACGGGAGCCATCGAGCTGAAAAGCCACGTGGAGCTGAACCTGGCAGAAGGCGCAATCCTCCGCTTCGCTTTCGACACCAAGCTCTACCCACTGGTGCGCACCTCGTGGGAAGGACTGGCGTGCTGGAACTACTCTCCTTGCATCTACGCCTACAAGGCCACCGACATCGCCATCACCGGCAAGGGAACCATCGACGGCGGCGGAAGCAACGAGACCTGGTGGAAGATGTGCGGCAAGACCATCTTCGGATACAAGGAGGGAGAAACCAAGGAGGCACAGAACCTAGGCTCACGCGCCCGACTGCTGAAACAAGCCGAAGACGGCGTGGCCTTCGACGAGCGCAAGTTCGGACTGGGACAGGGACTCCGCCCACAGCTCATCAACTTCGTGAGAAGCGAGCGAATCCTCATCAAAGACGTAAAACTGCTCAACTCCCCATTCTGGGTAATCCACCCATTGCTCTGCAAGAACATCACCGTGAGCGGGGTGCACATCTGGAACGAGGGACCTAACGGAGACGGATGCGACCCAGAGGCGTGCGAGAACGTGCTCATCGAAAACTGCGTCTTCCACACCGGCGACGACTGCATCGCCATCAAGAGCGGACGAAACAACGACGGCAGACTCTGGAACCAACCTTCCAAGAACATCATCATCCGCAACTGCGAAATGCAAGATGGACACGGAGGAGTGGTCATCGGCTCAGAAATCTCGGGCGGATGCGAGAACGTATATGCGGAAAACTGCGTGATGGACTCGCCTAACCTGGAGCGCATCCTACGCATCAAGACCAACAACTGCCGAGGCGGACTCATCCAAAACATCAACATGAGAAAGATTACCGTGGGACAATGCAAGGAAGCCGTGGTGAAAATCAACCTCGACTACGAGCCCAAGGAAATATGCTACCGTGGATTCGAACCTACCGTGAAGGACGTGAGCGTGGAAGACGTAACCTGCAAGAAGAGCAACTACGGCGTGCTCATCGTAGGTAGAAACGAGGTGGAGAACGTAACCGACATCCACATCAAAAACTGTAACTTCGACGGCGTACAGAAAGAACCCGTAAAGATTACGGGCAAGACCAAGAACGTGAAGTTCGACAACCTCATCATCAATGGTTCGCTCATCCTCAGCAAGGCCGACCGCCCTTACCAAAACTTCTCAGAGTGGCTCACCCTGAGCGAAATGAAGCGCACACCACACCCCTACAACCTCGACTTCTCGCCCAAGAAGCCTAGATGGAGCTACGTGATGGGAATCGAAATGGAGGGAATGCTCGACACCTATTTATATTATAAGGAGAAAAACAAGGAGAATGCAACGAAGGAAACTGCAGGCGAAAAGATTGTTTTAGACGAGAGCAGAAAGAATGCTTCTGCCGAGAGCGGAAAGAACGCATCCCCCGAAGAGCTGGAAAGCATCATCAAGTACCTGCAGGAGTATCCTGCCAAGATGATAGACGAAAAGGGAAACATCACCGGCTATAAATACGAGGACTTCAACCTCGACAACGTGCGCACGGCGAAGTTCATCCTCCGCATGCAGAACCTCTTCCCTACCAAGGGCAACGAGCTGGCGCTGAAGACCCTCTTCAAGCAACTGCAAAACCAGCCTCGCACCCAAGAAGGCGTGTATTGGCACAAGGCCATCTACGCTAACCAAGTTTGGCTCGACGGCATCTTCATGGGTCTGCCATTCTACTGCAACTACGCCGTACAGAACCTGAAGCCGAAGAAGGCGAAGAAAATCTTGGACGACGCTGTAGATCAAATCATCAAGACCGACCAGCGCACCTACGACGAGAAGACGCAGCTCTGGAAGCACGCCTGGGACGAGACCCACCAGCAATTCTGGGCAGACAAGCAGAACGGCAAGAGCCAGCACACCTGGGCGAGAGCCTTGGGATGGTACGTGATGGCGATGACCGAATGCCTGGAAGCAATGCCCGAAGACTACGCACGAAGAGGCGAGGTTGTCACCCTGCTCAACAAGGCGATGGAGAGCGTACTGAAGTACCAGGACAAGAAGACTGGCGTATGGTACGATGTGATGGACGTAGAGGACCCTCGCAACTACCTGGAGAGCACCGCCAGCAGCATGTTTGCCTACGTGATGCTGAAAGGCTACCGCAAGGGCTACCTGCCAGAGAAATTCAAGAAGGCGGGCGTGAAGGCGTACAACGGAATCGTCAAGCAATTCATCAAGGTGAACCCCGACAAGACCATCAGCCTGACACGCTGCTGCGAGGTGAGCGGCCTGGGTCCTGGTCCTGGTCCAAACGTCAAGAAGCCTAACTTCCGCCGCGACGGCAGCTTCGAATACTACATCAGCGAGCCTATCCGCGACAACGACGCCAAGGGCGTGGGTCCATTCATCTGGGCGAGCCTCGAAATGGAGCAGCAAGGCTTGGAAGTGAAGTAATTCATTCGCAAAGGCTTTGCTCAAATAACTTCCCCACGCTTTTTCGCGTGTCACCCCACGCACAGTTCCGTCGAATTGCACCCACGCACAGTTCCGTCGAATTGCACCCACGCTACAGTTCCGTCGAATTGCACCCACGCTA
>ERZ808246.2783-NODE-2783-length-10549-cov-4.841624_pt1 | contig 10549 bp, 3 predicted proteins | sample MGYA00521083_ERZ808246 | MGnify/ENA primary metagenome ERZ808246 (study PRJEB31516, sample SAMN03275577) | gut metagenome | biome: mammalia-associated habitat; material: feces | host: Papio cynocephalus | place: Kenya | collected 2012-07-07 ...
TTCCCGAGGATGAAGCGACTAAGAGACTGCTCGTTAAGTGCTATTTCTATCTGCTGTCTACCGGTATCAGCACCCTTAATAAGATGGGGCACGAGAAGGTACACGACTGGGCTTCGAAGAGTCCCGACCGTGTTTACGCGTGGGCTGTCGAGGGTGAGCCGAGCGTTTCGGCATACCTCAGAGTTAAGGCAGGTAAGTCAAAAGCGGGCAAGGGCGAGTACAAGAGAGCTATGCCGTTCTTCACCATGAAGTTCGACTGCCTCGACTCCGCACTCGGTATACTTATGTCTATCGACGACATGCTCGAGTCTACCAGACAGGGTAAACTCATCATGGAGGGCGCACCCGAATTCGGTGCTCAGATAGGCGAGTATATGATGCTCGTCGGCGGACTGGCTAAATAATCGTATAATTTAACGCCGTAATCTGTTTTACGCAGGTTACGGTGTTTTTTGTACTTTCATAATTGTAAATTTATGAAATAAAATATTAATATTGACTTTTTAAAAGAAATATTATACAATAAAAAAGCCAAACTAACTTAATATACAAAAGAGGGTGTGATTTTTTTTACAAGGGTGTATTGCACCTTTAAATCAAGTTAATTTAACCTAGAATTTGATAAAAATGCAAATTCTGCTCGGTTATCTTAACTTGGTTTTACACCATTTTTTGTATAGAGTTAGTTTGGCGACTATCGGAGTTTGCATTTTTTGTGCGTTTGCTTCGGTAGACGCACTTTTTTGTTTCTGTGGAAAAAATATTTAGATTATTTGAAGGAGGACAGGCTTTTTTATTGATTATATATTTAGAAAAGGGAGTAACGGAAATATGAAAAACTTAACGAAACGAATATTGTCAATAGTTTTGTGTTGTTTACTTATTTGTTCTGTGCCTGTTATATCAAGTGCGGAAACGAGCGATTTTTCAATAGGGGATAAAATAACACTCGGAAAATATAATAATGAACCTATAACATGGGTTTGTGTTTTAATTGATGACAACGGACCGTTATTTTTGTCAGAAAAAATACTGTGCAAAAAGGAATACGACGCGGCCGGAGAGTCAGCAAAGTACCATACCGACGGATGGGGATATATTCGTAATCAATGGGGCTCAAATAGTTGGGAAGATTCAAATATTCGTCAATGGCTGAACACTCGCGGAAAAGTCGAGTATACTCATTGCAGTCCGTCATATGCAGAAGAGGACGGTTTTTTATCAAGCTTTACGGAAAGTGAATTAGATTCTATCAAAGAAGTGACGCATCAAATTAATGTTAATATATGGGAAAGTGTGCGAACGGGATATTGTGACGGCGGAAGCGCTGACAATGTAAATCCATTTTCCGGAACAATTGATTATGATAAGTTTTATCATAAAAAAGTAACGGATAAAGTTATGCTCCTGGATTATATACAAACAAATAAAATATGGAATTCAAATAAAGAATATTTAAGTGCGGATGAGAGTTATTTTTTGGGAAGTGTCACCGGAAATAATTTTGCATGTTATGAGCACGTTAATATAACCTCCGGTAACGGTCGTACTTTTTTCACTGTTTCTAATCCGTGCGGTATTCGTCCGGCTATATATATTGATGCAACTAAAAAAGTCAACGACGGTTTGGTAAAAGGTTCATATACGTGGCTGTCAGACAATCAAATCCGAATTAACAGTACATGGTACGACATTGATGAAAACGTTGAAGGATTAAAATCATATATCGGCAAATTGTCCTTATTTACTAAAGTGTCATGTTATGTAAAAGACGGTGCGGTTGTTGCTTGTTCTACGGCAGATAATCCGGTCAGCCCTTTTTTTTCTGTTACCCCGTCAGACAGGAATATAAAATTTGATGCAGATTCGTCTTCCTTTTCTAAGGAAAGTATTCAGTTATTCGTTGATATTACAAACGGTATGAGAGAAAAAGGCGTCGGCTGGGAAACTTTGGACGCGATGAGCTTTACGTTTGATTCGTTTAGTATATATGTTGACGAACCGATGTATTTTAAACACGGTTTGTTCGGATTGTTTAAAACAAACTCATATACCGTCAAACTGGATCATCCGGTAACAATATATCCGGGGTATAGCTACAATATTGATGAAGAAATCAATGTCTTTTTTGATTCTGATAAAATGGCTGATATTGTCAAGGATGTTTACGGAAATGCGGAGGCGAATATTTCACTGTCCGTATCAAATTCAGGCAATTTTGTCGGAAGCGCGGGAAATTTCGTCACGATAGCAGACAAGCAAATTCAAAATAGCAGTGTCAACACTTCGGCGTTGGATTCGTCATATGCATCAGCCGGCAGTCAGCTTAACTCCTGCATCTCAAGCATAAGGCTGGAAAATGAATTTTTGAGAGAAATTTTTTCCGACAACGATTGGAATGCAATAAAAACAGATATTGTCTGCAAGGCGATATTAAAAGAAATTCCGAAGAGTTCATATGAAAAAGCCAGCATTTCACAGAAGGCATTTAATAAGCTTATAGGCAAAATCGGAGTCAATACATCTATATTCCCGGTTATGCGTACCGAGACAATTACCACGCGCGCTTTTGTCAGTTCTGAAAAATACGGTGATATGGAAGTTGATATCAGCGTAAAAATGAACTATCCGGCGGTCGGCAATGACGGCGCATTTGCCGCATACAGTTTAGAAACTGCGGATTATAAAATAAAAGGTTCAAAAAAAGTTCCCGCCGATAAGCGGTCGGGTACATGCATTTGCGAGATAGCGTTAGCGAATATTTCACAGTTTGCTTCATCGGTCGAAAGAGTTTCCATGAGTGAAATAGAAAATGCATATAATATGTGTTACGGAAATGATTTAAACCAGTTCTGTGATATGTTTTTCGGAAATGTTGTTACTAAAATAATTTCAAAAACAGAATTTAAATCATATTCTCATTCTCTTTTTAAACTTCTTTCGTATCCTTCAACAGCAGTGTCGATATACTGCCCGGTAGATGTGTATGTTTATAACGACAGCGGTGAACTGTGTGCAAGTGTTGTCGATAATGAAGCTGAGTGTTCTGATGAAAATATAACGATAGATGTAAACGGCGACGAAAAAACGGTTAAAGTTTACGGCGAGGACTATTCAATAAAACTTGTAGGAACGGCTTATTCGGCAATGGATGTTGAAGTAGTGAATTATGCGTCCTATAACGATACGCTGAGAACCGTTCGCTATAATAATGTCGAACTTGAACCCGGAAAAGCGTTTTCTCTTGATGTTAAGGATGATGATTACAGCAGTAATAATTACGATATCACCGTAAACGAAAATGAAACCATAAAGCCCGACAGCGACAGTTTTTCAGTTCACCGTGCGTCCCCCGGAGACTGGGAAGTTCAAAGAGCTGCGACCTGTACTAAAACCGGACTGTCCGTGAAAAAATGTACCGTCTGCGGAGAAATAGTTGAAACAAAAGAGACGCGTGCATTAGGACACGTTGATGATAACGGAGATAAAATCTGTGACAGATGCGGTGACGATATTACCGATATTCAAAAGAATTGTAAACACATTTGTCATTCAACAAACAGATTTTTTAAATTTATATGGAAAATCGTGAATTTCATACACAGAATCTTCGGTATCAATAAACATTGTTCCTGCGGATTAAAGCATTATTAAATAACAATAATACAAAGAAAAGCAGGGTCGGAGCGAATCCGATCCTGCTTTCTTTGTATATAGTCAGGTCTTTCCTCTAAGTGCGGAATTTTCGGTTATGATTCCATCGTCTTTGCAAGTCGTGCCGAGAAACGAAGAACGCTTCTGGCTTCTGAGGAGGAGACCTTTCCGTCTGAATTCAAGTCCGCCGCCGCGGTTGTTACAGCGTCTGCCGTGTCAAGTTTTGCGGAGATACGAAGTATTGCGCGCGCGTCAGCCGCCGTGATTTTGCCGTCCGCCTGAACGTCGCCCATGACGGTCAGGATGTACGTTACGTCACCGCACGTGATTTTAGTGCCGTTTGCAATCAGTGCGTCGTCATTAAGCGCAACGGTGATATCGCCGTCTATCTGTTTTCTGAACTCGGCGACAGTCATTCCGAGCGTTGATGACGGAACGAAAACGATGCTCTTTTTATCTTCATCGAGTTTTAATACACTGTCAGAAACGAGTTTTATTCCCGACGCGGATTCAGATGACGTATTTTCCTCTGACGAACTCTCTTCTTCATTCGTATTTGCCGAGGAGGGTTCCTCCTTTGTCGACGGCTCGTCAGACTTTACGCTTGACGGTTCTTCGGTAGAAGGTTCAGTTGAGGGGACTTCTGTAGAAGGTTCTTCCGTAGAGGGTTCCTCAGTTGAGGGTTCTTCCGTTGACGGCTCCTCTATGTCGGTATCTTCTGACTGTGCAGAACCGCAGCGGATGCAGTAACCGTCCTTGTATTCATGCTTAAGCTGGGGAATTTCAGTACCCTCAGCAAGAATAACTCCGCAGTTTGAGCACATTGTATCTCCGGTGCAGCCTGCGTTGTAACAGTATGCTTCACTTTCGTTTATAATCTGCGTTGTCTCATGGTCACAGTCGAATGTTCCGAGCGAGATAAATTCAAATCCGTCTTCATCCGCATATCTGTTCGCCGCAGTTTTGTCATAACCGGTTATTGTGAATCCTTCAATTCTATTGCCCGAGCGGCCGCTGAAAGAGGGGGCAAAACCGGTTCGGTGAATGGTCGGACTATTTATATAGCCGAACGCATATCCGCCGATATTTGTTACGGTTGCGGGAATGGTAACATTTTTTAATCCGCATTTTACAAACGCACAGAAGTTGATTATTTTTAATGACTGCGGGAATGTAATTGACGTAAGATTTTCGCACTCTTCAAATGCTTTTACCGCAATGAGGCGGGTTCCGTCTTTTACAGTGTATTCACTTACAATAGACGACGAATTCGCTTTTATAAGATATTTTCCGAGATAAAGGACTCCGTTTTCCCAGTTGGATTCGTCATTCATAAATCCGGTTCCGGTAAATGCGGAATCAGCAATATATGTTATGTTGTTTCCGAGCTCAATATCTGTTAAATTGGTGCAGTCTCTGAATGCATTCTCCGAAATTGCAGTTATATTGTCTGACAGCTTTATTTTTTCAAGTTTTTCGCAGTGTGAAAAAGCGGAATATCCGATTTCGGTAACGCTGTCCGATATTGATATCGATTTTAGGTTTCTCGCTCCGTTAAAAGCTTCTCCGCAAATTTCTTTGACGGAATCGGGAATTATGTATGAGTCTGCGTCTCTGTTTGCGGGATAAGTTATCAATGCAGTACGGTCTTTGTTAAATAATACACCGTCCTCTGATGACAGTGTTTCATTGTCGGGATTTACGTTAATTGATTTTAATTCGCTGCATCCGGTAAAAAGATAAGCAAGGAAATAATAATCGTCATATTCTTTTGCCGGCAATGAAGCGTTTATTGTGACTTCGGAAAGCGACGTGCAGTCTCCAAATACGCGGTCTCCCAAATATGAAACTCCTGCCGGAATTATAATTGACTCCAATGACGAACAGCCGGAAAAAGCATTGTAGTTGATAGTAGAAACCGAATCCGGAATGATTAAATTATTAAGCTCTGTGCATTCTCTGAAGCATTCAGAACCTATAGATACAAGCGTATCGGGCAGTATAATTTCCGTAATCGAGTCGTTGCTCTTTTCCTCATTATAAAACGCTGATGACGCGATTAGCGTAGTGCCGTTTTTGACGGTGACTTTTCCGCTTAATGCGTCGATATCGGCTTTGATAAGATAATTGTCTATGTACATTAACCCGTCGATCCAATTATCCGCATTGTTTGCATATGCGGTATTGTTAACTAAGTCGTAACCTATAAATTCGATTTTTTCGGGCAGCGATATTTCTGAAAGCGAGGTGCAGTTTTCGAATACGCTGCTATAAAGCTCTGTAACGCCGTCAGGAACGGTAAACGATTCAAGCGCCGTGCAGCCTTCAAAGCATTCGTCTCCGATAAATGTAACGCTTGACGGAATAGCGATAGATTTAAGCGCCGTGCATCCTCTGAAACATGAATGGCCGATACTTGTCAGCGTGTCGGGAAGTTTAATTGATTTAAGCGATGTGCAGTCCGTAAAGACCTGATTGCTTATCTCTGTAACGCTGTCGGGAATTTCAATGCTCTCAAGTGAAGAACATCCGATGAACATGGATTCTCCAATAAATGTTAGACTTTTACTCAGCTTGACTTTTTTTAATGAAGTACAGTCCGTGAATGCTTCTGAGCCAATTGATTTTACCGAATCGGGTATCGTTATGCCCGTTAAGTTTGCGCAGTTTTCAAATCCTGCATAGGGAATTTTGTAAACACCGTCTCTCAGTGTTACATCTCCGCTTACTTTGTCGGGATCCGCCTTAATAAAATGAATTTTTCCGGCATACAGAATACCGTTGTCCCAGTTTTTCGGATTGTTATAATATGCAGTGGAGTCGAATGCATCAGGCTCGATTTCAATTTCCTTTTCGGGCAGATTTATTTCCTCGAGTGCCGGGCATTCGTCAAATATATTGGAATCGATTGATTCTATACTGTCAGGAAATATGACGCTTTTGAGCTCGGAACATTCCGAAAATGCACGGGAATCAATTTCTTTTATGCCCTCGGAAATCGTTACGCTGCGGAGCGCACCGCGGTTGTAAAATGTGTAACCGCCTATTCTTGTTATCTTGTGTCCGTCAATGCTCGACGGGATAACGAGCGTTTCAACGTCAGCGCCCGTATATTTTTCTATAGAAGCTGTACCGTCGTCATTTATGTTATACTCATAGTCCGACTCGGCGTGCTCGTCTCCCATGATTATTTTTGCATAACGAGTTGTAGTTTCATCCCTGTTATGTATGTCGCCCTGCGTTGTCGTTGCGGGCGGTCTGGTGGTTGGTATGTCCGACGGCGAGTCAAAGTCGTCAGCGTTTGACATAACCGTAAGTCCCGTCAGTGCGGACGACGCGAGAGCTGCCGACATACAAAGCGAGATTATTCGTTTTTTTGCTGATTGCATTGTAATTTTCCTCCCTGGTTTGTCTGTGTATATTTTACTAAATTAAAAAATATTTTTCAATAGAATCGGAATGAGTTACAAATAATCGGTTTGAAACGCACCCATAAAAGTATAAAAATAACATCGACGAAAATTTAAGTAAATTCGCCGATGCTTTTTTTATTTTAATTTAACTGTGTAAGCCGTTCCTTTTGACGCGTTAAATGATGTGACGTCGTTTTTTAATTTCGAATCGACGGCGGGGACGACGGAATAGTTTCCGTACAGTTTGATAACGCAGTCGTTTTCGGGTATCAGTTCGGCTTTAGACAATCTGCCGTTTTTCCATTCTGCGCTTACGGTTATATTGCCGCGCGCTTTAAGATGAGTAAACGAGCCGTTCTTCCATTCGTCGGGCAGGGCGGGCAGAAGGTCGATAACAAACGAATTCTCAGAGTAAACGTGGCTTTGCATGAGCATTTCGCATACTCCCGCCGATGCGCCGAAGTTGCCGTCAATCTGAAACGGCGGGTGCGCGTCGAAAAGATTGCGGTAAACTCCGCCGCCGGTTTTATATTTAATGCTTCTGCCGTTTTCTCCGACAGGGGACAGAAGGCGTTTTATGAGTTTCAGTGCGCGGTTTCCGTCACGAAGACGCGCCCAAAAGTTGATTTTCCACGCAAGGCTCCAGCCTGTGCCGTCGTCTCCGCGTATTTCGAGACTTTTTCTGCACGCCGAGGCAAGTTCTTTCGATTCGAGAACATTAATCATACTGCCCGGATGAAGTCCGTACAGATGTGAAACGTGGCGGTGATGAATTTCGGGAGCGTTCATATCCCAGTCGCCGTACCATTCGCACAGCTGACCCTCTTTGCCGATGTGAAGTTTCTTAAGGCGGGCTCTTAAATTTTCGAGCTTTAAACGAAGCTGGGGGTCCGTATCAAGAATTTCGGACAGGCGTATCATGTCCGTGAAATTATCGTACAGCATTTCGATATCCATTGTATTGCCCTTGCAGACCCAGCCTTCGAGTCCGTCGTCTGTCCTGAACGAGTTTTCGGGCGACGTGGACGGATTCGTTATCAATGATTTATCAGAATCCTCACAGAGTAATTCAATGTTGAAAATGCAGTTTTCTGCAATTACGGGATAAAAGCGTTTTAACAGCTCTTTATCGGACGTGTAATTATAATATTCGACGAGATGACGGCAAAGCCATGCGCCCCCGAGCGGGTACTGTGACCAGCCTCCGCCCCATCCGGGCGACGTCCACAGCCACGGCGACGTTATCGTGTAGAGCGTCCAGCCGTCGGCGTTGTAGTAGGCTTTTGCTGTTTTTCTGCCGTTTTCGGGCAGGGCACATATGAGTTTTGCAAACGGCTCGGTAAGCTCTGCCAGTCCGAGAGGTCCCGCCGGCCAGTAGTTCATCTGAACGTTTATATTTGTATGGTAATCGCAGTGCCAGGGCGGGTCGTACTCATTGCACCAAATGCCCTGTAAGTTTGCGGGCAGTGTATTGTTCGGGCGCGAGGACGATATGAGCAGATATTTTCCGTAGTTAAAAAGCAGTTCGCACAGTGCGGACGAGGCTCCGTTTTCGTCCGAATCTTTTAAAAGTTCGTCGACGGTTCGGTTGTCGTTATCGGCAATTGAAACGGACGATACGTTATAATATGATTCAAATTCTTTTACATGACGGGACAAAAGCTCATCGTACGAATAATTTGAGGCTGAGTTTAATATTTTTTCGCACTTTTTAACGGGGTCTTCACCTTTAAAATTCTTTGACTGATTCAGAATATAATCCGTCGCCGCCGTAAAAATAACGACAGCACTATCCGAATTCTTTATTTCGGTGTGCGTTTCGCCGGATGAAACGCTTCCGCCGCCGGCAATAATTATGCACTGCCCCGCAAATTTCAAATGCGTTTTGTCATTATCGCAGTAACCGTAAAATGAAAATCCCGAATCGGTATACCTGATTTCCGCAATATCAAGGCGGTCAAAAGATATCTTTAAATTAAGCCGTCCCTTTTTTGACGATTCGAATTTAAAAACAATAACGTCGTCGGCATTTGATGCAAACGCATATCTGTTAAACGTACAGTCATCATAATCGAACGAATCGGAGTATACCGCGTCTGAAAGACTGAGCCGGCGGATATAGTTTTTGTATTCAGAATCCGGGGTGTCGGACTCGAAAATAATATCGCCCAGTGTCTGATATGAGCATGAGTACGCGCCCTCGAAACCGCCTCCGAAGTTCGTGAAATGTTCGTCGAGGATGTTTTGTGCTTTTTTATAATCGCCGTCGTTTACCGCTTGCCTCAGCTCGGGCAGGTGTTCGTGCGCGTCAGGTCTGTCTGCGTTATCAAACGGTGCTCCGTTCCAAAGTGAAACTTCATTTAAATTACAAACGTCCTTTTTTATCCCGCCCGGTATCATAGCGCCGAGCCGTCCGCTTCCGACAGGCAGACAGTCAGTCCATTTATCGGCGGGGGACAGGTATTTTAAAACGGAATTGTTCATATTGTTCTCCCGAATATCATTTTTTTATATTATATTTTAAAACATTAAAAATGTAAAGACGCAATCTTATATTATGCAGAACAAAAAACGCAAAACAAACGCGGATGCAAACTGTATATCTGCATCCGCGTGCGGTTACTTATTCATTTTTGTTTAATGATTAAATTACCTTATTTTTTTCTCTGATCAAGAGCGTCCTCTTTCTCGAGTTTTGCAGAAACTCTGAGGATGGATCTTGCTTCTTTTGCCGTAACTTTTCCGTCGCCGTTAAGGTCGCCTGCCTTAATCTGATCGTCCGTAGCTGTTTCAAGCTTTGCGGAAATTCTCAGAGCAAGTCTTGCGTCTTTAGCTGTAATCTTGCCGTTGCCGTCAAGATCGCCGAGTTTTACGGTTGAGGGTGCTTCGGTTGTTGTCTCTGAGGGTTTCTCGGTCGGAGCCTCTGTGGGCTTGTCGGTCGGAGTCTCAGTGGGCTTCTCGGTGGGAGCCTCAGTGGGTTTCTCTGTGGGAGCCTCTGTGGGTTTCTCTGTGGGAGCCTCAGTCGGCTTCTCGGTGGTGGGCTTTGTGGGCTTCTCAGTCGGCTTCTCGGTAGGTTTATCTTCTCCGCCTGCGGGAAGAACCTCGGTTATATGATAGAACTTATCATTCTTACCGGTCTGATACTTGTAGCCTTCCTTATCCTTAGTTGCGGGAACGGTGATATCCTTGCCGTCAAGCGTTGAATCATACTCGAAGAGCGAGAATACAAGATTTTCAACCATGTCGAGAACTGAGGAGATGAGAGGTTTGTTGAAGGGGTTGCCCTCGTTGTTGTTTACGTTGAGAACGTCAACAACGCCGGAGATGTCAAACTTAAGAATGCTCTTAAGGAGTTTTTCGATAACGAGAGTCTCGGTATCTGCGTCGAAGATCGTACCGCCTGCGCATCCGTTAAGGAAGGAAAGGGGAAGAAGATCGTTGAGAACTACGTTTACTTTGTAGAATGCGCCGAAAGTATCGGT
>ERZ808246.2785-NODE-2785-length-10545-cov-2.972641_pt1 | contig 10545 bp, 8 predicted proteins | sample MGYA00521083_ERZ808246 | MGnify/ENA primary metagenome ERZ808246 (study PRJEB31516, sample SAMN03275577) | gut metagenome | biome: mammalia-associated habitat; material: feces | host: Papio cynocephalus | place: Kenya | collected 2012-07-07 ...
TTGCGGCAATGGCAGCCTCTGGCGGCAGGAGCCGCGGGAGGCTGCGTTTTGGGTCTCGCATGGGAAAGGAACCGCGATTGCAGTCCCTTTCCCATTGCTTTCCGGTATTACATCAGCAGCTCCGGCAGCCAGGAAATAATCTGGGGGAAGAAGATGCACAGCAGCACGATCAGGATCATCGCCGGGATGTACTTGACCGCCTCCGCCGTGGTCTTACGCACAGGAACCTCGCCCACCTCGGAAACCACGAACAGGCAGATGCCGAAGGGAGGCGTAATGATGCCGATCATCAGCGCGATGACCATAATCACGCCGAAGTAGCAGGGATCAATGCCAACGGACTTGACAACGGGGATGATAATGGGAGCCAGCAGCAGCACCGCCGCGCTGGTATCCAGGAAGCAGCCGATGATCAGGAACACGATTACGCAGACGATCATCAGAAGCTGCTGGTTGCCGGCGGAGTACGCCGTCAGGAAGCCGGCCAGATAGCTGGTCAGGTTTTCTCTTGTGAAGATCCAGGCCAGGAAGGTCGCGATGGAAACGATCAGCATGAACACGCCGCAGGCGGCAACCGTCTCTTCCAGGGTTTTCCAGATTAGCTTCCAGGTCGCCTTCTTGTAACAGAAGCCCAGAATGATGGAATACCAGGCGGCAATGACGGCAGCCTCGGTGGCGGTACACAGGCCGCTGAGAATCGAGCCCAGAATGATCACGAAGGTAAACAGGGCAGGAATCGCCTGAGGAATCGTTGCCAGCGCCTGCTTCCAGGGCACCACGGTCTTCGGCCAGCTCTTGCCCTTCTCGGTAAAGTGGGCCCGGAAGGCAATCAGAAGAATCATTGCCAGGCACAGCAGGATACCGGGGCCCATGCCGCCGTAAAACAGCATTGTAACGGGCAGTTCGCAGATGGAGGCCAGCAGCACCATAGCCGCGGAGGGCGGAATGATGGGGCCAAGAATGCTGGAGGCAGCGGTGATACCGGCCGCAACGTCGTCCTGATAGCCGGCCTCCTTCATCATGTTCATCTCCACCAGGCCCAGTCCGCCGGCATCGCCGATGGCGGTTCCGGACATGGCGGCAAACATCATGCTGGCCAGAGCGTTGGCCATGGCCAGGCCGCCCCGGAACCGTCCGACAATGGCAATGGCGAACTTGAACAGTCTGTCCGTAATGCCGCTGGTGTTCATCATCCGGCCTACGAACAGGAAGCCGGGCATGGAAATCAGCGTAAAGGACAGCATGTGGCGCATAATGTTCTGGGCGACGACGGTCACGGGCAGCCCGGGAACCAGCAGAAGATAGCCGATACAGGGCACGCCCAGCGCGAAGGCCACCGGCACGCCGAGAAGCAGCAGCGCGATAAAGGCAACGCTGATAATCAGAATGTTTGTCATTATGCTTTGCCCTCCTCTTTCAGTTCCGCGGCAGACTCTGCCATAAAGTTGTCCATGCTCTTCTGGATTTCCAGTGCCTCGGCCTCCTCCTGCTGTTTGGCAAGGAGGGCGGCTTCTTCCTTCTTCTGCTGGATCAGGTCATAGCCGGGGAAAATGTCGTTGAGAATGTCCACAATCACGTCAACGGTCATAATCACGCAGCTGACCAGCACCGGATAGTAATAGAACCGGCGGTGAATCAGCAGCACGCCGCTTCGCCATACCAGAGTGGGCAGCAGCTCCACGATGCTGACGCAGACCACAACAAAGAACAGGATCATCAGCAACCTGCTGATAATGGAGATCACCTTGCGGAACAGCGGAGGCGCCTTCGCAATGAGGAAATCCGCAACCAGATGCTTTTTCTCCGCCGTTGTGATTGCCGCGCTGATATAGCAGAGGTAAACCATCAGGAAGCACACCAGCTCCTCTGTCCAGGACAGGGGCTTGTTGATAATATAACGGGACAGAATGCCAACGGTAATGGAGAGAAAAATTGTCGTCAAAACAATGGCACCGATCTTGCGCATTGCCCAGTTCACCCAATAGACGATGGCATTGAGAATTTTCATGATTTTCAAGGTCAGTTCCCTCCTCGGAGCAGCAGCGATTCTCAGCGGCCGGCTTCCGGCGGCGCCGGAGGCCGGCCCTGAGCTGCAATTTTCATCTGCTGCCCGTCAAAGGCAGCAAATTACATTTCGGTCATTCGTTGACGGCAGCCAGAATTCTGTCCATAACACCGGCGGAGAACTTACTGCCCTCATAGCTGCGGCCAAGCTCCACCAGAATGTTGTTTGCCGTCTCGGTGTCCGCATCGGACAGGTAGGTCAGATTTGCGCCGGCCTTCACCATATCCTCCACATAGCCTTCCGTCAGCTCGTTGGCTTCCTGGGTGTACCAGTCGCCGGCTTCCTGGCAGGCGTCGGTCAGGATCTGCCGCTGGTTTTCCGTCATGGACTGGAGCTTTGCGTTGTTGATCCACACACCCAGATTGGTGCAGGAGGGGCCCCACATCAGAATGTTGGGAGCCTCCACGTAGAAGGAATTGGTGTAGACATTGTCTTTGGTGCCGAAGGTCGCGTCTACGACGCCCTGCTGAAGGCTCAGGAATACCTCGCTGAAGGCGATCGGCGTAGCGCTGAAGCCCAGGGCGTTATAGGAGGCAATGGTAGTCTCGGAAGAGACGGTACGGATCTTCACGCCCTTGAAATCCGCAATGGTATTCAAAGGCTTCTTGGAGCAGATGACCGTCTCCTGGCGAATCCAGTTGTTGGCCAGCGTGGCGATTCCGGTGGTATCCAGGAACTGCTGCTCCCATTCCTTCCACACGTCGCTCTTGGTCAGCTTTGCCAGCTTTTCCTGGGTGTTGACCACGCCGAAGGAGCAGGCGCCGGCATCCTGAATGCCGTAGTTCTGCATATAGCTGGCCTGGGACTCGATAAACATGTCCTGTCCGCCGGAGGTCATGCTCTCCAGCTGCGCGGTCGCGTCGCCCAGCTGAGAGGCAGGGAATACGTTGATTACAATGGAGCCGCCGGATTTCTCCTTGCAGGTCTCCGCCACCCGCTGCATAGCCTGCGTAATCAGGTCCTCCGCGGAGGAAGTACTGCCGAAGCTCAGGGTCACAACCGGGTCGCCGGCCGCGCCGCCGTTACTGGCGCCGCCCTCCGTGCCGACCGCCGCCACGGAGGCGGTGCCCTTTCCGCAGGCGCCAAGGGTAAGGATCATTGCCATAGCAAGCACAAGTGCCAAAACAGACGTGATTCTCTTTTTCATGGTTTTTCCCCCTAGAAATCATAAAGGTGGCCGCTCCGGGACGCGGATACACTTCTATCCGCGTCCCGAAGACTTTTTACTTAAGATCCTTTGCGAACACAACCGCGCCGCTGGCCTTCAGAATATCCTGAAGCTCGGAAACGTTCTTCTCCAGGTCCCGGGGCGTGCAGCCCTTCTTGACGGCCAGAGCCGCCGCGGCGCCTGCCGCCTGACCGGTGACGAAGGTCTGGGCTACGAAACGCATATGGCCGTTTCTGTCGGTGCTGACGCACTTGCCGGCCACCAGCAGGTTCTCGATCTTCTTGGGAACCAGCACCCGGTAGGGAATCTCGTAGGAACCGTTGGGATACCGCTTGGTCTCGGCACCGTTGTTCTTGCCGATGGCGTTCAGGGTATTGACGTTGGTGGTGTGGAACGCGCCAGCGGGGAAGGAGGACAGGCCGATGCTGTCGTCAAAGCGGCAGGTGTTGCCGATGTCCTCGCCGGTCAGAACGTAGTCGCCGACGATCATGGCGCCCTCGCGGATCCGCAGCTCCGTGCCCATCTTGGTGATGTAGGCATTCTCAAAGCCGGGAACATAGTGCTTGAAGAAGCGCCAGGCAATCTCGATCTGCTTGCGGCACTCGATGTGGCACCGGGTCATTGCCCAGGCGTCATAGGGAGAGGTGTGATCCCACTGGGAGGAATGCTGGAAGTGCGCCAGAACCTTGCCGCCCTCCTTGGGCTGCAGGAAGAAGCCCGCGCCGCTGTAGGGGTGCCAGTCGCCGTTGTACAGCGCCACCTCCCGCAGATCCTTGAAGCCCATAATCTCGCCCAGCTCCATGGGATCGATGGCGTCCTCATAGGCCTTCATAACCTGCTCAATGGTGACGGAGGCATAGGGATTCAGCAGTTGATTGTAGGTAAACTGGTCGGGATGCCGGTTGATGTACATCATCAGCTTGTCCCAGTTCACGCCGTCGGCGGTGAAGCAGATGGTGTGAGGCTCCAGCATATCCACGGGAGACATGTGCATCTCGCAGCCGGCCTGAGTCGCGTAGTAGCCTTCGCCGGTGCAGTCGATAATCACCTTGCCGTGAATTTCGTGACGGCCGCCGCAGTCTTCCACCACAACGCCCTTCACCGCGTCGCCTTCCTTGATTGCGCCGACAACCAGCGCGTCCAGCAGCAGGTTCACGCCTTCCTCCTCGCACATATCAAAGGCCATCAGGACCCACCACTCGGGGTCGATGTAGGAGAAGGTGTATCCCGCACCCACCCGGTGCTTGGGACGCAGATGGGGCAGCGCGTGGCCAGCCCGGTACAGCCGCTGATGGGTCTCCTCAATGATACCCTTGCTGTCCTGCTGTCCGTAGCAGTTGAACATCCGGGCATAGGCGAAGCCGGGAGGGCCGGAGACGGTCAGCTGACCGCCAAGGCAGCCGGTTCTTTCAATCAGCAGCGTCTTGGCGCCGCCGCGGGCAGACTGAATCGCTGCGCTGAAGCCGGAAGTGCCGCCGCCGCACACGATTACGTCATAGTTTACATCGTAGCCGTTCATATCAGGTGTGTCCTCCTTTGCAATTGTGTCAAGCCATATTACTTCTTCTTAAAGTCCCGAATGCTCTTGGCGATGGTGCCGTCAGGCAGGCGCAGAGCCTCGACGCAGCCCTCGCTGTGCAGCGCCCAGGGAAGGATGATGCCGTCGTGGCCGCCCCGGCCGCCGATGGTCACAACCTCCACGTCCTCCGGGAATCTGGTAACCGGCAGAGGATGGCGGTTTACCCACTCGGGCGGACGGACGGGCTTCAGGCCGCGGCCGTTTACCATGGCGTTGTCGTGGTAAACATACTGATGGATATGCTCCTGGATATCCCGCTTGGAATAGCCGTCCTTCTTCAGCATCATCGCGTGATCCGGCGTCAGGCACATAACCAGAGGACCGGGCATGTAGGCATTGTTGGAGCCCAGGGTGGAGCAGCAGTCCGTCAGGGTGTCCAGCAGATCGTGGCCGTTCAGGCTCAGGAAGTCGATGCAGTCGTGGATCGGCTCGGCCTTCATCACATAGACGGTTGTCGTCTCGGAATCGAAATGATCCTCGTTGATCATGTTCCACTGGGCCAGCTCCGGCTCTTCGGCGAAGCAGAAGGTGAACTCGGCCTGGGAAGCGATGCAGTCCAGATCACACACGCCGGGCACGGAGCGCAGGGCGTTCATAATCACCAGGTTGATGGCCCGGCCGATGGTCGCGTTCTCGGGCCAGCCGGGACCCTGGCAGCCCTGCTTGCCGGAAATGCCGATTTCCTGGGCGATGGGGCCGGAGACGATGCACAGGTTGCCGCCGGGATGGGAAGTCGTAACCGACTGGTTGAAGTTGTACAGGGGGCTGTTCAACGCCTTGAAGGCAGCCACCAGAACCGGCATGGCATGGGGCTTGCAGCCGGCCATGACGGCGGCGATGGCCACATCCTTCACGGTGATTTCCCGACCGGAGGGACCGGAGGGATCCACCAGCTTGGTGTCTTCCGGCCAGGGACAGTACTCCAGCATGGCCTCATAGCGCCGCTTGGTAGGCGGGATGATGGGCAGGCCGTCGCAGATGTGCTCCGCGTTGAAGTAGTCCATGACCTCTTCCATGTAGGCGCCGGGCTCCGCAGCTCTGTCGCTGTCGGTATCCAGGGCGAAGGGCAGGAAGCCGTCCTTTGCGGGAGCCACCTTGTCCATCTTGAAGTCGATGTGCGCCAGCTTCTTCAGCTCCTCACCGTTGGTGGTCAGGCTGGCCAGGATGTAATCCCACTTCTTGTCCACTTCCGCGGCAACTTCTTCCACGGTGGAGGCCTGGTAGATATCCACGGAGGCCATGCACAGGTTTCCGGCCCGGTAAACGCCGACGCCCTGGGTGATGCCGGTGCCGGGAGGCGCGGTCATATAGACCGCGGGGATGCCAATCTTTTCAAGGGCAATGGTCAGGACGGTGGTGGAAGAGGAAGTGCCCATATCACCGAAAGCCACAATGGCGGCCACCGGCTTTTCCTGGGCCAGCATCTCGGCGTACTCGGCCAGCTTCGCCGCGTTCTTACCCCGGACGGTCTCGGTGTATTCCACCCACTTGGAATCGTCGCAGCCGATCTCTCTCAGGTGCTCCTTGATCCGGTCGAACACCGTGTAGTAATTGCAGAAGCCAAGCTTCGTATTGTTGTAGAAAAGGATCTTACCGTTCTTCAGTTCCTCCAGAGTGGGCCGCTTCGCCAGCTCCAGCATCGGACGCTCTTGATAGCCTCTGGGATCCAGTAATTTATCCACTTGTACGCTCATATTCCAGAAACTCCTTTGATTCGGTATTCGACAAGAGCCTGTGCGGTACCAATCACATCCTTATCGTTGTCCGTATTATATCTGATAAAGATTCTCAATACAATTCAAAAAACGCGGCCTGTCGATTCCTTTTTGGAATAGTTGCACTATTATCACCAGTTTTATCTACTATATTTTGTCGTATTTGCACATCTTTCTTTCCCTTTTGCAAAAAGGCCGCGCTGAGAAACCGTGCAAAAGCACCAACTGTCGCAATGTAAATCTCTCCTGTTTCAACATCCGCAAGGCAGTTTTCAAATCCGGGCTTGAAATCCCGGGCGGAATCTTTTATGCTATGGTAGAAAAGGAGGACTTCCATGAAGATTGAGTATCTTGCCTGCTTTCAGGCTGTCGTGAAATATAAGAACTTCTCCAGGGCCGCGGATTCCCTTTTTATCTCCCAGTCGTCCCTTTCCAAGAAAATCATGGCGCTGGAGGAAGCCCTGGGCGGCGAGCTGTTTATCCGCAAAGGCAACAACGCCGTGTCCCTTTCGTCCTTCGGAGAATACGTCTCCAACTACATCAATAACATCACGGAGGATTATGACGTCCTTCTTTCCGCTACGGACAGCTACCGGTTAAACCACCAGCGCAAAATGGTCATCGGCGGCTTCCTGAATATCGCCCACAGCGGGCTGCTGAAACCCATTACCTCCTTTGAGGTTGCGGAGGATAACTTTTACATTGAAACCCTGGAAAAGGATCACGCCTATCTGAAATCCCTGCTGCAAACCCGCCAGGCGGAGGTCTGCTTCGGCTACCAGGAGTTCCTTGGCGAAATGCCCAACTACGAAATCACGCCGTTATTCTCGGATCCTCTGATCCTGATTACCAGCAAGGAGTTCGCCCAGATGAACGGCTGGAAGGACCATGTAAATCTGACGGCGCTGAAAAACGTCCGCTTTTGCTTTCCCCGGGAGGATATGGATATTTTTACCTTCCTGATGAACGCCTGCAAAACCAACGGCTTCATCCCCCAGCTCACCAATTCCGACGTGCGGCTGGGCACCATCCGGCACTACATTTCTCTGGGTATGCGCTGCACCCTGCAATTTGAAAGCATTTCCCGCTCCAAATTCTACAACGACAAGTTTGTCTTTCTCCAGCTGGAAAACGCGCCCAGGCTGACAATGGCCATGTATTCGGACAATACCCGTCCCAGAAGAATCCGGGACGCCTTTGTCGCGCATATCAAAAGCGCTTACCCGGAAAGGCACTGACCCCATCAAACAGCGAAACGACCGTGCCTGTATGGTACGGTCGTTTCGCTGTTTTTGTCATGTTACCCTTGACCGCCCATGACCCGTTCCAGCTCCAGGCAGGCGGTGAAGCGGGACAGGAAGCGGCGGTAGCCCGCCACGTCCTCAGGAAGGGGCTGCCAGGTGGTGGAGGCGGCACCGGCAAAGACCCGGTTTGCCAAGAAGTCCTCCAGGGTCTCATCCTCCCGGCGAAGGGTCATAAAGGCAGCGAGCAGAGCCATACCGTAGGGACCGCCCTCCCCGGCCGTGGTCAGGCAGGTGACGGGCACCTGGCAGGCGGCGGCCAGATACCGCTGACCCACCCCCGGAGTCTTGAATACGCCCCCGTGGCCCATGAGATTTTCAATGGTCACATCTTCTCCCGCCAGCAGGTCGAAGCCGATGCGCAGGGTGGCGAAGGTGGCGTAGAGCTGAGAGCGCAGGAAATTGGCCAGATTCATCCGGCTGTCCGGGTTGCGCAGTACCATCGGGAACCCCTGGTCCAGGTGGGTGATGCACTCCCCTGCCAGATAATTCACGCTGACTACCCCGCCGCAGTCCGGGTCGGCCTCCAGGCTCTTCTGATACAGCCGGGTATAAAGCGCATCGGTGGAGAACTCGGCCCCGAAAAGCCGGGCGGTTTCCCCCAGCAGGGACACCCAGACGTTCATGTCGTTGGTGCAGTTGTTGCAGTGAATCTCCGCCACCGGGCGGCCGGTGGGGGTGGTCACGTTGTCAATTTCCGGGTAGAGGCCCTTCAGGGGCTTCTCCAGCACAATGTCCGCGAAAATGGAGGTGCCCGCGGAGACGTTGCCCGTGCGGACGGCCACGCTGTTGGTGGCCACCATGCCGGTGCCGCCATCCCCCGCCGGCGGCGCGAAGGCAAGCCCCGGTTCCAGGGTGCCCCCCAGCCGGGCCGCCCCCTCCCGGGTCAGCTGACCGGCGGGAACGCCTGCGGGCAGCACCCCGGGAAGCAAATCCTTCAGCTTCCAGGGCATGGGATACCCGTCCAGAAGCCGCTGGGTCTTTTCCAGCATGGCTTCGTCGTAATCCGTGCCTGCCGGATTGATGGGGAACATGCCGGAGGCGTCGTCCACGCACAGGACATTCTCACCGGTGAGCAAAAAGTGTACATACCCGGCAAGCGTCGTCAGGTGGGCCACCCGGGATACGTGGTCTTCCCCGTTCAGCAAGGCCTGATACAGGTGGGCCACGCTGTAACGCTGAGGAATGTTATAGTGAAGCAGATCGGTCAGCGCCTCCGAGGCCTGCCGGGTGGTGGTATTCTGCCAGGTGCGGAAAGGCACCAGCAGATTCCAGTCCTTGTCGAAGGCCAGATAACCGTGCATCATGGCGGACACGCCGGCGCTGCGGAGGGAAATTTCCCCGGGAGTCTTCTCCTTCAGCTCCGCCAGAACCTGGCGCAGGCCTTCCCAGACCTGGGTCAGATCGTAGGTCCAGATACCGTTTTCGTAGCGGCTGGCCCAGGTGTATCCGCCGGAGGCCACGGGCGCAAAATTCTCGTCTATCAGAACCGCCTTGATCCGGGTAGAGCCCAGCTCGATCCCAAGAAAGGCATCTCTCGTTTTCTTCTCGTCATTCATTGCAGGTTCCCCCTGTCAAAAGTCTTCGCGGCCAGGCCGTCGTTCAGATAACCTTCCAGCTGCCGGAATGCCTGGGCCAGTCCCCCGGCCTCCGGGGCGGGGATAATCCGATCCGCAGCGGCGCGCACCGAGGGCATGGCAGTCTCCGGGGCAAAAAACAGCTCCGCTTCGGAAATCATCGCCATATCCGAGGGCGCGTCCCCGGCGGCGAAAACCCGCCGGTTTCCAAGCCTTTGGTTCAGCTCCCGGATGCCGGAGGCTTTGTTCACCCCGGCGGCGGTGAGCTCATAGAAGTGGGTGCTGGCCCGGTTGAGGGCAAACCGCTCTGCCGGGAACCGTTCGGATACTACCCGCTCCAGCCGTTCCGGCTCGTCGCAGGTAAAGAGCACCTTGACGATGGGCCCCACGTCCGCAAGCTTGGCTGTCGGCGCCGTCCGATCCTCGGAAACGCCCCGGGTCAGAAGCCGCAGATTGTCCCGGATCCGGTAGATCTCCCGGGCTGTGGACACGGTGACGCTGATGTCCGGCTCACGGGCCATCAGCTCTTCCAATGCCGGAAACACCGCGGCATCCAGATAATGGGCAGTGATGGGCGCATCCTTCTCAAAATCGTAGATCACGGCGCCGCCGCACAGGATTCCATAGGTGCCCCCGGGGATCCGGGTCAGAAGCTTCCGCACGGCGGGCAGAGCCCGGCCGGTACACAGGCAGAACTCGCCCCCCGCTTCCCGGAACCGGGCAATGGCCCGCAGGACGGCGCGCCGGGGCGGCTGTCCGGTCTTCAGCAGCGTGCCGTCAATATCAGATACAAATAGGATTTGATTCATCATGAATATTGGTAGGGCGAAAAGGCATCGAGGGTCACTCGATGCCTTTTCCATTTTGTAAAGAGGTAGTAAAAAGCGATCCAGTCAGAGGTTCCTAAAGATCAGAACTGAGTCTTCCACTCGTCGATGTTGTCTTTGGTGAAGCGCAGGGGTTCGCCCAGCAGAACCTGAGTGCCGCCGTCGTAGTACTCTTCCACGGTCTTGGTGCCCAGACGGCCGGCGGTGATGGTGTCGCCCACGTTGCCCTTGCACTCGCCGGTAGCCACGGAATGGGTAGCGGCAGCGGCCAGGTAGCCCTGGTCATAGGGGTTCCACAGGTAGCAGTCGTAGC
>ERZ808246.2788-NODE-2788-length-10537-cov-2.614577_pt1 | contig 10537 bp, 19 predicted proteins | sample MGYA00521083_ERZ808246 | MGnify/ENA primary metagenome ERZ808246 (study PRJEB31516, sample SAMN03275577) | gut metagenome | biome: mammalia-associated habitat; material: feces | host: Papio cynocephalus | place: Kenya | collected 2012-07-07 ...
CTGGTAACCACCTGTCCGGCTGATGGATGGGAGGACTTCGCTTGTTACCCAGCGTTTAAAACGTTTTGCCGATTCAAGTTTGCTGGATAAGATAAGACTGTAGAGACCAGATTCATTAATAACTGTTGCCTCACGGTTTTGACCTGACAGAACGAATCGTTCACTCAGCTTATCTTCGATGTCAACGTGGTCTCGGATTGCTTTCTGAGGATTTGTATATCCTAAAGCATCGGCTACATCTTTTCCTAAAAAATACGGCTTCCCATCAATCTCCAAAGCCCTCACTTTTCCGAATTCCTTATTTTCGAAAATCTTAATCTCGTTCATATTATGCACCTCTTTCTTTTTGCTCTAATTTCTCTGCTTCTGCCATCATTGCGAGCGTTCCAGCCGAGCCAAGGACTCTGCCAAGGTCAATTGGGTTCTGAATTTTGTCACAATATTCCAATATCGTCTCATACGCCGCATGGCGCTCCATCTTTGTGATTTTCTCAGCCATTCAAAGGCCCCCTTTCTAGTTAATAAGCGATATAGCAACAATTATCCAAATCCATGTGATCATTATCCATGTGATATAGTTCGTTTGTTTTCACCATCCTTTCTTATATTTTTGAATCCGGCGTTTGCTTTGACGCTACGGCTTACCCGACGCCGGGATATTTATTCATCTTCCATCTCTTTTTCCATCTGGTTCAATACCGCCTCTGTTATTCCTGCCGCCTGAAGCTCTCGGCCTCGCTTCTCATGCCATCTGAGCTTGTACATGTACTGTCGGCGGCGATTCTTAATCTTCTGCTCATGCTTCGAAAGCTTCACATGCTTCGATGCCTTCAATCTCTCTAATTCCTGTTCAACCTGTTCATCTGTCATGTATTCTCTCTTCATGTTCATTCCTCCTATCTTAATCCAACCATAAGCATTGTCAGAAACCAAATTCCATATTCGATTTGCTTAGAACAATTGCGTTCTTTACATGCTTGAAAAAATCTAACCCACCAATATAGCGCTATGGAAAATTCTAAAACTTTTAGTGTCATCTCTACTCCTCCAACGTTCTATAATCTGTAACTGTTCCATCAGCAAGAATCTCATAGACCATGTTGTTATTCTCGTCTCTGATTTCGACAGCTGCAAATCTAATACCTTTTGCGTATCTGTGACAATACGCTATAGCCTTTTCTAAGCTGTCCCATTCTTTAGTAGTACAGTCCATATGGTCACTCTCTTTTCTGAAACGGAAGAAGTATCTTGTTGTTTCGTATCTCATTTTTATTTCCTCCTTGTGGTTGGTTGTCTTTGCTAACTTGTAAGCATATAATAGCACCATATTGCATACTTGTCAACATTAAATGCAAATATTTTTAATGTTTTTGTTGACTTGTTAGCATTATAGGTGTATTATAGACTCATAAGGAAGAAGGTGATAATCGAATGAACGACCGAATCAAAATGATTCGTGAGAATATGAAACTTAGCCAAACAGAATTTGCAGAGATGCTGGACTTAAAAAGGAATTCTATATCTTTAATAGAATTAGGAAAAAGAAATCCTTCAGATAGGACAATAAATGACATCTGCAGAGAGTTCTCCGTGAATGAGCATTGGCTCAGAACAGGAGAAGGCGAACCTTATATAAAAGGTTCAGACGACGAACTGGTGGAGCTTGTCGGGCGTCTCTACAAAGACAAAGGTTCTATGAGATACAAATTTTCTCTGGAACTGTGCAGGTCGATGGAAAAGATGACTGATGAGCAACTGCGAATGTTCGCAGAGTTCGTCAAGAGGCTAGCCGAAGCGGCTACAGAAGAATGATAGTCGGGAATCCCCGGAATGTTCCGGGGCTATTCCTGATATATAAAAGAAAGGAAGTAGAGGGGATATGAAAAAATTCATCTGCACAGCTGTCACATTCGCTATGGTTGTGGCAAGCATCACAGCGTGTGGCGGAAAGGCTACAGAGACGCAGGCACCCGCAACAGAGGCAGCTCAGACGGTGGCTGTATCGGAGGCAGTAGAAACAGAAGCACCGGAAACCGAAGCAGCTGCGCCGGAGGTTGGTTCTTATGTTATATATTCGGCTCAGAATGGTTCTGATGATGCAATGGGGCGAGATATCTTAGAAGCTTTCGGCTTCACTGATGAGAATACTTATCTTAATATGAAAGCCGATGGCACCCTTGACATTGCTATCTGTGACGACAAATCTTCTGGAACATGGGCAGACGGCAAGATGAATATTAAGGGATACGAATATACATATGAGATGGATGGCGATATGATTACATTCTCAACAGAGACAGACGATGGAACTGCTACATATGTATTCCAGAAAGACGATGGTGTTTCTGAATCTCCTGGCGAAAGCGCAGCGGCCGGACAGGATTTCTCTGGTGACTATGAAGAAATGGGTGACGGCACAGCATACATTGCTTGCGCTTCTGGAACATCTCAGGATGGAAACATTCCGGTATTATTCGAATCTACAGACACCATTCTTGAACAAATCGAGATCGATTCAGAGAAAATGGACGGCTCTCATCTTTCTTACATCTACATAGACGGAAAAGAGACAGCAAAGGAACAGCTTGCAGACTCACAGGTATCATTAGATTTACAGGGTGATGCGCTCAAAGAGGGTGTACACAAGGTAGAAGTTGTGCAGTACGACACCGACGACCCGAGCGGCACAGTAATTACATATAAGACAGCATCTTATGAGGTAAAAAATAAGTAGTTTAAAGGCCTCTCACATCATCGTGAGGGGCCTTGCTGTTTTTAAATCAGGTTGATTATTAACTTGTAGATAAAAAGCAGCAGCGAGCTGTCTTCAATCTCATCGACGTGCTTCTTAATGTACATTTTTAGGTCGTCGTTACTCATAAACTATCCCGCTTTCTGAATCGCTTGCCAATCACTCCGGCAAGTCTGAAGAACCAACACGTTCGTTCGTCACGAGGCTTCCTGAGCCTCGACAATACACTGTGAACAGCCGATACGGTGTCACAGTCTGAATCAAGGAGCATCTTCTCAATCTCCCTGATATGCTTTTTCTTGTTCATGTGCACCATCCCAATCATTTTTATAAGCGTTCTATATATATTAGTTACGCTTATATTCTATCAAATCGGTCTGATTTGCATAATTATCAATTTTTTTCAAAAAAGAGGGAAATTTTTTACACCGAAATACGGAGATGTGAGGAAGTGTTTTTTATGACAAAATATGATATTTCGGAAAAATTCGCAAAAATGTGGAGAGAATCAAGGGAATCTGTAGGAAAAAGCCAAGATTACATGGCAAAAGCGTTAGGAGTAAGTAAAAAGACGGTGCAGAACTGGGAAAGCGGGACGTCTTGCCCGTCGCAGCAAAAGGGCTTCGAATGGTTTACGGTTCTCGGTGTACAGCCGATGCCGTACTATCTTAAGCTGCTGTATCCGTACGAATTCGACCGGATCAAGCCTGGAGCGAATGATAAGGACGTCGGGATTGCGCTTCTAACGCTTATATCTAATCTGACAGAAGACCAGAAACGGAAGCTGCTATACATCCTACAAGGCTGCCACGGTTCATCCCCGATCTGTATATTAGAGATGCTAACCGCATACTTACAGACGCCGCTGGATTACAGATTGAACGTAGCTGCCAGTATTGCAGTTAACTACGAAGTGTCCGAAGCAAAGGGGATCCTTAAGAATCCGGCGCACGTGCAGCCGAACATGGACCTTTTAAATCTTGCAATCAAGCGGGGACGGCAGGCGGTTATAGACGGCAAGGGTAGTTACACAGTGGTGCCGCCAAACGAAATCGGCAAAAAAGCGCAAAAATAAAAGCCCCGTTTGGCGCCGGGACTTTTATCGAAATGAGTTTTCTATGCACATAACTGTAAGTATCTGCATAAAGTGGTGTTTCTACATGACATAAAATGTACGAAAAAATAAGCATGTAGCTGGAAGTAAATGTATGTAGTTGGGGTTACATAACACATAGAAAAAGAAATGAATGAAACATTCTTCCGTAATTCAAATTATACTGTGAACGCAAAAAAATTACAATAGAAAAGAGGAAAATAAAATGGATGAATATTATATCTACTTAAGAAAAAGCCGGGCAGACAGCCCTCTGGAATCTGTAGAAGAAGTGCTTGCCAGGCACGAAACAATGTTGCAGGAACTGGCATCAAAAAAGCTCGGCTATCACATCCGTGAGGATCATATTTTGCGCGAGGTTGTGTCCGGCGAAACGATCATCGAACGCCCGAAGATGATTGAGCTGCTGCGGATCATAGAAGCAAACAATGTAAAAGCTGTCCTGACTATCGAGCCACAGCGACTTACAAGGGGCGATCTGGAAGACTGCGGAAAGGTTGAAAATGCCTTCCGGTACTCAAACACGCACATTATAACATTACAGATGGAATACGACCTGTCGAACAAGATGCAGCGTAAATTCTTCGAACAGGAGCTTATGCGAGGGAATGACTACCTCGAATATACGAAAGAAATTCTTAGAAGAGGAAAAATCCTGTCCGCTCAGAAAGGAAACTTCATGGGGCAAAAAGCACCGTTCGGATATAAAAAAACAAAAGACAGTATCGGCCCTACACTAGAGCCAGACGAAAATGCTTATATTGTGCAGCTTATATTCGATATGTATGTAAATCAGGGAAAAGGCTTGAATGAAATCATGCGCTACCTAAACAGCACATGCCCGAACGCAAGAGGAATTCAAATATGGCGCAGACAATCTATTCAAAAACTTATTAAAAACCCTGTATATGCTGGCTATTCTCGGTATGGCTACAGAAAAACAGTAATAGCATTCGAAGACGGAAAAATGGTCAAAAAGCGTAAAGTAGGAACAGACTATGAAGCAGATGATGTTGTCTTTGTAGTCGGACGGCATCGTCCTCTTATATCTAAGGAAATGTATGAAAAAGCTGATGAAAAAATTAATAATCATCCTCGAAATCATTACGACTTAACTATCCAAAACCCTTTTGCAGGACTGATTAAATGTGCAAAATGTGGAAGCAGGATGAGGCGTCACGCTTATTGTGGAAGAGCTAACGCTCGTCTTATTTGCACCGGAAGTTCAAAATGTCACTCCGGTTCAGTTATGCAAAAAGATGTTGCAGAAAAATTGCGCAGCACCTTAAAAGATGTGAAGCTTCCGGAATTGGAACAAGAGCTTAAAAACAGGAATACTACAAACAAAACTTTCAAAAGCAGACAGCTTAAAAAAGCACAAGATGAGCTTTGTGCTCTTGAAGTTCAGGAATCCAAGCAGTATGACCTACTTGAAAAAGGCTTTTACTCCGAAGAGGTATTTGTGCAGCGGAATCAGGCTCTTCATGCGGAAATGGAAACACTTCGAACGGCTATTAAAAAGCTTAAAATGGAAAATGAAAAGGATGACGACGTCGAAGAAAAGATTGCAAAGTTAAAGGATGCTATAGCCGCTCTGGAAGATAATACGCTATCTGCGCAGGATACAAATATTGCCCTGAAAGGAATTATCGACAAGATCTACTATGAATATGTAGGGCACATCAAAAGAGGCCAAACAGAGTACAATTTACGCATAGATTTACGTATTTAGTTTTTTTGCTTTTATATGTGCATCATGGCAACTCTGTTTCATCAGTGTTGCCATGATGCACATATTTTTTTATATTTTTTTACTTTTCGCTTGACATACTGATATCAGTATGATATAATAAAGACAGTTAAGGAAGACAAAACAAATTCAAGGAGAAATAAAAATGAAGGAATTTAAAATGTACAATGGTGAGATGTTAACAGTTGATGAGGAAATCAGATTTGCAGACCTGTGGCAGTCAGAAGATGGTGACTTAGACGAGATTCTCGAATCAGGATGTTGCTGGATTGGTAACGACGAAGACGACGCCCCAGTCAATGCTGATTTTGAAATCGTGTCTTACTGCAAAGAAGAACCTGTTAAATCATTAGTAAAAGTTACAGGCATCTTCTAGGGGGGGTATTTATGATAGATGAAAGAGATATCGCTTTTGTCGAAAAGGTGGTTCATGTTTCGAAAATTATAAAAAACGGCGAGCTCAAGGTAAAATCTCCAGAATACACATGGATTGCCGTTCAAAAAAGCACTATTGAAGCAATGAAGCCATGGAGAAGGGAACTGTTGAAAGAATCCGGGGTGCTTAAAACTATTGAAAACAAAAGAGGTTTTGAATGTTGGGATGTCGGTTTCCAACATCTTAAAGCCTACAAAGAGAAATATGGAACAGCGAACGTTCCTAGCACTTATATAACCCCAGACGGGTATGACCTCGGCCAATGGCTATACAGGCAACGTCGAAGATATTTTGGCAAAGGTGTTCAGGAAAGGAACGCATCTTCGCTATCACCTTCCCAGATTGAATCCCTTGAAAAATTAGGCATCTCATGGAAATTAAGAGACAACAAATCTTGGGACGAGTGGTACGAGGAAGCGTGCCGTTTTTATAAATTACACGGCCATCTGTATATTAAATCTACTTATGTAACAGAAAGTGGATCTAAATTAGGGAGTTGGATTTATAATCAGCGAGTTGCACACAACAACCCTGATTCGGGCAGGAAAATAACACCTGACCAAATCGAAAAATTAAATCAAATCGGCATGATTTGGGATGGCAGAAGATATAGATAAGGAGGAAAAACATGGGCTATACATCGCCGGAAGTGAAAGACAGATATAACAAGAAAACATATGATCAGATTCTAATCCGTGTGCCGAAGGGGGCAAAAGATCAGATCAAGAAAAAAGCCCAGTCGATGGGATATGAATCAGTCAATAAATTTATTATGGACGCTGTAAATAAGTATTGACAAATAGAAATTTTGTGTATATTATACTTATATAAACCTCAACACGTGGTGTTAAAATAAGGAAATCGGAAATTTATCTGATTTTCTTATTTTTTTGCTTGACATACTGATATCAGTATGATATAATAAAGACAGTTAAGGAAGAGAAACCAAGGAGGAAGAAATTATGAAGGTAGATATCAAAAGATTATTTGAGGAACTGGTAGCAGACGGAACAGAGCCAATGATGGCAAAGGCGGTTATTGAAAGCATGATCCACACAGCTAACGAGTACCACATGGTACAGGAAATGTTTAAAGGATACATCGGAGGGTAAAAACCCAGGGAGGCGAACAGCCTCCCGATGAAAGGAGTTTAAAATGATACAGGTGAACAGAAATATAATGATTAACAAAGCCGGAGGAACATCCGGCAGTGGCACTAAAAATTATCGTGTTTCTATTCCGATCGACATGATAAGAGCACTAGGAATTACCGAGGAAAACAGGGGTGTCTTGATGACGCTGGAAGATGGAAAAATAATTATAGAAAAAGCGTAGGAGGAGTAAAACATGAAAACAGATGATAAAATGATTGAAGCATTAAAAAGAATGTCCGAAGAACTGGCACCGGAAGAGTCAATTGATTACAGTAACCTGATAGAAAGAGAAACATGGAACGGAGATGGCTCAGATGGTGAAAAATACTATTCTGACCCTTCGAAAGAGATTGAAATTTACTGCGACAGGGAACCTGTAGATTATAAAAATCTCAATCATTCTGATCAGAATTTCGTAGACAGTCTTTTAGATTCTTTTGAAGAGGGATACAACCAGCTTGAAGAGGCCAACGGGGAGCTTACAGAGGTAATAACGAGTGGTGTCTGGAAGCTCATGAGAGAAGCCGTTAGAGCTTAACGCATAAGAAAAGGGGCGGGAATTAAGATCCCTCCCCTTTTTTGCTTTTCAGGCGCTCTACAATGGCGCTGTACTCTTTCGGGTATATAGCCCGTATGGCTTCCATGTGATCGTCCATGACGGATATGAATACATCTATGGGCACGCTATAGGCCGCCTGTGCAAATTCAGTCTGAAGCTCGTCTGCGACTATCTGACGCGGATTTGAAGCACTATAGCTGTATTCCTCTATATTACTTGCCCGTTCGGGTTCTCTCCCATTCTGGAGACCGTCACGGACTGTATAGAGGCACGCCAGTTTTTCGCAAACTGCATAATTTGTGCCGCCCGCTTCAAGCTTTGCAATTTCAGCATTAATCTCGTTCAAATCCACGCCATTCACCGCCTATCCCTGTAGCTCTTCCAATGCTCTTTTTAAAGACGCTCTATCGGTCTGTGAAAGGTCTTCACGGTCCATCATGTCTCTGATCTGGTCAGACAGATAGTCTCGACACCGGCTCATTTCTCTACCGTCTCCTCTGGAATAATGGCCCCGGACATAATGGCGGCCTCTGTTCGCATAGCTCATGCCACGGTCATCCATGCGCATTCCATCACGGGCGTATGTGCCGGATGCTCGCCAATCACCGTCCATCGAATAACCGTTATCGTCAATATACATGATTTTTTCAATGTTCTTGACGGTATCGGTCAGCTTATGCACCGTCTCAAGGTCTCCGGCACTCATTTCGCCCTTCTTTGCAATCTCATCAAGCTCCTTGCAGAGCATTTCTTTCAGGTCGTACAATGTATTTTTATTCATTTTCACACCTCCATTACGCGACACGCTCGATGATCATGTTCGCGTTGCTGATATTAATAGCCTCTGTCGATACGTTCTCTAATGCGACAGTTACGCAGCACCCTCTAGGGACGTCGATATAAGCCGCAACGAACACGTTAAAAAAGTTATCGACAGCAGCCGGTGTAACAATCGCAGTTGCCGAATTAAGCGGCTCTCCGGCAATCGCCAGAGCTACAGAAATAGCCCCGACTGTGCCACCTGTAGGGATAGCAACGTTACCGCCGAAGCTGACCTTATAGCGAGCTTTGCACTGGTTTGTAACGCCTCGCAACGTTACGATGCCTGCGCCTTCTCTGTGAACGACGCTGCACCCACCCTTGACCGCTGTCTCTGTCAGAGGAAGGTTCTGTCCAGCGGCGACTAAAACTGTGTTAGAATTTGTATATTCTGCCATTTTTTCACGCTCCTTTTTTGAATCAAATAAAAAGTGGCAGGGCAAACACCCCGCCACCTAAGCAGTATCAGCGGAGGAGTGCTGACCATGTCGTCATGCGACAAGCTGCCTTATTCAATATTCGATTAGCATCCGCAGCCTGTGCCGCAGTTGCCGTACTGATACGGTGCTGGTACCGGGAATGCCGGAACAGGACGAGGATTGTAGTAAGCAAACTGTCCTGTCATGTACGCCTTAAGCGTATCATTCTGAGCCGCCTGACTAGCTGCAAGCTGTGCTGCAAAAAGCTGCTGGCTCTGCTCTGCAATCTTAGCGTCCTTCGCTTCGATTCTCTGTGCTGTCATGGCATCGAGAATAGCTCTGGCGTTGGCGTTCTGATTGTCGATAATGTCTCTAGCCGCTGTGTTGACACTCTGGCGTGTCTCGCAAGACTGCTGTGCCAGGTTGTAATTTACGCCCTGGATGGCTTCTCTTGTCTCGCAGCAGCAATTAGCCTGCTGCATCTGCATAGCATTAAGCTGCTGCATCAGTCCGGCCTGCTGGTTGGCTCTGGAAATCTCCGCAGACATGAACCCGTTGTTCAAATTCTGCTGTACCCCGTTCACAAGCTGTGCCTGTGCATAGAAGCCGTCGCATAAGCCGTTGTTGACGCCGTCAATCTTTCTTTCGAGGTTGGCAAAGTCGGATGTCAGGACATAGCCATCCATCACAGTGCCTGTGCCGCCGTTTCTGTTGCCTCCGAAGCCGTTTCCGCCCCATCCGCAAAATACGAAGAGGAAAAGTACGATAAGCCACCAGACACCGCCGCCATCGCCCCATGCTCCGCCGTTATTGTTACCTGTAACTGCTGCGAAATCCGCAGGAGTCATTTCGCTTGTTGTCAAACTCATTTTACAATCTCCTTTTCTTTATTTTTTTTAACCATTGGCCATGATTTCTTACTTATTTCTGCCCCATTCCACCCATGATGGACTGGAACTGCTTTGCCATCGCTTGCAGCTGGTTAAGCTGCTGCTGATTCATCTGACCGCTCTGCAAAAGGTTCATAATCGCCTGCTTCGGGTCACCTGTGAACGAATTTTTGAATTGCATGAACTGTTGTATCATCTGCATTGGATTATTCGGAATCTGCTGAATCATTGGTCATCGCTCCTCTCTTTTCAAGAATGCCTACACGCTCTTCTAACGACTTAAGCTGCTTTTCTATAACATTCTCCGCATCAGTCCGCTTAGGCTCTGGATTTGGAGTCTGTGCGCCTTTTCGGGTATATTCGAACACTTCCATATACGGCTTTCCGGTCTGGTCGGCTCGTTTTTCGTAGAACACAGGAGCGGTGCTGTCCCACAACCGGACGAATCCGTTCGGGGCTACAAGATAAGCCTGTGCTGCTCCCTCTCCCTGTACCCAAATACGTTCATCGGGATTGGTCGGCTGCTGCTGAACGGGCTGATTCATCTGGTTGAATGCATTCTGCATCCTGAGCTGTCCCAACTGGTCGGGAACCGGCGGATTATAGCCTGTTCCAAACTGCGGATATGGTTGATAATTATTCAT
>ERZ808246.2789-NODE-2789-length-10531-cov-9.115502_pt1 | contig 10531 bp, 10 predicted proteins | sample MGYA00521083_ERZ808246 | MGnify/ENA primary metagenome ERZ808246 (study PRJEB31516, sample SAMN03275577) | gut metagenome | biome: mammalia-associated habitat; material: feces | host: Papio cynocephalus | place: Kenya | collected 2012-07-07 ...
GACTGCGGCAGCGCGTAGAACTGTCCCGGATTCATTCGTGAAGGAACCACGAAGTCGCGTGCTCCCTCCGGAGTGGATTTGATGAGGTACGGGGTCTCGATTTCGAGGAAGTTCTGCGCGTCGAGGTAGTTGCGGACCTCGTGCGCGATTCTGTGGCGAAGTTCGAGCGCCTTGCGGAGCGGATTGCGCCGCAGGTCGAGGTAGCGGTACTTCGCGCGGAGCTCCTCGCCGCCGTCGCTGATGTCCTCAATCGTGAACGGAGGAGTCTGGGCCTTATTGAGCACCTTAATCTCAGAAAGTTCAATCTCGATGTCACCGGTAGGCATCTTAGGGTTCTTGCTCGCCCTCTCGACAACCTTTCCTGTTGCCTGAATCACATACTCGCGTCCGAGCGAGCCCGCAGTCTGCGTAAGTTCCTCTGCGGCGGTCGCATCGACCACAAGCTGCGTGATTCCGTACCTGTCACGGAGGTCTATGAAAGTCATTCCTCCGAGCTTACGGCATTTCTGCACCCATCCGGCCAGCGTCACCGTCTTCCCAGCATCGGTAAGCCTCAGCTCACCGCAAGTCTTTGTCCTGTACATATTTCGTGAGTTTATATATTCTCAAAACGCATCCATATTTCCGTTCTGTTTTGTCACAATTCCCCGAAGTCTCGAAAACATCGGATGTCGCAAACCAAAAATCCCACAAAATTAACAAATAATTGCTTTTGTGGGATAAAATTGTCGCGTATTTCTGCTTGCCGAAATCGTATGAATCATTATATTTGCATCTGATGATAAAAATGGAGTGATATGAAAACGGGAGAATTTGCAAGAGTCTCTCCAAAATTGACAGGAGAGTCTGATTGGGTCGAGGGGGAAGTCATTGATGTTGAGAGAAACCCTTTTATAGGCATCATAGTATCAATAAAAGATAAGCTCGGAAGAATTTTCTTCGGAGAAGAGAAGTATTTCCAACTTAGCAAATAATATTCTATGTTTGCCATTGCTTTTGATATGGTTGTTTCCGATTTGAGGAAGAACTATGGCGAACCTTACAATAATGCTTATTTCGAAATAAGATTATTGTTGAGGAAATATGGATTTTATAATACGCAGGGGTGTGTCTATTTGTCTGAAAAAGATGATATGGCAAATTTGTACAGGGCTATCGATGCTTTGAAAAAGACACCTTGGTTTAAGGATTCTGTGCGGGATATAAGAGCATTCAAAGTCGAAGACTGGAGTGACTTTACTCCTGTCTTCAACGAAGATTAGTCGAGACTATTGCTCCTAAGAAAACAGCTGTGTCAAGGATATGAAGTCCTCGACGCCGAGGCGTTCGGGACGGAGTTCGAAGACGGGGTTGGCGAGGAAGGCGGCGGTTTGCTCCGGGGTCCAGCCTTCGCGGGCTGCCTTGTCGGTGACGAGCGGCTTTAGGCTGTTGCGCAGGGTCTTGCGGCGCTGGTTGAATGATGTCTTGACTATGGTCTTGAAGAGTTTCTCGTCGCAGCCGAGGTCTGTGCGGGAGTTGCGGCGGAGGCGGATTACTGCGGACTTGACCTTCGGGGGCGGGTTGAACGCGCCCTCTCCGACGGTGAAGAGATACTCGATGTCGTACCATGCCTGAAGAAGCACTGAGAGGATGCCGTAGGTTTTGCTGCCCGGCTTCTCTGCGATGCGCTCGGCCACTTCTTTCTGAATCATGCAGACCACCTGAGGGATGCTGTCCTTGTGGTCGATGATGCGGAAGAAAATCTGCGAGGATATGTTGTAGGGGAAGTTGCCTATGACGGAGAAAGTTCCGGTGGCGTCATCTTCGTGAGTCTTTCCTTTGGCGGCCTCGATTTCCCTACTTTCGGCCTTATCTGTCACGAGTGAACTTTTCTTTGGTGGAAAGAAATATGTGAGGTTCATTTTGAGGAAGTCCCCCTCAATCACCCGTCCAGCCGCCTTCGGGAAATGTACGAGCAGATAATCCACCGACTCGCGGTCAATCTCAATCATCCTCAGGTCAATGTCCCCGCGCTCCAGCAGATACTGGCTCAGCACGCCCATCCCCGGCCCGATTTCCAGCACCGGCATGGTCGCAGCGGAACCGGCGGCATGGCTCGCCCCCGCCTCAGTAGCTGCCCCGCCCTCAGCCTCCGATTCCACAACAAGAGCGTCCGCAATCTTCTGCGCGACGCTCAAGTCTGTGAGAAAGTGCTGTCCAAGAGCCTTCTTCGGCCGGACCAGACCACCATTGTGCTCAAAGTTTTTCTTCATCATCAGCTATGTTTGCCAAAGTTGTTCGTAAGACGCACGACCATGGCTGCGACAGGCTTTATAAAGACGCAAGAGACACGACGCGATTTTTTCATGAGCGGAGTGCTCTTGCCTCGCGGCATAAAGCCGTTGGCTTTTGGGATTAGTCTTTGAAATATTTTGAAAGTTCAGCCTCAATGCCTTCTCCCCTCAAATCCCTCTTGAGGATGATGCCGTCCGGGCCGAAGAGCATAATCTGCGGGATGCCCTGGATGCCGTAGATGTCGGTCGGGATGCGCTGCGCATTGATAATCTGATGCCATACGACCCCGTGAGCCGCAGCCGCGGCCTTCGTGTCCTCCGGCTTGTCCCAGACGGCAACTGACAGAACCTCAAGCCCTTTCGGCCCGTAGGTCTCGTAAGCCTTGCGTATGTTCGGAATCTCCCTCTTGCACGGGCCGCACCAGCTTGCCCAAAAGTCCACGAGCACATATTTTCCTTTTCCTACAAAATCCGAGAACGAAACCGTCTTTCCGTCGGAATCCTCAATCGTGAAGTCAACGAACGGCTGTCCCTCCTCGGTGAGCAGGCCCTTATGCGCGAACTCGACCATCTTCACGACATCCTCGTTCAGCTGGAGAGAGTCGGCAAGTTCGGCAGCATAGTCAATTATTTCCTGATTTGAAAGCTCCGAGGCGATGTTCTGGAGAGCCATGACGGCAATCCTGTTGTTCTTGTTCCTGTCGAAGGCCACCTTGTTGAGGTCGATGTACTTCTTGTTAGCCTCCTCATAAAGCGGCTCAATCTTCTCGTTCTTCTGCTCGTCCGTGAGCGTGGTGTCGGCGGAAATCGCCTCCGCCGCCGCGTGGAATTCATCAACAACAGCCTTCACCTCAGCCTGAAAATCAGCCTCTTTCTGCTCCTGCGACTTGCAGGAAACCATAACGGCAGCCGCAACGGCCACCACAGCAATAAAATTCATCTTCTTCATATTTTTCAGTTCTTAATTTCTGCTTACGCCGTGTTCATAGAGATATTCCGGAGCGATGTCGGCTCCGTTTGCCCAGAATATCGTTCCGTCAAGACCGAACTGAACAAACTTGTTCTCGTCCTTCAGTTCCTCAAAGGCAGGATATTTAAGCAACGGCGACATATCCACGGTTTTCTTCTCGCCGGTATTGAAAGTACACAACAATATATATCCTCCTTTATATTCGACATCAACCACTTTCAGCATATAATATCCTCCTATCGGTTAATCTTATTTATTCTTTCGCCTCTTTGTGCCTTATACCATATTTCGAGTATTTCATTCTTGTGCTCGTCGATGAAATCATTTATGAGCTGAACTGTCCTCGCCTTTGCGCGGCCTTCAATGATTCTGTCTTCGATAGTAATCGTAAACTCACCGTCCGCACTTCTCACATGAATGTGCGGAGGATTGTGGCCAAAGGCATAAATGTATATCAGAATGCCTTGTATGACAAAAATTGAACCCATATACTTTCGTTTCTGCAAAGATAGTCTTTTTAGAAAGCGGGATCACATAATTCTTCGATTTTCTTTAAAATCATCTGTTCGTTATCTTCCGTGTCTTCCATTGCGTCACCGAGGATTGCTAATGTCTTATCATCGCTGACTTTCAGCAGCTGAAAAACATCGTACCATCTCCCCTTGTGGTTTGATCCCGTTATTCTTTCCCATAGCTGAATTTCATTATTGTCTGCCGAATACACTTTCATATAATTGTGTTCCGTTCCCCACAAATTCGTATTGACAGTTCTGTTGTTGCGGTCAAATTGGAAAATATTGTCGGCAGCTTGTTCTTCAGACTGTTTTAGAACCCAATACGAAGTGTTCTTCTCCGAATACGGTGCTTTGCCATACAAGGAATAGCAAGTATATCTGACTATTGTCCCATCTTCACAAAATTCATAGTATTTCGTGAAAGTCCCGGGCCACGCCGGACCACCACCGCGCATATCCTCTTCCAGAACCCTGTTTGAAGCATCAACCCGCACGGAATAGGTATTTGCGGCTTTATATATACCACGAAGTTCATTAAGATTTACAGAAATCTCACCACATTTGGCACATCCGCAAAGAGATATGGCAGTGGCTAAGGCCCACGAGTTAATGAGCATCCTATGCAACTTATTCATCATTTCCTATATATGTTATTGATTGTTGATATTTCTTTATCTGTCGGCACGCCGGTGAACATTGTCACCGTGTCATATTCTTCGCCACCATTCAAGAACATGGGGCCTTTATCCTTATGATGAACAAACGACAGGAAATAACTATTATAGCCATATGTCTCTTTCCAACCATAATTGAAATGCAGATACCAATTGTCTGTAATGGCATAAGAATATAATTCCCATGAAGAATTAGGGATATTCAAGTTCTTTTTGTAATGATTGACACGCTCAGATTCAACCTTCAAGCCATCGACAACCCAGAAATGTCCCTCATTATCAGAATTTACGCCCCTCAGAATGACCGGATGTCCAGCTTCAATGCTCTTGCGGACATCATAGAACTTGTAATCAGCTATTTTGTCGGCACTGAGCCCTAATCTGAGCAGGACTTTTCTTATATCTGAAAAATTGCAGCTGCTTCCACCTTTCCCATATTTCATGTTCAACCGGTCCCCGAGTTCCCTAATCAAATCAGCATTCGCACGACAAAGTTCACAGTCATCGCCACACCAGTTATTATGTGGGATTTGTCTGTCCCAGTCAATGTCCAGTTTATTTCTCGTCGCTCCGTTGTATTTAAGCTCAATAGTTGTGGGATATTTAAGCGCAGATAATGCGGTGCCAACGGCAATGGCTCCACACCCTGCGGGAACTTCCGAATCAAACGGACTGCTGCAATACCTATTGAACGGTAACCGTTGATGCCATGCGGCTGAAGTCATTGGACCTACTGAACCGGAACTCGTCGATTTCTCGGTTTTGTAGGTTTCATTGATGATGTCATCGTTGGACAACAGTGCCATTTCTTGCATTCCTGTAGTAAGCGATTCTATACATAAGTTGAAACATTCATTGGGAGTCAATGAGCCATCGTATCGTCCGGATTCAGCAACAACCCAAATCGGAGGGAGACTGCGGTTTGCTGCAATGATGGAGAATCCGCAAGAGTCTGCGTAATTTACAATGTAGAATAAAGGTGAGTTGTCTGAAGATTTCGTTTTTTTAGGTGAAAATGAATACAAATGTTCATGATCCACAGTCCTGACCAGTGAAGGCGCAGATATCTTTGTATTCTCTCCAAGAAAGTCTGTTGCAGCGATTTCTGCAAGTCGAGACGCTTCTTGAACTGTTCTCAGCGGAGGGCGCACAGAGGGTTCGCTATTGCATGATGCTGCTTCTTCATTAAAATGTTTGGAACATGACAATGAAAGGAGAACAAGCAATCCGGAAATAAAATGACAGTATCTCATAATATTAAATTTGTAAGGTTTGTCATATAAATGCAGGAAAAGCAATAATTTTCCTTCGACTACGCAAAGATAGTCTTTTTAAGGGAGTTGTCATATTAAAAACACGCTGTCCGAATCAGATGATCCGGACAGCGAGAGATAAATCTTCTTAATCAGAAACTTTCTCGAAACGCTTGAACAAAGTGCTTGGAGAAAGGGGATGCTACTCGTCCTGTTCAGTTTCCTGATAAGCCTTCAGTAATTTCTCCTGGACGTCGCCCGGAACAGGCTGGTAGTCGGCGAACTCCATGCTGAATGTCGCGGCACCGGAAGTGAGCGAGCTGAGCGCTGTGGAGTACTTGTACATCTCCGCGAGTGGAACGCGGGCCTTCAGGACGGAGAATCCCTTGTCCGTGTCCATGCCCTCGATGATGGCGCGCCTGTTCTGAAGGTCGGACATGCAGGCTCCCATGTACTCGCCCGGAGTCAGCACCTCGACGTTGTAAATCGGCTCCATAATCTTCGGACCGGCGTTGCGGAACGCCTCCTTGAAGGCATTGCGGGCCGCGAGCACGAACGAGATTTCATTTGAATCGACCGGGTGCATCTTGCCGTCATAGACATAGACCCTGATGTCACGCGCAAGGGAGCCGGTGAGAGGCCCCTCGCTCATCTTGTCGTTGATGCCCTTGAGAATCGCCGGCATGAAACGCGCATCGATGGCGCCTCCGACCACGCAGTTGATAAATTCGAGCTTTCCGCCCCACGGCAGGTCGAACTCCTCCTTGCCCTTGACATTCAGCACCATGTCGCGCCCGTCGACTTTGAACTTGTTGGTCATATCCTGACCCTCCACGATAGGGCAGATGAGCATGTGAACCTCTCCGAACTGGCCGGCGCCGCCGGACTGCTTCTTGTGGCGGTAGTTTGCGGCTGCCACCTTCGTGATGGTCTCCCGGTAGGAAATCCTCGGCGCGAACATCTCGATTTCAATCTTGTTCTCATTGCGGAGTCTCCAGCGCACGATGTTGATGTGCTGCTCGCCCTGACCCTTGAGTATGGTCTGCTTCATTTCCTTCGAGTACTCGACGATGATTGTCGGATCCTCGGCCGAAATCTTGTTCAGAGCCTCGTTCATCTTCTCGTCGTCCTTCTGCTCAACCGGTTTGATGGCGGTGCGGAAGCGTGACTTAGGGAACTTTATGTGTTCATAGACTATTTCAGAGCCAATCTGCGCGAGAGTGGCGTTGGTCTTGGCGGCACGCAGCTTCACAGTACATCCGAGGTCTCCGGCCACCATCTCGCTGACCTTTTCCTTCTTCTTCCCCGCGACTGCATATATCGCCGTAATCCTCTCCTTCTCCCCGTTCTCCGGGTTCTCGAGGTCCTGCCCCTCGGTGAGCTTTCCGCTCATCACCTTGAAGTACGCGACCTCTCCGAGATGCTGCTCCACGGCAGTCTTATATATAAAGAGTGACGTAGGCGCGTCCGCCTTGCACTCGACTTCCTTTCCGTCCTTTGTGTGCTCGATATGCTCCGATGGGGCGGCGGCCACCTTGATGGTGAACTCCATGAGTCTCTTCACGCCGATGTCCTTCTTCGCCGAGAGACAGAAGATAGGCATAATTGCCAGCTGGCGTATTCCGATGCCGAGTCCCTTGCGAATCTCGTCTTCCGTCAGCGCGCCCGTGTCGAAATATTTTTCCATGAGCCCGTCGTCGAACTCCGCGGCCCTTTCTATGAGCTGTCCCCTGAGTTCCTCGGCCTGCTCCATGAGTTCAGCCGGAATCTCAAGATCCTCGCGAGTTCCGTTCTCATCCTTAAAATGATAGTACTTCATCTTCAGCACGTCCACGAAGCCGTCAAATGCCGGGCCCACGTTCACCGGGAACTGCACGATGACAGGCTTCTGCCCGAATGCCTCCTTGAGCCCGTCGAGCGTGTTCTCCCAATTTGCCTTCTCCCCGTCAAGCTGGTTGACGCCGAGGATTACCGGCATGTTGTACTTGTCCGCATAGCGTGCGAAAATCTCCGTTCCGACCTCCACTCCCTGCTGGGCATTAGTGATGAGAATGGCCGTGTCGCACACCCTGAATGCTGAAACAGCCCCACCGACGAAATCGTCCGCCCCTGGGGCGTCGATGATGTTGAACTTAGTGTCCATGAACTCTGCGTAGAGCGGAGTCGCGTAGATTGACCTCTGGTTGAGCTGTTCGATCTCCGAGTTGTCGGAAACCGTGTTCTTCGCTTCAACCGAGCCACGTCTGTCGATGACCTTGCCCTCGTAGAGCATGGCTTCAGATAACGTGGTCTTACCGGACCGGGTGCTGCCGATCAAGACCACATTGCGGATGTCTTTTGTGGAATAAGTTTTCATCTTTGAAGTGTTATTAGTGTGTTATTCTTCTTTTTCTTGTTGCAATAAGGGCGACAAGTGTTGCAAATTTAGAAAATTTATTCACAAAAACAAGCGGACTGCACGTGTGTCCTTTGCGTTGTGAAAAAAAATGAATAGTTTTGACAGCAGTTTTTATTAGATGTTTGAATATTTCTTGACGATTGATGAATTGAAAAAATCCGGATACTATGAAAATATGTAGATTTCTTACCATTGGGGCGGCGGCTTTGATGCTGTGTGCTCCATGTGCTTCGGGGCAGTCTTTCAAGGACGGTCTGAAGCAGCTCGGGAAGCGGCTCGGCAAGCAGGTCGAGCAGAAAGTGGAACAGAAAGTTGTCGAGGAGGCCACCAAACAGGTGGAGAAGCAGGTCGACAAGGCTTTTGACAGCATGACGGGAAAACAGTCCGTGAAGAAAACGGAGAAGCCGTCCGAAAGAAGCGCCGGGAATAATGCGGGGGAAAGTGCTGACAAGACTGCTGGGAAAAACGCCGGGAATGCTGCCGTGAAAAGCGCCGGGAATACTGCCGAAAAAAAACGGACGGAGAAGCAGACTTCGAAATCCACAGCCGTGAAATCCGCCCGTGACAGGCAGCTGGAGCAGCAGTATGAGGCGATGCTCGGCCCCGATGCAGGCAAGGATGACGGAGATTCGACGACTCCGGGCGTAAGGCTTCCTAAGGAACACACCGCTCTCTTCGCCCCGCTCGGCTACCCTGTCGATGCTTCATGGGGAGTACAGTCCATAAAGCCGGTTCTGCCTCCGACGGCCGCGGCGAAACAGGTCGATTGGGTCGATAAGATGCCGTATATATATAACCTTGACAACCAGAGCGCCGTCGAAGAATATCTCCTGCTTCTTCAGTGCGAGGAGGACGGCTACATAGAGCCGCTCACGCCGGCCGACCATCGCTACGACAACATCAGAGGCGAGGTCTTCGCCCGTGCCGGAGAATTGAACGCGATGGTGGAGCACTATAATGAACTGCTTGAAGAGTACGACAGCGGCGACCCGCAGTGGGTCATCGCCGGCATTGAAAACAAACTTGCCGCTCTGCTTGGCGGGGAACTTTACAAGAGAACCATCCGCTCCTCGATTGCACCTCTCTTTAATTTGAAAGGCAATGTCATCACTGAGGAGACGAGGGCATATTTCGCCGCGCACGGGGGCTACGAGAACGCGATTAACGAAAATCTGACCGTCTGGGATCCGCAGCCGGACAAAAAGGGCATCACCACCTCTGTTCCGGGGCAGACGGGATTCGTCGTCGATGAGGTTCAGGCCGGCGCCACCGTTGACGTAGATGGCGTGCAGTATGTCTTGCATAACCAGAGTGGCAGGAGCTGCTGGGCCTTTGCCTCCGAGGTCGCTGCCACGGCGGTCGCGGGCAAGGACATGGTAATTCCGGACTACATATATTACAATGGTCGGGAATTCCCGGTGCAGAGCATGCGCGGAGGACTTTTTAACGGCACGACGATAAAATCCGTGAAGCTTCCGAATACATTGACAGAGATTTCCAACGCCGTGTTCCGAGGCACCCCCATAACGGAAATTGTCATTCCGGCTTCCGTGAAGAAACTTCAGGGTTCCGTTTTCCAGGACTGCACTAAACTTGCGAAAGTCACGTTTGAAGGTGACTATATGGAAGAGTTCAGCGGCAGTTTCCGGAACTGCACGAGCCTGAAGAGCGTAGTCTGCCCGCGCCGGGTCGATATGATCAGCTACGATATGTTCAGCGGCTGTTCCAATCTGACGGAGGTCGTGCTTCCCGAGAACATCAAGGAAATTCCTTCCGGCACATTTGAGGGGTGCCGGAAACTTGCGAAAATTGATGTTCCGGCGACCGTCACCAAAATAGGCATGAGCGCGTTCGGCAACTGCGGGGTGACGGAACTTGACCTTCGCAATGTCACGGAGTTCGAGGGCTTCTGTTTCACCGGATGCAAGGCTCTGAAAAAAGTGATACTCAGTTCCAAGCTGAAGGATGATTTCCTTACGGAGACATACACAGAGTTCATGGATTGTCCGCTGCTTCAGGTGAAATACGAGAACAATCAATATATCTATCCTGCCGGTTTCGTATTCGTGCCTTAAGTGGCTTTTGGGGCATCCCAAGCTGGTTAAACAAAAGATAAGGACAGAATATGGCAAATAACATAGAACATCAAGATAAGGATGCACTGGTCTCAAATTGTGACCGCTTCCTTTGTATTGATGATGATGTGTATCAGATAGTCCGATAAACAATATAATATATGAACAGAAAAACAATATTCCTGATACTTTCGGCGGCAATGATGCTGTCGGCGGCTGCGGATGCGTCGGCTCAGAACAAGCCGGTGATAAAGTCCGTTGATTTCACCCTCCCGATTCCTAAGCCCGGAGAGTCGCTCTTTGACGCCCGTGAGTTTCAGTTCACCTCGGCCAAGACCGAATACGGCGACCTTGCCCCGAGCGGGGAGATTGC
>ERZ808246.2790-NODE-2790-length-10528-cov-3.935071_pt1 | contig 10528 bp, 8 predicted proteins | sample MGYA00521083_ERZ808246 | MGnify/ENA primary metagenome ERZ808246 (study PRJEB31516, sample SAMN03275577) | gut metagenome | biome: mammalia-associated habitat; material: feces | host: Papio cynocephalus | place: Kenya | collected 2012-07-07 ...
TCCGCCGCGCGGCCCTGTGCTTTGACAAGGTGTTCGTGTGCGTGATGGATAACTGCGACAAGAAATCCCACATGTTCCCGGCGGAAAAGCGGCTGGAAATGCTGCGCCGGTCCGTGGAGGAACTGCCCAATGTGGAGGCGGAGCTGTATCGGGGCCTGCTGGCGGACTATGCCCGGGAGAAGGGGGCCCGCGTTATTGTCAAGGGTCTGCGCAACGCCACGGACTTCGACCTGGAGTATCAGATGGCCGCCATCAACCGCGGCATCTGGGCAGAGCTGGAGACGGTGTTCCTGCCGGCCAGCGTCGAATACCAGCATTTCAGCTCCACCATGGTGCGGGAAATGATCCGCTACGGCCAGCCACTGGAAAAATACGTTCCCCGTGCGGTAGCCGAGGAACTCAAACAGAAAACGGAGTAATTGAAACGGGGAGGATATACCATGGAAGAAAAAGATCTGCAGCGCCTGCTGGATATGCTCTACGGCATGATCGACGAAGCCAAGAGCGCCCCCTTCAGCGCCGAAAAATGCACCATCAACCGGGATGAGGCCCTGGACATCCTCACGGAGATCCGCAGCCGCATGCCCTTGGAGATCAAGAAGGCCCAGGAGCTGATCCGCGCCCGGGAGGAGTATATCGCCTCCGCCAAAAAGGAAGTGGAGAAGATGCTGCGCCAGGCGGAGCTGGATGCCAAGACCATCGTTTCCGAGAGCGAGACGCTGCAGCGGGCCCGGATGAAATCCGCGGAGATCATCCACCGGGCCGAGGAACGCACCGGTGAACTGTACCGGGTGGCCAATTCCTATACCGAGGACGCCCTGCGCCGCACGGAGGAGGCCATTCAGATGGCCCTGGACGAGGTGCGCCAGTCCCGCACCCGCTTCCGCGCCGCCTCCAACGAGCAGATGCAGCAGATCCGCAGCGGTAATGTCCCCGCTGCTGAAGAAAAGCCGGAAGAAAACGGGGAAAACTGACAAATTTCGCCTTGAAAATTCGTTAAACCTCACAAAACGACTTTGAACTTTTCAGAGGGGCTTTTCCACAGCCCCATATATCGTATTAGAAAAAGCACCTGCCACTATATATAGTGGCAGGTGCTTTTTCACATTTCGCAAAGCAAAAACAAGTGTTCTATTTTGAGGGGAAAACTAAAAAAATCAGCCGTTTTTTGCAGGAAATATGTTCCAATTTTGGGGAAAAATATTCTTGCAATTTAGCGGCTGATTTACTATACTGTAACCATGAAGTGGGGAGATGTGGGGGTAGTGCCCACATTTGTGGGGTATAATCCCACAGTTTCCCACAAAAACCCATGGAAGGAGGAGCAGCCGTGACCGGACAATATGCACATAATATTGACGCCAAGGGCAGGCTGTTCATCCCAGCCCGTCTGCGGGAGGAGCTGGGTCAGACCTTCCATGTGACCGTTGGCATGGACCACTGCCTCTCCATCTATTCCGACGAGAGCTGGGCCGCCTTCACGGACAAGGTCCGGAGCCTGCCTTACAGCAAGGCCAAGGCCCTGCGCCCTCTGTTTGCCAACGCCGTGGACTGCGAGCCCGACGGACAGGGCCGCATCCTCATCCCCGCCAAGCTCCGGGAGTACGCCGGCCTGCAGAAGGAAGTGGTGGTCATCGGCAGCTTTGACCGGGCGGAGATCTGGAACGCTGAGCGCTGGGCCCGCGAGGAAGCTATGGCCTTCGATAGCGGTGCCTTGGAGCAGGCCATGGAAGAAATGGGGCTGTGAGTCATGGGATTTGACCGCAACGCCGCCGCCGACCAGGCCTTCGGCCATAAGCCGGTCCTGCTGGACGAGTGCCTGGACGCGCTGGATATAAAGCCGGAGGGCATTTACTTAGACGGCACCCTGGGCCGTGCCGGCCACTCCCTGGAAATTGCCAAACGGCTCACCACCGGCCGGCTCATCTGCCTGGACCGGGACGAGACCGCCATTGAGGCGGCGAAGATCCGCCTGGCGGATTATAAGGACCGGGTGACCCTGGTGCACAGCAATTTCAGCCGCATTGCCGACGTTCTGCGGGAGCTGGATATAGACGGCGTGGACGGGATGCTCTTTGACCTGGGCGTTTCGTCCCCGCAGCTAGACGAAGCGGACCGCGGCTTTTCCTACATGCACGACGCGCCTCTGGATATGCGCATGGACCGCACGGCGGCCCTCACCGCCCGGGACGTGGTGAACGGCTGGAGCTATGAGGAGCTGCGCCGAATCCTGTTTGAATACGGCGAGGAGCGCTATGCGCCTGCCATTGCCAAGGCTATTGTAAAGCGCCGCCAGGAAGCCCCCATCGAGACCACCGGCCAGCTGGTGGACATCATCCGCGGCGCCATGCCCCCGGCAGCCCTGCGGGAAAAGCAGCACCCGGCCAAGCGCAGCTTCCAGGCCATTCGCATCGCCGTGAACGACGAGCTGGGGGAGCTGCCGCCTATGCTGAAAGGAGCGGCGGAGCTTTTGCGGCCCGGTGGACGGCTGGCTGTCATCAGCTTTCACTCCCTGGAGGACCGCATCATCAAAAAAAACCTGCAGGAGCTGGCCACCGGCTGCATCTGCCCGCCGAATTTCCCGGTGTGCGTGTGCGGCAGGAAACCGAAAATGAAGCTCGTCAGCCGCAAGCCCATCGTGGCCGGTGAGGCGGAGCTGGTCTATAACCCCCGGGCCCGTAGCGCCAAGCTCCGGGTGGCGGAAAAACTCTGAAAAACCGATGAAAAGAGTAGAAATACAAGAGAAAGGAAGCGGAAACCATGGCACAGAGCAATGATCGGCGCAGATATGGATATACGGACGGCTCCCTGGCATACGATCTGGACGCCCTTGCCAGAGAGCGGGCGCTGGATGATGCCGGGCGCATGGAGCCTGAGCGCCGGGAGCCGGTGGCGGCCCCCAGGCGGCAGAGCGTCGCCCGTCCCGCAACAAAGCCCTCCCCGCTGGTGCTGGCCTGCGCGGCAGTGCTGACGGGCCTGGTGGTGGTGCTGCTCATGGGCTATGTGCGCTTGACGGAGGTCTCCGCGGACATTTCGCAGATCAAAACGGAGATGGGCCAGCTGGAGGAGCGCCATGTGGCCCTGCTGACCCAGTATGAAAAGACCTTTGACCTGGCCACCGTGAAGCGCGTAGCTGAGGAGGCCGGCATGACCAAGCCCACCGCCGGCCAGGTGGAGTATCTGGAGCTGCCCGCCGCCGACAGCACCGTGGTGTACCGCTCCGATGCGGGCACCGCCTTGGAGAACATCGTAGAAAGTATTTCCCACGCCCTGGGGGCCGTGGTGGAATATTTCCGGTGAGCCGCCCCATATAGTAGGGATACACAACAAGGAGTAAGAAGGTGACTTCTTGCTCCTTCCTTTGGTATAATAGACAGGAAAAAATCTGCGAAAGGAGCTGAGACCATGGCCCAAAACGGCGGCGAGATCAATCGAAAAAGCGAAAAAGTGCGCCGCGCCAACCGAGTCATCCAAAATCGCACCATGATCCTTATGGCGGTTCTGGGCGTGCTGGTGTTTGTGATCCTGCTCGTCAAGCTCTTTTCCCTGCAGATCCTGCGCCACGACGAGCTGGAGGCCAAGGCCCTGGACCAGCAGACCCGCAGCACGGAGGTCACCGCCACCCGCGGCACGATCTATGACCGCAACGGCAATATTATGGCCATTTCCGCCACGGCAGAAACGGTGTTCCTCTCCCCGCTGGAAATGGACCGCGCCCTCAACGACAAGGATAACCCCGTCACCTGGACCAAGGACAGCGTGGCTCAGAGGCTCTCGGAGATCCTGGAGATCAACAAGGAGGGCATTCTGAAAAAGATGGAGCGCACGGACTCCCAGTACGAGGTGCTCAAGCTCCGGGTGGAGGAGGACGTAGCCGATCAGGTCCGCACCCTCATCAATGACGAGGGCGTTGTGGGCGTGTACATGGTCACCGATGCCAAGCGCTATTACCCCTATGCCACCCTGGCCTCCCAGATCATCGGCTTTGTGGGCACGGACAATTACGGCCTCTACGGCTTGGAGGCCCGGTATAACGACGTGCTGGACGGTCAGACGGGCCTGGTGGTGTCCACCAAGGATCCCACCGGCAATGACATGCTCTACGGCTACGAGCAGTATTATAAAGCGCAGAACGGCAGCGACATCGTGCTGACGCTGGACGCAACGGTGCAGTACTATGTGGAGAAGGCTCTGAGCGAGATGGTGACCTCCACCGAGGCCCAGGGCGCCACAGGCATCGTCATGGACGTGGAGACCGGCGCAATTTTGGCCATGGCCTCCAGCCCCACCTATGATCTGAACGACCCCTCCGCCGTCTATGAGAGCAGGCTTTCGTCCCTGGTGAAGGACGGCCAGCTGGACCTGGCGGACGCCCAGCTGCGCCAGTGGCGCAACCGGGCCATCAACGACACCTATGAGCCCGGCTCTACCTTCAAGGTGCTGACTCTGGCGGCAGCCCTGGAGGAGGGGGTCATTGACGAGAATACCACCTTCGACTGCACGGGCTCCATCCATGTGCTGGACGCCACCATCCACTGCAGCAGCCGCGCCGGCCACGGCCACCAGACCCTGGAGCAGACGGCGGGCAACTCCTGCAATCCTGCCTTTATCACCTACGGCCTGCGCCTGGGCACGGAGAAATTCTACCGCTATATGAAGGATTTCGGCCTGGTGAACGGCAGCGGCATCGACCTGGAGGGGGAGGCCCTGGGCATCTTTGCCCCCCAGGAGACCGCCTCGGAGCTGGATCTGGCCTGCTATGCCTTCGGACAAAACTTTAACACGACCCCCGTGGCGCTGATCTCCGCCCAGGCCGCCTGCATCAACGGCGGCTACCTCCACACACCCTATGTGGTGGAGCGTGTGGTGGACAGCAGCGGCAACGTCCTCTCCAGTCATGATTCTACCCCTGTGCGCCAGGTAGTCAGCGAGGAGACCTCCGCCCTGGTGCGCCAGTGCCTGGAATATGTGGTGGAGTCCGGAACGGGCCGCAACGGCCAGGTCCATGGCTATCGCATCGGCGGTAAGACCGGCACGGCGGATAAGGGCAACACCGGCGAGGTGGTGCTGTCGTTCATGTGCTTCGCGCCGGCGGACGATCCCAAGTATATCATGCTCCTGACCCTGGATTCTCCCACCGGGGAGGGCCGGGGCGGCGGCGGCACGGTGGCCCCCTACGCCAGCCGGATCATGGGCGAGATCTTGCCCTACCTGGGCGTGGAGCCGTCCTATTCGGCGGAGGAGCTGCTGGGCTCGGATACCACGGTGAACTACGTCATCGGCATGACCGTGGCGGACGCCGAGGAAAAACTCAAGGCCAAGGGCTTTTCGGTGAAGGTCATCGGCGACGGCGACACCGTTACCGATCAGACCCCGGAGGGCGGCACGGTGATCCCCGGCAAATCCCGGGTGATCCTCTATGCCGGCTCCGAAAAGCCGGATACACTCTGCACAGTACCCTCCCTGGTGGGCCTGTCCCCCAGCGAGGCGAATATAGCGGTGAGCAGCGCGGGCCTTCTGCTGCGCTTCACCGGAACCACAGACAGCGGCTCGGACAGCGTTCGGGTCATCAATCAGTCGGAAGCCGCCGGTGCGCAGGTGGAGGCGGGGACAGTGATCTCCGTCCAGCTCAGCGACAGCGGCGTAACGGATTAGCCATGTGGTTTGCGGTGGAAAGGAGCGGGCTGGATGCGTTTGCGGGAGCTGCTGGAGGGAACGGAGATCACTGCACTGACGATATCACCGGATACGGAGATCACCCATGTGTGTGCGGATTCCCGCCAGGCCCGGAAAGGCAGCCTGTTTGCGGCGGTGCCGGGTACCCTGCGTGACGGCGCCCTGTACGCCCGCCAGGCGGTGGACCGCGGCGCCGCGTGCGTGCTGTGCCGGCAGGAGATGCCGGGCCTGCCCTGCGCGGCGGTGCCGGATGTGCGCGCCGCCCTGGGCAAAATTGCCTGCAACTGGTATGAAAATCCCGCCGCCCGGCTGACGGTCCTGGGCGTCACCGGCACCAACGGCAAAACCACCACTACCTACCTCCTGCGCCACATCCTGCGCAGCACAGGGATAAAAACCGGCCTCATCGGCACGGTGCAGAACCTGGTGGAGGAGCAGACGCTCCCGGCCCGGCGCACCACGCCGGATGCTTTGGAGATCCAGGGCCTGCTGCGCCGGATGGCGGACGCGGGCTGCACCCACGCGGTGATGGAGGTCTCCTCCCACGCCCTGATGCAGCACCGGGCGGAGGGCATAACCTTCGCCGTGGGCATCTTCACCAATCTCACTGAGGACCATCTGGACTATCACGGCACCATGGAGCGCTACTGCGACGCCAAGGCGAAGCTGTTTCATGCCAGCCGCGCCGCGGTGTGCAATGCAGACGACCCCTGGGCGGAGCGTATGCTCCGGGGCGTGACCTGCCCGGTGATGCGCTATGGCATCCAGGCCCCTGCCAACCTGTGGGCGGAGGAGCTCACTCTGCAGGAGCGGGGCGTGTCCTTCACGGCCTGTACGGCCCGGGAGCACATTCCGGTGCATTTGGGTGTGCCGGGGCGATTTTCGGTGTATAATGCATTGGGGGCCATGGCCGCCTGCGCGCAGCTGGGCATCCCATTGGCGGACTGCGCCGCCGCATTGGCCGCCTTCCCCGGCGTAAAGGGCCGCATGGAGGTGGTGCCCACCCCCGGAAAGCCCTACACCCTGCTCATTGACTATGCCCACACCCCCGATGCTTTGGAAAATGTACTGAAAACCGTCCGTGGCTTTGCCGCTGGCCGCGTCATTGCCGTTTTTGGCTGCGGCGGCGACCGGGAAAAGGAAAAACGGCCCCGGATGGGCCGCATCGCCGGGGCCCTGGCGGACCTGGTGGTGGTCACCAGCGATAATCCCCGCTCCGAGGAGCCCATGGCCATCATCCGGGATATTCTTCCGGGCCTTGCCGGGGCGGAGGAGCGGTATGTCGTGGAGCCGGACCGCCGGGCGGCCATCGCCCTGGCCATGGACCGGGCCGCGCCGGGGGACGTAGTCGTCCTGTGCGGCAAAGGACATGAGACATATCAGGAGATCGGCGGTAAGACCCTCCCCCTGGATGAGCGGGAGGTCGTGCGGTCCCTGCTGTAAATACACAACGAAAGAGGCCCCCTGGGGGCAGAAAGAGGAGCAAAAACTATGATCCTTCAAGTGATTTTGGCCTGCGTGATCTGCTTTGCCGTCACGGCTGTGGCCGGGAAACTTCTGATCCCTGAGCTGGTGAAGCTCAAGGCCGGGCAGAGCATCAAGGAGGACGGCCCCGCCTGGCATATGACTAAGCAGGGCACCCCCACCATGGGCGGCCTCATGTTCATCATCGGCATTGGCATCACGGTGGTGATTTTTGGCTGGAAGGGCATGGCCGCCGGGGACTTTACGCACATTTATGTGTACCTGTTCGCCCTGGTGTTCGGCGTCATCGGCTATATTGACGACTATCAGAAGGTGAAGCATCACCGCAACACCGGCCTCACTGCCATTCAGAAGTTCCTGCTGCAGCTGGCGGCGGCGGTGGCGTTTCTGTGCCTGCTGCGGGCGGAGGGCCATCTGAGCCCCAACCTGTACATCCCGTTTTTCAACACCTACATCGTGCTGAACTGGGTGGTCTATATGATCCTGGCCGCTTTTATCATCGTGGGCACGGTGAACGCCGTGAACATCACCGACGGCCTGGACGGCCTCTCCACCAGTGTCACCATTCCGGTGGCGGCGTTCTTCGCGGTGCTGGGCGTGGTGTGGAAGGGCTTCCCCCAGCTGGGCGTCTTCGGCGGCGCCATGGCGGGCGGCCTGCTGGCGTTCCTGCTGTATAACCATTACCCCGCCAAGGTCTTCATGGGCGATACCGGCTCCCTGTTCCTGGGCGGCGCGGTGGCGGCCCTGGCCTTTGCCTATGACATGCCCCTGGTGCTGATCCCCGTGGGCATCGTGTATATCTGCGAGACCTTGTCGGATATTCTGCAGGTGGGCTATTTCAAGCTCACCCACGGCAAGCGTATTTTCAAGATGGCTCCGCTGCACCATCACTTTGAGATGTGCGGCTGGAAGGAAACCAAGATCGTGGCGGTGTTCACCACGGTGAGCGTGATTTTCTGTGTCCTGGCCTACCTGGGCGTCATGAACCGCTTCGCATACTGATCCTGCAGTAAAAACCAACGGAAGGGAGGGAAGATCTGTGCAGCAGTCGGCCGTTCATAAGCGCCTGGTATTTGGGCGCAAGAGTACCCGGCGTCCGCCGCGGCAGGCTTCCCGCCCGGAGAGCATCCCCCAGGCCCCGGCGGGCCGGATGGATCTCCCGTTCCTGCTTCTGACCATTCTGCTCACGGTCCTGGGTCTGGTGATGCTGTTTTCTGCCAGCTTCCCCTCCGCCAGCTACAAGCAGGGGGACCCGGCCTATTTCTTAAAGCGCCAGGCCATATTTGCCCTGCTGGGCATGGCCGCCATGGTCGTCATGAGCCGCATGGACTATCATCGCCTGCGGGGCATGGCGAAGATCCTGATGTATGTGTCCATCTTCCTGCTGGCGCTGGTGCTGGTGCCCGGCGTGGGCATCAAGGAAAACGGCGCGACCCGGTGGCTGGGCAAGGTGGGCGTGCTGACCTTTCAGCCCTCGGAGATTGCCAAGCTGGCCATCATCGTGTTTTTTGCCGACAGCATTTCCAAAAAGAAAAACCTCATGGAGAGCTTCAAATACGGCGTCCGGCCTTATATTCTGACCCTGGCCTTTTTTGCGGGCCTGATGCTGCTGGAGCCGCACCTGTCCGGCACCATTTTGATCGTGGGCACAGGCGTTGTGATGATGATCGTAGGCGGCATCGATAAGCGCTGGGCCATCGGCGGTCTCGGCGGCGTGGCGGTGCTGGGCTTTGCCTATGTGAAGCTGGTGGAGGCCGGGGTCATCTCCTACGGCGCGGACCGCATCCGCATGTGGGAGGACCCCTGGATCGATGCCCTGGACGAGGGCTATCAGATGTGCCAGAGCCTCATCGCCATCGGCTCCGGCGGGCTCACGGGCGTGGGCCTGGGCAAGGGACGGCAGAAGTTTTTGTACCTGCCCGAGGAGCATAACGACTTCATTTTCGCCGTGGTGTGCGAGGAGCTGGGCCTCATCGGGGCCGCGCTGGTGATGCTGATCTTTGCGCTGCTGATCCTCCGGGGCTTCTGGATCGCCCTCCAGGCCCGGGACCGCTTCGGCGCGCTGCTGGTGGTGGGCATCATGACGCAGATCAGTCTGCAAACCTTTTTGAATATTGCGGTGGTCTCGGGCCTGGTCCCGGCCACGGGCATCTCCCTGCCGTTTTTCAGCTATGGCGGCACGGCCTTGGCCCTGCAGCTGTTTGAAATGGGCATTGTACTCAGTGTATCCCGGCAGATCCCTGCGCCCCGGGGCGGATAAGAGGAGGACAGCTATGAAAGTGATTTTTACCTGCGGCGGTACCGCGGGCCATGTGAACCCGGCTCTGGCCCTGGCCGGCTATATGCGAAAAAAGGACCCCACGGTGGAGGTCCTGTTTGTGGGCACTCCCAACGGCATCGAGCGGGGCCTGGTGGCCGAGGCCGGCTATGACTACCGGGGCATAGAGGTGGGCAGCTTTGAGCGGTCCATGGACCTGGACAGCCTGCGCCATAACGCCAAGAGCGCCGTGGAGCTCCTGACCCTGCGCCGCCGGGCCAACGGGATTTTGCGGGAGTTTCCGGCGGACCTGGTGGTGGGCACCGGCGGCTATGCCAGCTATCCCATGGTGAAGTATGCCGCCCTGCAGGGCATCCCCACGGCGGTGCATGAGGCGAATATGATCCCGGGCCTCACCACCCGGATGCTGGAAAAGCATGCCTCCCGCATCATGGTGGGCTTTGAGGAGTGCCGCGTACACTATAAGCATCCCGAGCGCATCGTGGTCACCGGCACCCCGGTGCGGGGCGACTTTTTTGACCTGTCTCATGACGAGGCCAAGGCCGCCCTGGGCATCCCCGGGGAGCAGCCCCTGGTGGTGTCCTTTTGGGGCAGCCTGGGCGCCAGCACCATGAACCGGCAGATGCTGGATTTCTTTGAAAAAGAGCGCTCGGACGGTTATCCGTTCCGGCATATCCACGCCGCCGGTGACAGAAGCTGGACCTGGCTGCAGCCGGAGCTGGAGCAGCGGGGCCTGACGGAGGATCCCCGCCTGGATGTGCGTCCGTATATCCACGATATGGCGGTGGTGATGCGGGCGGCGGACCTGGTGATCTGCCGGGCCGGCGCGTCTACCATCAGCGAAATCACCGCCCTGGCGCTGCCCACCATCATCGTCCCGTCCCCGTATGTGGCCAACGACCACCAGGTGAAAAACGCCCGGATCCTGGCCCGGCACGGCGGCGCCTGCCTCATCCGTGAGGAGGAGTCCAGCGGCGATAAGCTCTATCGTACCGCCCGGGATATATTGGCCAGCCCCACCCGCCGCGCTTCCATGAGCCGCGGTATGGCGGAGCTGGGCATTTTGGATGCCACAGAGCGCATTTATCA
>ERZ808246.2791-NODE-2791-length-10526-cov-4.537293_pt1 | contig 10526 bp, 7 predicted proteins | sample MGYA00521083_ERZ808246 | MGnify/ENA primary metagenome ERZ808246 (study PRJEB31516, sample SAMN03275577) | gut metagenome | biome: mammalia-associated habitat; material: feces | host: Papio cynocephalus | place: Kenya | collected 2012-07-07 ...
TTTCTCCACGATGCCCCGCTGCTTCTGCTCGACGAGCCCACAAGCAACCTCGACTCGCTGAACGAGGGCCAGATCCTGCGGACCCTCGAGGAACAACGCGGCAGGCGGGCCGTCGTCCTCATCAGCCACCGCCCGTCGACCATGGCGATAGCCGACAAGACCTACTCGATGGACAACGGCCGCGTGAGCTAACCGCCTGCGCGACGAAGCGCTGCGGCCGTCCCTCAAACAATGCGGCGGCGGAGAGAGAGGCCGTGCTTCTCGGTAGTTTATCTTCCTCCTCTGACAAAAAGCGGTAAAAGTGCTGGTGGGACATGCCGTTGCTCGCGGTACGATAAAGCTCTTGCAACCCCGTGCGCCATGTGGCGCGGTGGAGAGGAGCGGCCATGTGTGATGCGAGGACGGAATTGCGCGCCGGCGCGCGCCGGCGTATGCCCGCCGATCGGGTGCGGGTGCTTCTCGCTGGCCTGCTGGTCGCGATCGCCGTGGTCGCAAGCCCCGTCGCAGTGCAAGCGCAAGAGGCGATCGACCAAGGCCCCGAAACATTCTCGAGCAGCCTTATCGCCGCGGCTCAAGCGCGCGAGCGCGCGGCTGCCGGCGTGGCCACGCTCGAGGACTCCGGCGACTCCACGACGCTTCTGCCTACCACGGGCGACGCCCACGTGCTCGGGATCCTTGTGGACTTCCCGGACATGTCTTTCGACGGGGGCGAGACCAAGGAGGTCCTCCAGGCGGAGATCGGCCCGGCCATAGAGGGCATGGACTCACCGAGTGCGCAGATATCCTCCGAGGCGCCCTACGAGAACATCAGCGCCTATTACAACCGGTCTTCTTACGGGCAGCTCCATATGGAGGGCTACGTGACGAGTTGCCGGGCGAAATACGAGCGCGACCACTACACGAGCGACATCTCCGAGCTCTTTGCCGAGGTCATGGCCACGCTCGACGACGCGATCGACTTCTCGCGCTTCGATGCGAACGAAGACGGGGTCATCGACGGAATCTACCTCATCTTCGCCGGAGACAGCGGCGCCTGGGGCAGCACGTGGTGGCCGGCCATGCACGACGTGCCGTCCCTGTATCCGCAGCTCAAGGACGTGAAATACGACGGCAAGACCTTGGGGGGCGTCACGCTTTCGAACAGGCCCAATGGATCGGTGGGCTCCGTCCGGACGCTCATCCACGAGACGGGCCACATGCTGGGCCTCCCCGATTACTACAGCTACGACGAGTCCGGCGCATCCGCAAACGACCGCGGCATCGGCACGGTGGACATGATGTACGACACCGTGGGCGACCATAACGCGTTCTCCAAGTGGATGCTTGGCTGGATCGACGAGGAGCACGTCACGCGGGTCGTCGTGGGCAGCGGCGGGATCATCATTAAGCGTGGCAGTGAGGAGCCGCAGACGGTCGAGGGCCCCGTCGACGCCGTTATCCAGTCGCTCGCGAGCGAGGACGCGGGCCAGGAGGGCGAGGTCTTCGCCGTCTCCGCGAACCCCGAGATCATGGGCGAGAAGGGCCTCTTCTCTTCCTTCTTCCTGGTGCAGTACGACCAGGCGGCGGGAAACCAGGTCGCTTCCGCGACTGGGCTGGAAAACGCGTTTCGTGTCTATCGCGTGCAAGCCGATCTCACCCCGGACGGCTCCGCCTTTATAAAGACGAATATCCACGGCCGCGATGGCGACAAGCTTATCGAGACCCTCGACCCCTCCACGCTCGAGGGGCACGGCACGAGCTCGTTTTGCCAGTTCGCGCTCGGCGACCGCGTCACCCCGGCGACGAATCCCTCCACGAACTTCAAGGAATCCAGGGTCGCGGGTTTCACGGGCATCGACCTCATGGTCGACGAGACGGGCGGCGAGTCGGGCAAAGTGAGCGTGGCCTACGACGGCTCGCTCAAGCCCGACCCCCAGACGTTTACCGTGACCGATGCCGGCTCGGGCATCCTCTCGCGCGGTCCCTATACGCTGAGCTGCTCCTATGTCCCGGCGATAAACGACAAGGCCTTAGGCGGGCCTGTGCTGTACGTCGATGGGGAGGCCTATGACGTTCGGGCGTCGGTGGGCTCGTCGGGCATCGTGCTCGACCATGAGCTTGCGGCCGGTGTGCTCAAGCCTGCGTCTACCTGCGAGGTCGTCTTCCCAGCCGGCTATTTTGTGCTGGGTGAGCGCGACGGCGAGCAGGTGACGTCCAACGAGCTGCGCGTGCCCCTCAAGGTGGGGCCCGTGGCCGAGCTCGCGTTCGTTGGGTTTTACGGTTCCGCCGATATAGACGAGGGCCTGATCGCGACCGGGGCCTCCAATGTCGCGCGGGCCTCGAGCGGCGCCTATGTGGCGCAGGTGTTCGAGGACCCCGCGACGAAGGCCTCCAGGCTCAGGCTCACGCATATAGGCGGTTCCGACCTCTCGGGTGCATCGACCGTCGACGTTGCGGGCGCGAACCTATCGCTTCCGAGCGGCACGTCTACCTGGGCGCTTTCGCTCACGGTGCTCGACGGCGACTCGGCCGTGCTCGTGGCCAAGGCCTCTTCGTGCGTGCGCCTGGCGTGGCTCGACCTGTCGAGCGGGAAGCTGACCGCGCAGACGGAAGGCATTGGCGGTGCCGTGGAGTACTCGCAGGTCGGCGACGTGTGCGCCGTCGTGGAGTACAGCGGTGCCTCGCTGACCGTAGGTGCGTATACGCTTGCAGCCGACGGTATCCCTGAGCTGCGCTTTGTTGCGCTCGATACGACGTTGCTGCTCACAGGGAAAGACTACGTGGGCATCGGGTCCGGCGGCGCTGTGGGGTATTTCTCCGAGGCCTCCCTGCAGGATATGCCGGGCTCCACGGTTGAGGTCATGCCTGCGAGCTGGCTCTTGGGGCTTCTTGCCAACGGCTATGCCACGGAAGACGAGGCCTGTCAGCACATGGTTGAGGTCGGCGACCTCCACGGCGACATGACGCTGGACGTTCCGGCGGGTTCGGTGCCGGTCGGGCTCGCGAAGAGCGGGGACGCACCTTATCTCCTGACTATGGGCTATGACGTGGCGGCCGGTAAACAGGCCTATACCCTGACGAGCTTCGATGCTTCGGGCTCCCAGATCGCGTCCAAGAGGTTCGGCGACTTCAAGGATGGGTTCACGTTTGGCGTTCCCGTGCTGGTGGCTGGCGAACATGGGGCGGTATCTGCGGTTTTCTTGGAGAAAAGCGGCCTGTGGTCAAGGAACACGGCGATTCTGTTCAAGAACGCCTCGCTTGAAGAGGCGGGCATCGTGCAAGACCGCGGCTGCGGCGTTGGAGCATGGGTCGACGGGCGCTGGCTGGGTACGCGGTGCATCCCGGCGACGCGCGAGGGGTCGATCAGTCGCCTGCGCGGTGCGGCGACGGGGCTTATCGATGTCGCGAAAGATCCGGACCAGCCGGTGGACCCCGACGAACCTGCGGGACCGAGCGATCCTGTGACGCCGAGCGACCCCGCGTACCCTCAATCTCGGGGCGATGCGGCGACTTCCGACGAGATTGCGGGTGCTTCCGGGCGTGAGGGAATTCCCGCTACGGGCGATGCAGCGCTTCCTGCCATGCCGGTTGCGCTTGCAGGCTTCGGTTGCTTTGTTGCTGCCGCGTGGCGTGTGCGACGGAATCACGGATAGGCGGGGTTGGGTCGTTGCACGAACGACTTGATGGGGTTATCTACGTGTGACGGAGCTTCAAGGTGGGTCGTGCGGCGTCTGTAGGAAAGTTAAGGAGCGTCCCAAAGCGGAATTTACGGGCTTCGGGGCGTTCGCGTGCAACTTTTCTTCGATTCTGCGTGGTCAAATCGCGGTTTGGGAGAGTAGCGGAGGCTTTTGAGACTGGGATTTGTGGGGTGCGAGGGCGATTCTGTTGCATTTCCCCAGTTGAGCAAAGGTGGCTACTATATCAAAAGCGCAAGTGTGCACGCAGAAGTGGAAATTTGTATTTCTCGGGTACGGGGGAAACTGCTTTAACGCGGCTTGTTGACGCGATTTTATGGGCCGGAGCTTCGTTTGCCAGGCGAGGGAATTTCGCTGACGGCTTCATCGGTCCGTTGGCCGACCTTTAGCCGGCCGCTAAGGAATCCGCTTTGCCAAGAGGCCTACCATGGCTGCATTCAAATACCGTGAGGCCTGCTTCGGGCGGTCGATTCGCCCGGCGTGCCTGCGGCCGCGTGAAAGCGAGGGCGATATGGCTAGAGACGGATCGAGGAAAATCGGCTGCGCAGGCGCATGCCTGCTGTTTTTCTTGGCGTGCATCGTGATTGGGCTTGCCGCCCTGCTCGTCCCGATCGCGGCGGGCATCGGCGCGTGGTTCCTTATCCGTTTTGTTTGGCGAAGCGCGGTTGCCGAGGACCCCAAGAACCCATTGGTGCAAAAAGGCCTCGCGATCGCGCCTATTTGGCGCAAACTCGCCGCCGCCGTTCCATGTTTCTTGCTCGCTTGCGTGCTCATGGCCGTGATCGTGCCGCCTTCCCAGAAGACTCCCTCTGCTTCGAATGAGCAGCAGGCGGCGCCCTCTGCAACGGTTTCCCAACCTGCTGAAGGATCGGCTTCGGAGCAGTCCGCCGACGAACCTGCGAGCCAGGACCTTGGGGTGTCTTTCATCGACGTGGGCCAGGGCGACGCCACGCTCCTCAAGCTCCCTGACGGCAGGACCATGCTCGTGGATTCCGGCCCGGATACCACGGCAAAGGCGGTCGAGAACGAGCTGGCCAAGCAAGGCGTCGAGCGCCTCGACTACGTGATCGCGACGCACGCGGACTCCGATCACATCGCCGGCATGGCCGAGGTCATAAAGAGCCACGAGGTGGGGGAGTTCCTCGCGCCCCAGTCCACGCACACGACCGATACCTACCTTAACCTGCTGCAAACGGTGAAGGATAAAGGCGTCGCCTCGAGCGCCGCGTGGGCATCGGACGTCATTGCCTACGGGCAGGACTTCTCGGTAAAGATACTGTCTCCGGCTGAAGGCTCGACGTATAAAGAGTCGAACGATTGGTCCGTCGTGCTCCTCGTGACGTACGGAGACACGAAGCTGCTCCTCACGGGCGATGCGCCCAAGGAGATCCTCAAGGGACTCGACGTGGGCAAGGTCGATGTCCTCAAGGTCTCGCACCACGGGTCGGATACCGGCACGGACGCCGAGCTGACGGCTGCGTTGAGCCCGAAGTACGCCGTCATATCGTACGGGATCGACAACGAATACGGCCATCCGACGCAGGGCGTCCTCGATGCGCTCTCGGCCTCGACCGTGTACGGGACCGGAGTGAACGGGACCGTCCGTGCGACGACCGATGGGAAAACGTTTGATATAAGCACCGAGAAGGACGGTATCGTGAAATCGCCTGCTGCCGAGAAAGACGGCAGTCAGGGACAGGAAGAAGAAGCCGACGCGGCGCAGGATACGGCTGCGGCACAGGATGCAGCGACGAGCGATGACGCCGCTGCTGGCTCCGGCTCTGATTCCGGCGCCTCGGCCCAGGAGCAGGGCTCCGAGGAGACGGTCGTCGTGACCCCCAGCGGAAGCAAGTACCACAAGCGGGGCTGCCGCACGCTCTCGAGAAGCAAAACGCTGACCGAGATGACGAAGGACCAGGCGATCGCGGCCGGCTATGGGCCCTGCGGCGTGTGCCATCCCTAGGAGACCCGCGCAGAACGGTGAAGCGTGACTTAGCTGATTGACATCAAGGAGGAAACTATGAAAGCCGTGGTTGACGGGTTCGAGGGCAATAAGGCGAGGCTTGAGGCCATAGGGAGCCAAAAGACCGTCGTCGTGTCCCGCTCAGAGCTCCCGCGCAATGCAGGGGAGGGCAGCGTGGTGGACGACGCGGGCGGTTCTTGGGAGCTGGACATCGAGGAAACGGCGCGGCGCCGCAAGAGGGCGGCCGCCCTTGTCTCCGAGCTCCTCAAATAGCCGGGCGGCCGAGGTCAGAGCGCGGCCGGCGTTCCGAGCGCGCGCCCTTATCGTCCATGGCGGTGCTGAGCGAGAAGGTCGGCGAGCATGTCGGTGGGAAAGTGGGCAAGGAGCTCGTCTGGCGTGAGGCGTGCGTCGCTTTCCTGAAGGATTGGTCGACTCGCGCTTGATGCGAGCTGGTCGGAACGGCGGCAAAGCGCCAACAGCTCATTGCCGTCGACGAGCCGCACGTCGGTTTCCGCGGCGTAGGCGCGTGCCTCGGCGGTGTAGCTGCTTGTGGTGAAGAAAATCATCCCGTCGGCCTGCGCGGATGCGTTCGCGCCGCGAAGCTTCTGCACGAGCGGGCGGCCCACAGGGTTGTCCGGGGCGTAGAGCTTGCACTCGGCGATTGCGGTGAATCCTGTCTTGCGGTTAACGAGCCGCAGGTCAAAACCACCGTCGCGGCTCGGTGGCGTGACATGGGCGTCCCAGCCGAGTGAGCGCATCAGTCCCGCGCAGAACGACTCGAAGTCGGTGGGGGAGTCCTTGAAGCGTCCGATGAGCTCCTCGATGCTGCGCGCGCTCGACTGGGCCTGGGCACGGTCCTTCAGGCGAGCGAGCTTCTCGGTCTCTTCGGCGCAGGGCGCGATCTCGCTGCCCGCAGCGCGCAGCTTGCAGGCATAAGCATAGAGCGCCAGCGGGTCGCGCGACTCGATTCGCCAATGACCGACCTCGACAACCGACGGCGGCCGGACGATACTCTCGTCTCTGGTGCGCAGGTCGCGCGTGCCGTCGGCCTTTGAGCTCGCCCAACGAGGAAAAGCGAGGATAAGCCTGCCGGGGTGCGATTCCTGGGCAAGGCGTTTGACCTCGAGGCCCGGGGGAATCGCAGGCCCAAGCTCCCGTTCCACCTGTCGGCGCAGAACCAGTCGCCAAGCGCGTACGCATACATATATAAGGATGGGCGCCGCGGCCACGGCGATGACGAGCGCGAACACACGGAGGTTCGACCCCGCGGCCTGCGCATACCCTGCGTCTCCAGCCATCTATGCGAGCCCCAGTCGCTCGAAGAGGGGGATCCTCACGAGCTGGTCGACCGCGATGAGCGCGGCCAGCAGCCCAAGGCTCAGGGCGCATCCCAGCGCGAGGACGACCCACGAGTTGTAGGCGAGAAACGCTTCCACCGTGAGCTCGATGAAGACCGGTTGCCAAAGCCCTGCCAGGATGGACTGCAGGATATAGAAGCCCAGGATCGATTTCGCGCAGCGCGTGACGAAGGCCGCGGTCCGGCTTGAGCGCTCGGGAGTGGGCGGTTCGACGGCCGTGAGCTCGGTCTTCTTTGCATCTTTCGAGCCTGCGCCCGCGACCGAGCGCGCGTAGAGCACGGACGCCGCCGCCATGGCGAACGAGAGGACCGACGTCGACTTGAAGCTCGTCGCGGCCATGAGCGTAAGCGCGCCGGTGTGCGAGCAGACGGCCTCGACGGCCGCCGCCACGGCGACACAGCCCGCGAGCGCGCCTGTGGCCCGCCTACGCTCGAGCCGGACCCCCGCCATCGCGCCGCCGCAGGTGAACGCGCAGAGATACGTGGCCGCGCTCATGAGCTTGCGCCAGTCCAGCAGCCCGCGCACGTCGTCGCCTTGCGAGAAGAACGCGATGTAGGCGTTCACGGCGAAGACCGCCGCGCAGAGGCAGGCGACCATCGCCGCGGGCCTCTTTGCACGGCACCAGACCCACCCGATTGCGGGCGCGAGCAGCGTGAACGCGAGGTAGACCCATATGAACTCGAGGCCGCCCGTGAACCACGCCGTCTCGCCCGGCTCGAGCCCCTCGATGGGGCAGACCCAGCGATTCGCCGCCCACGCGAGGCCGCACCACAGGGCGACCGTGGCGAGCAGGCTCGCTGCCCGGCGTGCGGTCTTGCGCATCTGCGAACCCCAGTAGGCCCCGCCGCTCGTCCGCGCTTCCGAGGCCGCCCGCGCCGCCGCGGGGATGAGGAACAGCCCGGATATAAAGAAGAACACGTTGTTCCCGTAGGCGCCGAGCAGGTTGATGAAGCCCAGGATCGCCGTCGTCGCGTGGTTGGGGGCCACCTGCGCCCCGTAGCCGAAGCCTCCCGTGAGCCCATCGAACCACGGCATGAAGGTGTGGAAGACGGCGATGCCCGCCGCGGCCACGAGGCGCAGGGCCTCGACGTGCGGCTCGCGCGGCTGCTTTCGCGGGGTCTTTGCGGGGGTCGGGGCTATGGCCTTCTCCTCGGGTCGGGCGGCGGGCAGGCGGTGAGTGGCGCGGCGTGTGCCGCGGTGTTCGCTGTAAACGGCCGTCGAGCGGGCGGCAAGGCCCGCGACGGCGAAACCCAAGTATAAGTCCTGCTGCTCGCGACAGGAAAAGCCCCATAGGTGCCGCGCAATGTAAGCTGATTGTAAGGGTTGCTTACATAACGCATCGCGCAGCTTACTTTTGGCCGTGAAACCGCATGTTTACGTTATTCTTAACGGGTGCTTACACAAGCATGACAGTGCTGGGCGCGCATCGCCGCGCGCATACGTGGAAAGAAGACCTTTTTGATAACCCTTTGGCAGTTCTTCGACCTTCTTGCGTCGAACCCGTTCCTGGCGCTGGTGATCCTGCTCGTGCTGGGGACCATCTTCGTCAACGGCGCGACCGACGCCGCCAACGCCATCGCCGAGGTCGTGGGCACGCGTTCCATGGACATCGACTCGGCCATCCTGATGAGCGTCGTGTGCAACTTCATCGGCCTGATCGGCATGACGTTCATCTCGACCGCCGTCGCCGACACCATCAGCGGCATGGTCGACTTCGGCGGCGACTCGCACCTCGCCATGATCGCCCTGGCCGCCTCGACCGTGGGTATCGTGACCTGGGGCATCGTGACCTGGATCTTCGGCATCCCCACGTCCGAGTCCCACGCCCTCATCGCCGGCCTCACCGGCTCGGCCCTCGCCGTGTCCGGCGGCCTCGACGGCGTGAACATGGGCGAGTGGGTCAAGGTCATCTATGGCCTGGTCTTCTCGACCGTGCTCGGCTTCCTCGCCGGCTGGGTCATCTCGAAGATCATCCCCATCGCGTGCAAGGACTCCGACCGCCGCCGCGCGAACAACTTCTTTGGCAAGATGCAGATCGCGGGCGCCGCGGGCGTGGCCCTCATGCACGGCGCGCAGGACGGCCAGAAGTTCATGTCGACCGCCATGCTCGCCATCGCGCTCACCCTGGGCAAGTCCGTGAGCGACATGGGCGGCTTCCCCCTGTGGATCGAGATCCTCTGCGCCGGCGTGATGGCCATCGGCACGGCCATCGGCGGCAAGAAGATCATCAAGAAGGTCGGCATGGAGATGGTCCAGCTCGATAAGTACCAGGGCTTCGCCGCCTCCGTGAGCGCGACCGTCTCGCTCTTCATCGCGACCGTCACGGGCCTGCCCGTCTCCACGACCCACACGAAGACCGCGGCCATCATGGGCGCCGGCGCCGCCAAGGACCCGCGCTCCGTGAACTGGGGCGTGTGCAAGGAGATGGTCCTGACCTGGATCTTCACCTTCCCCGGCTGCGGCCTCATCGGCTACGTGCTGGCCAAGCTGTTCCTCGTGATTTTCTAGGATCCGCATCAATTATTTGAGCGTTTACGACTTTCGACCCCTAACGTAAGGAGCCCCACCATGGCACGCATCAAGAAAGAAGACGAGTTCTTCACCCTGCTCAAGGATTTCGCAGCCCTCATCGTCGAGACCTCCGAGGAGTACGCGGGCATCGTGCACGACTTCCCCAACTCCATGAGCCGCATTCCGCAGATGAAGGTCTACGAGACCAACTGCGACGACCGCGTGAAGACGATCATGTCCAAGCTCTACACGTCCTTCATCACCCCGCTCGACCGCGAGGACATCTCCAACCTCGCGCTCGCCATGGACAACGTGACCGACGCCATGTACGGTGTGACCATGCGCCTTGACCTCTTCAACCTGAAGGACATGCGCCTGGAGGCCGAGCAGATCGCCGACCTCACCGTGCGCGCGGTCAAGGAGATGCAGGAGATGATCAACCGCCTGCCCGACTACAACAAGAGCCCGGAGCCCGTTATGGAGAAGGCCATCTCCGTGGGCGACATCGAGGACGAGGGCGACACCGTGTACCAGAACGCGCTGCGCCGCCTCTTCCGCGAGGACGAGACCGCGGCCGACGGCAAGTACGCCGTGACCTGGCTGCGCATCTTCGACCGCATGGAGCAGGTGCTCGACGCGTGCGACGACGCGGCAGGCATCGTGCGCGCGGTCATCATGAAGAGCGCATAGACCTAATTCGATCTGCGGCACGCCAAGGCCCCGGCCCGCTTCCCCCTCTTTGTTCACTTCGCTGCAAAGGACGCAGCTTGGAAATCGCAAGAGGGGAAGCGGGCCGGGGCCTTGGCGTGCCGTCGCTTTATGACTACGCGCAGGGGCGGAATAAACTCTGACTTTTCCGACATTTCTATGGGATGGGCAAGTATCGGCCCTCGGTATGGACGCGCCAACTGGGCTTTTGTGTGCGGAAATCGCCTTCATACTTGGGATTTCCGTAGAAATGTCGGAAAAGTCAGAGTTTTTAATTTTGTTGAGATTTTGGAAGCCGGATTCCGAGCGAAA
>ERZ808246.2792-NODE-2792-length-10526-cov-4.398338_pt1 | contig 10526 bp, 9 predicted proteins | sample MGYA00521083_ERZ808246 | MGnify/ENA primary metagenome ERZ808246 (study PRJEB31516, sample SAMN03275577) | gut metagenome | biome: mammalia-associated habitat; material: feces | host: Papio cynocephalus | place: Kenya | collected 2012-07-07 ...
GTCATAATAGGGACAAGGGTACGGCAGAGAATGAAAGGCTCCGCGACCCGAAGTTCATATTTTCTTACCCGAAGAATGAACGACTGATCTTTCAGGGGAGCAGAAATGCCGCACAGAAAGAAATCTCGACCATGAGAGTGGGGTGACAGCCAGCGGACAGGTGAGCGAGCCTATCCGCAATTTGTGTTAGTTGAAATGAGCAGAAAATCGAATGTTTAGGAACTTGATGTTGTGACAGCTAAAGGCGAGAAATGTTTCCCGAAATATGCAAAGCAGTTCCTAACTGATTGTTACGATACAAATGAAATTTTTTAGAGGAGAGAGTCAGATGAAGAAAAAAGATGAAATAAAAGTGTGCTTGGTGGGTTCATCTGGCGGCCATTTGACCCACCTTTATATGTTAAAGCCTTTTTGGAAGGATAAAAATCACTTTTGGGTGACATTCGATAAGGAAGATGCTAGAAGCCTTTTGGAAGGAGAAAAAGTTTATCCTTGCTATTTTCCGACAAATCGCAGTATTAAGGCACTCATTAAGAATACCAAAATTGCGTGGAATGTGCTGCACAAAGAAAAGCCGGATTTAATTATTTCCTGCGGCGCAGCTGTTGCGGTTCCTTTCTTCTACATTGGAAAGATGATGGGGGCAAAGCTGGTCTATATCGAGGTCTTTGATCGGATTGATAAGCCGACAATGACGGGAAAGATGGTTTATCCCATTGTAGACAAGTTTGTTGTGCAGTGGGAAGAGCAAAAAAAGGTTTATCCTAAAGCGGTCAACCTCGGAAGCATTTTCTAAGTAGGGGTAAGAAGTAATGATTTTTGTGACGGTAGGAACACACGAACAGCCATTTAACCGACTAATTCAAAAAGTGGACGAACTGAAACGCGATGGCATTATCAAAGATGATGTGATTATCCAAACTGGATTTAGTACATACGAGCCGAAATATTGCCAGTGGAGCAAACTGATTCCGTATCAGCAGATGGTAAAAAATGTGGCGGATGCCCGGATTGTAATTACGCATGGAGGTCCAGCAAGTTTTATTATGCCGCTACAGATTGGAAAAACGCCCATCGTTGTGCCGCGTCAGCATCAGTTCAACGAGCATGTGAATGACCATCAGGTTGAGTTTGCAAGGAACGTAGCGAGGCGGATGGGAACAATAATTGAAGTGGAAGATATAGAAAATTTGAGAGATATCATCACGAACTATGACCAAATTATTGCCAGTATGGGACATGGCATGAGCAGCAATAATGCAAAGTTTAATGAAGAACTGGAGAAAGTCATAAAGGAACTCATGAATAAGTGAAAAGAAAAGTTGAAATATGAATATGAATAATGAAATTGCGGTGGGTATTGTACTATATCAGCCTGATATGACTCGGCTGAAACAATGTATTGTAAATCTGGAAAAACAGGTAGATAAAATCTATGTTTTTGACAATTCGGAAAAGAAAATAAATTTAACAGATGAACGGATAGTTTATATGACAGAGGGTGAAAATAAAGGAATTTCTTATGCCCTCAACAGAATCATAGAGAAAGCTCAAATTGATGGGTTCGAGTGGGTCGTAACTATGGATCAGGACTCGATTATTCCAGATGGGATGATTGATGGATTCAAAAAATGCATTACATCACATTCAGGCCTTGGAATTATCTGTCCGCAGGTAATTGATAAAAGGCGAGTCTATTCTGTCGCGGAGAAGAATAAGGAAGAGGTTTACATAGATTTTTGCATTACATCGGCTTCTTGTACCTCGGTTGAGGCATGGGAAAAGTGCGGAAAGTTTGACGAGTGGCTCTTTATCGACTTGGTAGATAATGAATTCTGCAAGAGAATTCGTTTAAGCGGATATAAAATTCTTCGGTTAAATGAATGGGTATTGGATCAGGAATTTGGAAAAATAATTCCCAAAAGTGAGCGGAAGCAAAAATTCTGGCTTGCAGTGAGTAAATTTTTATATAATCAGAACTTTGCAAAATTTTCCTATAAAAAGTTTGTAAGTCCTTTAAGAGTCTATTATACGAATAGAAATATTATTTATGTAAACAAAAAAATGAAGAAATATGGCCGCGTTGGGTATGAAAATTATAATTGCAAAGGATATTTTGGATTTATTATTTCATTTATGATTCCGAGTATTTTGAGAGCACAGGATAAAAAAGCTGTACTTAAAGCTACAGTGAAAGGAATTCATGATGGCATGAAATCTAACCCTGTAGAATGGTCGGCGGAGAGGTAAGAATACGAGAAGAAAATATGTCGAAAATATATGCAGGGATTGTTTCCTATAATCCGGAGCTGAAAAGATTAAAAGAAAATATTTCAGCCATACAAAATCAGTTATCGACTGTTGTGGTATTTGATAATGGCTCTGATAATATCGATGAAATTCAGAATTTGATTTCAGGTTTCACGAATGTGACATATATAAGGTCTGAGAAAAATCTTGGAATTGCTGCGGCGTTGAATCGGTTGATGCAATGGGGATATGAAAAAGGTTATGACTGGATGCTGAGCTTGGATCAAGATTCAGTTTGTGAAAAAAACTTTGTGGCAGAGATGACACCATATCTTACGGTTGAGCAAAATCTGGGTGTGGTGGCACCAGTTATTGTGGATCGGAATGTTGGAGTTGTTGGACATAATCCAAAATCGGAGTATGCTCATGTCAATACCTGTATTACTTCTGGTGCATTTTCAAAAATATCTGCATGGAAAAAAATCGGAGAATATGATGAAAGTATGTTCATAGATTCTGTCGATTTTGAATACTGCTATCGGATGAGAAAGTGTGGATACGGAGTGATACAGGTTCGTGATGTTCAGCTTCTTCATGAGCTGGGGAAAAGCCAAAAGAGGAGATTACTCTTCTGGAAAATTGATGTCACGGGACATTCGGCTTTTCGTAAATACTACATTGCGCGTAACAACGTTTATTATCCGCTGAAACATCGGATGTGGCTTCGTGTGCTTCGTGGAAATATCCGTAATATCGGAATGATGGGTGTAACTGTTCTCTATGAAAAAGATAAAAAGAATAAGCTCAAGGCCATTTGCAGAGGATGGAAAGACGCTTATCGGGCAAGGGTGTAATAAATGAAGGTGAATTTTATATTACCTCCTATTGGTAGTTCAGGTGGCATTGATGTCGTATATAAGTATGTAGATCTTTTACAAAAAAGTGGGCATGATGTCTGTGTTTATAAAGAGATACTGGCAAATAATATGCATCGGTATCATTCAAATGCAAAGAATATCATTCATCAGATCTATTGTACGGTAAAAACTGTTTTTGAAAAAGAAAAATATAGACGGACTTCGGATTGTTTTGTCTGGAAAGTATGTAATAAAACTATCCGTGATGCGGATGTGACAATTGCAACTGCCTGGCCGACAGCGTTTGAAGTTTATCGGTTGTCTGTGTCAAAGGGAAATAAGTTTTACTTTATTCAGGATTATGAAATTTGGGATAATCCAGAAGTTGTAAAAAAGTCCTATCAGCTTCCACTTAATAAGATTGTAATTTCGACATGGATCAATGATTGTTTGAAACAAGATTTGGGAATTGGGCCATTTCCAATTGTTTATAATGGTCTGGATACATCTGTCTACCATTTGACGGAACAAAAGAAAACTGGAAATGAAATTTCTTTTTTGATGTTAAATCATAAGCTTTCCAAAAAGGGTATTTCCAATGGATTGTCTGCTTTTAAAGAGATTAATAAAAAACATCCAGAGGCAAAGCTGCGGATGTTTGGTATGTGTGACAATACAAATTTGCCAGAGAACGTTGAATATTTTCAAGACCCACCAAAACATAAAATTGTTGAGTTATATTCTCAGGCAGATGTTTTCATTTTCCCGAGTTTGGAAGAGGGCTGGGGCCTGACACCACTAGAGGCGATGGCTTGTGGGTGCGTTGTTGTGGGTACAAGGACAGGCTTTGTTTTGGATTTAGGAAAGCATCGAGAAAATATGATGATTTCTGAACCGGGTGATGTTGATGGTATGGTTCAAAATATAGAAGAAGTTTTATCGAGCTGTACGCTGTCGGGAAAAATACAGAAAAATGCAATTAAAACGGCAGAAAGTCTTGACTGGAAAAAGTCTGCGAATAAATTGATGGATACTTTACACTGTTATACGAATTGAATATGAATCCAGTTTAATTGGAGAATAAGATGAATCAACAAAGAAGAAAATTAGTGGTAAGCGGATATTTGTTTTTGCTGCTGATATCAGCTGTGTACAGCTTCACAAATACGTCATTAGAAATTAAAGGAATTCTATCTACATTTATTATTATAATTGAGTCCCTATTTTTCCTTCTATTTTTGTATTTTGTCGGAAGATATAGTGTTAAGAAGCTATTGAAGATTGCTCTTTTACTGAGTATTGGCGGTATTCATTATTTGATGGCAAGAGAAACTGTGTTCTTAATAATGCTTATGATTGCAGTGATTTTTACTGAATTAGATTACAGAAGGGCTTTTAAGCTTCTCTTTTTTGAGAGATTGTTCTTTTTAATATTGATTGTCTTTTTTTCTCTGACAGGAATTTTATCTGTTCAGAAAACGGAGGTCTTCAAAGGCGGATCGGGCATAAATACATTTGGCTATGGATTGGGCTTCAATCATCCAAATCAATTGGCATATAATGTGGGACTTTTACTTCTCTTTTATATTTGCTACAAAGGAGAAAATTTAAGACAACGACATATTATTGGAATGGCATTAGTGGCAATTGGCTGTTACGCAATAACAAAAACAAGAACGATTCTTATTATAACGATAGTTTTGCTTTTGATGCTTGAAATTTATTGTGTTAAACCGTATCGTCAAACATTATTTACAAGAAGGTCTTCCTCTGTTTTGGCATTTTCTCCATGGATTATGCCGATTTGTGCTCTAGCCGCTTTGGGACTTCCTATATTGATGTCCACAGCAACAGGGAGATTTAAAGAAATTCTGTATGCACTTAATGGCTTAATTGGATCGAGGTTTACACATTCTGCTAGAGTGTTTGATTTATATCCGATTCCGCTTTGGGGAGGAATTGTTGATTTTAGACTTCTCCAATCGAACTTTGGATACGCTATTGTCGATAATGGTTATTTGTGTTTGCTATATGATTTCGGAATAGTCGGCTTTTCCCTTTTTATGATATTGTACTTCTTATCTATGAGAAAACTTGTTAATAAAAAGGAATATGTTTTTTTGATTGCAATTATAGCGGTAGCCTTATGGGGAATTACCGAAAATATTTTGAGATCCTTTGCAATCAATTTTACGGTTGGTTTTTGGGCGGAGTGTATAAAAAAAGGTGATAGGATAAATTCAAAATGAAAATTTTATTAGCTGCAACATCAACAGAAGACTTTTCGGGAGCCTCTAAGTGTTTGCTTGAGTTGGCGTCTTCTTTGACTCGTCATGGCCAGGAAGTAGTAGTTTCGCTTCCCAAAGTCGGTGGTTCTATTGAGGCCGTCCTATTCGAAAAAAATATTCCTTTTGTGGTAATGCGTGAATACCAATGCTGGTATAAAGAAAAAAACGAAACTCTAAGCCCCATTACAATCGCACTCAAACGTGTAATGAACGAAATTACGGTTGCAAAATGCCGGAAATATCTTCGCATAGAACGATTTGACATCGTTCATGTGAATGCTTTGACTGCATATGTTGTTGGTAAAGCAGCTATCTTGGAAAATATTCCGGTTGTCTGGCATATTCGCGAGTTTATGGAAGAAGACCTTGGTATTTCTTTTATAGACAGCACGTACTCATTTGAACTGCTAAATCGTGCAACGCAATTTATTGCAATTTCACAGCCGATTTGTAACAAATGGTCTGCGCAGTTGCAGGTTCCAGTTACGGTTGTTCATGACGGTGTTCCGGTTAAAGACTACTATGTTGATAACAACAGTGTACACGAAACAGTTAACGTCCTCTTGTATGGAAGAGTCGTTCCAGGAAAGGGACAGTTGTTCTATGTGCAGGCTGCTGAAAATATTTTGCGGAATATATCTGTCCCTTGCACGTTTTATTTTGCCGGAAAATCAGAAGACGAAGATTATTTCAACAACTGTATGCAGAGTATACAACAGTCCGGGCAGGAAGAACACATAAAATATCTGGGACAAATCAGTGATATCCAAAATCTCTTAAGAGACACCGATATTGTTTGCGTGTGTTCAACAAAAGAGGGCTTCGGTCGCGTTACGGTAGAGTCCATGCTGGGGAACTGCCTCATCGTAGGTGCGGCTTCCGGTGCAACGACCGAACTGATACAGGATGGTGTGAATGGCATTTTGTACCAGCCGAACAACCAGGACGATTTTTGCAAAAAGCTCACAGCCTGTATTGAGCATTTTGATAAATATACGAACATTGTAGAAAGTGGCCAAAAATACGCGCTCACCAATTTCACAGACGAAAAGAACGTCGAAGAAATTCTTTCAGTTTATAAAAATGTCATTTGTATTGACAAAAATAATTTTATATGAGGAAGGCATACTATGCAAGTAACTCAACCGTTGGTATCCGTTATTGTCCCAGTATATAAAGTTGAACGCTATTTAGAGCAGTGCCTTGTTTCGATTGTGCATCAAAGTTATCGCAACCTGGAAGTCTTATTGGTAGATGATGGCTCGCCTGATGACTGCCCGCAGTTATGTGATATGTGGGCGCAGCGTGATGCAAGAATCCATGTAATACATAAGGAAAATGGCGGTTTATCCGATGCAAGAAATGCAGGTCTGCGTCAGGCTCACGGTGACTTGGTCGCTTTTGTGGATTCTGACGATTGGATTGCATTAGACATGATTGAAAAAATGACTGATGCGATGCTTCGCAACCAGGCAGACATGGTCATTTGCCAGTACGTTGTCGCCTATGCAGATGGGCGATTTGAAAAACGCGCACCTGAAAACGGACCAGAGGAAGTTTTAAATCGCCAACAAGCTTTGTCAGAACTTTTGATTGATGGCAGATTGACAAATCATGTTTGGCGAAAACTCTATTGGCGAAAAAAAATACCGAGAGATGTTTTCCCGAAAGGACGTAATTTTGAAGACATTTATGTTATGCCGGAACTATTTGCGCCTTGCGAGAAATTTGTGTACATAACAGACCCGCTCTATTTTTATCGTTGTAATGAGAATGGAATTGTTCAATCGGCAAAAATAAAAGATTTAAGAGATTGCTTGGCCGCACAAGAACATTCCGGAAAAGTAATAGTCGACATCTGTCCAAGTCTGGCACAACAAGTTGAGATGTGCAGCGTCTGGAAAACAGTTGGGCTTTGGATGGATAGCGTATTTTCTTTGGATTCTGCGCAAGAAAAATGCAGGTTCCAGAAGCAGCTGAATGAAAAGCTGAGGCACGCAAAACTTCAAGACGTCAAAATCCTTGGAAAACGAAAACAGTTAGCTTTGATCTTTATACAACATTTTCCTGCACTTGCTCGAGTCTATAGCAAAGTATTGGGAAAAGATGACAATTTCTTATCTGATTTTAAGAAATCATTAAGACTTGTTCGACATACTATTCGTCTAAAAAAGGAATTCAAAAGAGTCATCTCCCCTAAATTTGTGGTACTTTGTGCTCCAACATATGGAAATCTAGGAGATCAAGCATTACTGGAGGGAGAACAACGTTTTATTGAAAAGTATTTTCCTGCTTATAAGAGTATTTTGATTTCGCTTGATGATTCACGTTGCGTGAAGTGGCTGAAAAACGTGATTTCATCAAATGATATTATTGCACTACAGGCGGGCGGAAATATTGGAACGCTATATCTGGGAGTTCACAATGCACAAGAATCGGCTATGCAGGTATTTGCACATAAAAAATTGATGATTTTCCCACAGACATTTTACTATAGTACCGATACAGTAGGACGAAAAGTTCTGGAAAAGACCAGAACGATTTATGACACATTTGAACCCATTAAAGTATTTGTAAGAGACCCTGCATCGGAATGCTTTGTACGGAAAAATTTGCCGAACACCGATGTTACATTGATGCCGGACATGGTTTTGATGAACCGTCCACAGGTGCCGCATAACAAAAGAGAAGGTGTGTTGGTCTGCTTGAGAGGGGATGCGGAAGCAACGCTTTCGATTGCAGAGCGCGACCACCTATTGACCCAGGTGGAAATCCGATTTTCTAAAATTCGACAAACCGATACCCATGTATACTACGCGCCAAAGGACGATGCCGAAGTTCAAACGCTTTTGAACCAGAGCTGGACGCAAATGGCAGAAAGTGAATTAGTCATTACAGACCGCCTTCACGGCATGATTTTTGCGTTGCTGACGGGTACTCCTTGTGTAACGATATTGAGCAGAAGTCCTAAGGTCGAAGGCGTATACACCGAATGGCTGAAGGACAACAAAATGATAAAACTCATCCATTCTTTGGATGAATTCTCGCAGGCCGTTGAAGAAGTGCTGCCCCATCACGATGAGCCGCTCAACCTTGAGAAGGCAGACGCTGGATTTGACGAAATGGCACAAGAAATCAAAAAAATGTGGAAAGTGAATTGATAATGCAGGAAAACCGAACAAAAAATTCTATTGTGAATATTTGCTTTAGCCTTGGATTTCAGCTTGTAACGCTTGTGCTCGGTTTTGTCAATCGCACTGTGTTTTTGCAGTGTCTGGGCGTTGAATATTTGGGCGTTTCTGGCTTGTTCAGTGACATTCTGAATATGCTATCCCTGGCAGATTTAGGTTTTGGAACTGCTATGACCTTTAGCATGTACAAGCCCCTTGCAGAAAAAGATTATACAAGGCTTGCAGGGCTTGTGCAGCTTTATAAAAAAATCTATCGCTTTATTGCATTGACTGTTCTAACGGTCGGCATCGCACTGATTCCGTTTTTGCAGTACCTTGTAAATTTGCCTGAAAATCTGCCCTTGATTAAGGTCTACTATCTGTTGTACTTGGCCAACACAGTATCTTCTTACCTGGTGGTATATAAAACCTCTATCCTTAGTGCAGACCAAAAAGAATACGTTCTGAACAAATATCGCAGTATCTTTAGTATTGCTCAAACAGTGTGCATGACGCTGTTTCTTTGGGTTACGCACAGCTATGTTGTCTATTTGTGCGTTCAGGTTGTTCTTACTTATGCGCAAAATTTTTTCTGCTCCTACGTGGCAGAAAAACAGTATCCGTATATCAACCAGAAAGTTGACCTTCCTAAGGGCGAGATTCAAGTGATTTTCAAAACAGTCGGCTCTGTTTTTGTGTACAAAGTTTCGTCAGTGCTTTTGAACGCAACGGATAACACTCTTATTTCAGTTTTACTTGGTACTACAGTAGTCGGCTTTTATTCGAACTATACGCTGATTATCAATAAGCTTACAAATATAGTTAATACAGTATTCTATTCTTTGACTGCAAGTCTTGGCAATCTTATTGTTAAGGAAAACGAGGGAAAGCGGTACCATATTTTTTTGGCGATGCAATCTGTGAGCATGGTCTTATCCACAGTGTGTGTGTCCGGTGTTTTCTTCCTTATCAGTGATTTTGTTCATTTGTGGCTTGGCAGTGAGTATGTATTGAGTGAGCTGGTTCTAGTGGCGGTTGTTTGCAACCTTTACTTCGCTATTTCGCTTCTTCCTATCTGGGTTTTCCGCGAAGCAACAGGGTTATATCGAAAAACCAAATATGTCATGCTTGCCACTGCAGCAATTAACCTTGTTCTTTCTGTCATTCTTGGAAAGTTGATTGGTCTGGCTGGGATTATTTTTGCAACAGCAATTGCTCGATTGACAACATATTTTTGGTATGAACCATATTTATTGTTCCGCAATTATTTTGGACAATCCTGTAGTATATATTTTAAAGGTGTTTTCAAAAGTATTGTTACAACATTATGTATTTTAGCGGTAGAGTACATTTGTGTAGGTGACTTTCATCCGGCTGGATGGGCTTTTTGGATTGCAAAAGCAATCTTTGTTTGCGGCGTAAGTTTCCTTTGTGTGTTTATTCTTTATGGCAAATCGGAAGGATTTCAAATTATACTTGGTAAGGTAAGAAATTACTTTCCACAGAATATGCGGAGATAGAAAAACTGAAATAACAGCAAAGTCCACGATGAACAGGCACACCCACCTGTTTATCGTGGGCATTTCGTTTTATACTGTGTCTTTACGAATGACGGTAAGGTTCGATTTTGAACTTTGCCGTTTTTCTTTTTGTCCAAGATTGTGAAATTTTCAAAACTGTATTCCAAAACAGTTCTGCGGATTCCTATTAATATAGGGGCCTTTCAAAATCTTTTGCAAAACGGCTTCCCTCTAGTTCCATAAATGGAAAGCAAACAAAGTCTATATTCTAAAATTAGGCAGTTCAACAAAAATAGAAAATCTGTATGCCAAACACCCATTTTAGAATGTTATAGGTATAGGGAAATGTTTGAAAAAGTGAATTTTTTTTGAATTTTCAAAAGACACGGTTTAAAAACACCCCTTTAAGTTTGTATAGGGTGTAAGGACTATTTTTCCGAA
>ERZ808246.2793-NODE-2793-length-10525-cov-7.414804_pt1 | contig 10525 bp, 9 predicted proteins | sample MGYA00521083_ERZ808246 | MGnify/ENA primary metagenome ERZ808246 (study PRJEB31516, sample SAMN03275577) | gut metagenome | biome: mammalia-associated habitat; material: feces | host: Papio cynocephalus | place: Kenya | collected 2012-07-07 ...
CTGCCCCCGGTCTCCATCCTGACCCCGGAGCAGACCCAGTACTACTTCCTGTCCGGCTTTACCGCAAAGCTGGCCGGCACCGAGCGCGGCATCACCGAGCCCACCCCCACCTTCTCCGCATGCTTCGGCCAGGCTTTCCTGGAGCTGCATCCCACCAAGTACGCTGAGGAGCTGGTCAAGAAGATGCAGAAGAGCGGCGCAAAGGCTTATCTGGTCAACACCGGCTGGAACGGCACTGGCAAGCGCATCTCCATCAAGGATACCCGTGGTATCATCGACGCTATCCTGAGCGGTGCTATCAACGAGGCTCCTACCAAGAAGATCCCCTACTTCGACTTTGAGGTTCCCACCCAGCTGCCCGGCGTCGATCCCGCCATCCTGGATCCCCGCGACACCTATGCTGATGCTTCCCAGTGGGAGGAGAAGGCAAAGGATCTGGCTGGCCGCTTCATCAAGAACTTTGCAAAGTACGAAGGCAACGAGCACGGCAAGGCTCTGGTCTCTGCCGGCCCCCAGCTGTAAGCTGACTGCCTGACGTACTGAACGGTACATAATAAACCGGACGGTTTCCCGCAAGGGGAGCCGCCCGGTTTTTTGTTATAAGACCCAAAGGTAAACGCATCATCGGTTGTCTTTTCCACATTTATATGCTACTCTGTGGAAAAGGATGTGAGCAGAATGGACGCAAAAGAATTCGGAACTTTCCTCGCACAGGTGCGCCGTGAACGTGGTCTGACACAAGCCGACTTGGCAGAGCAGCTTCATGTTACAGATAAGGCTGTCAGCCGCTGGGAGCGCGGCATCGGGCTGCCGGACATCAACACATTAGAGCCCTTGGCCGATGCGCTGGAGCTGACCCTCGCTGATCTGATGCACTGTCACGACTCACAGCAAAAAGACAGCGCACCCGCTATCCCTTTGGAAGATTTCTTTACCATGCTGCGCCGCCAGCACACGGTAGACTGGCATTCCGTGCGCACGGCTCTGCTTGCACTGAGCATTGCACTTGCTCTTTGGGGCATTTTTGCCTGCCCCGGCCGTCTGGCCGTGCACTGGCAGACTCTTAGTGACGGCTCACTTCAGGCCGACGGGTGGATGCCTTCTCTGGTCATTTTTCCATTGTTTGCAGGTGCTGAGTTCTTATCTCTTGAGCTCTGGAACAATTTTGAGCAGACCGGCTACTACCGGCGCTGGGGCGAAGTAAATCTGTTCATGATCCATGCCATGTCTTTCGGCACGCCGCTCACTCGTCTGATGCGGCTCGTGCTGGACCTGCTGTTCTTTTTCTGCTTCGGTTTTCTGCTTCCCTGCGCTGAGGCATGGCTGATCCTGTTGAATTAGCTCCGGCCTTCCTCATGAAAAAACAAAAAGGAGCTGTTGCAAAATAAAAATGCGATAGCAACTTGCACAAAGAAATAGCGCAAAATTAGAAACCCGGAACCCTTTTTGAGCCGTTTTGGCCCCGAAAAGGTTCCGGGTTTTGTGCAATATTTTTTCAGAGAGCTATTTTGCAACAGCCCCCTTTTGTTTATTATTTAAATTATCACTTTGCAGCTTCGAACTCTGCCTCGATCTCCGCAGAAGGTGCCGGGGTGACCAGGCTGACGATCACACAGACCACCAGAGAGGTCAGGAAAGCGGGCAGCAGCTCGTAGATGCCGAACACGCCGCCCAGCGGGCTGATGAGGTACTTCCATACAAAGACCATCAGACCGCCGGAGAGCATGCCGGCCAGTGCGCCCTGCCAGTTGCAGCGCTTCCAGAACAGTGCACACAGCACTACTGCGCCAAAGGCACCGCCGAAACCGGCCCATGCAAAGCTGACGATGCCGAACACGCTGGAGTTGGGGTCGCGGGCCAGCACCACGCCTACCACGCTGATGCAGATAATGGTCAGGCGGGCAGCAAACAGGCTCTGCTTTTCGGTCAGCTTCATGTGGCCGAACTCCTGCAGAATGTTCTGAGACACGCTGGAGGCCGCTGCCAACATCTGGCTGTCCGCCGTAGACATGGTTGCGGCAAGGATACCGGCAAGGATCAAACCCGCCAGAATGGCCGCCAGCACGCCATGCTGCGCGATCAGGCTGGCGATGCGGACGATGATCGTCTCACTGGAAGAGCCGCTCAGGAATTCCAGAGCGCCGGCCTTGGTCATGCCCAGGCCCACCATGCCGATGGCAATGGAAGCGGTCATGGCAATAACCACCCACACACTGGCAATGCGGCGGCTGAGCACCAGCTTCTTTTCGTCCTCAATGGCCATAAAGCGCAGCAGGATGTGCGGCATACCAAAGTAGCCAAGGCCCCATGCCATAGTGGAAGCGATATCCAGCAGGCTGTAGGAGGTGGCGCTGTTGTCGGCCACGTTGTGACTTGCCGCCATAGTCAGGTAGCCGGGCAGGCTGCGGGCGTTCTCCATGACCACGTCCCAGCCGCCGGCAACCGTGATGCCGTAGCCCAGCACAGCGACCAGAGCAATGCTCATGACGACGGACTGGATGAGGTCGGTGGTGGACACGGCGCGGAAGCCGCCCATGATGGTGTAGCCCACGATGACCACGGCGGACAGGATCATGGCGACCATGTAGTCCACGCCGAACAGGCTGTTGAACAGCTTGCCGCAGGCTGCAAAGCCGGAAGCGGTGTACGGGATGAAGAACACGATGATGATGACAGCGCCCAGAGCGTTCAGCAGATTGCGCTGGTCATGGAAGCGCAGGGACAAAAACTGCGGCACCGTGATGGCGTTCAGGTTGGCCGAGTAGCGGCGCAGGCGGCGCGCCACGATGAGCCAGTTGAGCCAGGTGCCCACGGCCAGACCGATGGCCGTCCAGCCCGGGGATGCAATGCCGGTGAGATACGCCAGACCCGGCAGACCCATCAGCAGCCAGCTGGACATATCGCTGGCTTCGGCGCTCATAGCCGTGACCAGCGGGCCCATCTTGCGGCCGCCGAGGTAAAAGTCGCTGCTGTCTTCGTTGGATTTGCTGTACACAAAGCCAACCAGCAGCATTCCCACCAGATAGATCACAATGGTGGCAATGATGCAGATATTGATCATTTGATTACCCCTCTCTTTCTTCCCCACAATGGGAATATATTGTTGATTTTACCACAAAAACCTGCATTCCTGCAAGCTTTTCGGGCAATTCAGGAGCGTGAACTGCCAATTTTCCGGGTTTTTACCAGAAAATGCAGAAAAGAAGTGTTAAAATACGTCATCCTTGCCCACCTGTCAAATTGATAACCGCTGCTCCGCGTGCTATAATCAGGGCAGTTTTATGAAAAAAGAGGGGGCACTATGGCAAATATCACCATCCGCAATGCGACGCTTGCCGATGCGCCGCGCATTCTGGAAATTTACGCTTACTACGTCGAGCACACCGTCATCACCTTTGAATACACCGTGCCGTCTCTGGCCGAGTTTGAGGGCCGGATGCGCCACACGATGGAAAAATATCCCTACCTCGTCATCGAGAAGGATGGCCGCATCGAGGGCTATGCCTACGCCGGGCCTTTCGTGGGCCGCGCCGCCTACGACTGGGCCTGTGAGCTGACCATCTATCTGGATCACAACGCCCAGAAATGCGGTATGGGCCGGATGCTCTATGAGGCGCTTGCTGACCGGCTGAAGGCCATGGGCATCCTGAATCTCTACGCCTGCATCGGCTACCCTCAGGTGGAGGACGAATACCTGACAAAAAACAGCGCTCAGTTCCACGAGCACCTGGGCTTTACCCTGTGCGGCACCTTCCGCAGCTGCGGCTACAAGTTCGGCCGCTGGTACGATATGGTCTGGATGGAAAAGATCATCGGCGAGCACCGGCCCGACCAGCCTGCCGTGAAAGCATACCAGTATTGAATCCGGCATAAAAATACCCGCCGGGCACATCCAGCAGCGGATCAGCCCAGCGGGTATTTTATATCATTCTGCCCTCATACAAAAAAGCTTGGGAAGCGCTCCAGAAGTTTCTGGAAGTTCTCCCGGTACATTCCCAAATGGTGGTCAAACAGACCTTCTACGTCCGCATCCTGCGGCAGGCCTACCATCAGGTACTTGTAGATGAGCTCATGCTCTTTTTGCACCGACTCGATATTTCCCCGGCAAAGGGCCGAGTCCAGATAACGCACACGATCCATATGGGAGGTAACATTGTGCATTGCCTGCCAGATACGGTCGTAACCGGAGTAATGATACAGCAGCTTGTGGAACTCGTTGTCCAGCGAGATAAAGAAGTCGTCCGCCGCATCCTGATCCAGCTGCAGATCAACGTTCTGGCGCTCCAGAAGCACTCTGAAGGCATCCAGCTGCTCCTGTGTCAGCCGGCCGGACAATCCCCTCAGAAGGGCCGGTTCCAGGATCTTGCGCATGGCAAAGCCCTCGTTGATATACTGGATCGAGATCTTTGATACAATGCTCCCGCGCTGCGGCAGAACATCCACCAGCCATTCGCCTTTCAGCATCATCAGTGCTTCATGGATGGGTGTGCGGCTCATCTTCAAACTTTCGCTCAGGTCTGCTTCGCTCAGCTGGCAGCCGGGCTGCAGCTGAATGGTCATGATATTTTTGCGCAGGATGCGATATGCATACTCGCGGTTATTTTCATCCGGCTGGCGTCGATCGAGCAGCAGCGGCAGGCCGGCGGCCTTGTCGTCTCTCATCGGTATCCTCCTAACAGTGATCCTGCTTCCAAGGCTTGAAAGCGTTTTGATCTGGTTTTATTATAGAGCATAAAATATTGCTTGTCAAAATCCTTTTTGTATATCACACTTTTGTGAAAGTTTGCTCTTGTGAAATGTTGTCAAAAACGGTAGAATAGTGTCTGCAAAGGCAGTGTGGCCCTAAATGGGCTGCACTGTCTTTTTCTTTTTGGAATGATAGGAGAGTAATCATACGATGCAGGAAAAACAGAAAACGACCGCACAGGTTCTTGTAGACTGTCTGGAAGCGGAGGGCGTAGATGTGATGTTCGGCATTCCCGGCGAGGAGACACTGGACCTGATGTTTGCCATCCGGGACAGCCATATCCGCTTTATCCCGGTACGCCACGAGCAGGGTGCCGCCTTTATGGCGGATGTCTATGGCCGCCTGACCGGCCGGGCAGGCGTGTGCCTGTCCACCCTTGGCCCCGGTGCAACCAACCTTGTTACCGGCGTTGCCGACGCCTATCTGGACGGCGCACCGCTGGTAGCCATCACCGGTCAGGTGGGCACCGACCGGATGCAGCTGACCAGCCACCAGTACCTTGACCTGACTGCCATGTTCGAGCCCATCACCAAGCGCTCCAAGCAGATCATCCGCCCGGATACGGTGGGCGAGATCGTGCGGCTGGCTTTTAAGCACGCAGAAAAGGGCAAGCCCGGCGCTACCCATATCGACCTGCCGCAGAATATTGCCAAAATGCCCGCCGATGCTGTGCCGCTGAAGCGTCAGCAGCTGCACGACCTCTACGCTGACCCCACCCATATTGCCGCCGCCGGGCAGCTCATCAGCGAGGCCAAGAACCCGGTGATCCTGGCCGGTGCCGGAGCTGTGCGCGGCCACGCCGCCGCTGCCGTCACCGAGCTGGCCGACCGGCTGCACATCCCGGTGGTCAATACCATGATGGCCAAGGGCATCATCCCCATGGACGACAAGTACAGCCTTTGGACCATCGGCATTCCGCAGAAGGACTATGTGAACCAGCTGTTTGACCGGGCCGATCTTGTCATTGCCATCGGCTACGACATTGTGGAGTGCGCCCCCGCCAAGTGGGGTGCACGGCCGGATATGACCATCCTGCACATCGACAGCGCCCCGGCCGATGTCAACAAGCGGTATCAGCCCGCCGTGGAAGTGGTGGGTGATATCTCCGAGAGCCTTTACGAGATCCTGCGCTGCGCCCACCGGGACAATGAGCCGGAATTTGCGCTCAAACTGCGCGAAACCATGGTGGCCGAGCACACCGCTATGGCAGACGATGACAGTTGCCCCATGAAGCCCGCCCGCATCCTTGCGGATGTGCGCAAGGTCATGGGCCGGGACGATATCCTTGTCAGCGACGTGGGTGCCCACAAAATGTGGATCGCGCGCCACTATGACTGCTATGAGCCCAACACCTGCCTGATCTCCAACGGCTTTGCCAGCATGGGCTTTTCCATCCCCGGTGCCTTTGCGGCAAAGCTTTTGAACCCGGACAAGAAGGTTCTGGCCGTGTGCGGCGACGGCGGCTTCATGATGAACAGTCAGGAGCTGGAGACCGCCGTGCGCGAGAAGGTGCCCTTTGTCACCCTGATCTGGGAGGATTCCAGCTACGGCCTGATCAAGTGGAAGGAGCAGGAGCAGTTCGGCGGAGAGCACTGCTATGTGGACTTCTCGAACCCGGACTTCAAGCTGCTGGCCGAAGCCATGCACTGCAAAGGCTACCGGGTGGAAAAGGCTGCCGACCTCATTCCCACGCTGGAAGAGGCCTTCAAGCAGACGGTGCCCAGCGTGATCGTGGTACCGGTGGATTACAGTGAGAACATGAAGCTCACGGCTCACCTGAAAGAGGTGTATCAGCAGAGCGAGAATTGATGATCCTGAGGTTCCGGGAAGTCCACGGACTTTCCGGAACCTCTTTTTATGTGTACAAAAACCCGCACCCGGCAGCTGTCTCAGCTTACCGGGTGCGGGCTTTTGGTGTAAGAGATTAGGAAAAAGGAAAAGGAGGTAAGAGAAATTGGCTTTTTATGCAGCCTTTGCCGGGGCAAAGACCAGTGCTTTCTTCCGCCGGGCCTGCATCGAGCGGACGATGCAGCTCAGGGTGAAGTTGATGATAAAGTAGATCACACAGGCCGTGCCGAACAGCACCATCACGTCCGAAACGTTCACGGTGCCAAGGCCGTTGTAAGTGCCTGCAGCGCTTAGCAGCTGGCGGATGCGGGCCATCAGCTCGATGGTGGCCACATTGGCAAGGTAAGAGGAATCCTTGATGGTGGTGATCACCTGACTGAGCAGGGTGGGCACGATGTTGCGGTAAGCCTGCGGTAGGATGATGTACAGCAGCACCTCTGCCGTATTGAAGCCCTGTGCATAACCGGCTTCGAATTGGCCTTTTGCCACGCCGTTCAGACCGCCGCGCACGATCTCTGCAATGACCGAGGAGTTGAACAGGATCAGTGCCAGAGCCGCCTTGAACAGCAGCTTCATCTCCACACTGGTCAGACCGAACATCTTGCGGGCAAAGAACGCCGGGCAGGGGCAGAACACCACGCATACGAAGATCCACAGCAGATATGGCGTATTGCGGAACAACTCGATATACGCCGCCGAGAGCCACCCCAGAATGCGGGCCGGACCCTTTTTGCAGTAGGTGCGGGCCAGCGCCAGCAGAGAGCCGAGAATCAGGCCCATAATAACGCCCAGCACCGAGATGATGCAGGTGAACGCCACGCCGCGCAGCAGATACACAAATACGCCCGGCTGCGCAAGGATGGAAAAGCTGGAAGCAAGAGTGCTCATGTTATGCCGCCTCCTTCAAAGCTGCGCGCCCTGCTGCACGCAGAGCCGGGTCTGCACGGCCCTTGCGCTCCTTGAGCGAAGCTTCCCAGCGGGTAGCCAGCGTAGACAGCGGGAAGCACACCACAAAGAAGATCAGGCCGCAGACGATGTAGGCCGGTGCGTACGCACCGCCGGTGGATGCACCGGTGACAAAGCTGTAAGTCACGCTGATGAGGTCTGCGCCGCCCACGATGTACAGGCAGGAAGTGTTCTTGAACAGGTTGACCACCTGGTTCACCATAGGAGGAAGCATCACCGGGATGCTCTGGGGCAGGATGATGTAGCCCATCCGCTGCAGATAGTTGAAGCCCTGCGCCTGCGCGGCCTCGAACTGACCCTTGGGCACCGACTCAATGGCAGCGCGAACGACCTCGCCCATATAAGCGCCGGTATAAACGCCCAGTGCAATAATGCCGGTGCGGATCACGCCCAGACTCAGGCCCGCAAAAGCCAGCGCATAGTACAAAAAGCACAGCTGCAACAGCAGCGGCGTGTTCTGGATGAACTCCACATACACGCGGGCAATAAACTTGAGCGGCTTTTTGCCGCTGGTAGCCATCAGGCCGATGACTGCTCCAATGATGAAGGCCAGCACCAGCGCACTGAACGCCGTCAGCAGCGTGTTTCCCAGACCCAGCAGAAAACTTTCCCGGTGATTCCACACCGTTGCCCATGCGTCCCACGAAAACAGACCAGACATGGCGAACTCCCCTTTCCTACAGACCCTTTTGCTCTAAAATATGATTTAATCCAGACCGTTGTCCTTGATCAGGCCATCAATGGTGCCGTCTGCCAGCCAGCCGGTCACCAACTCGTCGCACAGAGCGGAGAAGCCGCTGCCCTTCTTGGTAGCAATGCCGTACTCCTGCGGGCTGAACTCGGCGTCGATGTAGCTGCGGCCATCGGTCTTGTAGATGGCCAGAATGGACTTATCCACGCAGAAGCCGTTCACTTCGCCTGCGCTCAGTGCCGTGCTGATGGCGGGGTAATCATCGTACTGACGGAAGGAGATGCCGTCCTTCCAGGTATCAGCATTGAAGGTGTCCGCATCAAAGCCGTCCCCGGTGATCACGCCGCCCTCGATCATGGCCTGCACCAGTGCACGGGCGGAGGTGGAGCCGGAGGAAACGCCCACGATCTTATCCTTCAGGTCGGCCAGTTCCTTAATGCCGGAAGAATCTTCCACCAGAACACTCACATAATCGGTGTAGTACGGGGTGGAGAAGTCCCAGCTCTTCTTACGTTCATCGGTGATGGTAAAGGTGGCCAGCACGCAGTCGATATCGCCGGAATCCAGCAGCTCGCCGCGGGTGGCTGCGGTAACGGTGGTGAACTCCACATCCACGCCCAAGTGCTCGGCGATCATTTCAGCCAGACTGTCCTCAAGGCCGGTGTATTCGCCGGTGAGAGTATCCTGAAAACTGAAGCCCTTGACGGCGTTCTTCACGCCTACCTTCAGCACGCCACGATCCACGATAGCCTGCACGTCTGCGGACAGTGCTTCGGAAGAAGCAGCTGCGCTGCCGGATGCGGCAGAAGACGCCGTGCTGGAAGCAGCCGTGGAGCTGGACGAGCCGCCGCAGGCGGTCAGAGCAGTCAGTGCAAGGGCCGTGCCAGCGGCCTTGACGAAACTACGACGCGAGATCTTTTTCATAAGTATTCACTCCTCTATAAATTTTGCAGCCGGACGGCTTTCCCTTCCGTCCCTCTTATGCTGCGCTATCAGCAGCGGTGCGCCGCCCACTTTTACGGCATCCCCCGCGGTGACCTTTTTTACCGGATGATCTTTCCCAGGAACTGGCGCACACGCTCGTTCTTGGGGTTGGTGAAGAAGTGCTCCGGTGTACCCTCTTCAATGATCTGGCCGTCTGCCATGAACACCACGCGGTCAGCCACCTGACGGGCAAAGCCCATTTCATGGGTAACGACCACCATTGTGATGTTTTTCTCATGTGCCAGATTTACCATGACATCCAGCACTTCCTGAATGGTCTCCGGATCCAGCGCACTGGTGGGCTCATCAAACAGGATGATCTTGGTCTGTGCACACAGTGCACGCGCAATGGCAATGCGCTGCTGCTGACCGCCGGAAAGCTGTGCAGGGTATACATTTGCTTTGTCCCGCAGGCCCACGACTTCAAGATAATGATAAGCCAGCTCCTCGGCCTCCTGCTTTGACTTGTGATGCAGCTTCATGGGTGCAAGGGTCAGATTCTTCAGCACGGTCATGTGCGGGTACAGATTGAACTGCTGGAACACCATGCTTGTGGTATCCCGCACGAGCTTTGTTTTATTTTTGTTGGTCAGCTCCTGCCCGTCGATGTAAACATGGCCGCTGGTGGGCTCTTCCAGAAAGTTCATGCAGCGCACGGTGGTGGATTTACCCGAGCCGGACGGCCCGATGATGACCAGCTTTTCGCCCTCGGCCACTTCCAGATTGATATCCTTCAAAACGTGCAGATCACCGAAGTATTTCTCCACGTGTTCCAGCTTGATCACAGTGCATTCCCCTTTTCCCGTTTCATCTCTCCCTCAAAGCCTCCTTGCTCTGCAGGGGGGCAACGAAAAAGGCGCTTGATGATCACTCACCAAGCGCCTTTGCCTTTGATATTTAAAGTATAGCGTTTTTTCATATTTCTTTCAATTCGAAAATTGCAACAACTTTTAGCCTTTACATTTTCATGTTTTGTAAAGTTATACAAAGTCAACTCTTTATTTTTGTCGATTCTTGAATTGCAGAAAAGTACCACTTTTATAATTTTTGTACAGGAAAGCCGCGCGCTGTTCAAGGCTTTCGCAGAAAAGCCCCCATTCGGGCAAATGTGCAAACGGCGTGCAGAAAGTGTGCAACCACTTTTCTACATAAAGAAAGAACGCCAAGTCTTTCGATTTGACGTTCAAAATTTGGTGCACCTCCCGCACCCATATCCAAACTTTCTTCCGCTTTAGCCGCTTCCCCGAAAGTGACCGTTTCCGTACCTTCCTTATAATTAAAGGTAATGA
>ERZ808246.2794-NODE-2794-length-10523-cov-2.470577_pt1 | contig 10523 bp, 10 predicted proteins | sample MGYA00521083_ERZ808246 | MGnify/ENA primary metagenome ERZ808246 (study PRJEB31516, sample SAMN03275577) | gut metagenome | biome: mammalia-associated habitat; material: feces | host: Papio cynocephalus | place: Kenya | collected 2012-07-07 ...
TGTCCAACCCGCCGGAGCCCCCCCAGCTTCCGGTTTTGCGGCTGCCGCGGCCCCTCCCAGCCTGAAAACAACCCATAGGCCAAATCTGACCAGGCTGCATTTGTAAAGGCCCCTTGGACAAAACTCACGTGAGTTTTTACGCCGTGCCCCCCTTGCAGATGGGGAAGATGCCCACGGCAAAGCCACACTAATTTAACTTTTTCACGTGAAACATTCCGCTTTTTCCCGCCAAGCCCCTGTTTATGGGATATATCTACCATCAATTGATGGTAGGTCCCATTCTTCCCACGTCCCCAAATTGCAGGCATACCCATCAAAATCTTGATTAAAAATTAGGAAAAGGAGTTATCATAATGGCAACTCATCTAAAGGCCGCCCGCAGCATTCCCATGAGCGATATTCCGGAGGAGTACCGTGACATTGCCAAGGCCATCGGCATGGAGGCCTTCACCCGGCTGACACTGTTGTGCGGCGGACAGAACCTGTACATCCCCAAACGGGAATCGTTGGAGCGCAACGCCCGGGACCGGGAAATCCGGGCCCGCTTCAACGGCGGCAACTACCGGGCCCTGGCCGCCCAGTTCCGTCTCAGCGAGCGCCAGATCCGCAAGATCATCAACGGCACCCGCACCTGACGGCAGACCTTCACCCGAAAAAAACAAAAAACAAGCATCCTGGACCAGGCAGCCAAAGGCCTGGTCCGGGATGCTTGTATCAAAGGGAGCTACTGTAATTATTTGGGCATGGTCCATTCGTGGACCCCGGCAAAGTAAGGGCTCTGTTTCCGGAGACGGAAATCGTCCTGGTCCTTCTGAGACCAGTCATACAGGCCCTGCCCCGCCGCCTGGCCGGTCTTGCCGGAAGCCAGGCCGTCCAGCGTGGTCTTTTGCAGTTCCTTGGTATCGCACAGGTCGGGGTACACATTCCCGGCGATGGTGCTTTCCAGCTGGAAGCCCACGGCATCGTAGTATTCCAGCAGGCCGATGGAGGCGTAGCGCATGCCCACAGCGTACTTCACCGCCCGGTCGATATCGGCCGCGGTCGTGATGCCCTGCTCGATGAGGTAGATAGACTCCCGGAACAGGGCCTGGGCAAAGCGGTTTACCAGCAGGCCCGGCACGCTGCGGTTCAGCACCACCACCTGACGGTGGAGGGTCTCCAGCAGGGCCAGGGTCCGGTCAATGGCGGACTGGGCCGTCTTTTCGTGGCGGACCACCTCTACCAGGGGCAGCATGTGCACCGGCTGGAAGGGATGGGCAATCAGCAGGTTCTCCGGCTTGGGAGACAACCCCGCCAGAATCTCTGCATCCATGGAAGAGGAACAGGAGGCCACCACGGCGTCCGGCTCCGCGTATTTGGCAATGGTCTCATACACCGCCTGCTTCTCCGCCGCTCCCTCGGCCACCGCCTCAAAAACATAGGTGCAGCCTGCCAGGGCAGTGGGATCGTTGGTGATGGTCAGCAGGGCCAGGGCGGCAGTCTTGTTCTCCTCGGCGGCCAGACCGTTGGCGATCAGGTCGTCCCAGTTCTGGGCCACGGCCTTGCGGCAGCGTTCCAGGCCCTTTTCCGAGTGGCCGATGACCGTACAGGGAATGCCGTGTCCGATGATGAGGGTGGCTTCGCAGGAACCGATGGTACCGGAGCCGTAAACCGCGATTTTTTCCATAATGACTTCCTCGCTTTTCCGCAGATGGCGTATCCGTTACATCATGGCCCAGCCGTGGGTCAGCCGCAGGGACTGACCGGTGAGGGCGCCCTGGTCGTTGGAGAGGAAGAACAGGGTGTTGGCCACGTCCTCCACGGTGTGAATACGCCGTCCACCGTGTCCCGGAGCATGATGTTCTTCACCACTTCCTCCTCCGTGATGCCCAGGTCACGGGCCTGCTCGGGGATCTGCTTTTCCACCAGGGGCGTTTTGATGAAGCTGGGGCAGATGGTGTAGGTATAGATGCCGTACTCCGCGCCTTCCCGGGCGATGGCCTTGGCCAGGCCCGCCACGCCGTGCTTGGCGAAGTTGTAGGGTTCCTTCAGCTTGGAGCCCACGAAGGACTGGACGGAGCCGGTGAACACGATGCGTCCGCCCTTGCCGCTGGCCTTCATGCGGCGGAAAGCCGCCCGGGACACCAGGAACGCGCCGTCAGCGTGGATGGCCATCATCTTCCGCCAATCGGCGAAAGGATACTCGTCAAAGGGGTGAACGATCTGGACGCCGGCATTGGACATCACCAGGTCGCAGGAACCGTAGACCTCCATCATCTTGTCGAAACCGGCCTCTACCTCTTCCTCGCTGGCCACGTCCATGTGGACGGCGATGGCGGACAGCCCCTCCGCCTTCAGCTGCTCCGCCAGAGCCTCCGCGCCGGACAGATTCACGTCGGCGATGACTACGCCATAGCCCTCCCGGGCCATTTTTTCCACGCAGGCCTTGCCGATGCCGGAAGCCCCGCCAGTAATGAGTGCTGTTTTCATTAAAATCACCTTATCTTCTCGAATATACTATCGTCAACCGGCTACCAGGTTCGGCAGGCCCGTAACGAGCTGGGGGAATGCGATGCAGAGGACGGTCACAAAAAGGATGATCAGGATAAAGGGGATCACGCCTCTGTAGATCTCGGAGATCTTTACCTCCGGGGGCACGATGCCCTTGATGTAGAACAGTGCGAAGCCGAAAGGCGGGGTCATAAAGCAGGTCTGCAGAATAACGGCGGTCAGGCCCACCAGCCACAGGCGGTCCACGCCGAAGCTGTCCATGATCGGCAGGAAGATGGGCAGGACGATCATCACGATGCCGGTCCAGTCAATGAACATGCCCATGATGAACACCAGAACCAGCATGATGGCCAAAGCGCCGAGTTTGCCGACGCCCAGGCTCATCACGAAGTTCGTAATGATCACATCGCCGTCCAGAGACATGAAGATGCCGGTGAAGGCCGCGGCGCCGAACAGGATGATGAACACCATGGCGGAGGTCTTGGCGGTATCGATAACGGAATCATACAGCATCTTCCAGCTGAACTGCTTGTAGCAGATGGCCAGGATCAGCGCCACCAGAGCGCCTACGCCGGCGGCCTCGGTAGGTGTGGCAATACCGGAGAAAATGGAGCCCAGCACGCCCAGGATCAGCAGCAGCGGGGGGATCAGATTGACAAGAGAACCGACGATGCGCTGCTTCAGGGGCATCTCCGCCAGCTCCTCCTCGCTCATGGCAGGGCCGTATTCGGGGTGGACGTGGCAGATAACGATGATGTAAATAGCATAGCAGGCTGCCAGCAGCAGGCCGGGAACCAGCGCGGCGAAGAACAGCTTGCCCACGGAGACCTCCGCATAGGACCCCATCGTGACCAGCATGATGGAGGGCGGGATCAGGATGCCCAGAGAACCGCCCGCGCACACCATGCCTGCCGCCAGGCGATGGTCATAACCGCATTTGAGCAGGATGGGCATGGACAGCATACCCATGGTCACAACGGAAGCGCCCACGATGCCGGTGGTGGCCGCGAAGATGGTGGACACCACGATGACCGCCAGACCCAGGCCGCCCTTCAGGGGGCCCAGCAGATAGCGGATGGAAAGGAACAGGCCGTCCGCCACTTTGGAATGGGTCAGGAAGTTTGCCATCAGGACGAACATGGGAATTGCCACCATGGAGTAGCTTTGCATCTGGTCATATATCTTCGTGGCGGCAATGTTCAGGCCGGAGCCGCCCCAGGCGATGACACCGATGATGATGCCGGCGCCGCCCAGCACGTAGGCCAGTTCCTGGCCGGTCACAAGACCGATGATCATGATGACAAACAGGGAACCGATCAAAATGGTGCAGAGGGTCTCATAGGAAACGCCGCTGGAAACCACCGCATTTCCGATCAAATCTTGAATTATTTGAAACATTTACTTCTCTCCCTTCTCGTCAACAGGGATGTGTCCGCCATTTTCAAGGATCACAGCCTCAGCGGCGCTGGGGCCCTCGTCGATCTGGGGATCTTTGCAGCCGTTGCGGATGTACTCGATGACCCAGTCTACGTGCTTGAGAATTTCGGATACGCCCTGAATGGCCAGCAGCAGCATTCCCACAAACAGGGCCAGCCGCACCGGCCAGGTCACAGGTTGCCATACAGAGTAGCCCAGCTCATGGGTGGTGTATGCGCGAAGGAAGAAGCGATAGGTAACGGGCACCAGCTCAAAGGAAAACGGGACAAAGAAAATCAGGTAAGTGATAATGTGCAGGATGTGGCGCACAATGCCGGGAAGCATCGCATAGACAACATCCACGGAAACATAGGCCTTCCGCAGGAAGCCAAAGGCGCTGATCAGGATGATGTAGCAGCCGAAGCTCATCACGATCATATCCATCGTCCAGATCTGGGGGCTGTTCAGGATACGGCGCATGAACACCTCGAAAATAATAACTGCCATCGTCAGCAAGGAAATGAACGCGAAAACACGGCCTGTCCATTCCGTAAATGTGTCGATGCACTTGCAGATGACTTTGATCGCTTTCATTGAATCAACCTCTCCAAGAAGTCCCGCGGTTCATACACGGGCGAAATATCCATCCGGATCACTCAAAATCGTGGGTAAAGCCGAAACCGTAACCGACGTTGTTCAGCATACCGCGGTAGGGATCAACAACCTTGCAGTATTCCTTCATGGAATCATAGACCATCTTGAAGTTGGGATTGTTGGCCGCTTCTTCTTCGTAGACCTCGGCTGCGGTCTCCTTGATGATGGCCAGGTCCTCATCGTTCATGTAGGTAACGGTGACGCCTTCCTCTTCCATCATCTTATTGGCGGCGTTGCAGTCCAGCCAGGTGTAGCGGGCCAGGCCCTCGCCGCGGCAGGCGGCAGCGGCAGTCTCGATGGCCAGCTGATATTCCTCAGGCAGGGCATCCCAGGCCGCTTTATTGATAATGACGCCGTTGTTGCCGGAGGACTGATACCATGCGGGCTCGCACCAATACTTGGCCACTTCTTCCAGCTTCAGGGTGGAGTCGGCGTTGGGGCCGGAGAACTCGCCGGCATCAATGACGCCGCGCTGCAGGGACTCATACAGTTCGGACGCCGCCACAGTGGTGATATTAAAGCCCAGCTTCTGGCCCACACGTCCGGCCATCACGCCGCCAAGGCGTGTCTTCATGGTCTGGAGGTCCTTGATGCTGGTGATGGGCTTGGAGGAACGAATACCGGATTCAGAGAAGTGGCACAGAATGGGGAACCAAACCAGATCATACTGGCCGTACAGCTCCTGCGCGACTTCAATGCCGCCGCCCTGCTCAAACCAGACGTAGTAGTCCAGGCCGGAAAACAGGTTCATGGTCGTAGACAGCAGTTCAAAAGCGGGGTCCTTGCCAGCCCAGTAGCCAGCCCAGTCGCCGGCGCACTGGACGGTGCCATCCTGCACCGTGTCAAATACGGCGCTGGCAGCGCAGACTTCGCCTTCACCGTAGTTGGTGATCTGGAACTTTCCGTTGGTCAGCTGGCTCACCAGTTCGGAGAATCTCTGGTCAACGGTAAAATGCACGTTGCCGGAGCCCCAGGTAGAGGCCATCTTCCACTTGACCACAGGCAGGTCATCGTTGCTGCCGCTGGTATTTGTGACTTGGCTCATCACACCAGCGGTCTGACTGCCGCCGCAGGCGGCTAAGGATAGGGTCATTGCCAGGCAGAGCAAAAGCGCAAGAAGTTTCTTTTTCATGTGATTTTCCTCCTCTTTCGGCCCTATATGAATTATATATTTTTCATATATCACACATAGGCCTTTCATGTATATTTATTATATTCGCCCATTTCATTAAATTCAATGATGTTATTGAACGAAAAGAATAGGTGGAATCTATACGATATGGACAATTTGATAATTTAGTTTTAATGTTTATATAAAAATTATTTATAAATAAAGCACTGCGGCCTATCGGACCGCAGTGCTTGAAAAGTTAAAGGTCATCTTCCGGCAGGTTTTGCTGGATGTAATCCAGAAACAGCTGGCAGGACCGGGGCATGTATTTCTCCTTGTTCCAGGTCAGCACGATGTCCCAGTATTTCATGCTGTCCGTCAGAGGGATGCACCGCACATGGGGGTGGGACTGTTTTTCCAGCACAGGCTTGGGCAGGATGGACACCGCGTGGTTTTTGGACACCAGCTCTACCATGAAGTCCCACTGACTGGTGAGAAGCGCGATCTTCGGCCGGAAGCCCGCAGCGTGGCAGGCATCCATGATCTGCCGGTGCAGAATAAAATTGTGGTTGAAAATGGCAAAGGACTCATCTTTCAGGTCCGCCACGGTGATGGTAGACCGGTCCGCCAGCGGATGGCTCTCGTGGAGCAGGGCCACATTCCGCTGGGTGGTGAAATACCGCTTCTCTACGGCGGCGGTGAGCCGGTCTGTGTTCAGGGTCACGCCCAGGTCCACCTCTCCCCTGGCCACCTTCTCATCGATACGGTTGGCGCCGTCCTCCACGATCTCAATGTGGATGTTGGGATAGGCCGCGGCAAAGCCCGGCAGCAGGTCCCCAAAAAAGCAGGCCCCGAACAGCGGGGACAGTCCCAGGGTAAAGGCGCCTTCCGTGTTGTGGTCCATGACCCGGACGCCCTCCACCGTCTGCTGGTAGACGTCCATCAGCCGCCGGGCCCCCTTCATCAGCCGAAGGCCCTCGTCCGTCAGCCGCTGCTCCCGGTTGAAGGAGTAGAACAGCCGGACCCCCAGCTCCTCCTCCAGCTTTTTCACGGACACCGACAGCGTGGGCTGGGAGACCGTCAGATTCTCCGCCGCCTTGGAAAAACTCTTTTCCTGCGCGACAGCCAAAAAATACGAGATCTGCTTAATATCCATCATGACGCCTTTCTGCACTTATATTTTCATTTATAATAATAGCATAAAAGTATGCAAAATTTCAATACCATTAAAACACAGTTTTGCCGTGCAGAAATGCGCGGATACTTCCGCAAAATCCTTGGAAATACCCAGGATTCCCAGTGGGCCTTTATCATCTGAACACCGTCGTAGCGGACAAGCGTTCTTTTCCAGAAAAGAGCGCATCTTACATCCCCGGCACGAGAATGCTCACCTGTAAGGGCTGGGCGCACTGCATCCCCGCTTCATATACGGTCATATCTTGTTATTTTTTTAACAAAGCAGACGAACATACGTTTCCAGATCATGTCGATTTCACAGGGACCGTCTCATTTGACTTCTGCTCATATCCGCAATTTGCAGGGACCATGTCAGTTGGTTGGTTGAGAAACTGATGCTGATTTACAGGGACCGTGTCAGTTGGGTACTGGAAAATACTTCGGCTGGCAAAGCGGCATCCGATAGAAGGCAAAAATCTGCTCCCTGCCTATTGCCGGAAAGCCCGCCGCGGAATCGACACATTCCGCCTAAATTTCTCCCATAAATTTTTGTAAATGCCGCGGCTTTCTATTGACACTCCCATAAAAAAGCGGCTATAATGGTGGCAGAAATAGAAACTTATTCCGGGAAAAATTCCCGGTGAAAGTGACATTGGAGGCGTTTTTTATGGCTCTGATCCTGACGACCGCTATTGAAAAAGGCGGCACGGGCAAAACCACAACAGTGGTGAATCTGGCGGCGCTGATGGCCGCGGAGGGCAAGCGGGTCCTGGTGGTGGATATGGACCAGCAGGCCAACACCACCTACATGCTGACCCAGCACAAAAAGGCCGAAAACTTCTATAAAGGCCGCGGCCTTGTGAATATGTTCATGAATTTCGACCTGGGAGACATGGACCTGGCCCCTTACATCCACCCCACCACCGTGGAGGGGGTGGACGTCATTCCCAGCACCGCCCAGACTCCCCGGGCCGTTCACCAGCTGGATCTGCTGGCGGACGAGTACAAGATGAAAAACTACACCTTCCTTATCCATTGCCTGGCCAACGTCAACGACGACTACGATTTCATCGTCATCGACACGCCGCCTGCCCGGGACAATCTCACCATGAGCGCCTTGTTCTGCGCCGATGAAGTGCTGATCCCCGTCCGGTGCGACAATTTCTCTCTGGACGGCTTTGAAACCACTTTGGCCATGATCATGGACCTGGAGACCCGTGAGGACGTGAAAATCGACGTTTTAGGCGTGGTGCTGACCCAGGTAGAGCGGACGGCTGCCGTGCATCTGGTGCGGCAGATGTTCGAGGAAAACCCAGAATACGCCTCGGTGCTCTTCAAGACCGGCATCCGCAAGGGCAGCGCCGTGCCGGAGAGCACCATCGCCGCCATGCCGGTGGTGCGGTACGCCAAGCGGTCCAACCCGGCAGCGGACTACGGCCAGCTCTGGAATGAGATCAAGGAGCGGCTGGCTGAAAAGGAGGAAAAGGCATGAGCAAACTGGACAAGCTGAAAAGCAAGATTCCCCAGGGGTCCCAGGAGCTGTCCGCCAAAAGCCGCCTGGCCAAGACGGAGATCGCCATGTCCTTCCAGAACGAGGGCACGGAGCTGACCCCCATTCTCTTGAAAAACATTCAGTTCAACCCCCACAATCTTTGGTCCTGCAATGACGACGATGAGAGCATCCGCCAGTTGGCGGACGCCATTGAGCGCAACGGCCTGCTGCACAACATCGTGGTGAGCCAGCGGGAGGACGGCACCTACATGCTGCTCTCCGGCGAACGGCGGGTTCGGGCCCTGCGCTGCCTCCAGAAAAAGGAACAGGAAAAGGACCCCGCCGGACAGCGGTCACACAAGTGGGACCGGGTCCAGGCCCAGACCTATACCGGGCTGGACGAGCTGTCCGAGCTCATTATCCTGGACGAGGCCAACATCATGGTCCGGGGTCTTTCCGGCGACCCTAAGACCATTCAGGCCTGCATTTCCCGGTATCTGGACAATTTGCAGGCAAAATTCGGCGTGGACCGCAAGGCCGCCGAGACCTATTTCAAGTCCCGGACTCAGATGACGGATTCCACCGCCCAGCGGTACACCCAGTTTGACAAGGACCTGATTGCCAGCGTGAAAGACCTGTTTTTAAGCGGCACCATCACCCACGCCCAGGCCCTGTCCCTGTGCCCGCTGGAGGCGGAAGAACAGGTTCTCTATGTAAAAGCCGTCAGCAAAGCGAAGCAGGCAGCCAATGGCGACAAGGCCCTGGAGCGGACCTTCATCACCCGGATCACAGACCGGGCCGCCAAAGCCGCCCGCATGACCAGCGGACGGGATGAAGAGCTGGCCCGGCTGGAAGACGGCATCGTTCTCCCTGCGGCCAACCCTACCGGGGATGTGGCGGTCCGCACTCAAAAGGCCACTATGATCCGGAAATACGACAAGGTGGCGCTGGACCTGGCCAAGATCACCGCCAGCAAGCGGCGGCTGAATTCCCTGCGGAAAATGGACACTTCTGACCTGGACGGCTCCATTATTGAGAGTCTGGACAGGCTGGCCAAGGAGGCCGCAGAGCTGGCGGACCTCCTGCGGAACGGCCTGTAATGGGCCGCCCGAAAGGCCCGGAGCAGCGGATTCCGGTGAAAATGCGGGTGAACATCGGCCTGATGGACCGGCTGGAACGGCTGGCGGCGGAGAACGGCTGCTCTGTCCCCAAGCTGCTGGCCTGGGCCATGGAGGACCGGTTGTCCGCCCTGCCGCCGGACTATGAGCTCCACGAGATGACGGAGACCTACACCCTTACCAAAAATCACGCCATCCACCTCAGCGCCAACCGGATGAACGTCTATCTCCTGCCGGGGACCCAGGAGGCTATGCAGGACCTGGCCCGGCGGATGAACGAGTCCATCGGCGCCATCCGCACCAGCTTTCTGCTGGATTATCTGGACGCCCGTGGCTTGATGTAACGCTAAAATAAAATCAGCTAAACAGACCGGGGGAACGCCTGAACAGAGCCGTTCCCCCGTTTTTTACAAGTTCCGCGGCAGGGAAGCGGATGGTATAAACCGTTCAGATTCAGCAGAAAACACCGCGCTGTCATTTACAGGGACCGTCTCACTTGGGTATTCCAATAAGCAATTTAGGTTCCAACAGCTGCCAAAATCTTGCTGTTTACAAGCAGTCCCGCAGCTCCGAAAACTGTTTTCCGTCCCACATTCATTCTGTTGCTTTAATGGTTTAGTCCGCTAATATATCCTGCAAGAATATCCATATTCTGGAAGAAACGCAGGCCCGGCATATCTAGCGCGGGCCGAAAAGCCGCCCGAATACCATCCAGCCGCCCCTTTCATTTTCTCTCCGCGTCTGTTCTTTTTCTTCTTTTATTTTTCACCCTTTTATGCTATAATACCATCGCTAAATTATCTTCCCCCAAAAGGAGGGCCCGCCATGGATCAGATCCCCGCGCCGGTGGAGCAGCTGAAGGACAATCCTCTCCATTTTCTGGAATCGGAGCAGTTCCAGGAGATGCTCTCCACCTATCAAAAGCTGAAGCCCCTGGAAAAGGATCATCCCCGCAAGTTCAAAAACCAGATGAACACCTATGACTTCGCGGACATTTACCCCATGCTGGACAGCTATCTCCAGACCCATGACCTGACCACGCCGGAGGCCATCGCCGCCGTGGTGG
>ERZ808246.2798-NODE-2798-length-10515-cov-3.507648_pt1 | contig 10515 bp, 6 predicted proteins | sample MGYA00521083_ERZ808246 | MGnify/ENA primary metagenome ERZ808246 (study PRJEB31516, sample SAMN03275577) | gut metagenome | biome: mammalia-associated habitat; material: feces | host: Papio cynocephalus | place: Kenya | collected 2012-07-07 ...
GGATTTCAAGCTCACGCTTGGTTTCTTCGAGCTGCTCCAACCGTTCCTTGGTGGAACTTGTTAGGATTCCGGCCTGAATCGCGTTGAGCATATTCTGGATACCGGATTCTGCATCCCGAAGCTGTTTCTCATAAAGGGGAATGTTGGTATTCTCTTTGTTTTGCAGCTCCATGACCTTGGCGATGATGGCATTCATGGAAGCATCATCTTCCACCAGCTTCATGGTTTCGGCTACCACCAAATCTTCCAGCCATTGCTTCCGCACGGTCTTTTTGGCACAGGTCTTTTTCTTCTTGGCGGTGGCGCACTTATAATAATGATGTGCTTTTCCGGTGTGGCTGACACCGCTTTCACCGAACATCAGCGCGCCGCAGCAGCCACAGAACAGTTTCGTGGTTAGCAAGTAATCATCCTCTGCCTTTCTCCGGGCAGGGGCTTTCTTATTTTTGGCGATTTTCTCCTGCACATCCTCAAACAGTTCCAACGGAATGATGGGAGGGATAGCGTCCGGCCCTTCGGAGATGATCTCGGTGGCTGACATGAGTTTGACACCGTTCTTCTTCAACTGGGTCTTGTACCGGGCACTGTCATAACGGTTCCGGGCAAAGCGGTCAAGTTTCCATACAATGATCGTATCGAACAGGCCGCGTTCGCTGTCCTTAATCATCTGCTGGAACTGCGGATGATTGTCGGTCTTGGCAGAGATGGCGCGGTCAATATAGTGCTTGACCACGGTGATGCCGTTTTTCTCGGCATAGGCCGTACATTCACGAATCTGGCCTTCAATGGATTCTTCGCGCTGGTTATCCGATGAATAGCGGGCATAGATCACGGCGGTCATGGCAAGCACCTCACTTTATACATCATTGAACGGTAATACGTTCATCAAGATAGTGTTTCGTATAATGTATACACCATATCTTACAGGCAATTTCAAGATATTTTTCCAAAAACAAACTTCCCCAAAGGAACTTTCTCAAAGTTCTTTTAGGGAAGCTGTTATGAAGGAGAAAAAATGAAGAAAAAGAACAGAAAATAGCTTGTTTGTACAGACGCTCCCTGCAAAATCAGTTTGCTTTCTTGGCCTCACCCTCCGGGAAGATAATCTTATTCACAAAGAAGAAGATCACCATAGAGATGCCGCCGTTCAGGACGGTGGTGCCAATGTTATAAATAAAGTCTGGCACCAGCAGACCGGCTACGGCCACCCAGATGCAGTTGATGGAGTTGACGATGCAGGTGATGAGGCAGAAGGCCAGAACATACCAGCCGATTTGTTTTGCCAAGTTGCCTTTACTGCGGAACACCACATTACGCTGAATCGGGAAGTTGATGCACTCGCCGATGACCATGGCGATCATGTATGCGCAAAAGTAGGGCAGGCCGCCATGGGCCGCATCGTAGCCGAGGATGTTCCATTTGAAGGTCTCTCCGAACAGAGTAATGTCAATCCCCGGCCAGCCGAAATCCACCACTGGCAGGCTGGCAAAGGCTTTGGGTAGAAATTGCAGCAGCAGGTATTTGAACACAGTAATCAGGTTCGACACGATGACAAACAGTCCGCCCTCGCGCACCCACTTGGCAGCGGCGGGGTGCTTTTCCGCAAATTTATTCCAGAAATTCATGTTGTTTCTCCCATATCACTTGGACTGCTCGTCCAGTTTGGCCTGATAGCGGCTATTGCCCACAAAGTTCTGTACCAGACCCACCAGTGCTCGCAGAATACCAATGATCCAGAAGCCCTTTGCTTCCAGCACCAGACCATCCACAAATTCCTCGCCAATGGCACCGTTCGTCATCTGAGCCAGTGCGCGCAACGGCATGTTGTACTGGAACAGGATATTCAAATCAGGCTTGCCTTTTTTCTCGCCCGCTTTCAGCAGCAAGGTCAGAACCCCTGCAATCAACCAGCACAGTGGGCTACGGCTGTGGTTCAGCTCGCCCAGTGTCATAGTGCGGTCAATGACTGTTTTTTCTTCCGACACCGGATGCCCCAGCAGTGTTTCAAATTCATCATCCGGTACAGACTTGATCGTTGCAGTACGGTAACATGCGAGTTTTTTCCCTTCGTAGGGGTCTGGTGCATTCGTGCCTTTGACATTGAGCAGCCCCATCAGGCGGATATCCTGCACACTGGCACCGATCTGAATCTGATAAATACCGCCTTCTACTTCCCACTGATTCGTCTGTACATTCCAATACCGGTACGCTTTATCATCCAGTGAGATCGTGACGGTCTGGCTTTCGCCAGCTTTCAGGAACACCTTTGAAAATCCCTTCAGTTCCCGTTCCGGGCGGAAAATTTTCGCACCCGGTTTTGCAATATACAGCTGTGCAATCTCAGCACCATCCCGGTCACCGGTGTTCGTGATCGTAAATGTCGCACTGTCCTCATTTACTTTCAAATCCGAATATTCAAATGTAGTATAGCTCAGGCCGTAACCAAAGGGATAGCGCACCTCTTTGCAGGCGGTCTCATAGTAGCGATATCCAATGTACAGCCCTTCCCGATACTCCACATTCTGCTTTTTACCGGGGAAGTAATTTGCCGCCGGAGTGTCGGTATAATTCAGCGGAATGGTCTCTGCCAGCTTACCGCAGGGATTCTGCCAGCCGGTGAGCATGTCCATCATGGCACCTGCCCCGGCCTGTCCGCCCAGATACCCATGCACTACCGCTTTGCACTTTGTGACCCAATCGGTTTCGATGACGCTGCCCGCACTGACAACGACCACTAGATTTTTATTGACGGCGGCCACGGCATCCAGCAGCTGCTTCTGCACTGCCGGGATGCAGATATGGCTGCGGTCCAAGCCTTCGCTCTCACTGGATTCATCCAGACCAATGCACAGAATCACTACTTCGGCCATCTTTGCCTGTGCCACGGCTTCCTCCAGATACGCCTTGTTGGGCTTGCCGCTGCGCTCATAACCGGAGCAGTAACCGATCAGATTCAGCCCAGCAGCTTCGGCCATATCTTTCAGACTGTCCAGCCGGGTGGGATTCACCATGCTGGAACCGGCTCCCTGATAGCGCGGCTTGATGGCAAAGTCGCCAATGAGCGTGACCTTTTTGCCATGTTTCAGAGGGAGAATGCCATCCTCATTTTTCAGCAGAACAATACTTTCCGCCGCAGCTCTTTTTGCCAGTTGATGATGGGCAGCTTCATCAAATTTCCGAGGTGCTTTCTGAATGGCTTCGTCCGTAGAAAGTGCAAGGTCAAGCAGTTCATCCACGCGTTCATCAATGGTATGCTCGCTGATCTTGCCCTCTTCCAGTGCTTTCAGCAGTTTTCGGGCAGCACCCAGACCCGGCGAAGGCATTTCCAGCGTAGAACCATTTTTTACACCTTCCACATGGTCGTTGGAGCCGCCCCAGTCCGTCACGACTGCGCCATCAAAGCCCCAGTCTTTGCGCAGGATGTCCAACAGCAGATGTTCGTTCTCGTTGGCATACACGCCGTTCACCTTGTTGTAAGCGGACATGATGGCTTTGGGGTGTGCTTCCTTTACCACGATCTCAAAGGCGGTCAGATACAGTTCCCGCAGGGTACGCTCGTCCAGAATAGAATCACTGGCCATACGGCGCAGTTCCTGACTATTGACCGCAAAGTGTTTGGGGCAGGCTGCCACACCGGTTGACTGGATGCCACGCACATAGCCAGCAGCCATTTTACCGGAGAGGTAAGGGTCTTCCGAGAAATATTCAAAGCTGCGGCCGCACAGCGGGCTGCGCTTGACATTCAGGCCAGGGCCGAGCAGAACATTGACCCGGTAAGCAGCGGTCTCTTCGCCCAGTGCCCTGCCGATTTCCTCTCCCAGTGCCGGGTCCCAGCTATTCGCCATGGTAGCGGCAGTCGGAAAGCAGGTGGCCGGTTCGGAAGGGTTCAGGCCCAGATGGTCCGCCGCACCCGCCTGTTTGCGCAGTCCGTTGGGGCCGTCCGACAGCCAGATAGCCGGCACCCCCTGTTTGGGATACTGCTGGGTCTGCCAGGTGTTTTTGCCGGAGAGCAGCGCACATTTCTGCTCAAGGCTCAGTTTTGCAATGATATCCTGATGTTTCACGGGGGAAGCTCCTTTCAGTGGAAGCGTTATAGCTTTTGGAAGCAGGACCACGCGCAAGGAGAAGGGGCGTGATCCTGTTTCCAAAAGGGAACACGGCTGTGGGCCGTGACTGCCTTGCAGCCGTGTTCCGGGGAAAAGAAGAAAGAAAAACGCGAATTTGTCAAGTCACTGCTCAGGCAGCAGGGCCTTCTGCGGATGCATCGGTTTCAGCTGGTGCACCATCTTCTGCGGGAGCACCCGCATTATCTGCGCCATTGTCAGCCGGAGCATCGCCGCCGTTGTCCGCAGCGTTATCCATGCTGGGCATAGGGCCGCCCATCATCGGAGATTCCGACAGGGTCTCGTCCGGATGCTCGGCCAGCCATTCAGCAGCCTTGCCGGTCACTTCCTGCACGATGTCGTAGTCGGTCTCCTTCGCATTCTCGTGGTCGTAGCTCAGGTTCAGGGTACCGTCTGCGTTCTTGGAGTAGACACCATCACACTCCACACCGGGCACATAGTACACGGCAGCATTCATACTATCCGTACGCAGGTACTGATACTCGATGGTCATCTTGAACGTGCCATCGGCAAAGATATCCAGCGAACCAAAGATATGTTTGGTGGTAGCACCGCCCGGCGACAGCTTGGGCGTTGCGGTGATGGAGCCGCTGGGGCTGCTCACGATGATATCGTAGGAGTACTCTGCACCGTTCTCGGCTGCCTTGGGGGTAGCCTCGAAGTAAGCGTTAGTATCGGTCTCGTCATCCTCATCTACGGTTTCCCACGGCATTCTGGAACTGGACTCAGAGCCGTTGTTGTACCACATACCGGCCAGACCACCCTTGACGGGGTCAAAGTTTTCCTGCACGTGCGGGAAGTCGAATGCCTTGAAGATGGAACTGCTGTAATAGAAATCGCCAGCGATCTTATTCTCACTGCTGCTGGTCTCGGCCTCGGCCCCGGAGATGGAATAGCTGGGGTTGGATACAAAGTTTGCATCCCAAGTAAAGTCGGCAGTGATGCTGTAAGTAGCATCTTCCTTGGCAGCGGTGGTCGAGGCCGTTGCGCTGGAAGAGGTGATATCATCGATGTCCAGCTCGATCACATCGCTATCATCTGCGGTGTTCGTCAGCGTCAGATGGATACTGGTGGGGTAAGCAGTATTGCCGTACTCCATGTCATCCACTTTGATGGTCAGGGTCTTGGATGCCAAACTCCACATATAGTAGATCTGCGGCTCACCGTAGTCCACCTCACCGGCCTTGGTGTAAGTGACGGAGGAAGCCGGAGAGGGCTTCTTCTCACCATCGGCATCCGGGTAAGCCACCACGCGCACAGTCCAATCCTGATAGGTCAGGTTTGCAAAATCGGAAAGATTGCCGGTATAAGTCCCGCTTCCATCCTCCGTGATTTTCTCACTCTGAGCTGTAGCATCCTTAGTAGTGCCATTTGCATAAACATAGATGTAGTAATACTGGGCGTTCTCCACTGCATCAAAGGAGTAGCTACCATCTTCGTTCACAGTAAAGTTGCCGGGTGCCAGCAGAGCATTGGGATCCAGACTGGAAGCGCTGTCAGTACCGGCAGCATTCTTGGCTGCGGTGGTGAACACATAGGACATCTGCTTGAAGTAGGTACTGCTGTGCTCACCAACCTTGGTGCTGCAGCCGGTCATGACGCCCATGCACGCCACGCCTGCCAGCACCATAGCCAGCTTTCTGGTTTTCAGTCTCATTTTGCGCTCTCCTTTCCGCCAAAGCAGCTGATCACGCCGCAGATGGCAGCCGCCAGACCCAGCACGATGAGTGCCGCTGCCGGGAAGGGCCCGCCCTGGGAGTTGAAGAAGCTGAATGCGCCGGTCAGACTGCCGTACTGGTTCAGGTTGCCCCAGGTGTCGGCCCAAACGTTGTAGCTGTTGGTGATGAACAGGCCCAGGCCAAAGCCGGTGCCCACCACACCCAGCAGGTTGAGCCAGTAGGTGAGTTTGGTGTTGGTGAATGCGTAGGCAGCCAGCAGAGCAGCGCCTAGCAGGTAGCTCAGCACGACCACAAAGTCGGCATACTGTGCGTAGGCAAAGCCGTAAATGGTCTCGCCCACAGCAGCCACGGCAGCCAGCACCGCACCGGCCACAGCCAGCTTGGCGCTGCTGCTTTTCAGGGTAGTAGCTTTCATGCCTCGATCTCCTCCTTTTTGGTCTTGCCGTTCTTGCGGCTCTGCAGGATGGCCATGATCAGGCAGACCACCAGCAGCACGGCCACCACGATGTTGGCCACGGCCACGGCCATCTCCCATGCGGGAACGATGGAGACCACGGATGCACCATTGCCCAGGCCGTTCATGCTTGCAGACTTGGTCATAACGTACAGGTTGTGCTTGGCAGCCTCACGCACCTTCTGGAACATGTGGCCGTCGCCGGCCTTGATGGCGTTGAGCACGCGCTGTGCATTGGAACCGGCGGAGTCGCAGCAGCTGTAATCCATGCCGGCATCCAGCTCTTCCAGCGTGTTGTTGTAGTAACCGGTGTTGACGTAACCATCGCTGGTAACGTGGCCCTTGAAGCCCCACTCGTTGCGCAGAACGGTGGTGAGCAGGGCGGTGTAGTTCTTGCCCAGGCGGGTGCCGATGCGGCCGGTGGTGGTCATCACGCTCAGTGCGCCGCCGTCAAATGCGCCCTCAAAGGCACGCAGGTAGATCTCGCGCAGTGCCTGCTCGTCCACAAAGACGCTCAGACCGGTGCGCTTGGCCTCCTGATCGTTGCAGGCCATGTGCTTGACACAGATGATGCAGCCCACGCTCTGGGCAGCCTGTGCCTCATAGTAGCCGTTGTAGTAATCCAGGGTAGCGTCCTCGCTCCAGTACTGACCAGCACGGCCGCCGTAGGGGTGACGGTGCATGTTGCCAGCACCGTACCAGATCTCGTCCTTGCCGTTCAGTGTGCAGATGAGGCCCTCGTACAGGCCGCGCTTCTCGTTCATCTCGGTGTTCCAGGTGCGGGCGGTCAGCGGGTGAGAAACGAACTGAATCTTGCCGCCGGCAGCGTTGGTGTCGTCATCGCCCTTGGTGTTGCCGGGAATATCCAGCGTAGAAATGGTGTTGGTGCTCTTGGAGTCGGTGATGGTGTTGCACAACTGTTCCACAGTGAGTTGATCCAGGAACTTGTCCCAGGTCTCATCATCGTCATAGTCCACATTGATCATATCGGTGAGCTTCAGACCATTGTCTGCCCCCTGTGTGAAGCTGTCTACGCTGGGAGAATCTTCCGGCTGCTCGTAATCGTAGTTGGAGAGCGCGTCCATCATCTGCTGGGTGGCATCCAGCTGGGTCTTTTCCGGCCAGGTGCCCTGCCAGTCGCTGCGGGTCATGTAGGTATATTCGTAGCCATCGTAGTAGTTCAGATCCGCATCATCGAACGCATTGGTGACCTCGTAGCCGGTCTGGGTGGAAGTGCTATATGTGTCGGCATCCAGCTCAGCCTGATTCCAAGTGTAAGTCTTGGAGGCATCGCCGTCAGCGGTCATGCCGTTTGCAGTGGTGTAGCCCTTGGCGGCCAGCACGTTGTTCAGTGCATCGTGGGCGTCACTGCCGATGGACAGGTAGTAGTCGCCGGCACTCAGGATGTAGGTCTCGGCACCGTAGGTGTCGTAGCTGGCCAGGAAGTAGCGGCGCACCGGGATCTCCAGCGTCTGGCTTGCGCCGGGCTGCAGCAGATCGGTCTTGTCGTAATTCGCCAGCTGGATGGCAGATTTTTCCACCTTGTTCTGCTTCTCGTAGTCGCCGTAGGGGGTCTGTGCGTAGACCTCCACAACGTGCTTGCCGGCCACATCGCCGGTATTGGTCACGGTCACCTTGACTTTGTAGCTGTCAGTGGAAGCATCGTACTCCACGCCGTCCAGCTTTTCTTCAAAGGTGGTGTAGCTCAGGCCGTAGCCGAAGGGATACACCATCTCATCGCTGTAGTTCCAGCCGTTGGTGCTGTTGAAGGTACCGGCGGTGCCATTGGCGTTACCGGTGTTCATCACGGTGTCCTCGTAGCGGGTCTCGTAGTACTTGTAACCCACATAGATGCCCTCACCGTAGACGATGTAGTAGTCAATGTTCTCATCGCCGTTGATCTTGTCGTAATCGTTCAGTTCATCGGCGTTGCCCCAGGTGCTCACACCTTCCACACCGCCGTTGACCACGGAGGGAGCGGACAGAGAGCTGGAAGCGTAGGTATCCACCGTGCGGCCGGAGGGATTCACGGTGCCGTCCAGCACCTGAGCCACAGCTTCGCAGCCGTAACTGCCGGTCATGCCGGTCAGCAGGCAGGCATCGATGTCGTACTCATCCAGGAAGCCCAGCTCCATCTGGAACTCAGATGCGATGATGACCACAACGGACTTGAACACACCGGCCTTCTTCTGGGCGGACAGGTATTCGATCAGGGCCTGCTCGTTGGTGGACAGATCCATCATGCGGCGGGCGGAGCCATCGGCGTAGGTGTCATCGGCAGCATACTGGTAAACATCGTTGCCCTCACTGCCGTTGCGTGCAAGCACGACCACAGCGGCATCGTTGTAATCATTCTGCCAGCTGCTCTCGTACTTCTTCACGTCTGCAATGTCGGCCTCGACCACACTGCTGGTGCCGGTGGAACTCATGCCCTGGTAAACGTTATCGCACAGGGTGGTGTTGATGTTGCTGTCACCAAACTCGCTCTTCATGGCGCTGACAAAATCGACATAGGGATCATCGTCCGGGCAGTCGGTCTTGTAGATGGAAGAGTTGACGGTGGCATTGCCGAACAGGGTGATCTTGGAGCCGCTTGCCAGAGGCAGAGCGTTGTCTGCGTTCTTCAGCAGGGTGATGCCCTCGGCGGCGATCTCCTTGTTGGCTTCGGCGGCATCGTGGTAAACCTGGATGAGCGCCGTGTTGTCGTAGCCGTAGTCGTTGGCCCAGTAGACTGCATAGTCACCGGTGCCGCCCACGGTCTTGGTATCCTGGATGTTCAGGTTGGAGTTGATCCAGGTCGTGTTTCCGAGGGTCAGCGTGGTGAGCGATGTGCACAGCAGCATCAGCAGCGCCAGAACTGCCGTCAACCCTCGAAAGAGATAAGACGGTTTTGATTTCATAGTGTCCTCCTTGTTCTTGCTTCGTACCGTTTGGTCTGCTGCCGCAGCCGTGTTCTGCGGCAGATTTTCACCTCCTTTGCTCCATTTGTCGGCGTTTTGTTTAGTTTTTATGCTTCGGTTATAACAAAAAATATGCAGGAGTCAACAACTCCTGCATAAGGTGTACACGGTAATTCGTATCTTGTCATTTTTCAGCGGCGCGGCAGGGCAGCAGCAGATACAGGCTGACCACCTCGCCCTCCTGCTGGAAGGACAGCTCGCCGCCGTACTTTTCCACCAGGATCTGCATACTGCGCACGCCGTAGCCGTGGTTTTTGGCATCGACCTTGCTGGTGAGCGGCAGGCCGTTTTCCATCTGCAGCGGCGCACGGGTGTAGTTCTGGATATGGATGCTGTAAAAGCCGCCCACCGGCCGCACCGTCATGGAGATCTGCTTCTGGGCCGGGTCGTCCAGCTGCTCCGTGGCCTCAATAGCGTTTTCCAGCGCGTTGCCAAACAGTGCGTACAGGTCTGCCGGGTCCATGTAGGCAAGGCCGCTGCCCTCTGCCATGCAGGTAAACCCGATGCCCTTGCTGCGGCAGCTCAGGCTTTTTTCGGTCAGGATCACGTCCAGCGCCGGGTTGCCGGTGCGCACCGTGGTGTCGTAGGCCTCGATCACCTGCTCCATGTCGTTCAGGGCGTGCTCGTCAATGCGGCCCTCCTGCCGGAAATGCCGGATCTGGTGGCGCAGATCGTGGCACTTGATGTTCACCTGCTCCATGTTTTCCTTGGCCGCCTGATACTGTTTGTCCCCCTGGGCCAGCAGCATCTGCACACTCTCGTTCTCACGCTCCAGACCGGCGAACTGGTACAGGCTCTTCTGGTACAAAAGGCCCATCAGGTCCAGCAGCAGCACCGCCAGATAGTAGGCCCGGTTGGTCAGGCCGGAACCCGAGGCGTAGGTGTTCAGTTCCAGACACACTAGGCACATCAGCAGGCACAGCGGCACCACTTCCTGCAGGCGCATCCGTGCCAGGATCTGCACATCCATGCGGTGCATGAACCAGCCGTACACCAGCAGCGCCATGCAGGCCATAACCGCGATGTGGAACACGAACCCGGCCCAGCTCATGCCAAACCCGGCTTCCAGCATAAAATCAAGACTGTTGCCCGCCTGCTGCACGAACCACATCATGGCCCCCACATAGGCACAGGACCAGATTTTCATCTGGATGCCAAAAGCCAGCACAGCTAACACCATCAGCATCGCTCCCATATAATTGATCGTGGATATCAATGCCCTCACGCAAAAACCAGTACCAACACTGGTACGGAAGATTCGCTCCCACCCAACAGAAACCAGCAGACAAACCGCCACC
>ERZ808246.2800-NODE-2800-length-10511-cov-2.874617_pt1 | contig 10511 bp, 11 predicted proteins | sample MGYA00521083_ERZ808246 | MGnify/ENA primary metagenome ERZ808246 (study PRJEB31516, sample SAMN03275577) | gut metagenome | biome: mammalia-associated habitat; material: feces | host: Papio cynocephalus | place: Kenya | collected 2012-07-07 ...
ATTTTATTTAATAAATTTAAAATAAGTGAACCTACTACTTCATTATTTGATAAAAATGAAATAGATAATTTATCTTTACCTGATTTATTAATTAATGAATTTAAAGAAGCTTTAATAGAACATAATTATGATAATGTAGATAATCTTATTGCTCAAGTAATGGGACTTGTTTCTCCTCTTCCTAGTGTAATAAAAAATAAAGTTTATGAATTAGAAAATGAACAAGTTGGTAAAGGACTTGATTATTTATTTTCTTTACAAATAAAAAATGGTTATATTAAAAAAACTGCCATTGAGAAAAATATTTATTTTAAAAAAGAATTTGAAAATAATTTTTTAGAAATAACCATTAATTTATCTAAACCAGAAAAGAATAATAAAGATATTGCTAAATTAATTTCTCAACCTATATTAAAAAAATATCCAAAGTGCTTATTATGTGAAGAAAATTTAGGTTTTGGTGGTAATAATAATCACCCTTGTAGAACAGATATTAGAATTTTACCAATGAAATTAAATAATCAAGATTGGTTTTTACAATATTCTCTTATGCTTATTTTGATCATCATTCTATAATCATTAATAAAGAACATCATCCAATGGTAATTAATCACCAAACATTTAAAAATTTAATAGAATTTGTTGATAAATTTCCTGTATTTTTTATTGGTTCGAATGCTGATTTACCTATTGTAGGTGGCTCTATATTAGATCATGAACATTATCAAGGTGGATTACATTTATTACCAATGTTTTATTCTCATGATAAAAAAGTTTTAATTGATAACGATATTAAAGTATCTATTTTAGATTGGTATAATTCTGTAATTAAAATTGAAAGTGAAGATAAAAATAAAGTCTTAGATTTTGCTAATAAAGTATTTGATAATTGGATTAAATATGAAAATAAAGAATTAGATATTATTCCTTTTGAAGAAAAAAGATGTTCAACTGTTACCCCTTTAGCTAGAAAAGTGAGTAATAAATATTTAATGTTTTTAATTTTAAGAAATAATCGTACTAACGCTAAATATCCTGATGGTATTTTCCATGCTCATAAAGAATACCATAATATTAAACAAGAAGGTATTGGCTTAATTGAAGCTACTGGATTATTTATTTTACCTCCAAGATTAAAAAGACAAATGCAATATATAAAAGAAATTTTGATTTCTAATGATAATCTTGAAACTTATTATGAAAAATATCCAGATTTAATTATTCATAAAGATATGATTGATGATTTATTAAAATTTAATCAAAGAAATCAAACATTAGAAAATGCTGAAAAGATAATTAAAGATAAATTAGCAGATATTTGTAAAAATATTTTATTTAATACTGCTGTATTTAAAGATGATGAAAAAGGAAATAAAGCATTTGAAGATTTTGTTTTATCAATTAAATAATTTTTTCTAGAGTTAATTTAATTCCATCATTATTGTTATCTTGTAAAGAAATCATTTTAGCAATTTCTTTGATTTCTTTTTCGCCATTTTTCATAGCAACACTGATACCAGCATATTTTAATAATTCTATATCGTTATCAGCATCTCCAAATGCAATGATATGGTCTTTATTGATATTATAAAATTGTGCAATTTTTTCTAATGCTTTACCTTTATTAGTATTTACATGATAAATTTCAGATATTTTTAACCATTCTCCTGACCAAAATCTTAATTTAATTCCATCATATTTATTGATTGTTTGTTCTATAATTTTGTTATATTTAGAATCTTTAGTTTTTATTAACATTGTCATTGTATCTTGAAATAAATTATCTTCAATTAATCCTATATGAACATTCATACCTTGACAAGAAAAATATGGTTCTAATGTTTGATCTTCATGTAATAAATAAATATCAGTATTAGTTTCTAAAATAATATTATCAATATATTCATAAGTTATATCATTAATTATTTGTTTAATTAATTTATAAGAAAAAGAAAAACAATATTCTTCAATGTTTTCTTTTCCAGGATAAATATAAGCACCATTATAACAAATAATAGGTGTATCAAGCTTTAATTCATTGTAATATGAAATAATACCTCTAATAGGTCTACCAGAGGAAATAATGATTTTATGGCCTTGTGAAGCAAGGTTAATTAAATATTCTTTTGTAAGATTAGATATTTGGTTATTATTATTTAATAACGTACCATCCATATCTAAAGCAATTAGGTATTTTTTCATAATTTATTAAATATATTTTATTGATGATTTATCGTATAATTGTTTTTATTTTAGGTGTATCTTTATTATCTTTTGGTTTATCAATGATGTTAATTTATTTATCATTGTTTTCTTTAGGTTTTGATTTTAATGGATATTTAGAATATATGTTTTCTAATTATTCATTTTATTTAATTCCTATTGGTTTATTTTTAATTTGTTTAAGTTTATTTTTTGATAATAAATGGAGATCATTTATAAATAAAAGAAAGAACAAATAAAAAGTGGTTTTAATAAACCACTAAAGATTAAAGCTTAATTGCACTGATTGCACGTGCTTGTTTTGAATGGGTATTAAATTTAAAATTATCAATACCAACTTCTTTTAAGATCTTTTTAGCAGTCTCTTCTGCTTTTTCCATTGATGTTGATTCAACTTCTAATTCATAATCAGTAATAGAATTATTAGGGCCATAAATGTTTTCGTCTAAACAAAGAACACCATCATCAAGTTCTAATTCGATTCTTGAAGTTCTTAAACTTGCTAAGACTTTTAATTCACGAGTATTGAATCCACAAATTTCAAGGAAGTTTTTAATATCACCTTGAGGGAAAATACCATTATCTTCTAAATCTGAATATTCTCTCCAAGTAATATTTTGATTTTTTTCAAGTAATCCTTCACTTAATGGAGTTTTTAAAGTAAGCACAAAATCGTTATTTTCTCTAATTCTTAAAGCGATGTCACTCTTTTTTAAAACTCTATTAGTGGAATCAATATAATGATTTGTTTGTTCGATTTTTTTGTATCTTTCTAAATGAAGATATTTTAATAAGTTTTCATATTGGTCTTTTGTTAATAAAACCTTTGCTTCAATTTCAATATTTGATTGCATTTTTCTAAACTCCTTATCATTAAGTCATTAATATGATACAATATTTTACAAGATAAATCTATATGGAGAGGATTAAAATGCGATATTTTATTACTAACAATAATGATGAACAATCTTTAAAGACAAAAAAATATATTATAGACTTTTTAAGTAAACATTCTGGATTTATTTTTGATGAAAATCAACCAGAAATTATTATTTCTTTAGGTGGAGATGGAAGATTTTTAAAAACAGTTAATCAATATAATGATAAATTAAATACTTTTGCAATAGTAGGTATTTCTACTGGCAAATTAGGATTTTTATGTGATTATAAAATTGATGAAATAGATTTGTTTTTAAATGATATAATTTCTCATACTCCTAGATATGAAGCTAGAAAAATGATAGAAGTTTATTACAATAAGAAAAAACATTTATATTTAAATGAATTTAGAATTGAAAAAATTTTTGAAACTTTAAAGGCTGATATTAATATAAATGATAATTATTTTTATACTTTTAATGGAAGTGGATTAAATTTTTCTTCTAGTACAGGTTCTACTGCGTATAATCGTTCTTTAAAAGGACCAATAGTTAACGTACATAATAATGTCATAATTATGAATGAAATATCTTCTATTGATAATTTATACACAAAAAACTTAAATTCTCCATTAATTTTATTAGAAAAAGATGTTATTAGTTTAAAAGCTCATCTTGAAAATGTTATTGTAGGAGGGGATAGTAATTATGAAATATTAAAAGAAGAAAAAAATGATATTATTATTAAATTAAGTAATGATAAAATTGTTTTTGCACATTTTAAAAATTTTGATTATTATTCTAAATTAGAAAAATGTTTTATAAGAAAGGATTAATTTATGTTATTTTTATTATCTAATATTTTTTATTATGTTGGTATTCCTTGTATAGTAGTAGGTGCTATTTTATTAATTTTAGTTATCTATTTATTAATTAAACATCAACAAAAAAAACATTATTATATTGAAAGAAGCAAAGCTCATAGTGAAGTATTAACTTGCTTAGGTGGTATTGAAAATGTTATGTCTTGTAAAGCTGTTGGCTCAAGATTATCATTAGTTTTAAAAGATTATAATGTTGTTGATGAAGCTAAATTAAAACAATTAGGTGTTTCTTCGATTATAAAAATGAGTAATAAAATTACTTTAGTTATTGGAAAAGAAGCTTCAGAAATTGCTAATTTAATTGAAAATCAATAATGATAAAATCCATTATTAGAATATGGATATTGGTAATTACCTGTTGAATAAGTTGGATAAGGATAATATGGAATATAATGCTGATTATTCATAAAAAATGGAGTAGCAATAGTTCCTATTAATATTCCTCCTACTAAAGGTAAAAGAATACTTCTTTGATTATTATTTCTATAACAATGATACATAAAAAAACCTCCCATGATACAATATGGGAGATTTTTTATTTAATCTAAATTAATGCCTAAATTTAATAAATCTATTTTTAATTCTTCAATAGGTAAACCAATAATATTATATAAACTACCTTTATAAGATTTTACTAAAGGAAATTTGTCATTGTCTTGAATGCCATAACTACCTGCTTTATCTAATGGAGAACCACTTTCTATATAACGATTAATTAAATCATCACTTAATTCGTTAAATGTTACATATGTTATACATTTTTTAGTTAAAGAAATATTCTTATTTTTATTAAGTAAAGTATAATAAGTTATTACTTCATGAGTATTGTTAGATAAAGTTTTTAAAGTATTAAATGCATCTAATTTATCTTTTGGTTTATTGTAAATTTTATTATTATATACAACATAAGTATCGGCAGAAATAATTAAATCATTAGGGTATAATTTACTTATTTCTTCAGCTTTTATTTTTGATAAAGAATATATATCATATTTTCTTTCATCAATATTACTAGGTATAATTTTAAAATTAGAAACAATTTTACTTAATAATTCTTTTCTTCTAGGTGATTTACTAGCTAAGATTATCATAATTTATTCATGACTAGAGGAATGACCATTGGATTACGATGTGTTTTAGCCATCATATATTGAGAAACTGTATTTCTAATTGTGTTTTTAATTTCTCCAAAAGTTACTTTATTTTCTAATATTTTATGTAAATCATGTTCTACTAATTCACTGACTTTTTCATATATTAAATCAGTTTTTGTAGAACTAGAAAGGAAACCTTTAGAAACAATTTGAGGTTTTAATAATAATGAATTTGTTTTAGAATCGATAGTGACTAAAACTGCAATCATACCATCTTCACTTAAAATTTTTCTATCTTTAATAACAGCAGTAGATAATCCAGAAATATCTTTTCCATCAATATAAATATCATCAGCTTGAATTCTTCTACCAGGAGTGATTTTATGATGATATAAAGTTAAAACATCACCATTACCTAATACAAATGTATTTTCTTTTGGTATTCCCATTTGTTCAGCAAGTTCAGCATGGATTCTTAACATTCTATAATCACCATGTACTGGCATAAAATATTTTGGTTTAACTAATTTTAATATTAAGCGTAATTCTTGCTTTGAAGGGTGTCCTGAAGCATGTAAATTAAGTAAGACTGAATTAGTTAAAACATTTGCACCTAATCTAGTTAATTGGTTAACTACTCGATTAATAGAAGCAGTATTACCAGGAATTGGTGAAGAAGAGAAAACTATTGTATCACCAGGAATAATTTTAACTGAAGGGTGTTCATTATTAGCAATTCTACTTAAGGCTGCCATTGGTTCGCCTTGAGAACCAGTACATAAAATACATATTTGATTTGCTTTAACTGTTTTGACATTTTCTGCACTTAATATAGCGGAATCTGGAATATGAATATAACCATATTTTCTTGCCATATTAATGATTGAATCCATTGATCGACCAATGACAAGAATTTTACGATTATGATTTACTGCAGCTTCTACTATTTGTTGAATTCTTGATACATTACTTGAGAATGTAGAAATAATTAATCTACCAGGAGCTTTAGTAAATACTTCATTAATTGAATCGATAACTGATCTTTCACTTGGAGTGTAACCTTCTTTTTCTGCATTAGTAGAATCAGACATTAATAAATCAACACCTTCTTCACCAATACGAGCAATTTTACTTAAAGAAATATCTTTATCTACTGGAGTTAAATCAATTTTAAAATCACCTGTTGTAACAATTCTTCCTTGATGTGTTTCAACTGAAATACCATAAGAATCAGGAATTGAGTGAGTCATGTGAAAGAAAGTAACTCTAAAATCATCACAAATATTAATATCTGAATCTTCATCGATTTCTACAATATTAACTTTTTCTTTAATATTATTTTCTTCTAATTTGTGTTTAATTAAAGCTGCTGCAAGCTTAGGTGCATAAATTACAGGAATATTAACATTTTGAATTAAAAATGGAATACCTCCAATATGATCTTCATGACCATGAGTAATAAATAAAGCTTTTATTTTCCATCTATTATCTTTTAAATGTGTATAATCTGGAATAACATAATTAATTCCTAGAACAGATTCTTCAGGGAACATAACACCTGCATCTATAATAATTAAATTGTTATCATCTTCAATGCAATAAGTATTTTTACCAACTTCATTAAGACCACCTAAAGCATATATTTGCACAGGTGAATTCATTGTAGAAAAATTTGACATAAATTTGTAATTACCTCATCTTTCGTTAATTATTTTTTATAATTTCCTAAATCAATAAAATTATAGTTAAAATTTTTTTAATTGTAAACATAATAATATTATTTTCTAAAATATAAAAAAATTGAAAAATATTAACACTATCAGTAATAGATAAACAAAAAAATTAGAATTTGATTGTAAACAAAAAAGCTAGACATGATTTTTGCCTAATTATTTATATGCTTCTAATTGTTAATAAGAAATCTTATATTTTTTTAGTAATCAACAATTTTTCAAGTCATTAATAAAATAATAAAAACTTAAAAGATATGTTTTTATTATTTTTGTTCTTCTAACCCATCAGATAAAACTTTTTGTTCTATAACAAATTCATTTGCTTTTTTTATAACTTCTTTATTTATTTTAAATTCTTTATTACTTGGTTGATTAATGACAACTTGATCATAACTTAAATCAATTCCTTTAGTTAAAAATAATTGACGATATTCACGAAGTAAGTCTCTTTGTACTTGATAACGATCTTCTTCTTTACATTTTGCAACTAATTTAACTGCAACATTACTTGCACCATAATTGCAGACACCTTTATAATAAGGCCCTTCAATTATTCCTGGAATTTTATCTTTAAATTTATCTAGATTTTCTTTAAATAACTTTTCCACTAATTCAATTGGAACATCATAACCAAATTCACAATCAACAACAGCAAGTGATAATTCACGAGATAAGTTTACAACATTTTTTATATCAGAATTGTTAATAATTTTTATATTTCCAGCAGCATCAATTATTTTAGTTGCACGGATACCAATTTCATTTACTGTTCCTCTAAAATCATCAATGGAAACTATTTCTCCAACTTCGTATTCATTTTCAAAAATAATAAAAACACCAGCGATAATATCTGCAATTAATGATTGGGCACCAAGTCCTATGATAAGAGTAATTACACCAACTGACTCCCAAATTGCTTTAGTATTAACACCGAACGCATTTAAAACAAGGAAGAATAAGACAATTGCTGTTCCATATTTAATTAATCCATCTAATAATGTGATAACTGTTTTAGCACGATTAGATTTATTCATAATATTTTTAAATATTGATCGAATAATTTTTGAGACAATTGCTACGACAACAATCAAAATTGCACAATGAATAAATACTTTATATTGCTCGCTTAATAATTGTGGCAAAGCAGTAATATCGCAAACATTTTCTTTTGCCCAAATTATAAATTCATTAGTACCTGGTAAAACAAGTTCTAGAATTAGTATTGTTAAAAATGATAATAATATTATTGTTGCTAAAACATAACTAATAATTTTTGATACTTTAAACTTTTCTTTTTTCATAAATTTTTCCTCCATTAATTATTAATTGTAAATTTATAAGTTTTATATTTATTTCCTTTAAGTGCAATATTAGAATTGAAATCATCATAATTATTAAAATACATATTAGCGGATATAGTTATTTCTTTTCCAATAGCATCACCTTCTATTGATAAAGCATAACCATTATCAGTTTTGATAATCTCATATTCAACGCCATCAATATTACATTTATTATTAATTGCATCTTGAGTTAAATAAGTATTTATATTAATTGACGTTGTGTTAGTTGATTCTTCATATATTCCACTTATGGATACATTTATAAGATCATTAACTTGAATTCCACCAGATGGTGTCTCCTTTTTTACATAATAATATACATCATTATTTTTTAATACCTGAAAATAGTGAAAATAATAATCTTTTTCTGGGATGTTTTCGATGATTGAATATTGTTCGTTAGAGATGTTATGATGACCATCAATATATGTTTTTTTTCTTGTTTCAGTATCTTCTATTTCTTTATTGTATATAAAAGCATCATAATAAGTATTTGAAGAATTTGTTTTAAACATCATATTGCGATATATATTAATTGTGCCATCATCATTATATGTTACAAGTGAGTCGCCAGGATTTGGTGAATTAGTCGAGGCTGGAGTAACATAAGCATCATTAACTTCTTGAGAATTTAATATTTGATAAGTTCCTATTGTTTTCCATATATTATCAAGCTCATCTAATACTTCAAGTTTTAAATTAGCACCATCACCAGAACTTATAGAATTAAGATATAATTCGTTAGTAACATTGGTTGTTTCTTCAATATTGTTGGCTGTATCACTAATTTTAATTTTATAAGAATTAGGAACCAAATAATTAAAATGAAATGTTGTTGGCATATAATCACCACCATCAAATGCTTCTACAAAAATATTTGTAACATCAAATTTATAATTTAAATCATATTGTTTAGGCGTTATATTAATAGAATGTGGATATTTATCAATACTTTCATTTTTGAAATTATATTTACCTGTTACTTCTAACTTTCCAATTTCACCATCAAACTCATCAAGGATAATTGGCACTTTTTCAATTACTTGTTCAATATGTTTATTAATTTTATTATTTGAACTAGTTAATTCTAAATCAACACTTATAGAATCATATATTGTTGAGGTGTTTAATGATAATACAAAGTGCTCACCATCAAATTCTACATTTTCGCTTAATGATATAATTGGTATTTTGATTACACTATAATCAGTGGCCATATAATTATCATATTCATGATATTCACCAAAAAATTCACCAATATCTATATATTGAAAATAAATTGTTCCAATATCATTGTTAGTTATTGTTAAGTCAACACTGCTATTACTGCCAATATATTTATCAATAACATTACCTTCTTTATCTAAAATATTTATTCCATATTTATAAACATCATCAAAATTGGTTTTAAAATTTGTTTCTATATGTGCTGTTACACTACCATCATCATTGAATGTATATTTTGCATCTTTAGGTTCAACTTTTGTATAAGTTGCATTATAACTTTGATCAATATTATAATCTAATTTTTTAGATGAATATAAAAGAAGACTTTCTTCCTTTTTTTTCATTATAAAAATATCATATTGATAAGAAGTTATTCCATAAAAAATAGATGCGTTGAAATAGAAATGATTATTTTCAAAATATAAATCATATACATCATCTATTTCAATTTTTTCTTCGTTAATATATTGATCAACTAAAGCAAAATAACGATGATTTGAATCAACATTTGCAATTATTCCTTCTACTAAAATTTTATTAATAGAAGGAGATGTTACAATTGATTCTTGAATTATTTTTGTTTCATTATCATTAAAAAAATTAATAGATGGAATGGCACCTACTAGTGTAGCAGATACAATGGCAACAGTAGTAGTTAAAACAACTGAAGAATGAGTAGCAATAGATTGACTAATATTTTGAGCAGTATTTGAAATTTTTTCAATTTGTTTTAATTTACTTTTTGAATCTTTATTAATATTGTCATGTAATTGTTCACGTTTTTTATTATCATTAGTATTATTTTCAAATGATTCATCAATTATAAAGTCTTCAGCAAAATCATGTTTTTCAACATTAAAATAATTTTCAGCTTTGAATGATTTGTATTCACTGAAATTATTGTTTTCTGATATTGGTTTGTTAAATTCAAATTGATTGATTTTCATTTAATTTTCCTTTTCATAATTGTATATAAAATTTTTAAAAGACATTAAAAGCTAGACTGTTAAGCTTTATCTAAAAATCTTTTTTCTAATATATTTAAAATAAGTGGTAATAAACAAATAATAATTAAAAATATATTAGAAGAAGTAATAAAAACCATTGTTTTTTCATTAGCGTTTATTGT
>ERZ808246.2802-NODE-2802-length-10503-cov-5.077814_pt1 | contig 10503 bp, 7 predicted proteins | sample MGYA00521083_ERZ808246 | MGnify/ENA primary metagenome ERZ808246 (study PRJEB31516, sample SAMN03275577) | gut metagenome | biome: mammalia-associated habitat; material: feces | host: Papio cynocephalus | place: Kenya | collected 2012-07-07 ...
TCAAGGGCTTTGAGGTCAAGAACTTCCGTGGCACGGACAGCTACCTCTACCTTGAGCAGATCATTCTTTCCAGCAAAAAGCCGCCGATGGCAAAAATCGAGCTGGAGATCGGTTATAACAAGTCCATCAACCGGGAAACCCGTATTCTCGGCGTTGGCGACGATCTCTACTTTGTTTCGCAGGAAATGGAGCAGTACAAGGGCTACACCATCTCTGAAATTGACCCGCTGCGTGGCACCGTGACCTTTACCAACGGCGAGGTCATCAAAGCCGGTGATGTGGTGGGCGATGTGTCCGAAAAGGATATGCGCCGCATTCAGATTCGGGAAACCATTCTCTCCCACTTCGAGAAGGAGGAAAAGCTCTTTAATATGGGCATCAAGTGCCTGTCCCTGTTCTTCATCGACGAGGTGGCAAAGTACCGCCGGTACGATGAAAACGGCGACGAGGTGCTTGGCGAATACGGCGTGATGTTTGAGCAGGAGTATCTTGCCATTCTGAACGAGTACATTACGATGTTTGACACGCCGTACCAAAAATATTTGAAGTCTACTTGCAGCGATGTGAGCCGGGTACATAAGGGCTATTTCAGCATCGACAAGAAAACCGGGCATAGCGTGGACAGCCGGCTCAAGCGTGGCAGCGAGTTCTCCGACGATATTTCCGCCTACGACCTGATTTTGAAGAACAAGGAACGGCTGCTTTCCTTTGACGAGCCGACACGATTCATTTTTTCACACTCCGCACTGCGTGAGGGATGGGACAACCCGAATGTGTTCCAAATCTGTACCCTGAAGCACTCCGACAGCAACACGGCAAAGCGGCAGGAAGTCGGTCGTGGTCTGCGTCTTTGCGTCAATCAGGACGGCAACCGTATGGATGTGCAGAGCTGCGGCGACAGCGTTCACGAGATCAACACTCTGACGGTGGTTGCCAGCGAAAGCTATAAGACCTTTGTGACGGACTTGCAGTCGGATATTAAGACCGTGCTTTATGACAGACCCACGGTGGCGACAAGCGAATACTTCAAGGGCAAATATGTCAAGGTGGACGATGTGCCGACGCTTATCGACGACGAAAAAGCCAATGCCATAGAGTTCTACCTTATTCAGAACGGCTATGTGGATATGAAGCGCAAGGTGACAGACAAGTACCGTCAGGATGTTAAGAACGGAACCGTTGCGGAGCTGCCGGAGGAACTCAAGCCGATGACAGACGGCATCCACACACTCATTCAGGCAGTCTATGATGACAGTGTTCTCAAGGATATGTTCTCCGACGGTCACGAAACCAAGGTCAAGGATAACCCGCTTAATGAAAACTTCGCTAAGAAAGAGTTTCAGGCGTTGTGGCGTGAGATCAACCATAAGTACGCCTACACCGTTGATTTTGACAGTGCCGAGCTGATTCGTAACGCCATCGCTCACATTGATGAAAAGCTCTTTGTTTCCGAGCTGCAATACACGACCACCATCGGGCGGCAGAAAACGGAGATGAACGAGTACGAGATCGAGCGTGGAGCTTCTTTTACCGGCGAAAAGACCCGGACGCAGACGCTCAAACACGCCGAAACCAGTCAGATCAAGTATGACCTCATCGGGAAAATTGCAGAGGGCACCGTTTTGACACGGCGCACGGTATCTGCGATCCTGCAAGGCATCCGTGTGGACAAGCTCTATATGTTCAAGAACAACCCGGAGGAGTTCATCACGAAGGTCATCCGGCTCATCAATGAACAGAAAGCCACGATGATCGTGGAGCATATTTCCTATGACACCATCGAGGGCGAATATGATAGCTCCATCTTCACAGCTGAAAAGGCAACGCAGAGCTTTGATAAAGCGTTCCTCGCAAAGAAAGCCATTCAGGACTATGTATTTACGGATGGATCGGCTGACAAGAGCATTGAGAGAAAGTTCGCTGAAGATTTGGATGCGGCAGACGAGGTATGCGTCTACGCCAAGCTGCCGAGAACCTTCCAAATTCCCACGCCGGTGGGCAATTATTCGCCGGACTGGGCAATCGCTTTCTATGAAGGTACGGTCAAGCATATTTTCTTCATAGCCGAAACGAAAGGCACGATGGAGAGCCTTGAGCTGCGTCCCATTGAGCAGGCAAAAATCTCTTGTGCAAAGAAGCTGTTCAACGAGATGTCCACAAGCAATGTGGTATACCACGATGTAGACAGCTATCAAAGCCTGCTGAACATAATGAACTCGATTTGAGGTGATGAAATTGGGCAAACCACATTGGACACAGCATACGCATCTGTTCAAAAAGGACGAGTATGAATGTTCTGCCTGCGGCGCAATGCACGATAAGCCTTATGCTGTCTGCCCAAACTGCAACTCGCAGATGGGTAAAGCAAAGTATGATGCCTCGTGGGTTGATGAAATGGCTGACTACGATGAGATTTTTGGCGACGGTGACGACTGAAACCGGTCGCAAAGTGAAAGGCGGTGAATCAAGTGGCAAAGAAAAACGGCGGTTTATTCGGAGGGTTGTTTGACTTTAACGGCGACGGAAAAACCGATCTCGGTGAAGAATTTATTGCCTATAAGATTTTTGAGCAATGTATGAAGGACAACGATGATACCGATGACGACTTTTCTTTGGACGATGACCTTGATCTCGACCTGATCCCTTCAAAAGACTACTCTTGGCGTTCTTACTGTGAAGATGGGTCGGAGTTCTGCATCTTCCCTGAAGATTACGAAACCGAGGAAGAATATGAAGAAGCTCTCAACGAAGCTAAGTACGCTTGGAGAAACACCTGCGAGGGCGGTTCGGATGTCGGTATCTTCCCTGACGATTATGAAACCGAGGAAGAATACACCGAAGCACTTGAAGAAGCCAAACACGCTTGGCGAGATTCCTGTGAGGACGGATCAGACTTTGGGGTTGATCCCGAAGATTATGAAACCGAAGAAGAATATTCGGAAGCGCTCGATGAGGTAAAAAACAAATGGCGAGACACTTGCAAGAATGGAGCCGATGTCGGTGTAGACCCCGATGACTATGACACCGAGGAAGAATACGAGCAGGCTCTTGAAGAAGCTAAAGCCGCCGATAACGGAATAACCCTATCGTTATCTGTTGAATGCCCGGCACTTGACAAGCTGGAAGCAATAAAGGAGTCTGATTTTCCAAACAAACGCAGGTATAACGCTGCCTATGCCCTCGCAAACGAGTTCATCTGTTATAGCAGCGATGAATATGAGCAGCGGGAAAAAGACTGCTGCAAGTTCATTTTGGAAAAAGCAAATACAGTGCCGGCAGCCAACTACTTGTCGCACGAAGCCGGATTCTTGTATTCTCAGGCAATAAAGGACAACTTCAAGCTGCCGATTTCCCTGCCCGATGAAGATGAGACAAGGGAATTTGAGTTTTATCAGGCGATTTGTAAAATTGCTAAAAAGGATATTCCTCTTTCCTTTGAGGTTTGGTCGTGGGCTTTGGAGCAGTTTCTCCCGTATGCGAAGTACGACAGTTATGCTCAGGCGGATCTGACAAGCGGTGTGATAAGTGAACTGTATAGTTTTCCTGATAACTATATAGTCGAGCTTGTTCGCTATATGGACAAACACCCTGATTTCCGTCAAAGGATTGCGGATGGAGGAAACGAAGCCACCCACGACTATGCAAACCTTATAGTTACTGCAATTAGAGAAAATCTCCGCACAACCGCTGCCGCCATTTTTGGCACTTGCCTGAAGCTGGCTCGGGGACAGTGGAAAGCCATCAACAGCCTTACAGAAAGCACAATCTCGTGGTGCAAAAACTATGAGGAAGTTGAAAGCATCGAGTTCTTCCGTGACAACCTGTTTCCTCTTGTAAAGACGATTGAAATCGGGATGGTTCAGGATGAAATTGAGGGTTGGGAAAAAGAAATTGCCGAGTATATTGACCAGACCGAACAGCAGAGCGATAAGTACGCCTATTCCCGCAGATATGCTTGGAGAAAGACTGTTCCAAATGGCGAAAAGTATAATTTAGACCCGCTTTATTATGAATCCGAGCAGGAATACCTTGAAGCGCTTCAGGAAAGAAAGTACGGCTGGAGAGAGTGGTATAAGGGACGGGACACCCTCGGCTTGGATGTCGGGGACTTTGAAACGCAAGAGGATTTCCGAGAAGCATTCAATGCTCAAATGGCTGAAAAACGGCAGAAAGACCGGGAGAAGCGAGAAGCGGAACGGCTGCAACGGCAGAAAAGCCCTGCTGACAGAAAAGAAGATATAGAAGATAAGACGATCTATACGATTTGCGGAGTGGTTTTTGCCCACGCTATGCACCCCTACAACTACAAAACAGATGACCCGACTATCAAATTGGGAGATCAAGTGCTTGTTCCGGTCGGAGATTCGGAAGCCGTAGGAACGGTTGTTTCTGTCGGTCAATTTTTGCGTATTGCAGCTCCTTTTCCGATAGATAAAATGAAGTCAATCATCCGGAAAGTCACAGACGGTTCGGATAACGCAGAAGGACGGTGCTAATATGAACAATCAGACCCCAAAGATTGATGTGAGCCGGATTCCCGAATGGCAAATGAACCAGCTCTGCCGCACACTTCTTGACGCCTGCAAGAGATATTATTCCGACCCTGAAAATGTGCGGAAATATGAGGAATGGAAAGCGTCCGGACTGACAATCCAAGAATGGAGCGAAAAGCAAAAACAGCATCGAGGTGAGGCGCAGTGTTAGAGCACTTACACTTTAGCTACGGAGGATTTGCTGCCGGATGTACCGACATAGACATCACCGTTAAGAACGGCATAGTGACTGCAAAGGTGGTGTCCATAGTCAATCCGGATGAGATTGCGCCAATTCGCCTGAGCAAAAAAGCATCCCAAAAGTGGCTCGCAGCACTTGATGAACTGAAAGTAACCAAATGGCGGGCGTATTATGCCCCAATCGGCGCTATGGTTCTTGATGGCATACAATGGAGCTTGGATGTCAAGTATGAAGGAAAGCGCTGCCGCCATATTCAAGGTGACAACGCCTTTCCAAGCGATTGGTACTATTTTCTTGATTTGATGGAACGCTTCTACTCTTTTTTCGGAAGCAGGACAGATTGATAACGCAGAACTTTATATTGAGATACATCACGACATTCCCGCTGGCGGCATTGGTTTCCCCTTCACCCAAAGAGACAAACTAACCGTTGACCGCAGAAAGAGAGTAATCGAGCATAAGAGAGAGGACGGAAATACTACTATAACAAATTCCGTTGTTGGGGATGAAGCAGATGACATTTTGTGGCGCATCGAGACTTTGATGCCAAAAATGAACGCTTCCGTTCTTCCCGAAAGCAAGTCTGCTCCGATTCTGAATTTGACCGTGACTTATCATAATCGCAGCCCCTTCTTTTATGCTATGGTTGAACTGTGCTACCAGCGGACGCATTCTGCGGATTTTTATCAGATCGATTTGGATTTCATTATGAAGCTCGGCAGATCGTATTTGAGTGTCCTTTCCGGAACGAAGTTCCGGCTTTAAGTAAAGGAATGTGCTTATGGTTATCGTTTGTATTCTTGCTCTCCCACTGGTGGTCTTGTACTACCTGCTGAAAATGAATAAATGAGGGCAGCGGATTCCTAATAACGGGAAAAGAGAGGTAGAGTTATGTTTGAAAAAGATCAATTTGTCGAATATGTCGGAGCTGCATCGGGGAGCAGCTACGCTTCGGGATTGAGTAATATCGAACGCTTATACAGTGTTGACATAGACGGAGAATATGAAAAGGATTTTTGCAAGGAGCTTTTGTCACGGCTTGATGAATTAAAGCGAGAAACTGGCATCACGCAGGCAGAACTTAGCAACCGGCAGAATCGCTATTCTAATCTGAAAAAGTATGTCGAGTTTCGCAATGGCGGCAAAGCCAGAATTGTTGATCAGTACCGTCAGTGCTTTAAGGATGTTCCAATCGGCACGAAGCTGTCAAGGCAGGAAATCATTGACCGTATTCACGCTGCTTTCGGCACGAACGAAAGCAGTATCATTCCCAGCGACTATTGCTACAATATGACAAACAAAGGGAAACCGGACGGTTCACCGAACTTTTTCCTTAACGTCGGAACAGGCTTATATGAGTATGTCGGAGAAAGCTATGTGGGCATCGGCATTGCAGAAGTCATAGAAGCATATAAAGCGGATTTTACCCGCATAGATGAAGACGAACGCTATAAATGGCAGGCAATAAAATGGTATAAAGATCATTGGAATATTGATGCTCAGAATTTTGCGGCTATGTTTACTTCGGCATTTAGTAAAGCGTCCAATCTGCTTGCGTCCAATATGTACTACCCTTACAAGATGATTTGTCAGTTTTCTGAAATACACCCCGAAGAAGTCAGAAAAATGTTCAAAGCTCTGTACGATGAGGAAAAGCCGCTTGCAAGTCGGTATACAGCTTTCAGAAGCAGATGCGACGACCTTTTGACAGAGTATCGCAACAGCTCGGAAGAGCACGCAAAAGCAAATAATCATTACCAAGATCTACACACCATTTCCGTTTATCTGTCTTTTGAGTATCCTGAAATCTATTTCATCTACAAGTTCAAAATATACAAAGGCTTCCGTGAGCTTATCGGGTTTGCCGAGGAGAAAGGCAAGAATAAATCCGAAGTTTGGAAACTTGAAAACTATAACAGAATGTGTCGGTCGGTTTTGGATGTTGTGAACAGTGATGCCGATCTGATGAAACTCAGCAGTGACAGGCTGGGTGAAGATTGCTATCAGGATGAAGCTCATCACTTGTTGACGATGGATATTGTATACTTCGGTGGCAGTCGTATGGCAGTTAAGAATAAACCCACCGCAGAGCAGGAGGAAACGGAGAATATGGAGCAAGATGATAGAATACAGGAAAACGGTGATGCTGTAATCACCGATATTCCTAAGAATACGATTTTATATGGACCTCCGGGCACCGGGAAAACTTATCATACGGTCATCTATGCGGTTGCCATCATAGAAAACAAGTCACTTGCAACCGTGGAGTCCGAGCACTATGAAGATGTCGTCAAGAGATATAACGACTACAAAGCATCCGGACTTGTTGAGTTCACGACCTTCCATCAATCCTATGGCTATGAAGAATTTATTGAGGGAATAAAGCCCGTAATGAGCAGCGATTCCGATGGACAGCAGGATATTGAATATGAGATTTCATCGGGGTTGTTCAAGAGCTTTTGCGAAAGAGCCGGTCAGCCCACATTGAAGCAGGAGAAGCAGGATATTGGCATCAATGCTTCCCCAACAATTTGGAAAGTATCTTTGGAGGGTACCGGGAATAACGCAACAAGGACAGAGTGCTTGGCAAACGGGCATATTCGCATCGGATACGACGGATATGGAGAGAATATAACCAGCGAAACAGATTTTGGAGCAGATGGCGGCAAGAAAGTCCTTGACGCTTTTATCTACAAAATGCAGATTGGCGATATTGTTCTTTCCTGCTTTAGCTCTACTACGATTGATGCAATCGGAGTCGTGGTCGGAGACTATGAATGGCACGATGAATATGAACACTATAAGCGGTTAAGAAAGGTCAACTGGCTTGTGAAAGGTATCCGAGAGGATATAACGGAAGCAAACGGCTCTGCAATGACGCTTTCGTCCGTCTACAGACTGAAGCTCTCACTTTCGAATGTAATGTCAATTGTAAGCAAGTATGCGCCCGATGCCGATGAGGTACAGGCAAACGGCAGGAACTATGTCTTTATCATTGATGAAATCAACCGTGGCAACATCTCTAAAATATTTGGTGAGCTGATTACACTTATTGAACCAACAAAACGCATTGGGCAGATCGAAGGGACTTCCGTTAAACTCCCATACTCAAAGAAATTGTTTGGTGTCCCGGACAATGTATACCTGATTGGCACAATGAATACTGCCGACCGGTCTATTGCTACGATTGACACTGCACTGCGCCGCAGATTTCAGTTTAGGGAAATGCAGCCCGATCCGGATGTTCTCGAAGGCGTTTATGTGGAGGACATTTCCATTAAGGAACTGCTTCAGCGGATGAATCTGAAAATCAGCGCACTTTATGATAGAGAACACACGATCGGACACGCTTATTTTACGGCGCTGAAGAACAATCCCACAATAGAAGCATTGGCTTCTGTTTTTGAAAATAATATTATCCCGTTGCTTCAAGAGTATTTCTATGAGGACTATGAGAAGATACGGCTTGTGCTCGGTGATAACAATAAACCTGAAAGAAGCGAACAGTTTATCACAAAAGACAGCACGGACTTTTCTGAATTGTTTGGCAATACAGACTTCGATATGGACGACACTTTCCGCTATGAGATCAATCCGTCTGCCTTTGACAATATCGAGGCATACCGATATATCTGAAACGCCGTTATCTTTAATGAAGGAGCCTGACAAAAATGAGGACTATATATCGAATAACTGAATACGGCTCGTTCATCACAGGCAAACAGGTAGACGGCTATATTACGCTGCCGCCCTCGACCTTTGAGCAGCTGGAGAACTTCATTTTGTCTAACAAAAGCAAAGAAACCGATGCGTTGGAGTTAATGGGGCTTTCGGCAAAGAAGGGCTTGGGTAAGGTTATAACCGCAAAAAACTATGTTGGCGTCCTGACTATTAATGACGGGACTTCCATTGAGATTTTGCCAAAGATCTACTCCAAAAACTCATATAGTGAAGGACAGGTTAAAAAGCTCGTCGTAGAAATGCTAAAGGCATTGAGGGATTCTCCATACAAATCCCTTTAAACAACAAATGTGAACATAGAGAAGATGGACATCTTTGAGATATTTATACGGATGTTCATTGATGAAGTGTTCTTTATCGTGAAACGAGGGCTGAAAAGCAGTTATGAAACGATAGCGTCAAACGAAAACTTCTTCAAGGGCAAAATTCTTTTTACGGAGCAAATCAAACTGAATTATGCCCATAAAGAGCGATCCTTTGTTGCCTACGATAAGTTTAATACGAACCGACCCGAAAATAGGTTGATTAAATCGACGCTCCTGTATCTTTACAAGCAAACTGCTTCGGTAAGAAACAAGACAGACATAAAGACTCTGCTTAATGCATTTAGCGAGGTTTCTCCATCGACCGACTATACGAGAGATTTTGAAAAGTATGTGCCGGATCGGAATATGAAAGACTACGCAACCGCACTTATGTGGTGCAGAGTCTTTTTGGCGGGAAAAAGTTTCACTTCCTTTACCGGATCAGAAGTTGCGTTTGCCCTTCTGTTCCCGATGGAGACACTCTTTGAGAGTTACATTGCCGTGCGACTGCAAAAGGCGCTTGGAACAGCAGACTTTAATGTTACTGCACAAGATAAGACTTACCACCTATTTACGCTTCCGAGCAAGAGATTTCTTATGAAGCCAGACATTGTTATAAAGCGAAAGAGTGATAAAGCTGTATTTGTCTGCGATACGAAGTGGAAGCTGCTTGCTGACGAGAAGAATAACTATGGAATTTCACAAGCGGATATGTATCAGATGTATGCTTATCAAAAGAAATATAATGCCTGCAATATTACCCTGCTCTATCCTCTGACGGACAGGGTTACAAGCAGCGATATTGCATACGACTCAGGCGATGGCGTAATTGTTCGTGTGAAATTCATTGATTTATTTGATGTAGAAAACAGCTTGAATGTGATAGCGCAAGATTTCCAAAAGGACAGGAGCTAAGTTGCTTACGGCAGAAAAGAGTTGAAGAAAAGCCTATGGATAAAGCCCTATTTTGCCCGTTGCTAAATGATGAGATCTCGCAGTATGATTGTGACGAGATTACCTGCGCAGCGGAGATTGGACGGTATATCAATGATGGATTACCTCCGCTGATTGACTTAGCTGAGGTAAAAGAAAAACGAGAGATTTGCTTGAAGTGCAATAACAGAAAGGGACGGTAATGGCTGTAAATTCAAACACAAAAAATACTGAGCAGACAGATAGGATTCGTTCGGTACATACCTTTGCGGAAAAATGGCTTGAAAAGTTCAAAGACGATAATACCAACTATATCGAGCTTGTCGATCACTATTTTGCAGATGATTGTTCCGAGCTTGGCTTTGAAATGGATTGCGGAAATGCTTTTTCTGAAAAATACGGAGCAGCCGTAAATGATAGCAATGCGCTCAAACAAATTATTGATACGGTAGACGATATACCCCTGCTCGGTTCAGCCGTTTATTCTCAGTGGAGGTACTTTAATCACTGGGCTTACTCCGGGGAAGAAATTCTTGAGCGAAAAACCCGTGAGTGGTTTATTGTTGCGCTTAATCGAATGGCGTTGCTCTCGGAAACAAGTAAGTAAAAAGCGCAGAAAGTATTTTAATGACAGAGGGTAGGCAAATGGAAATAAAGACGGAGCGACTTGTCATACGAGAAGTCTATCCTAAGACAGAAATACAACAATGTATAATTCATCAGATAAGAAACAGCACAAAATATGTTTCATACAAAGATATAAAAGAGCTTATGGCAGATCTGAAACGAG
>ERZ808246.2803-NODE-2803-length-10498-cov-10.572249_pt1 | contig 10498 bp, 6 predicted proteins | sample MGYA00521083_ERZ808246 | MGnify/ENA primary metagenome ERZ808246 (study PRJEB31516, sample SAMN03275577) | gut metagenome | biome: mammalia-associated habitat; material: feces | host: Papio cynocephalus | place: Kenya | collected 2012-07-07 ...
TTTTTTTACTAAACCTAAACTTTCGGGGTTAGAATACCTTCACCAGTCGGTCGATGTCGATAGACAAACCTACTGAGATGGTGCGACCTGTGGTCATCGCCGAACTCCAATAATAAGCCTTAGGCTTGTAATTGAAGAGGTTGTCGATATTGAAGTTCAAGTTCACGGCATCGAGGAAACGCTGCTGGAGGGTGAACTTCCAAAGCTGATAGCTACTGTCATGCTTCTCGATGTTGGTATCTGGAGAAGACAAGTAGCGACCCGAAAGGGCTGCATTGATGCGATAGAACGAACAGAGCTGACGATCGTAGTCGAGGCGCCAGGTAGCAGAATGAGGACGAGGCTGCGAGAACTGTGAATCCACGCTTCTGCCACCCACATGGAGATAGCTATAGTCGAGTTTCACGCCCAATCCCATATCCGAACGATACTGGGCACTGAAGTCGATGCCGCTCACCTTTACGCCATCCTCGTTGCAATAGCGAGAGGCTACATCAGGCTGACCTTCGCCTGGCTGATAATCCTCGTAATCCTCGGTGGTGATACGCTTGTCGTACTTATTGTAGTAGCCCATCAAGGTGAGGCTATACTGACCTGTGAAGAAACCTGCGCTCTTGATTCTGCCTGTATGCTCCAAAGCCAAATTGAAGTTGTTGCTCTTCTCTGGCTCCAAGTCCGGGTTACCATAAATCATCTGCATGCCTGCCATGTCGAAGCTCATGTACATCTCCTTCAAGGTTGGAGCTCGGAATCCGCCGGCATAGTTGGCACGGATGGAAAAGCCCTTCCACTTGGTCATCAAAGCCAAACGACCAGTAGTGGCGTTTTGGCTCGATGCGGAGAAGTAATCATGACGAAGACTTGCTACGATGTTCAACCACTCCAAAGGATTGTAGTCGAACTGGGCGAAGGCATCGTATGAGTTCTGGGTGTGCGATGTGTTGTCGGTAAACTGATAGGTGGTGAGATAATCGTTCAGGAAATCGGCACCTGCCGTCAAGGTATTCTTGCCGAAGATGTGGGAATAGAGCGCACGTACCGTATTCTGGCGATTGGTGTAATCGTGGTCGTGGGTACGCTCATCGTTCACAAAGCGAGCCTTGTCGTACTGGTCGAAGCCGTATGAAATCTCCAGGTTGTCGTTTTGTGAGAGGTTCATCACGGTCTTCAAGCCAGCAGAGTAATCCTTGTAGTGGTCGTCGTAGTTGCTGCGATTGCTGATACGAGCGAAATAGCCACCGCGACCTATCAACTTCACCTTGTCTGAAAGCTTGTAGGTGAGACGCTCCTTCACATTGAAGGTCTCGCCACCATAGATATGGAGGATGTTCGACTCGGTGTCGAATGGACTGGTGAGCTGCACCTCGTCCGATGTGGTGCGCTGTAGGCTGGTCTGCGAGTTCCACTTGCCAGCGTTGAAGCTGAACGAACCGCCATGTCGCCACTCCTTGTTGAAGTCATTATATCGGGTATTGACATTGGCTGTCCAAGGCTCGCTGTTCTCACGAGAGATTACGTTCACCACACCAGCCACGGCATTGGCACCATAGAGGGCAGAGGCAGCGCCTTTCACGATTTCGATGCGCCCCACGTTGTCGAGGTTCAAACGGCTGTAATCCACATTGTCCATCGTCTCGCCAGCCAAACGCTCGCCATCCACGAGGAAGAGCACGGCATTGCCACCGAAGCCATTCATATTGAGCGAAGTCTCCTGGTTCATCGCATAGCCAAACTCCAAGCCCGGCATCTGTTCGGTTAGGAGATCCTGAATGTTAGTGGCATCGGCTATCTTGATGTCGTTGGCTGTAATCAATCGGGTAACCACAGGAGCATCCTTCAATGCCTTCGGAGTACGAGTGGCAGTTACCACCACCTGGTCGAGCGCCGTAGCATCAGGCTGAAGGCGGAGCACGTGCTGTTCGCCATGCTTCTTATCGTCAGTTCTCAAGATGAAAGTTTGGGTCTGGAAGCCCACATAACTCACCTTTACTCTCACCGCGCCTTCCTTGCTATAAGGAATGCGGAAATATCCATCCTCGTCGGTTGTCACCCCACCCTTGGCGTGCATCAGCTGAACGGTAGCACCAATCAAAGGTGTGCCCGAATCATCGAGCACTCGACCCACGACATCGCCCTGGGTCTCAGCCTTCAGATTCAGGCACAATCCGCAAAGGATTAGGAATATTGCGAATATCTTTTGTTTCATCAATAATTACTTCTTCGATAATTATTTTCGACTTGTATTTGTCCGATTACTTCTTGGTTGATACGAACTTACCAATCATTGGCATAGGCATCTTGCCGTACTGCAACTGATAATTCAAGGTAAGCTGACCATTAGCGAAGGCACCAGAGAGGGTTACGGTATATTCTTTAGTTGCACCATTTACCTCGATAGAACCTTTGTATGACTCTACAGCAAAAGCGTATGAGCCATTAGAACCTGTCACCTTGAGCGCAGGAATGGTCAATGAAGGCAATGCCATCATTCCCTCGCCAGCTTCAGGCAAAACCACGTTAACTGTATTATCATCAACCTTCTCTACCTTGATTTCAGCATTCTCGTAAGTAGAAGTTTCGCCCATTACGGTCATCACAAGTGTATTCACATAAGAACCAGCTACGTATTCAGCAGCAGGAGTCACCTTGTCATCATCATCGTCGCTGCTGCAAGAGCTGAATGCTACACACATACCTACCAAAGCCAACATCATGGCCAACATTGTCTTAAACTTTTTCATTTTCTTTTATTTTACTTTTAGTTACTTAATTATTATTTTTTCTATTATTTTTCTTTCTTTTTTTTTGTCGTCTCAGGATGATGTATCCAGAGAGGAGTATCAGCGAGATGAGCAAGCCCGACAGGAACACGAAGAGGTCGGAGATAGGACCGAGGAACGGCGAATAGCAACGACCTACGTGCAGTTCGAGTGCCACATTCCAGAGAGACATCTTGGTAGAGGACAAAAGCGAAGGCGTCTCAATGGGGACAGTTTCAGTTACCTCACTACCCTGCTTCTGCATCTGCGCACCCTTGGAATAGTCGAAGACGATAGGCTTTCCACCTATAAAATCGGTAGAATATCCCGTCACCACAGAATTGGAGAGAGGACGCATCGACTTCCGTTCACTTGGCTTGCCAGTGAAGTAGTCCACCACCTTGCCCGTCTGTGGATTCCAACGATACATGCCGCTGAAAGAACCTACCAGCCATTCATCCTGCGATGCAGCACGAAGCGAATCGGATGCAGAATTGAAATCGGCGTATCGCTCGAAGACATTGATGCCCATCGGACTAATGCCCGGTGCCTTGTCCTTATCGAAGAACACCGGAGCGTTCTTGAAAAACTCATCCACCTTGACGAATCCGTCTGATGTAGAGATCAGCCAACAGCCTTCTGCCGCATCCCAGCGAATGGCTCTCAACTTGTCCTTCCACACATTGCCATCCTCCACCTTCTGCTCGGTCTGTACCAACACGAGCGGAATCATAAACGGCGGGCGGAGGCACATACCCGAAACAGCGAGCCACAAGGTCAAGACGATGGTGAAATAGCCCAGGCGATTGTGCCAACGCTGGTTCCATACCATCTGCTTGCCCATCTTCCTCATCACCTCCTTGGCGCCCTTTCGCTTCTGGCGACGGATGCCGTAAGGAAGGATGAAGAGGATGATGCCTGTGATGGAGAGGATGATGAGCACGAGGGCTACGGCATCCACCACCAACTTGCCTGGCAAGCCGAAGAACTCGCCGCTGTGCAACTTCCACACGGTGCGAAAGAGCGTGGTCTTGGGCGTATAGTTCTTAGGAGCCAAGAGGGTTATTTTTACGTCGCGACGTAATTTTTCTTGCATCCCGATGTAAGAATCACTACGTCCCGACGCAAGAAACACTGCGTCGCGAGACAAAATCACCACCTTCGAGCTGTCCTTGTTCAGGGCGATGTCTGTGATTCGGGTGTCATTGTCTGCGAGCGGAATCTTCTCCCACTGCTTGCCGCCCCAACGATAAACGTCATACTGCGTAGCCATCCAAATGTTGCCATCCTTGGTTATCACGATATTACGCACGTTGCGGTTGTCGGCTCCATCGGGCAGTCCGGCATTGTATTCGGTCCATTGCTTAGCCTGATGGTCGGTGAGCCACACGCCAGCACATCCATACGCCAGCACCGAGTCGCCTCCGATGGAGAGCGAGCCACGGATGATGCCGTTGTTGAAATTCTTGATGTGATAGCTCGATGGCAACAGACTCCTGCTCACCTCGCAACTTCTAAAGAGCGAGCGATGGTTCAGGATGATGCCCGACACACAGAACACCAGCATGAAGACCGCCAGTACCAGTCCCACCCAACGGTGATATTTCTTCCAAGTAAAAATCTTCTTCATCTATAAAGCTATAGGATTCTTAACTCTATTCGTTCTTTACTTTACTTTTCGTTCTTTACTCTTCACTTACTTATCCTCTGGAACATAGATAATCTCGCCATTGTCGAGCTGGTAGGCGATACCTACCTTCTTCCCCTTGTTGCCCGACTTCTTGCTTTGGTCCTCGGAAGGGGTATAGCGATTTATCTTCTGTCCGTCCTTGGTAATGATTTCCATGTTCTCCTTGCCAGGATTCTTCACCATCGTGAAATCATCCTTGCTGAACATCTCGGTCATATTATAGCGTGAAACGAGAGCCACCATCAATGCCAAGGCGAATACCATCGCCACATCGAAGAGGTTGCTCACCACGCTCATTGGGTCGTCGTCCTCGCCATCATGCGAGAGACGGCTTCTGCGTCTTTGTCTCATAACCTATACCTTATTATATATATAGATAGTTTTGTTTTACTTCGCCTCGTCGATGAGATCTGCCATAAACTCTAGGTTACTCATATCCTCGGTGTACCAGCGATTCTTAGTCTGCTTGGTAACAAAACCAATGGCTGCAGAGAACAAGCCCACTACGGTTGTGGCGAAAGCCACCTGCATATTGTAAGCCATCGAAGCGATGTCGCCCGTAGAAAGCCCCACCAAGGCTGGACCCATCGGAATCAAAGTACCCATCAATCCGAGCATCGGTCCCATCTTCAAGAGGGTGGATGGCAGGGAGAGGTCCTTATCGACGAACTGCGCATACTGGTCGAGGATACGGTTCACCTGTGCCTTGCTCTGACGATTCTCCACCAGTTTCTTCATATAGCTTACGATAACCGCCTGCTTGTTCTTTGGCAATCGCTCGCCGAGCGAGTCGATGTTTTCGAGAGATAGACCATTCATCTGCTCACGAATCTCAGCTCCCGTCTTACGCTTCACGAGATACTGACCGAAGAAACCACCGAGGAGCAACAAGGCTCTGAGGAAGAAGAAAATCAATAAAATAATCACAGGAACCAGCATGCCTGTGGAAATCCAAAACAATACGTCTGATATGTAATTCATTTTTTTTTAATGTTGAATGTTAAATGTTGAATGTTAAGTTGGGCTTGCGCCGCTATGCTTTTAGCTTGCGCCATTATAACTTACCACTATTTTTGCAATCGCTTACAGCGTTATACCTTGCCACTAATCTTCTGCATTCTAATGCGATAGATGCCCCAGCCTAGCGCCATACCCACAATGACGATGGCGATAACTCCGAGGAGCGACATCGCATCGAAACTATTGATGCCTGCCACGGCTGTCCTGCCGTTTACCGTACCGATGATGCCCATCAAACCGAGCAATACCTCCACCAAGAAGAGCAACTCCAAGCGGATAGGGCGCTCTGGCAAGAGCCATCGCAAACCATAGGTCAAGGCGGGTGTCAACACGAGCAGCACTACCGCCAAAGCCCAAGCCGCTACCTGAAACGACATACCCGGAAGCATGAAGATGAGCATCACCAAGAGGCTGAATAGCACAGGGAAAATCAGCAAGCCAGGGAAATACTTCAATGCGATGTAGAACATCCACTTGCGACGGCTCACATGCTCGGATGTCTTCAAATCCACATGATGCACACAAAACAGCATCGTGAGCGCCACGTCGATGCTCAGCAATACTGCCATATCGAGCATCAACTTCTGGTCGGCTATCCAAGCCGCTATCTGCGTCTTCGACTGCTCGATGGCAAAGGGCCAAGTCATTCCCACGAAGAAGGCGATGATGACAGAGATCATCATAATCTCCTTCACCCCGTGGAAGGTCTGCTTCAGCACAAAACTGAAGCAAACCAATATCATCATTACTAAAACTAATGTCTCCACTCTTTTTTCAATGTTAAATGTTGAATGTTAAGTGTTGAATGATTTAGTCGAAGGGGATTTGCAATCCCCGACATTTATTCATCCACCAAGTTCTTTCTGCGACGGCGAACCAAGATGGCGAGCAAGACGAAAGCCACGATGACGATGACTCCCACTACGATACCGCTTACCACGGTAGTGGTCTTCTGCGCCTCATCGTTGAGCGTCTCCTTCTTCATCACCATGCCCTTGTCGTTGCTGTTGTCGGCATCAGGCTTCTGCTCCAAAGTCTGCTTATACTCCTTGGCAGAAGCAACATCCGTCTTATTGGCTATATAGTCACGAAGCTTGGAGTCGCTCTGCACGAAACCTGTGGCAGAAAGCTTATGCTTGTTCACCGTCTCGGTATGGAGCTTGGCTATCTCGGCAAGCTGCTGAGGGGTAGCCTTCCACATACCCTTGCGGGCGCTCTCCATCATCACGGCGGTCATCTCCATCAAGGCAGCAGGGTTCTGCTTGTCGAAGAACTCCTTGGTACCGAGATTGTATTTGTCCTTGACATATACATTATATATCTCGTCCCACATTTCCTTGTCTATCGCCTTTGGCTTCATCACGTTCCAGCCATAGGTGTTGCTTACGATTTCGGCGAAGGTGCTGGCACTGCTGGCTCCGCCCTTCATCTTCTCCTTGATGTAGGCAGGATTGAAGATAGTGGTGCGGCTCTCTACGCCGATGGCCTCCTTCACCTCCTGCATACGCATGTTGCTATGATTGCGATAGTCGGCGAGATAAGCATCCGGATCCTTGCCTGTTACATTGCGAACGGCAAGGTTCATACCGCCCATAAACTCATATACGTGGTCGAGGCTCAAGGCTCCCCAGGTATTGCTCTGGCGTGGCTGAATCACCACATCGGTGCGAGTGAGGGCAGCCTCGAAGGCAGCCTTGCGAACCGATTCCCAGTTCTTCTCATCGCCATAGTAGGCACCCATATTGTTCATATACACCTCGGCTATCTGGCTCTCCTTGTCCCAACGGTCGCCGGCTGCCACCATCTCCTGGATGCCTGTGCCGTAGTTGCCGTTCACACCTCCGAAGACACGATACATACTTACCTCGCGCGCCTCCTTAGGCGACATTCCTTTCTCTACGAGCAACTTCTCAGATTCGGTAACGCCCGCCTTCACCAGGTTGTCGTACTTATCGTCCTTGGCATTTGCCGCCATCTCTATCGCCTTGTTGATAAGGAAGAGACGAGAGGCAGCCAAGTCGCGAAGCTGACCAGAGGTCTGCACCACCACATCGATGCGAGGACGACCGAGTTGCTTGGATGGAATCAAGCGAAGGTCGGTGACACGCCCGAAGGCATCTCTCAAAGGTTCTACACCGAGCATATATAATATTTGGGCAATGGTAGCACCCTCGGTCTCTATGAATTCGCTGCTCCAGAGCGTGTAGCTCACCTTGCGAGGATATTCGCCGTTATGGCGCTCACGATACATCTTGATCGTGTTATCACACAATTCCTTCGCCTTCTCCCACGCATCCTCCGAAGGGGTGTTCTCCACATTGATGGAGAAAAGATTGCGACCAGTTGGCAATGTATTTGGATTCACGATGAGGTCGCCACCTGGAGTAGGAGCTGTATAGCCACCATTCAGGGCGTTCATCAAAGAACTCATCTCGATGGATGGACTCTGGCGAAGGGCATCCGAATACTTGCCTACATTCTGCAGGGCATGTTCCACGGTAGTGATAGCCTGCGCCAAATGTATCTGCTGGCGAGTATATTTCGGAGTTTTCGACATCATATCGCCCATTCCCTTCTTATCGTTGCCGGAAGCCTTGCCGTTTGCACCCTTGCCATTTACAGTCTTGCCATTTGCACCCTTTCCGTTCTTGGCAGAGGCTTTCGCCATCTGGGCCTTCTTCAGGTCGTCCTGGTACCACTTCTGACCTTTCTTGATGGCATCCATCATCTTGTCTGGGAAGCGACCGCTCTGTTCCATTTTTTCGAAAGCCTCACGACTCATCTGCGGAATCTTCTTCTTGTGAGAAACCTTGGCGGCACGCAGTTCGCTTACGGTGCGATGATCCACCTTCTTAGGTTTCTCCTTCACGCCCCCCATCTGGTCTGCCATCTGCATCATCATCTGGATAGGGTCTGGGGCTGCCTGCATCGCCTCCACCTTGCGGGCCATCGCCAGTTCGGCAGGGGTGATGCCCACGTATTTGCAAATATATTCATCACTCACCGTTGCACTGCCCAAGAGCTGGGTCACGGTGTTGCGAGCCTTGCTCAGATAGAGTCGGTCGAAGAGCTGTTTATGCTTCTCCACATTAGCCTGGGCACGACCTTTCAACTTATCCACCGCCAACATACCATAGGCGATAGGGTCGGTAGCCATCGCATAGACGCTGGTGCGAATATCCTCCGGACTATAAGGCACGCCCATCGTGTAAAGCTGACCTGTAATCTTCTCGTTAGCCAATTCCTCGGCATAGTTCTCCACACGAGCCACATCGTCGGCAGAGTAAGGCTTGTTCATCTGCTTACTGTCGAGACCGAGTTCACGGGCGATGCCCATCTTCACGGTCAGCGCCTTCACCTTGAGCGACTGCTCTGTGGATGGCTTCTTGTCGTAAGCGGCAATGGCATCGCTGAGCTGCTTGTAAGTATTGCGAAGCTCACTCTCCTTGAATGGAGCGGTGAGGTAGCTCTGTGTCTGTGCGTAGGTACGGCGCTTGGCTATCATCGCCTCGCCCACATTGCTGATGGTATATATATAAAGATGTGGAATCGTACCCACCAACTTATCTGGCCAATCATTGCTGCTGAGCGCCACCTGCTTGCGAGGGGTGTATTCCAAGGAACCGTGGGTTCCGAAATGGATGAGCGCATCGGCATGGAAACTCTTCTGTATCCACTCGTATGCGGCAATGTATGCTTTCGCAGGATCCTGGTCGGTGCCATGGATGAGCTTGAAAGTATCATCTCCCTTGCCAGGCAATGGCTGAGGCAACAAGGCGATATTGCCGAATTGCAAGCGAACTACCTTGGTATCATTCTCCTCGCCATCGGCATAAGGCTGGAACACAGAACCATACTTCTGAATCAAAGCTCCCAGCTCAGCGGCACTAGCAGGCATCTTGCCCACGTTGTAGCCCTCGCCCTTCAATCTAACCAAGAGATTGTAGAGCGAAGGAACCACCTCCATGCCCGATGCGGTCAAGGCATTCTGACCTGGTCCCTTGAAATAGACGATGGCGATGCGCTTGTCGCTGTTCTTCTTGGTTTTCAGGTTCACATACCCCTGTACGCTCTGCACGAACTTGTCCATACGCTCTGGGATGCCATAAACCTCCTGCAAGCCCTCCTTGTTGACACGATGGCCGAACACCACGTATGGGCGAATGGCACCATCAATCTCTGGGGTGACGATGCTCTGCGACATGAATCCTCCGTTCATGCCCTGCTTGTCGTTCTCCCACTCTTCGGTCAGTCGGTTGACATTGAGCGGAGTAAACAGTGGGATGTTCTTCTGTTTCAAGAACTCTACAAAGTAGTCGCCCAGTCGGCCGTGCGCCATATTGACCACGGCATTCGCCTGAATGCTGTCGGCATGATGACCTGCGATAAAGCTTTGGAGCTTATTGATGCGATACACGATGAAGCCTTTCTCCTCGAAAGCTTTCTCCAGGTCGGGAGCCGCGCCCATAAAACCCGTCAGCATTATGGTAGGCGCATCCTTCTTATATAATCCGTTCTTTGCCAAGAAAGCATTGTACTCACGGATGCTATTGAAGCCCAGCTCGTCGCCCTTCTCGTCTTTTGGGTCGAAATGGGTCAAGAGATAGTCAGGACGCTCATCCACACGCTCTGGCTCAGGAGCCTGGAACTTCTTGCCGTCGATAAACTTACGGATGTAAGAGAGCATATTGCGATAGTTCTTCTTGCCGCCGTTCTCGATGTATTGCATCAGATAGTCGGCATCGAAGTTATCCACCGACACGATGTTGTTGGCAGGGTTGGTGGCGGCGTGGGTCAAGGTAGGCACCTTGTAAGAAGCCTCCTCCAACTGCTTGCGCTGGTTCTCGTCGATATGCAATCCCATACCGTTTACGAGAATCATATCATAATCGGTAAGATGATCGAAATCATCGGTAGTTATCTCACTGAGTTTGATCATTCCATTGTCGTTGGCATTCGAAATCTGCCCGAGCGCAATGGCCTGATAGTTGAGGAAAGCGATGCGGGTAGTACCTATCCAGGCACTGTA
>ERZ808246.2804-NODE-2804-length-10493-cov-4.475474_pt1 | contig 10493 bp, 7 predicted proteins | sample MGYA00521083_ERZ808246 | MGnify/ENA primary metagenome ERZ808246 (study PRJEB31516, sample SAMN03275577) | gut metagenome | biome: mammalia-associated habitat; material: feces | host: Papio cynocephalus | place: Kenya | collected 2012-07-07 ...
GAAACGAGGAATGAGATGAACGATACCAGGAACGAAACCGAACCGGAGACCAGCGGAGTGCCGGCCGCCGACAGGCCGGGGGAGAAGAAGACCGGCCGGCCGCGCCGCAGGGCGGTGATCGCCGCCGTGGCCGTGGTGGCGGTGTGCGCGGGCGGTTTCGCCGCGTGGCGCGTGCACGAGAACCGTTTGGACGAGCAGGCCCGCGCCGACTGCTCGCGGGCGGCGAAGACGCTGGACGCGTCGCGCGCGGCGTGGGAGAAGCTGCTCAGGGACGCCAAGAAGGGCGCGGGCACGATCCAGACAGGCCAGGTGAAGGACGCGAAGACCGTCGACGCGCTGAAGAAGGCCATGGACGCGAAGGCGCCGACCGGCAGCGCGTCATGCACCGCGGGCGACAGGAAGGACGTGGAGGCCTCCTCGACGGCGATCCGCAAGGCCGCTCGGGCATACGACGCGGACGCGAAGGCGCTCAAGGACGCCGCGAAGGCCGTCGAAACGTCCAAACTGGACAAGACGGTGGCCGACGCGACGAAGCTGCTCGACGACACCAAGGGCAAGGTGAAGGACGACAGGACCAGGCAGACCCTGGACAAGGCCATCAAGGCACGCGACGAGCAGGCGATCGCCACGGCCGTGAAGGCCGTGAACGACTCGAAGGCGGCGAAGGAGAGGGCCGACGCGGAGGCGAAGGCCAGGAAGGAGGCCGAAGAGGCCGCGGCCGCGGCCGCGCGGCAGCAGTCGGCGGCGTATTCGGCGTATTCGTCCGATTCGTATGGCTATGGTTCGGGCTACTCCAATTCCGGGTATTCGAGCTCGAATACCGGGTATTCCGGCGGCTCGTATTCGTCCGGTTCGACGGCCTCGACGCCCGCCACGTCCACGCCGTCGCAGTCCACCGGCTCCTCATCCGGCAACTCATCATCGTCCTCGTCGGGCGGCTCAATCCACTACAGTTGGGAAGACAATACTGGTGATCAGTATGACTGCAAGCCAGGCAAGTTCTGCCCGCTCGGCTGATTCGATTCCTTTCCTTCCTGATCCCCGCACCGGTTCTCCGGTGCGGGGATCTTCTCGTCTTCCAGGGGATTCCCGCCCCTCCGCCCGGATGTCCAAACCGGGTGCGCCGGAACGGGCGCATAGTGGTATCCGACCATGCGGCCGCCCCCGATATCGGGGCGTGGGCGCGTGGGAGTGTCGGACGCGGCCACCGTCGCGTCCGACGCCGGCCGGTGCCGCCCCGCGCGGGGCGCGGCCGGATGGTAATTACCGACAACACAGGAAGAGAGGAACCCATGGGTTTCGATCCACAGAAGAGGAAACGGGCCGGCAGGCGCGCCATGAGCGCGATCGCCGGGCTCGTGGCGGCGGCCACGCTCGTCAGCCCGCTCGCCGCGTACGCGGCCGACGGCGGCGGCGGGTCCGGCCCCGGAACCGGCACCGGCGACGGCGGCGACGGCGGCAACGGCAAGGTCAGCTGGATCTACAAGGACTCGTTCGGCTCGCCGACCTACGAGACCGCGGTCGCCGCGATGAAGGCCGCCGGCGTGAGCGTCATGGACGGCGCCAACAGCAAGAGCACCATCACCAAGGCCGTGACCGACGCGAACGGCGAATGCCAGGCGCGCTCCAGGGCGAACGGCGACGCGAACCCGACCTGCCGCCTCGTCGGCCTCGGCTACGTGCACACGCCCGACGGGTCCGGCGACTGGTACACCGGCGCCAACGGCACCTTCAACGCCGACGTCTGGAAGGCCGCCTACAACGCCTCCGGCATCCCGGGCAACACCTACGAATACCAAGGCGCCAAGTACACGACCGCCTCGAAGTTCTCCGATGGTGCAACATCTATCAATAGTCTTGCGACCCGTGAGATGAACAAGGCGCCGGTCGCGGTGGTCGCGATCGTGCTGAACCAGTACGAGCCGCCGGTCGACTACAGGCTGACCGTCACCACGAACCAGCAGTCCGTCGCGATGAAGGTCGGCTCCACCGATCCGGTGCACGACACCGTGCACGCGAACCGCAACGGCAGCGGCCTGGACGAGACCCTGAACGCGACCGCGGTCCTGCACTACGACGGCCACCCGAACGGGTACGTGGCGGCGAAGAGCGTGGCGAAGAAGTTCACCATGAAGAACACGGGCGACACCCGCACCCCCGACTTCACGCCGGCCGATTTCGGCATGAAGCACTGGCAGCACGGCAACTGGTGGTTCGACATCCAGGTGGCCAAGCAGGGCCACATGCAGGCGGCCGTGGACACCGCGGACCGCGAGGCGGCCGAGACGTTCACCGTGCCCGACGTGCCCCCGGAGAAGCCGGTCAAGAGGATCGATAAGGGCACCAGCGCGAGCCGCATGGTCAACAGGACCGCCATCACGTCCGGCACCGGCCGCGGCGGCTATGAGATGACCTTCAAGGACACCATCACCCCGAACGGCGTGGACTACGAGATCGGCAACTACAGGCTGATCGACACCACCGACGGCGACAAGGACGTGAGCGGCGAGTTCACGATCAACTGGGACAAGGCCAACAACCTTGTCACCGCCGTGCGTTCGGCCGACAAGGGCGAGATGCCACTCGACCACGAGTACGAGTTCAGCTTCGACGTGACCGTGAGCAGGCCCGACTTCAGCAAGGTGCAGGACACCGCGACCGTGATGTGGAACAGGATCGAGAAGTCCACCGACGGCAAGGAGTTCAAGACCTGGCGGCCGAACCCGGACAAGTCGTGGGTCAAGAAGGCCAACGGCAAGTGGGCCGCGGTAGTCGACCCGACCCGCAGCAACAAGACCGGCGCCGACACCCAGACGTTCCTCGACCACAGCGAGGTCGCGTCCGTGGTCAACGGCACCATCGCCTCCGACCTGATCCAGGCCCCGGACAAGGTGCAGCTCAAGGACGACTGGTCGAACGCCGACTACATCTTCGACGCCGCCGCCAAGGACAAGATCCGCGTCTACCAGAAGGACATCGCCACCGAGACGCAGACCAGCGCGAACGACATCGCCAACACCGGCAAGGACGTGACCGACCAGTTCGACATCGTTCTCAAGGGCACCGTGGCGACCGCGACCGCGAAGCCCTCCTACCTCAAGACCCTCAAGGGCCTGAAGAGCGCACGCCAGATCACCCTGCTCATCCCCGGCAAGACCAACTTCGCTAACGGCAAGGGCGCGGGCCAGGTCCGCAAGGACTTCCAGAAGAACGAGGGCGACGAGCTCACGTTCTGCACGAACCCGGGCCGCGACCAGCAGCTCACCAACGCCGGCAGCGAGACCGTCAACGACCACGAGATCGACACCAACGAGCCGTACATCTGCGGCTACGTGCCCCCGGTCAAGAAGGACGTGGTCGGCGAGGCCAGCCAAGGCGGCGACCAGGCGAGCGTCCAGGACAAGATCGTGTTCCCGGGCCAGAAGGTCGAGTACCAGCTGACCACGCATCCGAAGCTGCCCGAGAACCTCGCCTACGACGTGACCGACGTGGCCGTCACCGACATGTACGACCAGTACCTCACGCCCGACAAGCAGACCCTCGAGGTCCGCGACCTGTCCACCGGCAAAACCATCACCAAGAAGCAGTATTCGACCAAGTGGGACGACGAGAGCCACGCGTTCACGCTCGTGTTCGACGACGCCTACGTGAAGGCCAACTGGGCAAGGATCCCAGCGTGCTCGTCCGCTTCGAGGGCACCGTGTCCAAGACCGCTCCCGGCGACCACAGGATCGGCAACGAGTGGGCTTTGACCCTGGACAACTCCATCACCCCGTCCAACCGCGTGCTGAACCCGCCGTGCGGCGACGACTGCGTGCCCGGCAAGGAGGACAAGAGCAAGGACATGACCGTCAGCATCGACGGCAGGACCCTGCTCAAGGGCGACACCGGCAACTACGTGATCACCCTCAACGCCGACAAGCTCAAGGACACCACCGCGTACAAGGTGCAGCGCCTCGGCATCGTCGACGACTTCGACGACGACTACCTGGCCATCGACCAGGACAAGATCGAGGTGCTCGACTCCAAGGGCAGGGACGTCACCGCCAGGTTCAACGTCCAGATCAGGGACGGCGTGGCATACGCCTTCGCCAGGACCGTCGACACCGAGATCCCCGCGACCGGCGAGACCGTGAAGGGCGACCCGCAGCCGACCGACCTCAAGGAATACTCCACCCGCAGGCTCGACCCGCTCAAGGACGCGTACATCGACCAGGCATTGCTCGGCCAGAAGTACCAGGTGATCCTCCCGTACACCGTCATCCAGGTGAAGGACGGCTACACGGTGAGGAACACCGCCGTCCAGGTCACGAACGACCACGAGGAGAAGACCAACGAGGTGTCCAACGAGCTCAAGGAGATCAACCCTAGCAAGGACGTGACCATCAAGGTCGGCGGCGAGAGCATCGACGGCCAGTCGGTGTACCTCAACCGCACGTTCCTCTACCAGCTCGACTCCAGCGTCATCCCGGCCAACCGCGCCTACCCGCAGGTCGACCAGTGGAGGATCGTGGACCCGCTGAACACCGCATACGACCAGTACACCGGCCAGTGGGCGGTCTACGCCTCCCGCGACCTGTACAGGGACGGCAAGGTCCTCGCCGCCAAGGGCGACAGGATCGCCGGCAGCGGCTTCGACTCCACGAAGCTCGGCGGCGACCTGTTCACCGCCACCGCCGACGAGAAGGGCGTCGTGACCATCGAGGCCACCGAGGCCTACCGCAAGCTCGTGTCCGCGGACAACGATCACGAGAACGGCTGGCGCGCCTACATCCAGTGCAGGCGCATCCACGTCGGCGACCGCATCGAGAACCGGTTCACCGAGTACTACCAGGACAAGGTCCTCCCGTCCAACACGGTATGGACCCGCACCCCGGACCTGACCCCGAGCCTGCACATCGAGAAGTACGACGTGAAGTCCGGCGAGAAGCTCGGCGACCGCGACGATGTGAAGGACGCGCTGCGCATGGACTCCGACGGCATCCGGATCGCGTTCAAGATCACGAACACGTCCAAGGTCGACAAGGCCACCGGCGAGGGCGCGATCTTCCTCGCGAAGGACCTCAGGCTGACCGACCGCACCGTCGCCGGCGAGGGCACCGTCACCGACATCACCTACCCGCAGGGCTGGGAGAGCATCGTGCTCAAACCCGGCCAGTCCGTCACCGTGACCGGCACCCTCAAGGGCGTCACCGCCAACGGCAGGCACACCGACCGCGCCAAGGTCACCGGCACCCCGCTGACCTCCTGCCCGGTCCAGGGCTCCGACGACCCGTTCGGCACCGGCACCGGCACCGCCGACGCCACGGCGTCCAAGTCCAGGACCCTCAAGCAGGTCGTGATCGACGGCAGGACCCTGTGCGAGGACACCAGGGTCGAGTCCAACCAGGACGACTGGAACGGCTACCGCCAGAGCCTGGCGCAGACCGGCGCGGGCATCGCGCTGATCGCGCTGGCCGCGATCGTGGTGCTCGGCGGCGGCGCGGCCCTCATGGCCGTCTCCCGCCGACGCAGCGCCATGGCGAAGTCCGGCGTCTCCCATGACGCCGGCCAGGCCCAGGCCTGACACCACGCGCCGCGGCCGGTGAACGCGCCGGCCGCGGCGCACGGCGCCCCACCCTTCCCGGGGCGCCCCGGCCCGTGTGACGGCACGGCCGGATCCCCTCCCGTTTTTCTCTTCTCTTGGTTAACCCTCGGGCGGGGCCGGCCGCCGGGTCCGATTCCCGGCACGGGCACGTGCCTTCGGGCATGGCCGCGCATGGACGGCCGATATTCCATGCTCTCTTCCCTGATGACCTCATGGTCCCCCGGACGGTTTTTTCCATTTCCCCTTCACGCCGTCCGGGGCGGCCATGACGGCGGGCCCCTCGGGGGCCCGGCCCATGACCCATGGCGGGGCCTTCCGACTCCTTGGAATCTCCTTTGACAAACCTCCCTGGACGGCGGCGCCGGGTCCGATTCCCGGCATGGGCGCCCTTTCCTCCATGTCCAAACCGGGGCCGTCCGAACGGCCCTATTTTTGGTCTTGTTCCTGCAAAACAACAACAAGCAAGGGGATTAACCATGAAGAACATCATCCCGTTCCACGACGCGATCGGCCACGCCATCGCGGCCCGCCAGGCCGCCGGCCAGGGCGTGGTCACGCTCGCCGCGAACTCCAACATGCTGAACAGTGTGCTCGACCTGTTCAGCCAGTTCGCCACCATCGGCGGCGGCGTGTGGCTCGTGTGGGGCGCCATCACGGTCGGCACCAACATGAAGGACCAGAACGGCCCCGGCATGCAGTCCGGCGCCTGGCAGATCGTCGGCGGCGGCCTGATCATCGCGGCCGCGCTCCTGTTCAAGAACATCGTCCTGTAAGGCGGCGGCCCGGATATGACCGACTTCATAGTCGCGCTGCTCAACACGATCTCCTCGGGCGTCGCCCAGAGCCAGGTCGACGAGCTGCTCAAGACGCCGGCCAGCTACAACTCGACGCTCTACCATCTCTCGCTCCAGATCGCCAACTCGGCCGTCAAGCCCGTGGCGAGCATCGTCCTCGCCATCATCTTCAGCCTGGAGCTCGCCCGCGTGAGCTCCAAGGTCGACGGCGACCGCGAGCTGGGCGTGAAGATGGTCGCCGCGGCGATGATCAAGGTCGCGCTCGTGTTCATGGCCGCGCAGCACAGCGAGCTGCTCCTCCAGGGCATCGACCAGGCGGGCAAGAGCGTGGTCGACGGGTTCGTGTCCGCCGCGCCCACCAGCGGCTCGGCCGCCTCCATGGGCCTGGGCGACCAGATGAAGGACGACATCGACGCGGCCGGATGGGGAGGGCAGGCGGCCTGCCTGGTGCTCCTGCTGATCCCGTACCTCGTCTCGACGGCGGCGACGATCGTGTTCACCGTGGTGATACTCCTGCGCTTCGTGCAGATCTACATGCTCACCGCCTTCAACCCGCTGCCCATCGCGTTCATCGCGCACGAGGAGACCCGCCAGTGGGGCGTCAACTACTTCAAGCAGTACGCCACGCTCGTGTTCCAGTGCGCGACGCTCTACCTCGCGATCGTGTTCTACCGCGCCTTCGCCAAGAAGGTCATGAACGTCGGCTCGTACGACAAGAAGGCCGGCCTCGTGAAATGGATAACCGGGAACATGACGAACCTGCTGCTCGCCAGCGTGCTGCTGATCGGCATCGTCATGATCGCCAACGGCATCGCCAAGAAGCTGTTCGGCGGCGAGTGACCCGGCAGGGGAAAGGAAAACGCAATGGCATTGCAGATGCCCGTCTACAGGGAGATCAGCACCATCGAATCGAAGGTCTTCCTCGGCATGAGCTGGCGCCAGCTGGGCGCCGCGGTACTGCTCGCCGTCGTGTGCGGGGGAGGGTTCGCCGGCCTCGTGCTGGGCCTCCACATGTCCACGAACGCGGCCATGTACCTGGTCTTCGTCCCGGGTCTGCCCATCGCCGCCTGGGGGTGGGTGCGGCCCAAGGGCCTCAAGCCCGAGAAGTACATGCGATACGTGTGGCGCCACTACACGTCGCGCGAGGTCTACACGCTCGACGGCCCGGGCCGCCGAGCGGCGGCCCCCGCGAAACCGACCGTGAAGGAACGATAGGAAAGGGAAAATGGGAAGGAAAACCAAGGAAAAGGGGAGGAAGCGCCGTCCGGCGCGCGTGCCGAAGACCGTCAAGCAGCTCATCGGCTACGACTCCATGCTGCGCAACGGCATCGCCTACCTGGGCGACGACCGGTGGAGCGCCACGATCGCGTTCACCGACATCAACTACCAGCTGAGCCCGGAGAGCCACCAGATGGAGATCATCGACCGGTGGGCCAAGCTCATCAACAGCTTCGACGCCGGCCAGTCTCTCCAGATCTCGTCGTGCACGCGCACGCGCGGCATCGACGACATCCTGGCCGACATCAGCATGCCCGCGCACGGCGACGCGCTCGACCCGCTCCGCGCCGACTACAACGAGCTCGTCGCGGGCAAGCTCGAATCGGTCAGCCGCAACACCAACACCGTCAAGACACTGACCGTCACCATCCGCGAAACCGACAAGGACAACGCGGTCAGCACGCTCAACGCGCTGTGCAACAGCCTCACCGCGCAGATGCGCGCGATCGACGAATGCCACGCCACGCGCCTCGACCGGGAGCACCGGCTGCGCCTCATGGCGGAGATCCTGCGCCCCGGCGAGCCGTTCCGGTTCGACGAGCGCGCGTTCGCCAGGATGCCGGGCCGCCCGTCCACCAAGGACCTCGTGTGCCCGTGGAGCATCGACGCGCGCGACCCGTCCATGCTCCGCGTCGAGTCCCTTGACTCCCGCTTCCTGCACCGCACGCTCTGGATCAGCGACCTGCCGCCCGAGCTGTCCGACCAGCTCATCAACGACCTGACCTCGATCCGCGCGCGCATCAACGTGAGCATCCACCTCGCGCCGTTCGACCGCGGCGAGAGCATGAGGATCGTCCGCCAGAAGAACGCCGAGATCAAGATGCAGATCATGGACGTGCGCCGAAAGAACCGCAAGCAGGGCCTCGACCCCGACGACCTGCCCGACGACCTCTCCGACCAGGAGACCCAGATGGGCGAGCTGCGCGACGAGCTGCGCCAGACCAACCAGAGGCTCGTCGACTCGATCACCGTGATCGGCGTGTCCGCCGACAGCGAGGAGCAGCTCGACATCGCGTGCAAGAGCGTCAAGGCGAAGGTCAACGCGCAGTCCTGCAAGGCCGAGAGCCTCAAGTTCATGCAGCTGGAGGGCCTGACGGCCGAACTGCCCCTGGGCAGCAACCCGCTGCCCATGACCCGCACCCTGACCACGAACTCGGCCGCGATCCTGATCCCCTTCACCACGCAGGAGGTGTTCGAGCCCGGCGGCCTGTTCTACGGCAGCAACGCCAGGAGCGGCAACCCGATCGTGGCCGACCGGCGCAGCCACATGAACTCGAACGGGTTCATCCTCGGCACGTCCGGCGGCGGCAAGAGCTTCACCGTCAAGCAGGAGATCGCCGGCCTGTTCCTCAACCGCGACGACGAGGTCATCATCGTCGACCCCGAACGCGAGTACCTGCCCCTCGCGCAGGCGTTCGGCGGCCAGATCGTCCAGATCAGCGCCGGCAGCAGGAGCCGCATCAACCCGCTCGACATCGTGATGGAGGAGACCGGCGACGGCGACCCCGTCAAGGACAAGACCAACAACGTGGTCTCCATGATCGGCTCCCTCGTCGGCGGCAACACCGGCCTCGACCCGATCGAGAAGAGCCTCGTCGACCGGTGCGCGCTCGGCCTGTACGTAAGGTACCGGAACAACGGCGCCGGCGTGAACCAGCCCACGCTCTCCGACCTCCAGCAGTCCCTGGAGGAGACCGGCGAGCCCGCTGGCCACGAGCTCGCCGTCGCGCTCGGCTCGTACACGTCGGGCTCCCTGAGCGGCTTCAACGGCCAGACCAACGTCGACCTGTCCAACCGGTTCACCGTGTTCGACGTGAGCGGCCTGACCGGAGAGCTGCGCACGTTCGGCATGATGGTCGTCATAGACCAGGTGTGGAACCGAGTGATCCGCAACCGCGCCAAGGGCCGGCGCACCTGGCTGTACATCGACGAGTTCCACCGCTTCTTCGGCAACGAGTACTCCAGCGCGCAGTTCCGGGACATCTACAAGCGCGCCCGCAAGTACGGCCTCGGCGTCACCGGCATCACGCAGAACATCGAGGAGCTGCTCATGGACGACGGGGCGCGCCTCATGCTCTCCAACTCCGACTTCCTCATGCTCCTGTCGCAGAACAGCAGCGACGCCGACGAGCTGTGCGCGCTGCTGAAGCTCTCCGAGGAGCAGCGCCAGTTCTTCACCGGCGTGCTGCCCGGCCAGGGCCTGATGAAGATCGGCACCGCCTACGTGCCGTTCGACGGGCGCATCCCGTCCGGCGGCCCGCTGTACAGGCTCTACTCCACCACCTTCGAGGAAACCGACAAGTAAGGGGGATCCCCATTGGCCAACACCGCCACCCCCGCGTCCGGCCGTCCGGCCGGCACCGCGGCCAGGGCCGCCCATGCCGGCGCGCGCGCCGCGGGGCGCGTGTCGTCGCGCCTGACCCGCGCCGCCAGCGGGGCCGTGTCCTCGGCATGGTCCGGCGCCGCGGACAAGGCCGACGAGGCGGACGTGCTCGGCCACGAGGCCGCCATGGCCGCCGCCAGAGGCGCCAACGCCGGCCGGCACGCCGTCGGCCGCACCGCCGGCGCCACCAGGAAGGCGCTGAACGCCGCCCGCCGCCGCGGCCGCGAGGCGTACAAGGCGCGCCTGAAGGCCGGGCGCGCCGCCGCCAAGGGCCGGGCCACCCACGTCGCCGACGCCCCCGCCAGCGACCGGATCGCCAGGCTGAAGAAGGCCGGCAAGGCGAGCCTGCGGATCGGCAAGCACATCGGCGCCGGAACCGCGAAGGCCGCCGCCAGGGGAGCGAGGAAGGGCGCCGGCGCGGGAGGCGCGGAACGCCAGGCAGGTTCATGTG
>ERZ808246.2806-NODE-2806-length-10480-cov-2.715971_pt1 | contig 10480 bp, 6 predicted proteins | sample MGYA00521083_ERZ808246 | MGnify/ENA primary metagenome ERZ808246 (study PRJEB31516, sample SAMN03275577) | gut metagenome | biome: mammalia-associated habitat; material: feces | host: Papio cynocephalus | place: Kenya | collected 2012-07-07 ...
GCTGTTTATCCTGGCGGGCGCTCTGATGGAGGGCGGCGGCCTGAGCCAGCGGCTCATTGATTTTGCGGATTCCCTGGTGGGCCATAAGCGGGGCGGCCTGGCCATCGTGACGGTGCTGGCCTGTATGTTCTTCGGCGCCATCTCCGGTTCCTCCGCCGCTACCGTGGCCACCATCGGCGTCATCATGGTGCCCTCCATGATCGAACAGGGCTATTCCAAGGGCTTATCCTACGCCCTGATCGCCGCTGCCGGCGTGCTGGGTGTGCTGATCCCGCCCTCCATTCCCTTTGTGACGTATGGCGTTGCCACTAATGCCTCTATCGCCACCATGTTCATGGGCGGCTTCGGCCCCGGCATCCTCTGCGGCTGCCTGCTGATCGCTGTCTCCCAGGTCATCTGCCGGAAGAACGGCTGGGAGGGCAACGGCAAACAGTTCTCCTGGAAGCGGGTGGGCAGCTCTTTCAAAAGCGCTATCGGCGCGCTGCTGGTGCCGGTCATCATTCTGGGCGGCATTTACGGCAGCATCTTCACCCCCACTGAGGCCGCAGCCGTGGCTGTGGTGTACGCCCTGATCGTGGGCTTCTTGGTCTACCGGGAGCTGACCCTCAAGAAACTGCTGGCATCCCTGTCCTCCTCCGCTGTGACCACCGCCACCATCATGGTCATCGTGGGCACGGCCACCGGCCTGGCCCGGATGCTGACCCTGGAGAAGATCCCCATGGAGCTGGCGGCCTGGATCGGCGGCCTGACGGACAGCCGGATCGTGGTCCTCATCGCCATGAACATCTTCCTGCTGATGGTGGGCTGTGTCATGGACGGCACCCCTGCCATCCTGATCCTGGCTCCCATCCTGCAGCCCATTGCCGCGGATTACGGCGTGGACATCATCCACTTCGGCCTGATGATGTGCCTGAACATTGCCATCGGCTTCTGCACGCCGCCGGTGGGCCTGAACCTGTTCGTGGCCACCTCTTTGGGCAATATTCAGTTCACGACCCTGTGCAAGCGGCTGCTGCCCTTCTTGGGGGCGCTGGTGATCGGCCTGCTGCTGGTGACCTATGTCCCGTTCATTTCTCTGGGGATTCCCTGGCTGTTCGGATACGGCAGATAAGCAGGCAGAACAAAGGAGAACGAAAGTATGGATTGGAAAAAAGCTTACGCGGAGAAGATCGTCTCCGCTGCCGACGCGGTGAAATGCGTGAAGTCCGGTGATACCGTGGTCCTTCAACAGGCGGCAGGCACCGCCATGTATCTGATGGACGCCCTGACGGACCGGGCCGACGAACTGGAGGGCGTCAAAGTTATCGCCCACAACATCTGGGAAACACCCCGGTTCCTGGAACCCCAGTACGCCAAGAGCTTCCGGCATATCAGCCAGTTTCTGGACCGGGGCACCCGGCAGGCGTACCGTGAGGGAAGGGTAGACCCCCTGCCCGCCTTCTATTACCAGATGCCCAAGTATTACCGGGAGAACCCGGCGGATGTGTTCTTCGTCATGCTGACGGAGCCGGACGAGGAGGGCTATTGCAGCTACGGGCTGAACGCCGACTACTCCGTGGCCAATATGGAGGCGGCAAAAATCGTAGTGGCTCAGATCAACCCGTCCCTGCCCTGGACCAACGGCTCCAGGGTGCACCTGGACGAACTGGACTATATCGTGGTCCACGACCAGGCCCTGCCGGAGCTGACCAAGAGCAAGACCGGCGGTGTGGAGGAGCAGATCGCCGCCCACATCGTTCCCTATATCAAGGACGGCGCCTGCCTGCAGCTAGGCATCGGCGGCCTGCCGGACGCCATCCTGGGCTTTTTGAAGGACAAAAAGCATCTGGGCATCCACTCTGAGGTCCTCTCCGAGGGTATCATCGACCTCTACGAGTCCGGTGTCATCGACAACAGCTGCAAGCAGCTGAACAAGGGCAAGATCGTGACCAACTTCCTCATCGGCACCAAGCGACTCTTTGACTTCGCGGACCACAACCCTGACCTGATGCTGCTGCCGGTGGACTATACCAACGATCCCTACATCATTGCCCAGAATGACAATGTGGTGTCCATCAACTCCTGCCTGCAGGTGGACCTGCTGGGCCAGGTGAATGCCGATACCATCGGCGGCAAGCAGTACAGCGGCTGCGGCGGACAGATCGATTTCGTCCGGGGCGCCCAGATGTCCAAGGGGGGCCTGTCCTTCATCACCCTGCCCTCCACCGCCAAGGGCGGGACCATCTCCCGCATTGTGCCCCATCTGGACGGCCACACTCCGGTAACGACCTCCCGGTTCGACGTTCAGTACATCTGCACGGAGTACGGCGAGGTGAACCTCTTCGGCAAGACCGTCAGCGAGCGGGCGGAGGCCCTTATCAGCATCGCTCATCCGGACTTCCGGGAGGAGCTGCGCCGCCAGGCCGTGGAAGACGGTCTGATCTGGTAACTTTAACATACCATCCAATTTGGAGAAGGGGATAACCATGAATCGAAAAGTATACATCGTAGATGGCAAACGCACCGCCATCGGCAAGTTTTTAGGAAGTTTATCCACGGTAAAACCCGGTGACATGGCTGCCCAGGTCATGAAGGCCGTCATGGCGGACACCGGCGTGGACCCCACCCAGATCGACGAGGTGTTCGTGGCCCACCAGCACTCCGCCGGACAGGGCCCCTCCATCGCCCGCCGGGCCCAGCTGGAAGCCGGCATTCCCAACGAGGTGCCTGCCACCACCGTCAACATGCAGTGCGGCAGCGGCCTGAAGGCCGCCATCCTGGCCTATAACGCCATCCAGGCCGGAGAGAACATCGTGCTGGTGGGCGGTGTGGAGAACATGTCCCAGGTGCCCTACATTCTGACCAACCGGGTCCGCAAGGGCGTTAAAATGGGGCCCACCTCTGTGGACGTGCAGGATTCCCTGTACTGCGACGGCCTCATCGACCAGTTCAACGGCTACCTCATGGGCATGACCGCCGAAAATGTGGCGGTCAAGGAGGGCATCACCCGGGAGGAACAGGACGAATTTGCCGTCCGCTCCCAGACGCTGGCACAGAAGGCCATCAAGTCCGGTCGGTTCCGGGACGAGATCGTGCCCATCCGCTATCAGGACCGCAAGGGCCGGGAATTCGTGTTCGATACCGACGAGAGCAACACCCCCGGCACCACCTATGAGACCCTGGCCAAAATGCGGCCGGCCTTCAAGAAGGCCATCGAGGGCGGCACCGTCACGGCAGGCAACGCCTGCCAGCTCAACGACGGTGCGGCAGTGATCCTGGTGGCCTCTGAGGAGGCGGTGCAGGCCAACGGGTGGAAGCCCATGGCAGAGATCATCTCCATGGCCACCGTGGGCATCGATCCGGCCATCATGGGCCTGGGCCCGGTGAAGGCGGTCATCAGGACCCTGGACCAGGCGGGAATGACCCTGAAAGATGTGGAGCTCATGGAGCTGAACGAGGCTTTCGCCGCCCAGTCCCTGGGCTGCGTCAAGGAGTGGTGTGCCCACTACGGCATGACCAAGGAAGAAATTCTGGGCAAGACCAATGTCAACGGCGGTGCCATTGCCCTGGGCCACCCTGTGGCGGCCTCCGGCGTCCGCATTCTGGTGACGCTCATGAACGAACTGAAAAAACAAAACCTACACACGGGCCTTGCGACACTGTGCGTGGGCGGCGGCATGGGCACCGCCATGTTGGTCCGCCGCTGCGACTGAAAGGAGATCAGAATTATGGAAATGAAGAAGATCGGCGTCCTCGGCGCCGGCATGATGGGCGCGGAGATCGCCCTGTGCTTTGCCATGAACGGCTATGAGACCATTCTGGGTGACATCAATCAGGAACTGGCGGACAAGGGCAAGGCCAAGCAGGCGTCTGTATTGGACCGCCGCATCGCTAAGGGCAAGCTGGAAGCGGAGAAGAAGGACGAGATCCTCGCCCGCGTCACCGCCACCGGCAATCTGGCCGATATGGCGGACTGTGACCTGATCGTGGAGGCAGTCCTGGAGATCCTGGACGTCAAGACCGGCGTTTTCAAGCAGCTGGACATGATCTGCAAGCCGGAGACCATCCTGGCCAGCAACACCTCCAGCATTTCCATCACCAAGCTGGCTTCCGCCGTAGGCCCGGACCGGGCCTTCCTCGGCACCCACTTCAACTCTCCCGCCAGCGTCATGAAGCTGGTGGAGGTCATCCCGGGCCTGCAGACCAGGGAGGAGACTGTAGAGACGGTATTTGAGGTCCTGCGGAGCATTGGCAAAGAGCCAGTGCGGGTGAAGGACGTGGTGGGCTTCGCCCTGAACCGGATGTTCCATGCCTTCTACCTGGAGGCCTGCCGCCTGGTGGAGGAAGGCGTCTGCTCTGTGGAGGATGTGGACAAGATCTGTCTCTACGGCCTGGGCCATCCCATGGGCATTTTCAAGCTCATTGACCAGACCGGCCATGACTTGAACATGAACGTGGACCAGATCCTGTTCGACGCCTACGGCGACCGGTTCCGTCCCTCTCCTCAGATCCAGCGCCTGCGTGATGCCGGCCGGCTGGGCAAGAAGAGCGGCCGGGGCTTCTACGAGTACAACAAGTAAGGCAGCAGGGGGATTTTCACAGAGAACTTTCTGTGATAAAATGCTCCTGAACGGAGGAATGGTTCCAATGAAAGCAAGTATGATTGCGCTCCCGTCCCGGTATATCCAGGGACCGGGGGTGCTGGGAGAGCTTCCAGCGCTGCTGGCGGAACGAAGCGTCCGGCAGCCTATGCTCCTATGGGGTAAGCGGACCCGTGCGGCAGTCGCGGAGCTGGTGCTGCCGCCTATGGAACAGGCGGGCATCCAGCCGGGCGAGTACATCCTCACCGGCCAGTGCTCCCGGGAGGAGTGCCAGCGGGTAGTGGATGCCATGGCGGCAGCCGGGTCTGATGCGATCGTGGCCTTGGGCGGCGGCAAGGCACTGGACCTCAGCAAGGGTGTGGCCCACAAAGCTGGTGTCCCCTGTGTGGTGGCTCCCACGATTCTCTCCAACGACGCGCCGCCTACCGCCTGCACCGTCTGGTATCACGAGGACGGCAGTTTCAGCGACACGGAGGGCTGGCCTTCCAACCCGGACATTGTGCTGGTGGATACCCAGGTCTGCGTCAAGGCTCCGCTGCGGATGTTCCTGGCGGGTATTGCGGATTCTCTGGCCACATTCCTGGAGGCGGAGCCCAGCTATCTGGCTCACATCCCCACCCGGCTGAAATACCAGCCCACCATCACGGCCCGGATGATGGCCCGGCTTTGTTACGATGTGATCCGCGCAGATGCCAAAGCTGCCGTGCTGGCGGCGAAGAGCGGCGTGGTGACGCCCGCATACGAGCGGGTGGCGGAGGCCAGCATCCTGCTCTCCGGCGTGGGCTGGGAGAGCTGCGGCACCGCCGCGGCCCATGTGCTGGGCACCCGTCTGGCGGATTTCCCCCAGCTCCACAGCGTTATGCACGGAGAGAAGGTTTCTTTCGGCATTGTGACCCAGCTGCTGCTGGACCTGGATACGGATATGGCGCAGGCGGAGGAGCTGGTGGACTTTATGCTGCGGCTGGGTCTGCCGGTGACCATGGAGGATATCGGCCTGGACAAGGTGCCGGAGGCGGACCTGATGGCCTGGTGCCGCAGGCAGTGTGTTCCCGGCAGCCGTCTGGACGCCATCGCGCCGGACATTACGGCGGAGGAACTGATGCGGGCCATGCACGCGGCTTCAGCTTTCGACCAGGCTCGCCGTGACGGGCAAAAAGCTCTGAATTGAAAAGAATGTCAATTATTACAGCGGCGCAGACGTGATCAAACGTCTGCGCCGCTGGCAGGCCTGTCGAAAAGACCAATTACACAGTGGTCGGTTATTTATGACAGTCAGCTGCTCCATAATTTTTCAAACAAGTCAGAAGCAGGACATAATATTTTAGGCCCACATCGCCCTTACCGGGTGTTGTGGGCCTGTTTTTTGTTAAAAAGATGGAAGCGGAGCATTTGGCGCCCCGCTTCCGCAGTTTAAGCATAAAGTTAAGTGTCTCACTCTTTTGAACTGACGAGATAGACTTCTTTACTTTTTTATTCTAGCAAAAATTCTATATCTGTCAATACCTGTTCGTATTATATACGGCTCAAATAATCCTTCAAAATGGCAAAGCGCTCTTTCAGCAGAATGCCCTCCGTGACCTGCGGCTGCCAAAAGGAGTTGTCAGACACCATTCTGGAGCAGTTGCAGCCCGTGTTTCCAGGAATGGCTCCAATGCTGCCGGCGCCGTACCCCGACGGCTCACGGTTGCTTATCTGTGTAACTTACAGATTTTTCCATTTCTGGGGGGGGGGTAATACCTTTGCTGTAGTTTTTCTCCTTGCTTTCATACATCAGCACATCTGCCTGGCGGATCGCCTCCGTGATGGGATGGACCCCACACACACCGCCGATGCTGACGGATGGATGCAGATCCGGATACTCCGGGATCACGATCCTGCGGACCATCTCCTGGATCTCCATATTTTTCCGGGCGAAGACGGTCTCGTCCATCTTGGGGAACAGCAGAAGGAATTCATCGCCGCCGTACCGGATCAGAACATCTGTGCTGCGGATGCAGGATTGGACCGTAGAGGCGATCTCATGCAGCACCGCGTCGCCGACCTGGTGGCCAAAGGTATCGTTCACCTGCTTGAAGCCGTCCACATCGATGATGGCTACGCACTCCATGCCTTCCAGATGTGCACGGTAGGTCTCAAAGTACCGGCGTGAGAAAGCGCCTGTGAGGGGGTCCTTGAACAGCTCCAGATTCTCCGCCCGGCTGTTGTCCAGCAGAAGCCGAGTGCCGTTGGCGTCGATCCAGCGGCCGTCAGTTACTTTGGACAGCATCTCCAGCACACAGGAGGTTCCGTTGAGACAGAGGTATTTGGAGATGACAAAGTACATATCCGTACTGGTAAATTCCAGCTTGTTCAGCGTTGTTTTCTGCGCGTAGGCTCTGGCGGAAACACAATTTGCACAGTTTCCGCCGTTATCCCAGAATGCGGTGCAACGGCTGTCTGTGTGGCGTAGGACGCCCTGCTCGTCCAACTGCAGCACAGAATCCGTTGTAGGATCGACCAGCCGGACAATATCAAAAACAGTTTCCAAACAGCGGATGTCCGCCGCAGCCGACGAGGCACTGCCTGCGGTATCCGGCTCAGGCGCCGTCAGCGGCAGCTGCTTTCTGGAGGTAAGCTGCAGGGGATCTGTCAGCTGCCCCACGGCGCCGACATAGTGCTCCGGATGAAGCTCCGACCAAAGTGTGCGCACCCGCAGGTCATACCAGTGGTATTCCGACCCATAGGGCAGCAGGAGGTTCATGGAGAACTCTGGAATCTCCTTTGTCGTTGCGTCCATAGCCTCCACCAAACGGCGAAAATCCTTTTGACTCAGGCGGCGGAAGCAGGAGGGCTGTGAAACGTTCATCACGGTGCGCCGCTGCTGGGGGGGCTTATTCCAGTCCGTGATATCCACCAGCTTGGATAGGGAATCATACTCGAACTGGAGCCCGCCGTTGCACGAGGCGAAGAAGTCGATCCGCTCCCGCATGGACTCCAGCAGACGCTGCACCCGGTCGGTCCGGGGCACATCGGCGTGGGCCAGCAGTTCATCGGACAGGCGGTCCACCTCAAAATACTGGTAGGGATTTTCGCCCTGAGACATATGGGAGACAGCACGGAGGCGGGGCGCTGTTTCCAGCAGGCACTCCAGCAGCAGCGGGTTGAATGCGCCGCACTCTCCGTTCAGGATCATGCGGATGGCGGTGTCATGGTCATATGCCTTTTTGTAGCACCGCTCGCTGGTCAGCGCGTCATAAACGTCCGCCAGCGCCACGATCTGGGCGGAAATCGGGATCTGCTCGCCCCGCAGGCCGTCCGGATAGCCGTGGCCGTCCCACCGCTCATGGTGCCAGCGGCAGATCTCCAATGCGTAGCGGAACAGGGGTTTGTCCTGCCCAAAGGGCATCTGCTCCAGAATATGCGCGCCGGCGGCCGCATGGGTCTTCATGACGGCAAACTCTTCCGGCGTCAGTTTTCCGGGTTTATTCAGAATTTCCTCCGGAACGGTGATCTTGCCGATATCATGCACGGCGGCAGCCGTTTTAATGAGTGCGATGTCCTCTTCTGAAAGCTGATAGAGGTTCGTTTTCTTGACCAATTGGTGGAGCAGCACCTCTGTAACGGCGCGGATATTGCGGATGTGTTCTCCGCTTTCATGGTTGCGGAATTCCACCACCTGGCTGAGGATGCCCACCATCAGGTTGGTGTTTTCCTCCCGCTCACAGACCTGGTCGGATACCAGCTTCGTCAGCCGCTTCTGATTGGCATAGAGGTTCAAAGTGTTTGCAACCCGGCGCCGGACGATAAAAGCGTCGAATGGGCGACGGATATAGTCGGTAACGCCCAGGGTGTATGCCTGTTCGATTGCCGACGAGGTTTCCTCTGCGGAGATCATAATGACCGGGATCTCATTGATCCAGTGAAAGTGGTTCATCTGTTCCAGAACCTGAAAGCCGTTCATCTCCGGCATGTTGATGTCCAGCAGCATCAGATCGACTGTCAGATCCCTTTCCAGCAGGCGGATGGCTTCCCGTCCGTTTGCAGCCTCCACATAGTTATATTGGTCCCCTAAAATCTCCGCCAGCATCATTCGGTTGATCTCGGCGTCATCCACCAGCATGATCGTCTGCCGTTCCATGTATTATCCTGTCTCCTTTGCGTTTGCGGAAGAACGCCGTTTTTCAGGCATTTTCCGGGTTCATTACAGCGGCGTGCGGCTGCCGCCGCCCGTCTCAGTCTACCTTTTTCAGAGAATTGACCGTCTTTTCGTATTCCTGAAGCAGGCGTTCGTAGGCCGCCTCATAGCCGCTCAGCTGTCTGCCACGCAGCAATTCTGTCAGCTCACACGCCGGAGCAGCCATGGCGGAAAAGCTGAGGTTCAGGCACAGTCCCTTGAGCGTATGCGCCGCGCGGAAAGCAGCTTCCGCGTCTCCGCTGCGCAGAGCCGCCGTCAACTGTTCCATGCTCTGATCATCCAAAAATTTCAATGCGAATTTTTTGATCAATGCCTCACTGGGTATCCGGTGATAAACATCCGCGTAATCCCCCTGAATCTCCTGATAACACTGTTGAATCGTCATAGTGAAAACCTCCCTGAACATTTTTAAGCGGCAGTTCCAGCTTCCGTTTTTTATTGACTGCTGTGCCGCAAGGCGTCCGCCGCCTGCCTCACAGAGAAGAACGGTACGGCTCTGTGAACTGCCGCTTCCCGTGGGGAGCGGCACGGCGGCAGAGCAGCCGGCTATACCGTACCTTCCAGTAAACCGGATCGAGACCGGGACGGTCCACAGCGGACAGCTTCTCCAGCAGGACGAAGACCGTTCGCAGCTCGTAGGGCTCCAGCTCCAGCCCGCCATAGATCGCTTTTTCCAGCAGAGCTGTCACGCGGATATAATCCCCTGCATGGACTGCGGGGAACTTTTGTGCCAGCAGTGCGTCCACCGCCTCGGTATCTACGCTTAGATGCGCATGAATCCCACGAATTGCAAGCAGGGTGAGCAGACGCTTCTTGACCAGCTGAATCTGCTCCAGCGGCTGCGCCGCGCGGAACCTGCGTTCCGCATGCCGCTCCAAAAGGACCCGCAGCAGCTCCAGAACTAGAAACACGGCAAGCACTGCAAGCACCAGAAGCGCCAGAATGCCCAGCAAGATCAATACGGCGTCACGGACAACGACCTGGGGGGCCGGAAGTTCCGGCTTGGCCTGTGTCTCCTGCGAGACCTCATTTGCGGTATCGTCTCCGTTTTCCAGCGCGGCAGTTTTCCGTGCCGTATCCGGAAGCGCGATCATCTCCTGCAGCGTGACTGCATCGTAATAGTAACCGGGCGTAACGTCTACGGGCATCCAGCCGATCCCGTCAAAATATACCTCGACCCACGCGTGGGCGTTTTTTCCAGTCACGGACACCGTTCCGCGCTGTCCATCGGCGAGCTCCTCTGCGGAAATGTAATAGCCCTCCACATAGCGGGCAGGGACGCCGGCACAGCGCAAGGCTTCCACTGCCGCGGAAGCGTACAGCACCGCGTTTCCAGGCTGGCTTCCGGCAAGGAAGGCCCGCAGCGGTTCATCGCCGTTTCGCCGAAGCTCCGGAGCATCCGAAAACTGCGTATGGGCGCTCAGAACGGTCCGCACACGATCGACCGCGCTGTAAACGCTGTCGCTTTCCGGCTGGTAGTCTTCCCAGAACAGGGCTTCCAGCTGCGGTTTTAATGCGCCGTCCACCTCTGTGTAGGTCCGATAGACAAATTCACGGTACAGGGCCTCGGCCTGCACATACTGCGCCTGCGCCTCTGTCTGCGGATGCGTGATCCAATCGGCCCGCACCGTCAGCTCTGACGGACGGGAGGAGGACCGCTCTGCCGCTGTATAGGTATCGCAGCCCCGGAGCCCTGTTGGGGCGAACCGGGTGTCCTTTTCCTCTC
>ERZ808246.2807-NODE-2807-length-10478-cov-3.680035_pt1 | contig 10478 bp, 5 predicted proteins | sample MGYA00521083_ERZ808246 | MGnify/ENA primary metagenome ERZ808246 (study PRJEB31516, sample SAMN03275577) | gut metagenome | biome: mammalia-associated habitat; material: feces | host: Papio cynocephalus | place: Kenya | collected 2012-07-07 ...
TATCATTAATAAACATTTTTATGCCATTACAATAAATCATAACATTTAGTTCATAATTTTCTATAAGATTAAGAATGTGTATAACATTATCTATACCAGTAGCAATATTAAAGTTATAATTTTTTTTATCTGTTTCTAAATTAATGCTATCAACAACACCCAAATGCTTCAAACGCATTATTTCATCAATAATTTTAGATTGATTTGCATTCAAACAACAGTTAATAACAATTTTATCATTCAACGAATTAACAAACAGTTCTAAATAGCCAATAATATTTTTAATTTTCAAACTTCTATCACTACATGAGTGTTTTATCATAATTTGTTTTTCCATTTATATTCCCTCCTGAATTAATACTCTGTTCCAATAAATCCTGCAATAACAGCACCAATTGGAAGATGCCCAGAACTTAATATGTGCATATGCAAGCCCCACATAGCACCTGTATCAATTCTAAAGCCATTACCAAATTTAATTAATGTTCCGCCGGCTTTGACCCAATTATTTTTATCCGGAGACAATATTTTCACACTGGAATTACCAAGTTTGATTCCGCCTGCTCTACCTGTAGTTACTCCTTTATTAGCAGCAATTCTAAAACCACCACCAAGAATTTGTGCACCACCAGAGAAAATACCACCCCACATATATGCACTGGCTACTTTATCACCGACATTGTCAAAGAAACCGCCTCCATTTGCTACAGATACAAGACCTCCGACTAAAACACTTGTACCGACACTTATTCCAACTTGAATTGCGGATGACAACAAAGCACTTCCAAATGCAGCCATAAATCCTACTCCGGCTCCTGCTGTTAAAGCTGTCACCAACGCTCCACCGACGATGAATGCTGTTCCTATAGCCAACTCTACCCAATGATCACTGAACCAATCTCCAACACCATTCCAAAACGATTCCCAAGAATTACCTGTTGGATCAACATTATTAACAGGATCATTACCACAATAAGAAAATAAATTTGTTGATTGAATATTATTAAAATCTAAGAACAATGGGCTATCAGTATTAAGCCATCTACACCACTCTGGTACATAATATCTTGTCTTACAATAATACATCTTACTTTCTTCATCATAATAATATCCTTTATATCTAAATGGATTTAATTTTGATAATTCATAATTTGTATTATCATTTACCTCTACTATTTCTCCATATGCGGTATAATCATATTTTACCACAACTTTCCCTTCTTCAGTAGCTATTCCTAATATATTTTGTAAAACATCTCTTATATAAATGTATTTTTGTTTGTTATAAATAAATCCATATAATAAATTGTTTTCATCATAAAGATATTTAATATCTCCATACATGGTTTTTTCATAAATTAATCTATCTTCATCATAAAAGTATTCATTTATAATATCCCAACCATCTGTTTTAGCTATTCTTAATCCTTGATCATTATATAAATATTCATATTCTTGTTCACCATTATTAAATTTAGTTAATCTTCGTCCTTCATATTTATATGTATTATTTTTGTATTTTATTGGATTAAGTAAATTATCATTACTATATATTACTTCATCATTATTTACTTTAATTAATTTATCTTTAATATTTTCATCATATGTAAATGTTGTATTTCCTTTAGTTAAAATATTTCCATTATCATCATATGTATAAGTAATATTTGGTTCTTGTATTAAGAATCCTCGATAATCATAACTATATTCTTTATCACCAAAGATTGTATCAGAGATTTGTTTTATTCTTTTTAATTTGTCATAAAAATAATGACGAGCATATTCATCAATATAAAAATTATATATCTCATGAACTAATAAATTATTCTTGTTATATTTATAGGTATGTGTTGTCGTAAAATTATCTATTTTTGAATATGTTGTATTAACTAACATTCCCATATCATCATAATAATTTGTTTTAGTTGATATTTTATTTAATTCATTATTAACTTCTTTTAAAGTATTTACATCTACAATATTTTTAGTAAAACATAACATTTCAATTTGTCCAAATAATGGTTGATAATTTAATAAATCTCCTTCTTCTCTTGTACTATTTAAAGATGTTATTAATCTTCCGATTGATATAGTTAGATTTTTTAATTCAGCAATATATGTAGGAAATTGTTCTATTGTTTCATCATAAATAATATGGTTACATCTATAAACTTGATTTAATGATCCGTCTATTGAAGATCCTGTATTAAATTTATATTGGAATGTTAAACCAACTGTATGCCATTTTTTATTTGATAATTTAATTTTTGATTTATATATTTCACCATTAATTTCTGCACAGATATATCTATTTTCATCTCTATATAAAGAAACAATTTTTCCATCTTCATCTTTTGCTTCAAAGAAATATTGTTTTGTTTCTAATGTATCAGTATAAACTTTCATTAAGATTGTTTTTATTTCTTCATTCATCTTATAAATTAAAGCATTACCATTACAATTAAACGCAAATCTTTTTGTTAAATTATTATAAGTAAATGTTCTATTTTTTGAAGATGGTGTAATCTTTAATAAATCAAATTTAATTGGTTTAGTTTCTTTTAATGAAATAACATTATTTTGTAAAGAAAAAATATCATAATTATCTAACATGTTTTTACTTAATGAAAATACATTTGTTTGAGAAATATTTACATTATTATTGTAATTTGGTTTATTAATTACATTTTCTTTAGTCATAAAATAATAATTTTGTATATCTTTAATCGTAAAGAAATCATTTTTCCCACATATAATTAATGCACTGATATAACCAATAAATGGTACAACATTATCACTTTTTATTGCTTTATTTCCAATGGCATAAATAGGTGTTGATCCTATATTTAATTTATATTTTTGTTCTGACAATGTTCTTACAAATGTTCTTTCATTTAAAGTTAAACTATATTTAATACCATTACTATTATTTTCATAATTAAATGCAAAGAAATTCCATTCATTTTCTTTTATTTCTAATGTTGATTGACCTATTTCATAATCATTTCCTTTTTCATCACTTATAATTAAAACTAAATGTTTATCGTTTATTTTTACAATAGCTCGACTATTATTCTTTACTGATTTAATTTCTAATAAACGATGATAACTATTTGATATTGGTTTAAACCAATACATTATTCCACCACATTCATCACTTACTTGTTCTTTTGAGCCTATTACATATAACATGTGATACAAATTTGAATTAAAGCATGGAACATTATCAACTTTATCAATAGGTACATTATATTCTTTGAAATCATTATCTAATGGTTTTGCAATTTCTTGATCATTAAATTTTAAAATTGAATTTTCATCAAAGAAACAATATAAACCTATTTTTTTAATAAATTCATTCGCTATCATTTCTGAATTCATAATATTTGATTTATCTACATTATCATATAAAACATAATCATTTTCTTCACCATTATTAACAACTAAACCATTAAGTTTATTATTAGAATCATAATTTTTAGTTAATGTTATATTATTACATTCTTTTTTATAACATTTCCTTTTTCATCATAATTATATTTTGTTTCTATTGAAGTTGTTACATCTACAATAGATTCTATTTGTTTTAATTTATTATAATTATAAACATATTTTAATTCTTTTTCTTGATTTGGATTTAGATAATATATTTTATTAATTAAATCATCTTTATATTCAAAAATATATCCTTCATTACTTAATGCATATAATTGTTTAATTAAATTACCTGTTTGTAAATCATATTCATATTTAAACATTTCAATATCATTAATTGAAATTGATGATATATTTCCTATTTCATTATATTTAAAACTATATTTTTCTAAATTTGGTAATGTTACTTCTTTAATTCTATTTCTTTCATCATATAGATATTTAATTTCATTATTTTCATCACCTTTAATTAATTTGATTTTATTTAATAAGCCTTTTAAATTGTATTCATATTCATTAATATTTTCTAATCCATCAGTAATTCTAATTATTCTTCCTAATGCATCATAATCATATTTTGTTTCATTATTTCTTTCATCAATTTCTTTTACAACAAATCTTCCATCACTAGAATATTCTTTGCTTGTTTTTATTGTTCTTGTTTTTGATGCATTTGATATTTCTGTACTTATTAAATTATTTTTATATGTTGTAGAATATTTATTTTCTATTTTTACTCCATATCCAGTCTTAGCTTCTATTAAATTATGATTATTATCATATTTATATCTGCACATTGATGAATCTACACCAATAGATAATGATGGCATATTATTTTCATATTGAACATTATTTGCTTTATTACCAAATGATGATGATATTCTATTACCATTTTCATCATAACTATATATTAATCCTGATTCTTTTCTGATTAATTGTAATCCACCTAAAGAAATTGATGTATTTGGATTTAATGTTATTTTAATAGTCACATTATCATAACTCTTTAATGGATTTACTCCTAATATTTTTACTTCAAATAATTCATCTACTTCTTTTTTATTAAATTTTGTTGTTATTTTATCTCCTGCAGATAATTCTACTTCAACATAATTATCTTTATCACAACTAATATATTGTTTTCCCCATATAATTAAGGTTAATTCATCACCTGCTAGACCATTAATAGGTAATGTATATGTAAATGTATTCTTTTTATTTTCTTTATTTTCTATTTTCCATGTTTCATTTCCTATTACATTTTTTAAATATTCTTCATTAACTGTTTCATATCTTATTAATGTTGTTCTATCTGGTTTAAATTTATTTAATGTTAATGATGGTAATAAATTAGGTAATAATCCAATTCTTGGAATAACATTACTTTGTGATAACATTTTCTTTGTTTCTTTATCATATTCAAAATTTACTACATTTCCTTCTTCATCAATTTCATATAAAGGTAAATTATCATTATCAAAAAATAAATAATTATTTTTATTTTTATCATCTATTAATGTTGTTAAATTCTTATTATATACAATTTGTAATGGATGAGAATAATTAAATTCTTCATCATATCCTTTAATAATCTTTACTACTTTATTATTTTCTATAAATAATTTCACTCTATATAATGATACTTTATCTAAAACAATTATTTTTTCTTCATCAAGAACAATATCTATTTCTTTAACAATTATTCCATTTTGTTTATATTTAACATTTGAAATAATATTATTAATATATTCTAATTCTACTACTTGCAATTCTTCATTATTATGTTTATATATTACTTTATTTACTTTTCCATTATTTAAAATAAAACTTATTTCATCATTATATTCATTTTTAATTGTCTTTATTTCTGAAACAAAATCTAATGTTAATTTCTCATTATTTATATATATAAATTCTGGATACATTAAATCTTCATAATATTCTTTTTTATTCCCATATTTATCTTGTAAACAATAATGTTGATGAATATCATAATCATCTTCTGAAACAATCATTAATGATGCATTTGTTTCTTTATTTTCAAAATGTTTATCAAATAAATATGTATCAATACTTCCATCAGCATTTTGATATGATAAATCTGTTCCATCAATTACTTTACCATAATAATTTAATTTAGTTCCTAATCCAAAATATCCATCTTCACTTAAAGATAATTTATTAAATATTAAACTACTTGCAAATGGATTTACTCCTATGGTTTCTAGTAATGGTATTTGTAAAATTACATTATTATCTTCTTCATTTAAATTAACATTTATAATAACATTATTTACTTTTTCTTGTATTTGTTTTGTATAATTTTTTAATCCTCTATTCATAAATAATTCCTCCTTAAATTCTAATTAAAAAATATTTATTTATTTTTCTTAGCCATATTCAGAAGTAATTATTTCTTCTACTCTTTTTTGAGTATAAATTAAGTTTTCTTCTACTTTTGTTAATCTTTGTAATAAATCTTGATATCTTTCATCAACATTTGATATATTCTTTTCCATTCGATCAACACATGCTTTGATATAACCAATATCTGATAAAAATGAACCTTCTTCTTTACTTGCTTGTTTATGTTCTTTTAATACACTTCTTTTAAATGACAATATTGCAATCATTACACTTATTATCGATATTGTTATACTTGTTATTTCTTTTATTTCCATATTTTCACCTCCAATTTATAAATGGCGAAAATATCTTTTGTCGTATAAAAAAATAGGAGTTTTTTCCTCCTATTTATGTTTCTTATTCAATCTGATCGTAATTTCAATATCACATTACGGAAATATTAATAAAATAACAAAATAGCAATAAGTCCAACTTATTGCTATTCATTAAAACTAAATAACTTCTATTTCTTTAATATTAAATTCATTACCTTTTAATAAATATGTATGTTCTGAACCACATTTTGGACATATTTTACCATATTCAACAGTAGAATAAGTATTTTCACAATCTTCACAAAAAGTAATAGCTTTAATTGTTTCGATATTAAGTTTACAACCAATCATCATTTCATGTTTAGTTACTGCCCAATTCCAACAATCAATTAAGTATCTAGGAATAACCATTGATACTTCTCCTAATTCAAGAGTAACAGACTTAATATGTTCAACATTATTTTCTCTAGCGACTTTTTCCACATCATCAATAACATGGAAAACGACTCCTAATTCATGCATTATTTTGCTTCCTTTTTCTCTTGCTTTTTCTTTTTCATGTATTCTTTATGTTTCTTTTGAGAAAGTTTTTCAGCTTCTGTTTTCTTACCAAAAGTAATCTTTATAGCACGTTTAGCTGCATAAGGAATGATATGTTTAAATTTATCTTCAGATTTAACCATTTTAGACATTTCTGGATGATCTCTTACTAAATGAATTGCATCAAATTCACATTTTGTTGTACAAACACCACAGCCAATACATTTATTTTCATCAACAACAGACGCTCCACAACCTAAACATCTTGATGTTTCAATCTTAACTTGTTCTTCAGTTAAAGTCTTATGAGCATCTTTAAATGATTTACGATAATCAATATTTTCATCCATTCCAGCTTCTTGACGAGGTGAAGCATCATAACTACCAATTTCTAAATCATCTTTATTTAAAGAAATAAAGTCTCTACGATTTCTACCAATAGTTAATGATGTACCAGGTTGAACAAATCTATGTAAAGAAATAGCAGCTTCTTTTCCTGCAGCAATTGCATCAATAGCGAATTTAGGACCAGTGAAAACATCACCACCAACAAAGATATCTTCTTGAGCAGTTTGATAAGTTAATCTATCTGCAATTGGATAATTACCATGCCAATAAGTAACTTTTGAACCTTTTAATAAATCTTTCCATTCAATTGCTTGTCCAATAGCAAAAATAATCTTATCTGCTTTAACTTCAATAGTTTGGTTTTCATCATAAATTGGGTTAAATTTCTTAGTAGCAACATCAATAGTTGCTAAACATTTCTTAAAGATAATACTTGTAACATGATTATTTTCATCAACAATAATTTCTTTTGGTCCCCAACCATTATTAATTAAAATATTTTCATCTAATGTTTCTTCAATTTCTTCTTTAGAAGCAGGCATTGTTTCTCTTGATTCTAAGCAGAACATTTCAACTTGAGAAGATGATAATCTTGAAGCTGTTCTAGCGCAGTCAACAGCAACATTACCACCACCAATAACAACAACTTTACCTTCAATTTTTTCATCTTGATGTTCAAAAGAATGTTTTAAGAAATTAACAGCAACTTCTGTTCCAATTGCATCTTCATTTTTAATTCCAGGTTTCTTACCACCTTGGCAACCAATAGCAATATAGAAAGCTTTAAATCCTTGTGCTCTTAATTCATCAAGAGTAATATCTTTACCAACTTCTACACCACATTTAATTTCAACACCTAATTCTTTTAATACTTCAATTTCAGCATCAATTACATCTTTTTCAAGTTTATAAGAAGGAATACCATAAGTTAACATACCACCAGCTCTAGCATTCTTTTCAAATACAACTGGTTCATAACCTTGAGTAGCTAAATAATAAGCACAGCTTAGTCCTGCAGGACCTGCTCCAACAATAGCAATTTTTTCTTTCCATTTTCCTAAATTAGATGGAATAACAATTTCAGGAATGTATCTATTTTCAGCATTTAAATCTTGTTCAGCAATAAATTTCTTAACTGCATCAATACTAACTGCTCTATCGATATTTCCTCTAGTACAAGCATCTTCACATTTTCTATTACAAATTCTTCCACAAACAGCTGGGAAAGGATTATTCTTTTTAATTAAAGCTAAAGCATCTTTATATCTACCTTGAGATGCTAATTTTAAATAACCTTGAACAGCAATATGAGCTGGACATGCAGTTTTACATGGAGAAGTACCTGTATCATAACAATTAATTCTATTATTATCTCTATAATTTTCATCCCATTTATCTTCACCCCAAGATAAATTATCTGGTAATTCATGTTTTGGATAAACGATTGGACCATGTTTAGTACATAATTTTTGGCCTAATTTAACTGCTCCAGCAGGACAATATTCAACACATCTACCACAAGCAACACATTTACTTGCTTCAACTTTTGCAGTATAAGCTGATCTTGATAAATTAGGTGTATTAAATAATTGAGAAGTTCTTAATGCATTACAAATATTAACATTACAGTTACAAATAGCAAAGATCTTATCTTCACCATCAATATTAGTAATTTGATGAACAAATCCATTATCTTCTGCATTCTTTAAAATCTTCATTGCTTCTTCATAAGTGATATCATGACCTTTACCTGTTTCTCTACAATAATCAGCCATATCACCTATACCGATACACCAATCATCACTAGAATCGCCACAACCTTCACCAAGTTTAGCTCTACCATATCTACATGAACAAATACCGACTCCTAAATGTCCTTCATATTTCTTTAACCAATATGAAATATGTTCAATATCTAATGTTTTATTTTCTAAAGAAATTGCTTTTTCAACTGGAATAACATGCATTCCAATACCTGCTCCTCCTGGAGGAACAAGTTCAGTAATACCTGCCAAAGGCATAAATGTCATTCTTTCAAAGAATTGTGCTAATTCAGGATGTTCATCTAATTGAGATTTAATCATATTAGTAAATTCTGCTGAGCCAGGAACAAACATAGGTAAAACATATTCTCTATCTTCTTCTTTGAAACTTGCTTTTTTACGATCTTCTTCATCTTTATAATGGTCACCATAATGATATTCAAGAATACCAATATCAGCCATCTTTTTAATTATTTTTTTAAATTCATCAACTTTATCTTCACTAATGTTATTTAACTTAATTAATTCTTCCATCTTATATGGTGTTCTTAATTTCATTTTTAAGGCAATATCAGCCATTTCATCAGTTAAAATACAAGCTAATCCCCAATATTCAGGATCATTTGTAGTTAAGCCATGTAATTTATGACCCATAACATCAGTAATTTTTCTTCCTAATTTTAAAATTTTTTCCCTAGGATTAGGATCTCCCATAAATTCAGGGACAAACGCTTTGCTCATTTCTGGCATATAAAAAACTCCTCGTGTACAATATATAATTGCATTATATACCAAAATTTATTTTAATTTAAGCACTATATTAAATTATCTTATTTTTTATTATATTTAAGCTCAAATATAAGCATATAATAAACATTTTAAAATAACAAATTAGAGATAACAATGCCAAACAACCATGATACAAAGCCCAATACATTTATTCAAGATTTCAGCACGCATAAATATACATTTCTTCAAAACTATTTTTAGTCAAATTGTGCATTTCTTCAAAGTTTTTGTAATATTATTTTATACATTTCTTCAAAACTTTAAACATCATTAATCAAAAAAACATTTTCAAAATTATAACGCTATTTATATCATTTTCTTGATACAAACATCATTTTATAACAAATGTCGTAAAAAGCATGATACATATTATTTTTGTATCAAACCTATGTTTTTCAGCAATGATTAACTATTTTAATGCAAAGTGCGTAACGCTGATTTTTTTTGCGAAATATTTCTATTAATTTACTTAACCCTACCTTCATTTTGCATAATACAATAATATTATATTTTATGAATTCCTTTATAACTCATTTTTATCGTATAAGCTATTCCATATAATAAACCAATAGTGTTTTGATAATCTCCACTTTCATCATTTGGATTTCCTATTCCCCCTAACGGCTATATAATTCATTCTTGGTACTTCAACAATGCTTGGCTTGTTTTTAGGCATATAAAATTCTTTATACTATTTTTTTAAATCAAAACTCGTAAAATCACCTTTCTTCTATTATTAAATTATTTATTTCTTATAATTATTGAATCAAAACATCTTTCCTGAAATTCAGTTAATGTTCTAATTGCATCATCCGAATAATCATTTCCATTTTTAGAAACAATAAGTTTATCATCGTCATCATTAGTTCTATGTATAATTGTGATAACTTTGCCACCACTAGATATAACTGGTTCAAATTCT
>ERZ808246.2810-NODE-2810-length-10474-cov-3.927344_pt1 | contig 10474 bp, 15 predicted proteins | sample MGYA00521083_ERZ808246 | MGnify/ENA primary metagenome ERZ808246 (study PRJEB31516, sample SAMN03275577) | gut metagenome | biome: mammalia-associated habitat; material: feces | host: Papio cynocephalus | place: Kenya | collected 2012-07-07 ...
GAGCAGAGGACTGAAAATCCTCGTGTCGTTGGTTCGATTCCGACCGGAGGCACCACGGATAGGTTTTCCTATCCGCAATATGCGGATGTAGCTCATCTGGTAGAGCGCCACCTTGCCAAGGTGGAGGTAGCGAGTTCGAGCCTCGTCATCCGCTCCATTTTTTTATGGCGACATAGCCAAGTGGTAAGGCATGGGTCTGCAAAACCCTGATGCCCCGGTTCAAATCCGGGTGTCGCCTCCAAAGCCCCAAGGACGAAGTCTTTGGGGCTTACTTATTACCTATTACTTCTTCACTCTTACTTCAAGTTGTCCTTGTGCCTTTGGGAAGTAAGAAGTAATATGTAAGAGGTAAGAAGTACGTCGGCGAAGCCGACGTATTATAGGTATAATGTTATACTTTTCTCTTTTTACATTGCGGCAATGTAACTATTTCACAAAGAAAGTGGCAATATTATGTCTGATAGCCCGTTAATTATAAAATCCAAAGAATTTGCTTTATAGATTATTAAGGTTTGTAACTATGTAAAGCAAACTAAAAAAGAAAGTGTATTAACGAATCAACTTATCCGCAGCGGAACAAGTGTGGGTGCAAATATTCGCGAAGCTTTTTACGGTCACGGTAAGGCGGATTTTATTGCTAAATTGCAGATTGCATTAAAAGAGTGCAGTGAGAGCGAGTATTGGATCGAACTTCTTATTGAAAGTGGATATTATGATGATACAAAAATTCTTGAAATGTGTATAGAAGTTAAGAAACTTTTAATTTCTTCCATAAATACTGCTAAGGCAAACAAAACGTAATTAAGGAGATAACGAATGATTTTTGTTACACCTCAAAACCATAAAGAATTAGTTTTAAATAAAGAGTGCCTTAAGACTCCGGACGGCAAGGAAAGTTATCCCATAATCAAAAATGTTCCGATCTTGCTTCCTGAAAAAACAAATCCTGATTGGTGTCGTGAGCTTGTTGAAATAATTTTTTGGGAACATCCTGAAGAAATAGATAAGATTTTCAGCGAAATAGAGGCAGGCATTATCAATGATCGAAACGAGATTTATGTTGAACATATAAAAACGACATATGGCACAAAAGAAAACATTTTAAAAACTTTTGATTCATATAAACAAAGAGAAACGAGCAATTGGATTGTTGGTGATAAAAGCGGAAATATCAGCAAAAGGCAACTTAAAGATTTCAAAAAATTCAGCAAAAAGCATAACGGCAGAAAAAGAACAATAACCAAAATCAAAGGCACAGGAGTGCTTGGGGACAGATACCGTTATTTTGCCGAAGTTGTATGCAAAGAAAAAACAGATAAAATATTGGAACTCGCAACAGGTGCTGGTGGCGGCACAGCTTCGGTTGCACTATATATGTCGAAAGATTGTGATCTTTATACTGTAGACATAGGTTTTGACTGTCTCGGAAACGCTTTTGGTATTTCTAAATATCAGAAGAAAAAAATCATCCCCGTTTGTGCAAATTTTTGGTATCTGCCTTTCAAAGATAAAACATTTAACACTGTTTGTACTGTTTGCGGATTGGATGAATCCAGAGAAATTATAGAAACACTGAAAGAAGTTTCAAGAGTTCTGACAAATAACGGCAGATTTATTGTCACTTCAAGAAACAATGCGTTTATGCGTCAATACAGGATTTTAAAACCTTTTGGATTTACGGAAAAAGAAACACTTGAAATTCTTAAAGATTGCAGAATGTATAGCGATTTGAATAATCTTGATGAAATCTGTAATAGCTTAGGAATGAAGCTCAAATCGCGAAAAGAGTACAGAGATAATGAAAACATTGCATTTTCTGTATCTGAATACACTAAATGAATAATCCTGATTATTTTACTCCGGTTCCAAACTGAGACGTACTGCCATGAAAAAGCACTTAAGCGAATGCTTAAGTGCTTTTTCAGTTATATTCGCCTTACGGCGAGTGGTATTGCTACGCAGTGATATTCGCTTCGCGAGAGAGCTGTTGTCCGCACTTTTTTATGATGTACTGTCACAAGCTCGCTTTGCCTGTTGCATTTGCGGCGGGCTTTATTTTTTTGTCTACAATATTTAATACGCCTACTTGACAACCTACCGTTCGGAAGTTATTATTAATACAAAAGAACAAATTTACAAATCTGTCTTAACGGATTGTGTTTCGGAAGTGTTATATTTGAATTTCATCAGAGTGACAAAAGATAACATCGACAAAGAGCCGCCTTGTTGCGCTATTTCGGGAAAGCAAGGCGCTTTAAAAAAAGCATGGCTTAAACAGCGCTTTGACGATGGGCTTATTTTTTACAGAAGCGAAGAGCGCGGCAAGTGCTTTATTGAATATATTCCCGCTGAAAACGCTTGGGCGCCCATAGAAGCCGACGGATATATTTTTATAAACTGTCTGTGGGTTTCGGGCGATTTTAAGGGCAAGGGGTATTCAAACGAACTTCTTTCAAAGTGTATTCGCGACGCTTCTGCTCAGGGAAAAAACGGTATATGTATTCTTTCGTCATCGGGGCGCAAAAAAGAATTTCATTCAGACCCCAAATATTTAGCTTATAAGGGCTTTTCTGTTGCCGATTGCTCGGACTGCGGAATAACTCTTATGTATCTGCCGCTTAAAGACGGCGCCGTTGTGCCGAAATTTAAAGACTGTGCAAAGCACCCGAAAACCGTAGAAACCGGATTTGTTGTTTATTATACCGACCAATGTCCGTTTGCTTATTATTGGGTTTCCCGTATAGAAAAAACGGCGCAAGAGCACAAAATACCGCTCAAAACCGTTCACATTACCGCAAAAGAGGCCGCCCAAAACGCACCGACGCCAGTCACGACCTACGCGCTGTTTAACGACGGCAAGCTTTTGACCACGGTAATTCAAAGTGATAAAAAGTTTTTGGCACTTGCTGGTGACAGTGTGATTAATGCGCCAGAACTAAAATAAATGTGTTTGTATGCCGATTTAGCGGCTTGACAAATTTTTAAAACAGTGATATATTAAAACGCACATTGTAAAACGTGTGTTTTAAATAGCGTTAACGGCGTAGCTGCATTGGTGCTATTGCCTTAGCAACGATTGCGCCGAAACAGTGTTAAAAAAATAACGTTGCAGAAGTCTGACCTTCAATCGAAAAGGAATGCTATGAGCAAATATAACGCGCTTTGGGACTATATAAAGGGACAAGAGAAGCCGCAGTTAATGTTGACTTTTGACGAAATTGAAAAGACAGCGGGTGTGCCGCTCGATCATTCTTTTCTCAAGAGTAAGAAAGAATTGCTGATTTACGGATACGAAGTTAAAAAAATATCAATGAAAGACAAAACGGTGCTTTTTGCCGCAAAAGAGCAAGCAGAAACTGTTTAAAGACATTAAAAATATGAAGGAGTACATATGAAATCACTTAATATCATTCAAAAACTTTTTAAAATCGCAAGAGTTTTATGCGAAGTTGCATTTGTTTTCGCCGTCGTCGGATTTTGCGCCGCTCTCATAGGGCTTATCAGCCTTTGTTTCGGCGTCGATAACGTCCTCAAAATAGGCGGTGTTACAATTCACGGTTTTCTTTCCGAAAACCTCGGTTATGATATGAAAAGCGTTGCCGCGTCGCTTTCGGGCGCGCCGTTTATTTGTGCGGGCGCGGCTGTAACGGCAAAGTTTGCAGAAGCTTATTTTAAGAACGAATTGAAAGAGGGGACGCCGTTTACTCTCGGCGGTGCTAAAGAAATGCTGCGGCTCGGCATAATTACAATTGCTGTGCCCACAGGCGCCGCTGTAATCGGCAGAGTTGTTGAGGGCGTAGTTGCGGGATTTATGAATGTTGAACAAGCCAAAGCTCTTGAAATGTATTTTGACAATGAAACGAGCATAGTTTTGGGCATAATGTTTATTGTAGTTTCGCTTTTATGCCGTTACGGTGCCGAAATTAAAGAAAAAGGTGAAGCTGTATGAGCACGTCAAAAGAATATATCGAATTTGTTTTGGAACAGCTCGACGAAATAAGCGACGTTACATATAAGAAAATGTTTGGGGAATATATGGTTTATGTCTCGGGAAAACCGATATTGCTTGTTTGTGACAACTGCGTTATGGTGAAAAAGGCCGCGGAGCTTTCAGAGATAATGAAAGACGCTCCCGAAGGCTGCCCTTATGACGGCGCAAAGATACATTATATACTCGACATTGAAAATCGCGAGCTGACCGCTAAGGTTGTCGAAATTCTTGTTAAAATTACACCTCTTCCTAAAAAGAGAACGAAAAAACAAACTAAGAAGAGTTTAGGTGAATGAGTCGATTGTTACTCTCACAGTCTATTTTGAGGACCCTTTTTGGGTCGGCGTGATAGAAAAGGTTGAAAATAATAAGCTGTCGGTTTGCAAAATTACATTCGGCGCAGAGCCGAAGGACAGTGAAATTTTTGATTTTGTTCTTCACCGCTATTATGACTTAAAATTCAGTCCCGCTGTGGAAGTAAAACGCAAACACTCTGCCGATAATCCTAAACGCCGACAACGCAATGTCAAAAAACAGTTGCAAAATATCGGCGTAGGCACTAAGTCACAGCAAGCGCTTGCTTTGGGGCGCGAAGTTATGAAACAGGCGCGAAAAAAGAAAAGCAAGGAAGAACGCGAACAAGAAAAACAAAGCCTTTTTAACTTGAAAAAGCAACAGCGTAAAGAAAAACACACCGGGCACAAGAGAATCGAACCGATACGACTCTCTTGTGCCTAAAGTCAGAACCGACAGCCACAAAAAAGCACGGCTTGTCGGTTTTGTTGTCTATAATCAATTATTTATTGAAAAAATATAAAATCCTCTTGACAAGTTACCGTTCGGTTACTATAATTTAAGTAACCGAACGGTAACAAGGAGGTCATATTATGACAACAGATAATATTAAAATACGTCTTGAAACAAAAGACGATTACAGAAATGTTGAAAATCTGACGCGCGAGGCGTTTTGGAATGTGTACCGACCGGGCTGTATGGAGCACTATGTGCTTCATTGCTACAGAAACGACCCGGCGTTTGTGCCCGAGCTTGACTATGTTTTAGAGGTCGACGGGAAGATTATAGGCCAGGTTATTTATGTCCGTTCCGAAATCATGTGCGACGACGGCAGAAAAATACCGATTATGACATTCGGACCGATAGGCATCGCTCCCGAATACAAACGCCAAGGCTACGGCAAGCTCCTGCTTGATTATTCTATGGAAAAAGCCGCCGAAATGGGCGTAGGTGCGCTCGCTATTACGGGCAACATTTTGTTTTACGGCAAATCGGGTTTTGTCCCTGCAAAAACAAAAGGCGTTCGCTATGCCGATGACCCCGAAGCCGACTATTTTCTTATAAAAGAGCTGAAGCCAGGCTTTCTTGACGGCGTTTTAGGCACATATAAAGACCCCGAAGGGTATTTTGTGTGTGAAAATGACAGAGACGGCTTTGAAAAATTTGAAGCAACCTTCCCGCCGAAGCAAAAGCGGAAATTACCCGGGCAGCTGTTTGATTTTTAAGAGGTTAAAAAGAATAAGGGCTGTGACGTAATTTGCATTTTGTCACAGCTCTTTGGTATTTTATATATTAAAATCTTAATTTCATATTTATTTTGGTAAAGTGTATTTCCAATGCCCGTTCACACTTAATTTATTGAGATTGCCGCTTTTTGCAAGTCCCGACAGTATTCTGTTTGCCGTTGCTGACGACACGCCGAAAAGCTCTCTTACATCAGCGTTCATTATATAATCGTTGTTTTGCAAAAACTGTTTGATTTTTTGAAAACGCAATGATGGGGTAAATGTCTTTTCAAAGTCAAAGTTGCTACTTGTGTTTAGTGCCTCTGCGAGCGCCTCTTTTATTGCCGAAAGCATAAATTCGATAAAAACGGTGGACTCGCCCGCGTTGTTGCTCACGTTGATGGCGTCGTAGTATTCCCTCCCGCGGTCGTGAATGATAGACTCTACAGGAAGCCACGCGAATACAGGCTTCCATTTTGAAAGCATCAGCGTATGCCAAAGCCGACCGACACGCCCGTTGCCGTCTGCAAACGGATGAATCAGCTCAAACTCATAATGAAATACACAGCTCTTGATTAAAATGTGCAATTCACTGTTCTTAGCCCAGTCGAGCAGCTGCATAACCAAGTCGGGCACGTATTGAGGCAATGTGCCGAAATGAAGGACACAGCCCTCCTGATTTACTATACCGACAGGTCGCGTGCGAAACATTCCCGATTCATCGACAAGATTGCGAGTCATAATTCCGTGAGCCGTTAAAAGGTCGTCTACAGAGTACGGGTCAAGCTCGTCAAGATGTTCGTAAATCTCGTAAGCATTTTTTACCTCAATTATATCTTTCGGAGGAGCTAAGACGTGCTTCCCGTTCAAAACGGCGGTAACTTGTTCAATATTCAAAGAGTTTTGCTCAATAGCGAGCGAACCGTGAATTGTGCGTATGCGGTTAGTACGGCGCAGAGTCAAATTGCCTGAAAGCGAGTCTTTTTCGGAAAGCTTGCCGGTCAGTTCCGAAATCTCAGCAACATCGTCAATTATTCGGTTTGTAATTTCAAATGGCGGCTGTTTATTTTTCATATATACCTCACAGAGCTGTTTTGTTATCAATATTATAACACCAATCCCTCAGTTCATCAATCATTTTTTCATTAAAATGAGCGATGCATGAGTGATGGGATGAGCGATGAAATGCTTTGCTTAAAGCACCGAAAGCAAAATCATCATTGTTAAAACTCAAAAACCTTTTCAAACGCTTTTCCCTCTTGACAAAGAAACAGAATTTGATATAATACTTCTTGCTTTAACAATTATGTTTTTGCACAATTTAATTTAGTTTTTATGCCCTCTTAGTTCAATGGATAGAACAAGGTCCTCCTAAGACTTAGATATCGGTTCGATTCCGGTAGGGGGTGCCAAAGCCCCAAGGACGAAGTCTTTGGGGCTTACCTATTTCACTCTTACTTCAGACCGTCCTTGTGGCTTTGGGAAGTAAGAAGTAATAGGTAAGAGGTAAGAAGTATAAGGTCGGCTTCGCCGACTGATTGACAAAATCGGCAGTATCAAATACAGCTGTCTTGGAGTGTATTTGACAATATACATAGCTGTTATCGGAGGAAAAATGTTATGGAATTAAGACAGGTAAGTCCTATAACTAAAACCGAGGCGAAGTCATATGCGGTTGAAATTCTTGAGACGAAAATAAGAGGTAAGAAGTATATGGTCGGCTTCGCCGACTGATTGACAAAATCGGCAGTATCAAATACAGCTGTCTTGGAGTGTATTTGACAATATACATAGCTGTTATCGGAGGAAAAATGTTATGGAATTAAGACAGGTAAGTCCTATAACTAAAACCGAGGCGAAGTCATATGCGGTTGAAATTCTTGAGGCGAAAATAAACTGCAAAGTGCAGGAGGTCTCGTATATCGGCGGAGGCTCTTTCGGATATGTTTATAAGCTTACTGCCGACAAAGAACCGTATAACTTTATTTTAAAAGCGTGCAGAACTCCTAATATGGCAAAAAGCGAGGCTGCGGCGCTTCTTTTGCTCGGGAAAGACAGTCTGATAAAAATTCCGAAAGTATATTTTACTTTTTCCGCTACTGAGGCTATCCCGATTGATTTCATATGTATGGAATTTATGCCGGGCAAAAATTGCTTTACGGACTTTAGCAAACTGTTAAAGCCGAGAGCAGCAAAAAGAGAATTTGCCGATAAAGTAACCTCTGCTTTAAATGTTTGGCACAGCAAAACAAACGATAAGTTTGGGTTTATTGAAGACGCGCACTTTGACAAATGGCTTGATTTTTATAAGCCCTTTGCTTACGATATACTTAAAACTGCACGCGAACTCATGGCAAACGGAAAGCTTGAAAATAAAGTCCTTTCGGTTATGGAAAGCGCATGGGACGCTTTTGATATTATATTCGTCGAAGAAGTTGAAAAAGCGTCGCTTATTCACGGGGATATGAATGTTATGAATATTCTCGCCGATAAAGATTTAAACCCCGTCGCTGTTATCGACCCGCTTGAAAGCAAATGGGCCGACAAGGAATATGAGTTGTTTCAACTCCGAAATCTCACAGGGGACAAATTCGGCCTTTATGATATGTACAAGAAAAAATACCCTGTGTCAAAAAACTGTGACATAAAAACAGCGTTTTATGCGCTGTATCACGAGGTTTACTGTTATATCATTTCCGGAAACAAAGTTAACTTTATACTTATGCCGCTGGTGAAGCGTATGAAAAAAGAATTGAAAAAAATAAATAAACGATACACATTTTGAAAAGAAAATTTATGTATCGGCTCTCTTGTGCCTATATTGCACTCCGCACAGTGCAAATTTTTCGGTTTTTTTAAAAAAACTATTGCAATTTGCTTTGGAATGTGTTAGTATTCATCTGCTATTAGTATTTATATAATGAATTGCGAAAAAAGCAAGCAGGCGGGTTCCGTTTTGTATTGCATACTAAAGAGGTGACATTAATGAAAGAAGGACTTCATCCCAAATACGCACCTACGCAGGTTAAGTGCGCTTGCGGTGCGGTATTGGAGACAGCATCCACAAAAGACGGTATGCGTGTTGATATTTGCTCAAAGTGCCATCCGTTCTTTACCGGTAAGCAGAAGCTTGTTGATACCGGCGGACGCGTTGATAAATTCAACAAAAAATATAACCTCTCGAAGTAAGTTATATAATCTGCTATTTGGCGGTGATATGTATATATCAACCGCCTTATTTTTTTAGAAGGCGGTGACATTGTGGAGGAAAGCTTTAAAACGCTTCAAAAAAGCGCGTCCGATGAGTTTGAGGTCAAGCGTTCACGGTTTATAGGTTACGCTTCGCCCGTAAAGACCGAGGAGGAGGCGCTTCTTTTTATTTCGGAAATTAAGCAAAAGCATTGGGATGCAAAACACAATGTTTATGCCTATCGCTTAAGAAACGGCGGAATAATGCGCTTTTCAGACGACGGCGAACCCCAGGGCACTGCGGGTATGCCCGTTCTTAACGTTATAAGTAAAGAAGAAATTACCGATTGCGTTGTTGTGGTTACGCGCTATTTCGGCGGCATTCTTCTCGGCGGCGGCGGGCTTGTGCGCGCCTATTCGCACGCGGCAAAGCTTGCTTTGGATGCCGCGGGAGTTACAGTTTCACAACCGTGGCGTTTTTTTAGGCTTCTTGTGCCGTATTCGCTGTATTCGCACACCCAGGCGCTTGTTTTGTCGTTTGACGGCGTTATGTGCGAAACGCTTTTTTCTGAAAATGTCGATGTCACTTTCAGAGTAAAAAAAGAAAGGGCGGACGCGTTTTTAACGGCTCTTGCCGACGCTTTCGGCGGAAAGCTTTCGTGTGAAACGCTTGGCGATAAAATTCTTTAAATGAATTAAATTCAAAAATATTGTCAAAAAATAAAGGGAAAAACAAAAATCAAGGGTATATACAGTTGTGAGGTGTTAATAATGAGTGAATCAATCCGCGAGCGAACGCTGAACCGCGAAAGATGCGACCTTTCCCGGTTTGCCATGCTGTGCGAAAACACAAAGGGGCGCCAAAGGTTTGAAGAGCCTTGCCCCGTCAGAACGGATTTTCAGCGCGACCGCGATAGGATTCTTCACTGTTCCGCATTCAGGCGGCTTAAAGACAAAACTCAGGTCTTTCTTTCGCCGGGCAACGTTCATTACAGAACACGCCTTACACACACGCTTGAAGTTTCGCAGATTGCGCGCACAATCGCGCGGTCTCTTGCGCTTAACGAGGATTTAACCGAGGCTATTGCTTTGGGGCACGACCTCGGGCACACACCGTTCGGCCATGCGGGCGAACGCGCTCTTAACGACGTGTTTAAGCCCGGCTTTACCCATTTTGAGCAAAGCCTGCGCGTTGTTGACAGGCTTGAAAGGAGCGGCGAGGGGCTTAACCTTACTTATGAAGTGCGCGACGGCATTCTTTGCCACACCCGCGGAAAAGAAGCCGATACGCTTGAAGGCCGTGTCGTTAAAATCGCCGATAAAATCGCTTATATCAATCACGATATTGACGACGCCATTCGCGGCGACGTTATTTCGGAAGACGATTTGCCGTTTTCAACGCACCTTGTTTTGGGCTTTACAAAAGCACAAAGAATAAACACGCTTGTTATGTCGGTTATTGAAAACACCGAAAGTGAAATTAAAATGTCCGACAGCGTTTTTGAAGCGTTTTCGGAGCTTCACGACTTTATGTTTCAGTCTGTTTATACAAATCCCGTTTGCAAGGGCGAAGAAAAACGCGCCGATTCAATGATTAAACAGCTTTATTTCTATTTTGCCGAGCACCCCGAAACAATGCCCGAGTTTTATTTTGACCTCGCAAAAAAAGAGGGCGCAGAGCGCGCCGCATGCGACTATATTTCGGGTATGTCTGATAACTATTCGGTAAAAACCTTTACAGACCTTTTCATTCCGAAGTCCTGGAACGATTAAC
>ERZ808246.2811-NODE-2811-length-10473-cov-9.025245_pt1 | contig 10473 bp, 10 predicted proteins | sample MGYA00521083_ERZ808246 | MGnify/ENA primary metagenome ERZ808246 (study PRJEB31516, sample SAMN03275577) | gut metagenome | biome: mammalia-associated habitat; material: feces | host: Papio cynocephalus | place: Kenya | collected 2012-07-07 ...
ATCGCCTGCTCGTGTCCGGACGCCGCGTGAGCATGCCGGTCCCCGCTCCGGATCCATTCCACTTCTACACGGCGTGGACCGCGTATCCTTTCCTTTTATCCACGATGAGAGGGAAGGGCTTCCCATCGAGCCATGAATCCGCTAAATCCGCGAACTGATGGATAAGTGCAAGCTCGAAATCTCCGGCGTCCCCGGATATATGAGGAGTGATGCGGACGTTGTCCATATTCCATAACGGGCTGTCGGTCGGTAGTGGTTCGTTCTCGAACACGTCAAGGCTTGCCGAACCGATCTGTCCGGACTCGAGCGCTTTGACCAAAGACCGTTCGTCTACGATTGGCCCACGGCCGACGTTCACTAAATGGCAGGTGGACTTCATGGCTTTGAACACGTCGTCGTTCACGCTGTGACGGGTCTGTTCCGTCAGCGGGGCGCAGATGATGAAATGGTCCGCCCATGACGCGGCCTCGTCCATTTCCTCGGTGCGGTAGATACATTCGAATCCTTCAGCGACGTTTGTGTATGGATCAATTCCTCTTACGTTCATGCCAAGGCCCGCAAGTGTACGTCCGACGGCCCGCCCGATACTACCGACGCCGTAGACCACGGCGTTCGAATGCTTGATGGCCGCGCTGGTCACGTGGCTCCACGCGCGCCTCTGCTGCTGGGCCTCCAGCATCCGTGACCGTTTGGCTTGGGCAAGAACGCAGAACGACACGAATTCTGCGATGGAATCGTTGTAGATTCCGGCGGCGTTCGTCATGGTGATATTGGATTCGATGAGCGAGGGAAACAGGAAGGAATCCACTCCCGTCACCGCAACGTGCATCCATTTCAGATGGGCGAATGCTCGCCAGTTCGATTTGATGTATCCCGTCAAGTCCGTGTCCCATACGAAACAGGCTTCGGCACGCTCCATCATTTCAACGGCGTTATCCGGATTGCAAAACAAGATTTCGCATGGAAGAGATTTGATGATTGCGAGGCCCTTGGTCGGGATCGGCGTTTCCGCTGAGGTCAATACCGCTATGGATCTCACTGCCAGACCTCCCGCGCCTTTGCCATTTGCTCGGGTGTGCCGACCGTGATGCGGATTCCATCGGGTGAATCGAAAGGCCTTACAATGAGCTGATGCTGTCTGAATCTGGCGAACAGCTCCATGGACCTGCCCGGGATCATGATGAAATTCGCCTGCGAGGCGATGAATTCAATGCCTTTGTCCCGAAGGAACCGCTCGTACCCTTCGCGTTCGGAGATGATGAGGTCCCTTTTATGTTTCAGGTCGGACATGATCTCCTCATCCCGCAGCATGGCGGTACCGATCGTCTGAGATAGCGAGGAGACGGAGAATTCGGCGGCGACCTTGTTGACCGCATCGACGATCTCGGGCCGAGCGATGCCGTAGCCAAGACGCAGACCCGCCATGCCGAACGCTTTGGAGAAGGTGCGAAGCAGTACCACGTTGTCGAATTCTTCCACAAGTTTCGAGGATTCGTAGAACGGTTCTGCCGTGACGAAGTCGCGGTATGCTTCGTCGACGACCACGAGAATGCCTTTGTCCGCTATCTTTGAGAGGAACTCACGGATGCTCGGAGTCGTCAAGAACGTTCCGGTCGGATTGTTCGGATTGCACAGCAGGATCATGCGCGTCTTGTCGGTGATGGCGTTCTCCACGCCCTCGAGGTCATATGTCCAGCTTTCGTCGAGGGGGACTTTCACGCCCACGCCTCCCGCCAGCATGACGTCGATGGCGTATGCGGCGAAGGAGGGCGAGCCGAACACGACCTCGTCTCCATCGTCGACGACGAGCCTGACCAGATCCTGCAGCAGGGTCCCGGAACCGTCATCGATGAAGATGTTCTCCGGCTTGGCCCCCGTGTAATCTGCGAGCCCGGTGGAAAGCTCCTGCTTGTAGAAGTCGGGATAGCGGTTGATCGTTCCGAACGCGTCGACTAGGACGCCTTTCAATTTTTCCGAGGGGCCCCAAGGAAGTTCGTTCGAGGACATCTTGATCAGCTGGTCGCCTTCCTCTTCGTCAGGGCACTCGCCGGGACGATAGGTTGGAATCTCATCAAAAATAGAACGTAGTCTGACAGTCATGTCTTCCGCTCCTTAAAAAATCAAAAGTTTGCGTTGGAGGACAGTCTCGTTTCATCGTGTTACGAACTTGTAATTTGCAACGTTTCTTAGCCTAATCGATTCGTAACAAACCGGCGATAGTTTCGGCCTTGTTGTCAGACAATCTGACATTAAGTGAGAGGAAAAACTCATGGAAAAGAGAATTAGAAAGACCGTTATCGCCGCAACGGGTGTAATCGCCATGGCACTCTCGCTGTGTGCATGCCAGGTCGGTGGATCGACTTCCGCGCCGTCGACTACGAAAGCCGCGTCGGACACCATCACCATGATGAATTATCCGGACTGGATCGGCGCCAACGAGGCCGCCGCGTTCAAGAAGAAGACCGGATACACGCTCAAGCAGGTCTCCACCCCGGATGGAGGGGATTCCGCATGGGTCAACATCATCCGTCAGAACGAAGGCTCGTATGACATGAGCCTAGCCGGCATGAAGGTCGCCGAGACGCTCGACAACGCCGGTCTGCTCGAAAAATTCGACGCGTCCAAGGTCCCGAATCTGAAGAACGTCGACCCGAAGTATACCAAGGCGTTCCCGTGGGGCATTCCCGTCGAACAAGGCAAGATTGGCATCATCTACAACAAGGAACTAGTATCTGACCCGCCGTCCTCATGGAAGGAACTGTTCGCCCAGGCCAAGGATTATTCCGGGAAGCTGCTCATGCCGAGCTATTCGTCCGACGTGATCGATGTGGCCTTGCTGGCCACGGGGCATGATGTGAACACCACCGATGCCGATGACATAGAGGACGCGAAACAGGCTGTGCTGGATATCAAGCAATACGTCAAAGCCTTCGTCGATTCCGACGCCGCCAGCCAGGTCTACGATGGCTCAGCCGCCATGGCGGTTGTCTACGATTACGACTACGCGTCGGCCAAGGCGAACGGAGACAAGGTTGGATGGGTCTCTCCCAGCGAGGGTATGCCCGCCTATCTCGATGGCTGGGTGCCGTTGAAGGGCACGGCGAACCTCGATAAGGTCTACAAGCTCATGGACTTCCACCTCGACAAGACCAACTACGCCGATTTCATCAACACCACCCAGGCTAGTTGGGTGATGCCAAGCGTGGCCGACTCTCTGGACGCATCCCTTACGAAGAACGAGGCGCTGAATCCGGAGACGGCTGGCAAGACCATCTACGGTACCCTCCAAAGCACGGAGATCCAACAGGCGGTCGCCTCCGCTTGGCAGGAAATCCAGAACTCCTGAAGAAAGAGCCGATCATGTCACGCCGTAACTCCCACAAACATAAGGGCATCGTGGGCGCGGTGCTCGCGCTGCCCGACGGCATACTCACCCTATGCTGTTTCGCGGTCCCGCTGGTGGTGATCGTCCTGTACTCCTTCTGGAAAATCGACCTAACCACATTCACCGTCACCACCGACTGGAACCTCGGCAACTATGGTGATATCTTCAAATCCATATATCTGCAGGCCCTGTTGCGGTCCCTCCTCATCACCATCGCAACGGTGACGGGATGTCTGCTCCTCGGACTGCCGATCGCCTACTTCATCGCGTCCTGCAAGGGCAAGCTGCAACTGCTCATGATTGGTGCCATCGTCATCCCATTCTGGACGTCGTTCGTGGTGCGCACCTACGCGTGGCTCGAACTGTTGGGCGCGCACGGCGTGATTACCCAAGCTCTGGTGCACATGCATCTTGTCACGGACGGCACTGATCTTCGGTATTCGACGATCGCGGTCATCATCGGCATGGTCTATTCGTACCTGCCCATGATGATCCTGCCTGTCTACTCAACCTTCGAGCAGCTCGACCAATCTCTGCTCGAGGCAGCGGCGGATCTGGGGAAGACCCCGTCACAGGCGTTCTTCCAAATCGTCATACCGTCCTGCGGGGAGGGAATCGTGGCCGGAAGCCTGCTCGTCGCCATTCCTGCGTTGGGTGAATATACTATACCCGCGATTCTCGGCGGCAGCAAGACATTGATGATCGGGAACGTGATTGCCAGCGAATTCCAGACAACCGGCAATTATCCGAGGGGCGCCGCGCTCTCGTCCATCCTCATGCTGGCCGTGATGCTCATCCTTATTGCAAAGCAGGTTGTACAGTGGAGGAAAACGCAATGAAACTCCGTCAGCATTGGTTCTCGGCGGCCATGTCCGCCATCGTGTTCGCATTCCTCTTCCTGCCAATCGTCGTCGTGTTCAAGGACGCTTTCAACGGCAATAAGACGTTGCTTACCTGGGGAGGCCCGACCCTGAGATGGTTCGGCGAGGCGCTTTCCAGCGAGCGGTTCCGCAACGCGTTCGCGACCAGCATCGGCATCGCGGCCGCGGTCATGTTGTTTTCCATGATTCTGGCCTCTTTGGGCGCCATAGGCATGTCCAAGATGGAAGGCAGGACCAAGGCGGCCTATGACTCCCTCGTGTTTCTACGCATTACGCTGCCGGAAATCGTGATAGTCGTTGGACTGTTCGTTGCGGCACGCATGCTTGGATTCAAGCTCGGACCGGCATGGGTCGTCATCGCTCAGACGCTCATCTACTCGGCCTACGCCTTCGTGACCATCTCCGCGCGTCTGACAAACATCTCGGGTCTTTACGAAAAAGCCGCGCAGGATTTGGGCGCCAGCCATGCCCGTATCGTCTGGACCATCACTCTGCCGCTGCTTGCGCCATCCATCTTTGTCGGAGGGTTGCTCGCTTTCACCTTCTCCCTCGACTCCGTGGTGTCGTCAACCTTCCTAGGCGGGCCGTCGTCGGAGACCATTCCGCTGCTCATCATGGGAATGATCAAGAAGGGTGTCTCCGCTGAGGTCAACGCGATCGGCGTGATCATGAGCGTGTTCAACATACTGGTCCTCCTCATCGTCGTGAGGTTCATCGGCATCAGGCAGGTGGCCGGAAGCGCGGTCAAGGGCAGCTGACGACACAAACGGACAAAAGTAAAGGAATCCAATCATGAATATCGGTTTCACCACTCCAGGGCATGAACGCATCGGGGGCGGCCCTGTCGCAGGTATCCTGCTTGATGACGTCTGCCGTGATTTCGGAGACAAGCAGGCCGTCAACCATGTGACCCTCGAAATCAACAAAGGGGAATTCTTCTCTCTGCTTGGGCCATCTGGCTGCGGCAAGACCACTACACTGCGCATGCTGTCCGGTCTTGAATTTCCGACATCGGGAAGCATCACTCTCGACAACGAGGAAATCACTGACGTGCCCGCCAACAAACGCAGCGTGCACACTGTGTTTCAGAACTATGCGCTCTTTCCCCATATGACCGTCGCGGAGAACATCGCCTATGGGTTAAAGAACCGCGGCTTGGATAAGAGGGAGATAAAGGCCCGGGTCGGGGAGATGCTGGACCTGGTGGAACTGCGCGGACAGGAGGATGTGTCTCCAGGAAGCCTGTCCGGCGGTATGCAACAGCGGGTGGCGTTGGCCCGTGCCTTGGTTCTCAAACCGAAGGCGCTGTTGCTCGACGAACCGCTTGGAGCACTGGACCTGCGTTTGCGCCAGCACATGCAGACTGTCCTCCGTCAGATTCACAGGGAGGTCGGCATCACTTTCGTATACGTCACCCACGATCAAGGTGAGGCGTTCGCCATGTCCGACCGCATCGGTGTGATGCGGAGCGGAAAACTACTGCAGGTCGCGACCCCGGAGGACCTCTATCGGAAGCCGGTCAACGAATTTGTTGCGCAGTTCCTTGGTTCTTCGACCCGGCTCGAGGGAATCGTGGCCGCAGTGGTGGCGGACGGACGATACGTCATCAAGCTATCAGGCTCCGGAATCGAATGTGAATGCGCGGGAGCTACAGGCATGGGTGAGGGCGACCGCATCGTAGCCGTGATCCGTCCGGAAAGCATCCGCGTCCATGCGGCGGGCGCCGCGGAAGCCGGGAACGACATGGTGGGACTCAACGCGGCCGTCGACAGCGTCACCTTCATGGGATCCCACTACCGGACCGTCCTCAGGAATGGCGAGAACACAATCCTCGCCCACATTCCATCCAACACCGCGCCGGTCAAGGCGGGAGACAACCTCCATGCCTCGTGGAACGCGCGTGACATGTGGGCAGCCCCGGCCGAAAAGGAGGTCTGATATGAGCGAGAGGATCTACGCGGTGGAGACGATACCACATGTGGATGTTCCGATGAGCGACGGCAAAAGGCTGTCCGCGAAGATTTGGATGCCTCGAGGCGATGGCGGCTCGCCGTTCCCCGCTGTGCTGGAGGCCATCCCGTACCGCAAGGACGACGTCTGCCTCGTCGACGACGAGGTCAGGTTCGGATATGTGGCCGAACGCGGCTACGCATGCATACGTTTGGATTTGCGTGGCAGCGGCGATTCCGAGGGGGTACTGGACGACGAGTACTCTCCACGTGAGCAACTGGACATATGCGAAGCCATCGAATGGTTCGCGTCGCAGGACTGGTGCGACGGGAACATCGGTATGACGGGCATCTCCTGGAGCGGCTTCAACAGTCTCCAAGTCGCCTCGCACACGCCGGAACATCTCAAAGCGATCATCACCACCTGCTCGACCGATGACCGTTACGACAACGACGTGCACTACATGGGCGGCAGTCTGCTCGCGTTCTACATGAACTGGTGGGGCGCCATCATGCATGAGTTCAATGTCCGTCCGCCGGATCCGATGCTTGTCGGAGCATCATGGAGGACACGCCTCATCGAAAGGCTGAGCGAGAACACAAACCTAAGCGAGTTGTGGCTCTCTCACCAGCGCCGGGACGACTATTGGAAACAAGGGTCGGTGATTGAAAATTATGATTCCATCCGTTGCGCGGTCATGGCGGTCGGCGGCTGGGCGGATTCGTATACGGACGCGATACTGCGCCTCATGAAGGGGCTGAAAAAGACGCCATGCAAGCAAGCGATCATCGGTCCATGGGGCCATACATGGCCTGAACGGGGGGTCCCTGGACCGTCCATAGGGTATTTGCAGGCATGTGTCCGCTGGTGGGACAAGTGGCTCAAAGGCGTAGACAATGGAGCTGAACAGGACCCACCCATTCGCTTCTATACCCAAGAGTCGGCCCATTCCACTCCTGACATGTCCGTTCGTGACGGCTCTTGGTACCAGGCCGAGGCGTTCCATACGGGTTTCGAAAAGGCCTCGATCGACATGAAGTTCGGCGATGCGCTCGAATGCGAGCCATCCGTCGACCGCGAAAGCGTCACTGAAATCACTTCTCCGGGACATGTGATGCATCGAAGCGCCTTGGTGACGGGAACCCAAGTGGACACATGGCTTCCAATGGGTTCTCCAATCGATCTGCCGCAGGAACAGACTCCGGATGACAGGCGAAGCCTGTGCTTCACTAGCCAGCCGCTCAAGGAGGATTTGGTCATCAGTGGACAGCCGGTGGTCAGATTGCGGGTCAGTGCCGACGGGAGTCAGGCGTTCGTGTTCGCACGTCTCTGTGACGTGTGGCCGGACGGCACATCCGAACTTATCACCAGAGGCAACCTCAATCTATGCCACAGGGATTCCCATGAGTTTCCACAGGCCTGCGTTCCGAATGAGGAGTACGACGTCGCGATTCCTCTGAAGAACGTCTCGCAGCGCGTTCCGGCCGGCCATCGCCTTCGTGTGGCCTTGTCCACAAGCTACTGGATCTGGATATGGCCCTCCGCGACCATGACCTCCATCACTGTGGACATAGCCAACAGTGGCCTGAGCTTGCCTGCTCGACCGTCTGGGCTGGCGAAGCTGCGCACACCGTTCGAACCAGCAGTCAATGCTCCGGCTCCCGATATGAAACAGCTTCGGAATATGCATCCATATTGTCATCGTTTCGTGGATGAGGAGACTGGCGACGTGGTGTATCGCCGTTCCACGGATGGGCGGGGTGACCAGCTCACGCCTTCCGGCATGCGCTACTGGGGTAACGAGCATACGGACTATCGCATCAATCCTGACGATCCGCTGACCGCATCCATGAACACCGTGCGTCAATCCGGCTTCGAACGTCCCGGATGGCGCGTCACCTCGAAACTCGAATCCAAGATGGAATGCGACATGGATAATTTCATCGTCACCATGCATATGGCCATTGCCCAGGACGGCAAAACCATTCACGACGAGATGTCGACGGTCCGCGTCCCCCGCGATTTCAACTGACGTCGACCATCCCGGAAATGACTTCTCGCAAAGGAAGGAGACGATATGAACACGGGCTATGCGGAGCTGATGAAAACGAAGCATGTACCGTTCCTCGTCGCGTCATCGGTGATGGCCCGCATGCCCCTTGGCTCATCAGTAATGCTCATGGTGCTGCTGGTTGACACCCACTATGGGGCTGCGGCTGCCGGAACGGCCACGGCATTGATGACAGGAGCGATGGCCGTCTGCGCGCCTCTCCTTGGCAAACTCATCGATATGGGCAAGGCGCCGATATCGATGGTTGTTTTGGGGGTAATCCAAGCTGCTTGCATCATCGGCATAGTGTTTGCCACGCAATGCCAGTCGGATTTGACGGTGGTCCTCGCTTTGGCGCTATGCGCCGGCGTGGCTAGCCCACCTGTGGCTGGGACGACGCGTTCACTATGGAGTTCCACGGTGCGGGATGAGCTTGTCTCGACGGCGTACGATCTCGAAGTGCTGATTGTCGATGTTCTTTACGTCGCGGGGCCATTGGCCGCCAGCGCATTGCTCGCGTGGATGAACACTGGTTCGGCTTTGGGGCTCATGTACGCCTGCATGGCCATCGGCTGCATCATGCTGGCGTCCAGCATGCCTGTCCGCGCGTACGCAAGGAACGTCGGCGGTTTGAAAGGCAATGCGAGAGCTCATCGGAATGACAGTCGACTGTTGTCCAACCCGAATGTTGTGTTGCTGCTGATGGCGTGCGCGTTCACTAGCGCCTTCAGCGGTTGGATAGAAACCGCAGTGCCGTTGTATTATTCGCGAATCGGTTCGGCGTCGTTGAGCGGAACCGCGATTTCCATATGGTCCATTGGCTCGATTGCTGGCATCGTGCTTTTCACGCATCTTCATCCGAAGCGAATGCCGGCTGAAAGTCAGCTTGCACTATTCACCGGACTGTATGGCATTGTATGTCTCGGGCTTGCGTTCCCCTTGAACGGAACCGTCCTGATGGCGGTGCTGTTCCTTGTCGGTGTGGCCGTTTCTCCAGGAACGAGCCTGCAATATCAGGTTGCCGGACGGCTAACTCCCGAAGGACGTCAGGGGGAGATGTTCTCATGGGTTAATACGGCCGTGGGCGTAGGCCTGGCGTTGGGTTCGTATTGCGCCGGACTGCTTGCCGACCATCTTGGTACGGGGTTGCTTTTCCTGACGCCTGTTGGGTTCGTTATCGCCGCCGCGGTATGCGCTTGGACGCTTTCCGTCAAGGTTGGAAGTATGACGGTCGAAGAAAGGGGAACATGTCGATGGCTAAGAGGGAAACGCCTTTGAAACGGGTTTCTTTGGTGGATCAGCTCGTTCAGACGATTCAACATGAGCTGATCACTGGTGAGTATCCAGTTGGAACCGCCTTTGTCGAGGAGGACGTCAAAAACAAATACAACGTTTCGCGGAGCACCACCCGCGAGGCGTTGGTCAGACTCGAGGAGGACAGATTCCTTTCACGCGACGCGGGTACTCGCACCTTGCGTTTCAGAACGCTAACGAAGGATGAGATTCGAGACGTCTACCATGCCAGACGCTTCTATGAAGGTGCCGGAATCAACCATGCCAAGCATGCGACCGGCGAGCAGCTCGGGGAAATCTCCGAATCCGCGAAAGCGCTCTGTCGGCTTCTGGAACAAGGTGACGCATATGAGGTCGTCGAAGCCGAATGGCGATGCCACGCCGCTATTGTCGCATGTATCGGATCGTCTTTGATATCGGAACAGTACTGCCAGCTTCTCAAACGGCTCAGCCTCGCATTGGCCCAAATCGAGAGTCCACAAGAGGATGAGGCGTCGGGACGGGACCATATCCGTATCGCTAAACTACTGTCGGCCAAGAACTACAAGCAGGCGAAGAAAGAGCTTTTCACACATCTTGATAGGGGAGAGAACGAGCTTCTCGAACGTGTGGAATAGCATTATCGGTGTTTAAGGTGGGTCGATTGAATCGTCCGCCTTAAACATTCCGCGTTTGATACGATGACGCTTTCCTGTCGGTTGAGCGATTTTGGCGGCGGTACGGTAATTCGGCTCGTCCTCCCCGCCAAGACTTTTGTGGAGATCTCCATGGTCGACACCGCGAGACTCTATCTGCGGTAATAGCCATATTTAAATATATTTAAATATGGCGTTGGGTATTTCAGAATGGAGCCCGGAACGCTGGATCTGCCCGTGTGCGCGACGGATCCATGCTGTTAAGGTGTTCGATTCATC
>ERZ808246.2815-NODE-2815-length-10460-cov-4.354445_pt1 | contig 10460 bp, 10 predicted proteins | sample MGYA00521083_ERZ808246 | MGnify/ENA primary metagenome ERZ808246 (study PRJEB31516, sample SAMN03275577) | gut metagenome | biome: mammalia-associated habitat; material: feces | host: Papio cynocephalus | place: Kenya | collected 2012-07-07 ...
TTATGTCTTTTTCTTGTACTTTTGGCTCTTTTTTACTTTTCAGATACACCCTAAGATAAAATCTTCCCGTGGCATCCGTGCCCGGCTGGAAGCCGCCATGTCCGGCAAAGCAGAAACGACCCACGGTGAAAGCCTTGATACCATCGGTCAACTGACCTGTGAGGATGTCCGCTTCACCTATCCCGGCGCATCGAAGCCTGTGCTGAACGGTGTAACGCTTAAAATTGAGGGTCAGCAGAAAGCCGCCCTTGTCGGCGAAAGCGGCTGCGGCAAATCCACTCTGGCAAAACTGCTGTTCCAGTATTACCCTGATTACACCGGAAGCATCCTGTTCAACGGATGTCAGGTGCGTGATATTGACCACAAAATCTTCTATACCCACGTCGGATATATCGCACAGACTGCATATTTATTCAATGATACCATCCGGAACAATATCTGTCTTTTGGAAAATTTTCCAGACGAGCAGCATGCTGTTGATTCCGCCGGGCTGACGGAGTGGGTTGCTTCCCTGCCCGACGGTCTGGATACCATCATCAGCGAAAACGGCAAGAACCTGTCCGGCGGTCAGCGGCAGCGCATCGGCATCGCACGGCTGGCCCTGCGGAAATATGACCTTATCATCGCCGACGAGATCACTGCCAGCCTTGACCCAGAGACTTCTCAGCAGGTGATGGACAATCTGCTCGCCATGCCCTGCATGGTGGTCGCCATTACACATGACGTTTCAGGTGCATTTATGCAAGGCTTCGACAAAATTTATCATGTTCGCTCTGGCGTTGTCACCGCCGAGTAAATATTTATAACCTGATACAAAAAAGTTCCATGCTCAGCCGTTGTGGTGACATCAGCATGGAACTTTTTTCGTTTGCTTTATCGGTCTTCGAGTGCTTTTCCTGCTGCCTTTTGCAGGTCGTCCACTGAGATGGTGCAGAGAGCAGCAAGGTCCGCATCCGAACCGTCATCCGGGATGGCATTGATCTCCTGTGCAGTCTTGCCCTTGAGGTAGGAGCAGAATCCTTCACTGTGCTCATACCACTCCTTGCCAAGGGAGGAAGCCTGCCGCATCCCATATTCATCGCCCTGCTCCCGCTTGGAGCGGACTTCGTCCGGGGCCGACACGCCTCCATCTGCCGAGACCGTCAGAGCAGGTTCCGTCATATCACCTACCGCACTGGTCACCCGGCCATCCGAATCCTTCGTCAGAGCCACAACGGTAATGTCCAACTGGGCGTTCACATCCCGGTCGTCCGTAGCCGTCAGGCTGGACGAACCATTAGACGCTTCCACGCCAAGGGCCAGTTCATCCCCTTTGGCTGCCCCCAGAGCCTCCGCATTTTCACAGGCTTTTGCCACAGCGTCCCGGTAGCGGTCTACCGCAATGGTGCAGCCGGACAGCAGATCGGCATCTTTTGCCCTGCCATCCGGGTCCGTCTCAAGCTTTGCCGCCTGCTCCGGAGTCATACCGGTAAGATAATCAGCAAAAGCGTCCGCCTGTTCATCCCAGCCTTTTTTCAGGGAAGAAGCCGCCGCCAGCGGGTAGTCATCCCCCTTCTGCCGCTTGGTGCGGTAGTCGGTGGGCATGGTCACTGCACCGTTTCCATCGGCAGAAATGTTTACTTCCAGTTCATCCAGCTGAACATGGGCCAGCTTCCCTTCCCCATCCAACAGGACCGCCGCCGCAATGGTGTTGATCTTTCCGGTACGGTCCTGATCGGTGGTCTCGGTCAGGATGCCAAGACCGGTGCGCCAGGCTCCCGATGTGCTTTGGGATGTGCTGGTAACATTCGAGCTGCCCATTGTACCGCTGGAACTTCCAGACGAGGAATCCGGACGCTTTGCGCAGGCCGTCAGCAGCAACGCCGCTGCCGCCGCCATGCAGAACCATTTTTTATTGCTCATGCTCATGGAATCTACGCTCCCTTGTTTCAAATTCAGGGATAGTATATCCACGAAGTCTGATTTCATGCATGAGAAGGCTACATCAGCGGGCTCAGCAGGCGGAGCACACTGTCCAGCAGGGTGCCGGGCAGGCTGGTGCGGCAGTCCGACAGCTGCACCTGACGGCACTGCGGCAGAGTGCGGAGCACATCATCCCGGAGGGCAATGACCTGACTGTTGTTCATCAGCAGCGCACCACATTCAAAATGAAGGAACAGGCTCCGGTAATCCATGTTGATGCTTCCCACCACCGCTGTCCGGTCATCACTGACATAACACTTGGCATGAAGGAACCCGGGCGTATACTCATAAATTTTTACACCAGCCCGGATGAGGGGAACATAATACGACCGGGTGAGCCGGTAGATCAGTTTTTTGTCCGGGATGCCGGGAACCACCAGCCGCACATCTACCCCCCGCTTGGCGGCAATTTTCAGGGCGTCCAGCATCTCTTCGCCCACTGCGAGATAGGGCGTATAAATATAGACATATCTCTGCGCCTGCGCCAGAATGTCCATATAGACGGTCTCTGCCAGCGGTTCTTCATCCAGCGGGCTGTCGGCATAAGGCTGGACCACGCCATCCCCGGTCTGCGGCAGCTCCTCTGCCCGGGGCGCAAAGGGCGAATAATCCGTTTCGCTGGGGCGGAAGGAATTCCAGAAATTGAGGAACATCACAGTAAAATTCCAGACAGCCGCTCCCTCCAGCCGGATAGCGGCATCCTTCCAGTAGCCGAACCGCTGCTCCGCATTGATATACTCATCTGCCAGATTCACACCGCCAGTGTAACCAACCTTGCCATCAATGACCACGATTTTACGGTGATCCCGGTGATTCATCACCAGCGATACCAGCGGCACCACCGGATTAAAAGGGATACAGCGGATATGATGACGTTCCATCCGAACCACAAAATCCGCAGGCAGGCCCAGCAGACAGCCGAAATCATCATAAATGAGCCGCACATCCACGCCCTGCTCCGCTTTCCGGAACAAGATCTCTTCTACACCGTTCCACATTTTGCCGGGGCGGACGATAAAAAACTCCACAAAGATAAACCGCTCGGCTCGTTCCAAATCTGCCAGCAGGCTGGGATACATCTCTTCACCACAGGAGAAATAGCGTGCCGTGGTATTTTTCCACGCCGGATAAGGGCCGCAGTCGGCCACATATCGGGCGATGCCATGATTCGCTGCATCCAGATGATCCGTCTGTCCTCCGGGCTGGGCAAGATCTGCGTCATGGGCACGCTCCACTTCCTGCATCCGCAGACGCATCCGCTTGGCAGGGGCCTTGTTGCCGAATAAAAGGTAAAGTGCACCGCCCAGCAGGGGCAGCGTGCCGATCAGAACGATCCAGATGATCTTATAAGCACTGTTTTCGTCTTTTTTTACCAGATAGAGCACAATGATGACGCTGAGAGCCCGAAGTGCAAGGTTGATCCAGATGCGGCCGGTGGTCAGGGCAAAAAACGCCCAGAGCAGCCATGCCACCTGCAACGCCACCAGCACCACTGTAATGGTGACCCGGTTGAGGATGCGGTTGAAAAACCGAACGATCGGCAGACGAAAAAACATAGCTTCCCTCCCTGTATCGCAGATGCGGCAGTATGATGGAAGCCAGTATAACGCAATTTTAAGTTTTTTTCAAGATTTTGAGTTTGCGGCAGTGGTCACGCCTCGCTATCCTCATAGCCCACCATCAAGCCGCCCAGTTCCGCATAGTAGCTGCAAAGTCCGCCGCACTCGCCCACCCGGATGTCAGCGTTATGGAACACGGCCTCGGCCATATGCCCCAGCCGCTCCGCCGCTGCTGGATTGCCGCAGTGGGTGATCACCAGCTTACCGCCGGTATAGCCATGATCTCGCAGTTCCAGAATGATCCGCTCCAATGCCCCATGCTCGCCCCGGGTCTTGCAGATGACTTCCAATTCTCCTGCTTCACTGGCCTGCCCGATGACCCGGATGCCCAGCATCCGGGCCACAGCTGCCACCGCAGGTCTGACCCGGCCATTCCGGGCCAGATTCGCCAGCGATTCCAGCGAGAAGAGCAGATGGGTGTGTTTGTGATACCGCAGCATCTCTTCACACACCTCGTCAAAGGGCTTGCCGCTGCACACTTCATCCCGGAGATGCTCGGCCAGCAGGCAGAGCTCCGGGCCGGCAGACAGGCTGTCCAGCACAAAAACCCGTGCCCCGGGCTTTGCTTCCTTGTACTCCTCCGCAGCCAGAAGCGCAGCGTTATAGCTTCCGGACAGTGTGCCGGTGATGGTAATGACATAAACTTCATCGGCTCCCTCATAAGCTGCCAGCCAGTCGCTGACATTAGGGCAGGAAGTGGAAGTTTTTCCCTTGTAGGTGCGCAGGGTCTCGGCCATCCCCACTGCATCCAGAGAACCGTCATCCCGATATTCAGCATCATCGGTGATGATCTTCAGGGGCACACAGGCAAAATCGATTCCTTCCAGTGCATACAGGTTGGAAGAGGAATCCACAACGATCTTGGTTTTCATCATTTATCTCCATTCCGGCAGATTCTGCCGCATTTTTCTGTATTTGCGTTGTTCGCAGAACCATCATATCAGCTTTTCAAAAACCTGTCAATCGTTTTTCATAATTCTTTCACGAGATTTTATTTCCCGCTTGACCCAAATACAAAAATACGCTATACTGACAGTATGAAACAGGAATTGAAACGCCGTGTTATGGCCTGCGCTGCCGGATTTGCCCTGCCCCGGTACGCCGATCTGCCGCAGGTGGGGCTTTATCTCGATCAGACCGTGCAGTTTGTCAATGGATATTTCCGGTCGTTCCCCGGGGTGGAGCTGACCCCTTCCATGGTGAGCAATTATGTAAAGAAAGGCGTGATCGCTCACCCCATCAAAAAAAAGTATTCCCGGGAGCAGCTGGCAAATCTGATGTACATTGTGGTCACCAAGACCGTTCTTTCGCTGGAAAACATCGATACGCTGTTCAAAATGCAGCGTGAACATTGCTCTGCCGCTCAGGCTTACGATTATTTCTGCAACGAGCTGGAAAACTGCCTGCTCTATGTCTTTGGTGCATCGCCTATCATTCAGGACCTCGCCTCTGATGCAGACGACGAGAAGCAGCTGCTGCGCAGCACAATCCTCTCGGCGGTCAACAAAATGTATCTGGACTGCTTCTTTGCCGCCTCCCGCCAAGAGGAAGCCCTTTGGCCCGGAATTCTGAGCGATCTGGTCTGACAAAAACACCTTTGATACGCAAAAACGCACCGTCTCCATAAAAGTGGAAACGGTGCGTTTGACTTTGCGGATTATTTATAAACATCTCCCCGGTTGCCTGCATCGGTAACCCGAACGGTGATAATTTCTTCTTCAACGGTATACAGGATGCGATAATCTCCGACACGGAGACGGTAAAAGCCAACCATCCCGGCCATCGGTTTGATGTCCCCTGCAAATGGAAGCTGTGCCAATGCTTCAAGGATGCGTTTTTGCTGCACCGGCTGTTGTTTCCGGATAAACTTGGCCGCACGTTTTTCGACAACGATCTTGTATTTCATAATGCGATCCCGAGCTCCTGTGCCAATTGCTCCAATGGGATCGCATCCGTTTTATGCGGGTCCGGGTCATCCTGATATTCTTTCAAAAGCCGTTCACAGTATGCATCGTCGGCTTTTTCTTCGCTCTCATCCGGGATCGCTGCTCCCTGCAGATATGCAATCACATAGAACATCTTGCTATCCGGGATCTGATCGATCAGATTTTTCGCAATATCTCTTGTACTCATACGATGCACCTTCTTTCCCATGTTCATTATATCACGGTTCTCTGTAGGTTTCAACCAAAAACGCACCGTCTCCATAAAAGTGGAAACGGTGCGTTTTATCTTATTGGAAAGCAGCGAACCTCTCGGGATGGTTATTCCGGCAGGTCCTCTTCGTTCTCCAGGCTGTGCCAGACATTCTGGACATCGTCGTTATCCTCGAGGGATTCCAGCAGCTTGCCCATAGCCTTGAGCTGATCGGGGTCGGTCAGGCGAGTGGTGGTCATGGGGACCATGGCCAGATCATCGCTCAGGATCACATAACCCTTCTCCTCCATGGCCTTGACCACAGCAGAGTAGTTTTCAGGGTCGGTGGTGATCTCAGCGGCATCCTCGCCTGCATCAAAGTCCTCGGCACCGGCATCCAGAGCATCCATCATAGCCTCGTCGGCATCCTTGTCTTCCAGAGAGATGTCAATGACACCCTTCTGGCTGAACAGGAACGCCACGCAGCCCATGGCACCCAGATTGCCGCCATTCTTGTCGAAGTAGTGGCGCAGGTCGGCAGCAGTACGGTTGCGGTTGTCGGTCAGGGTCTCGACCATGACAGCAACGCCGCCGGGGCCGTAGCCTTCGTAAGTGATTGCCTCGTACTCGGTCTTATCGCCGCCCTCGGCCTTCTTGATGATACGCTGAATGTTATCGTTGGGCACGCTCATCCGCTTTGCCTTGGAGATGAGGTCAGCCAGCTTGCTGTTGGAAGCCGGGTTCGGGCCGCCCATACGAACTGCCACGCTGATCTCGCGGCCGATCTTGGTAAAGACCTTTGCTCTTGCGCCGTCGGTCTTTTCCTTCTTGCGCTTGATATTGTTCCATTTGCTATGTCCGGACATGGGAAAGAGCCTCCTAAATTTTATCGAAATCTCCGCCTGCGGGCAGACGGGCTGTGGTCGCCCGCTTGTGGCAGCACACAAAATCTAACTGTAATATTGTATCACAATCCCCTCGTGCGTTCAAGTCTTATCCGGCAGATTTGGGACACAAATCCCAAAAAATGCCGCAAATCAGTCCCATTCCGCCCCGGGTCAGAGAAGCCGCAGAGCCTTGGGATAGTGATTTTTGACCCGCCCGGCGGACACTTTACCGCCGCCCATAGGCCAGCCGTCCACCGTAACGCAGCACCAGCCGTCCGATGCAGTGGATGCTGCGATTTCCCGGCCCGAGAGGTATTCCACCGTGCGGGGATCCTCCAGCGTCAGTTCCTCCCGGTTGGTGCACTGCGCTCCAAAAGCGGTAAAGAGATGGTGTTCCGGCACAAAGCGGCCTTTCTGAACGCTGCCCACGAACACCCCTGCCCGCAGGACATGAAGGGATGTCTGCGGAAACGCTGCCGGAAGCAGCACGCCGCCCCCATGGACCACCGCAGGGCGTCCGGCCAGCTGCGGGAAATATCGTTCCGCAAACTCCCGCCATGCCGCAAGGCTCTGAGCGGGAGTGGCTTCCGCAGTCCCTTCCTTGCCCCGGTCTCGGCCACGCCCGCCCGCAGCGGCTTCCCGGCAGGCCCGACTGTTTTCCCGGCGGGCTGCACGAGGGTCTTCCCGGCCCTTTGCAGATTTTCCGGTCTTTGCGCCCTGCTTTTTTCCTGTCTCCGCAGCAGCGGCAAGCCAGAGCTGCTCTTCCGGGGGATAGGTTCCGGGTTCCGGCAGGGTGCGGGGCGTACCGGCCTTGACCAGCCGGGCCATAAAGTGGCCCTCACCGCCCTGACAGGGCCAGACACGGCGGACTTTGGTCACATCCAGCGGCAGACCCCCGGTGCGGTTGGCCTCGCCCTCGCTGCCAAAGGTGTAATCCACATTGCCCAACGCATCCGCCAATGTGAATTCCGGGTGCTTTGCAAGAAATGCTGCCACCTGCCCTTCGTCCTCTTCCGGCGCAAAGGTACAGGTGGAGTAGACCAGCTGTCCGCCCGGTGCCAGCACAGCGGCTGCGCAGTCAAGGATCTCTGCACCCAAGGCAGCGCACTGCTTGACCAGTGCCTCACTGTGCTGGGCCAGTGCAGCGGGCTCCTTGCGGAACATTCCCTCACCGGAGCAGGGAGCATCCACCAACACCCGGTCAAAAAACTCCGGAAGTGCTTCGGCGATGCGGGCCGGAGTCTCATTGAGAACCACCGCATTGGGCACGCCCATCCGTTCCAGATTGCTCTTGAGGATCTCAGCCCGGGCAGCGACGTATTCATTGCTTACCAGCAAACCCTGCCCGCCCAATGCGGCCGCCAGCTGACTGCTCTTACCGCCGGGGGCTGCGCAGAGGTCCAGCACCCGCATTCCGGGCTTCACCCCCAGCAGCGGAGCTGCCGAGGATGCCGAAGGTTCCTGCGAATAGAACACGCCGGCATGGTGATACGGATGCCGCCCCGGCTTGAACTCCGGCTGCTCCACCACAAAAGCTGCTTTGCAGAAGGGCGAGGGCCGGAGCGGAAAATCAGCCTTTGCGGCAAATTCCTCCGGAGTCGTCCGGAGAGCCGAAACCGTAACGCCCCGGGCCGCCGTATCCTGCGGTGCGGCGTAAAGCTCTTCATACCGGGAACCCAGCAGACTGCGCTCCCGGGCCTCAAAATATTCGGTGGACATAAGCTCAAACCTCCCATCAATGTATAAAGCCGCTGCATCGGGTCAAACTAGAACTGCGAGGCCAAACCGCCCCGCCAAAACGGCCAGGTGCCGAACAAAGGAGATTGAAACGATGGAACATCGCAGCAGCAATTGCAAGAACCAGACCCGAAACCAGACCGAGAACCGCACGGACAACCGCACCCAGAACCGGACCGAGAACAAGGCCCAGAACACCAAGTCCACCAACGAACACAAGCACCCCAACCAGTATACCAAGGGTGCCGATGACGAAGGCTAACGCCTTCCCTTTTCTCCGCAGCACGACAAGTTAAGAAAGCCCGCTGCCTTCCCTGCACTGTTTTCCAGTGCGGAAAGCAGCGGGCTTTCGCATTTTATTTTGCGTCAGGGTCAAAAGACTGCCACAGCTGTTCAAACAGCTCCTCAATGCGGCTCATCCGGCCATTGAGGTAGAGCCAACCCAGCAGGCACTCAAAGCCGGTGGAAGCACGATATTCCTCAGGGGAAGCGTGCTTTGCCACGCTGGCCTTGCTGGCATTCCGGCCCCGTTTGAACAGTTCGAACTCTTCCTCTGTGAAGAGAGGTTCCAACAGCTGTTCCTCCCGGAACTGTGCCCGGGCCGAGACATACTTGACTTTTTCGGCATTGAGCTTTCCGGCAGACAGCCGGTGATGCTCGGTCAGACGGCGACGCACCAGCAGTTCCAGCACGCTGTCCCCCACAAAAGCCAGTGCCAGCGGGCTCAGCTCCCGGGGGTCGATCTTTTCCGGTTCGGTCATACACCCTCACAGTCTTGCATCCGTCCGTCAGCTTCCCTCACAGGGGAGCTTTTGGCTGCTGATGCATTAGAAAATATAATCAAACTGATATTCACCAATGAGGATGGTGTCGTTCTCCTCAACGCCTTTATTGACCAGAGCTTCGAGGATGCCGCTCTCCGCCAGCTGACGTTGGAAGTACTGCAGGCTCTCGTAATCATCCACATTGCTGCCGTCAAGGATGCGTTCCAGCCAGGGAGCATCCACAGCCCAGACATGCGCTTCCATCCGGCGGATGGTAAAGTCACGGCTTCCGGCCTTGACTTCCGGCTTCTTGTATTCGGCGGCAAACACCGGCACAGCAGGGATATCTTTGAGCCGGTTGTAGACCAGACCCGGCAGTTCCCGCACGCCCTGCATGGTGGCGGCAGAAATGGGCACAAAGGTCAGGCCCTTGCCCTCTACATACTTGCGGAAAGTCTCGATCTGCTCCTCAGTAGCCAGATCGCACTTATTGCCCACCACGATCTGGGGCCGCTGTGCCAGTTCCGGGCTGAACTTTGTCAGTTCTTCGTTGATCTGCTCAAAATCCTGAATGGGGTCACGGTACTCGCTGCCCGAAACATCCACAACGTGGAGCAGCAGGCGGCAGCGTTCCACATGGCGGAGGAAGTCATGGCCCAAACCCACGCCCTCGCTGGCACCCTCGATCAGGCCGGGGATGTCCGCACAGACGAAGCTTGCGCCCTCGCCCACCGATACGACGCCCAGAGTAGGCACCAGCGTGGTGAAGTGGTAATTGGCGATCTTGGGTTTGGCTGCGCTGATGGTGGAGATAAGGGTGGACTTACCCACATTGGGGAAACCGATCAGACCCACATCGGCGATCAGCTTCAGCTCCAAGGTCACCTGAATGTCTTCGCCGGGCATACCGGGTTTTGCAAACTTGGGGATCTGCCGGGTGGGGGTTGCAAAATGTGCATTGCCGTATCCACCCCGGCCGCCTTTTGCCACGGTGACCGGCTCATGATCGGACAGGTCGGCGATCACAAGGCCGCTCTCAGCGTCCTTGATGACGGTGCCCAGCGGCACTTTGATGACCAGATCCTCAGCATTTTTGCCGTGGCAGAGGCTGGCCCCGCCCTTGCCGCCCTCGGGGGCGTTGTACTTGCGCTTATAACGGAAATCCATCAGGGTGCTCAGGTGATCGTCCGCCACAAAGATAATGTCGCCGCCACATCCGCCGTCGCCGCCGTCCGGGCCGCCCGCCGCCACGAATTTTTCACGGTGAAAGCTCACCGCACCATCGCCGCCCTTGCCCGCATGGAGCCAGATGGTTGCGATATCGATAAAGTTGGTTTGTGCTGCCATACAGGCCC
>ERZ808246.2816-NODE-2816-length-10455-cov-4.021827_pt1 | contig 10455 bp, 9 predicted proteins | sample MGYA00521083_ERZ808246 | MGnify/ENA primary metagenome ERZ808246 (study PRJEB31516, sample SAMN03275577) | gut metagenome | biome: mammalia-associated habitat; material: feces | host: Papio cynocephalus | place: Kenya | collected 2012-07-07 ...
GCTGAATGGAATTCTGTCTCAGCTGGACGAGACCACCCTTTCCAACATGGCTTCTCAGGCAACTCTGCTGGTCAGTCTGGAATACGAAGCTCAGGGTGTGGCCCATGATGTGCAGATGCGCTATCTCTTCCGGGTGGGCGGACAGATGCTTGCGCTGACCCTTTTGATGGTCGTTGTCGCCATTGCTGTGGGCCTGATCGCTTCCCGGGTGTCCGCCGCCATTGGCCGGGATCTCCGCCGGGAAACTTTTTCCTCGGTCATCCACTTTTCCAATGCTGAGATCGAGCAGTTTTCCACGGCATCTCTTATTACCCGCACCACCAATGATATCCAGCAGGTGCAGTTCGTCTGCGTCATCCTGCTGCGAATGGTTGCCTATGCTCCCATCCTTGGCATTGGCGGCGTGATGCACGTTATGCAGGGCAACACCGGCCTGTCCTGGATCATTGTTCTGGACGTAGCCCTTCTCCTGCTGCTCATCATTTTCCTGATGAACGTCGCCATGCCCAAATTCAAGCTGATGCAGACTTTGGTGGATAAGCTGAATCTGGTCAGTCGTGAGATTCTGACCGGCGTAATGCCCATCCGTGCTTTCAGCCGGGAAAAATTTGAGGAAGAGCGGTTTGATCAGGCCAACACGGACCTGATGAAGACTCAGCTCTTTACCAACCGCACCATGGTTGCCATGATGCCCTTTATGACCCTCATCATGAACGGCACCAGTCTGCTCATTGTCTGGTTCGGCGGTAAGGCCATCGATGCCGGCAATATGCAGGTGGGCGAGATGATCGCCTTTATCACCTACACCATGCAGATCGTCATGTCCTTCCTGATGCTGGCCATGGTGGCCGTGATGCTGCCCCGTGCTGGTGTGGCTGCGGACCGTATCGATGAGGTCATCCGCACCAAGCCTACCCTTACTGACCCCGACGAAGCCACGGCAAAGCCCGCTGTGGAAAAGAAAGACTGGAAGGGTGTCGTCTCCTTTGAAGATGTGAGCTTCCGTTTCCCCGGAGCAGACAGCGATGCTCTGGAGCACATCAGCTTCACCGCGCAGCCCGGCCAGACCACCGCCATCATCGGCTCCACCGGCTGCGGCAAATCCAGCCTGCTGAACCTGATCCCCCGGTTCTATGATGTGACCGGCGGCAAAGTCACGGTGGACGGCATTGATGTGCGGGATATGCCGCAGGAGACCCTGCACAGCCTGTTGGGCTATGTGCCCCAGAAGGGTGTGCTGTTCAGCGGCAGCATTGAATCCAACCTCAAGTTCGGCGGAGAGCAGATCACTGACGCTGACATGAAGAAGGCGGCTTCCATTGCGCAGGCCACCGAGTTCATTGACGCAAAACCTGAGGGCTATCAGAGCCCCATTGCACAAGGCGGCACCAATGTTTCGGGCGGCCAGAAGCAGCGGCTTTCCATTGCCCGGGCAATTGCCAAAAATCCTCGTATCTATCTGTTTGACGACAGCTTCTCGGCTCTGGACTACAAGACGGACGTGGCTCTTCGCCGTGCCCTCAAGGCGCAGACGGATAATGCCACCGTGATCATCGTGGCGCAGCGCATTTCCACCGTCCTCCATGCCAACCAGATTTTGGTTCTTGACGAGGGCCGTCTGGTGGGCAAGGGAACGCACGCTCAGCTGATGACTTCCTGCCCTGAATATCAGGAGATCGCACGGAGCCAGCTGAGCCAAAAGGAGCTTAACCTCAGCGAACTGAACACGGAAAAGGAGGGTGAGTGATATGCCAAGACCCGGACGTCCGACTACGGAACGTGCCAAAGATTTCAAGGGCACGCTGCGCCAGCTCATCCGTGAAATGAGCCGCTACAAGCTTTCGCTCATTGTGGTGATCGTTTTTGCGATCCTGTCTACCATCTTCAACATTGCAGGTCCCAAAATTCTGGCCAAGGCCACCACGGCTCTTGCCACTGGCTGGGTTGCAAAACTGCGGGGCGTTGGCAGCATCGACTTTGGCTACATCGGCAAGATCCTTCTGATCCTGCTGGTCATGTACCTCTGCTCTGCGGCTTTCAGCTTTATTCAGGGCTGGATGATGACCAGCCTTTCCCAGAAAGTCTGCTACAATTTCCGCAAGGAGATCAGTGAGAAGATCAACCGTCTGCCCCTCGCCTACTTTGAAAAGCGCACCGTGGGCGAAGTGCTTTCCCGCATCACCAACGATGTGGACACTCTGGGCCAGAGCCTGAACCAGAGCATCACCCAGCTCATCACCAGTGTGACTACCATGATCGGCGTGCTGATCATGATGCTTTCCATCAGCCCCAAAATGACTCTGATTGCTCTGCTGATCCTGCCTGTCTCGCTGGCTCTGGTGATGCTGGTAGTCAAATTCAGCCAGAAATACTTCAAGGCCCAGCAGGCTACGCTGGGTGTCGTGAACGGTCAGGTTGAAGAAGTCTACGCCGGTCACAACGTTATCAAGGCCTTCAACCGGGAAGCCAGCGTTCTGACCGACTTCAATACCGCCAACGACAATCTTTATGAGTCCGCCTGGAAGAGTCAATTCCTTTCCGGCCTGATGCAGCCCATCATGAACTTTGTGGGCAATCTGGGCTATGTGGCTGTTGCCATTGCAGGCAGCATTTTTGCCGCCAACGGCATCATCACCATTGGTGATATTCAGGCTTTTATCCAGTATGTCAAAAACTTCACTCAGCCCATTCAGCAGCTCTCGCAGGTGTCCAATATGCTCCAGAGCATGGCCGCCGCCGCAGAGCGTGTCTTTGAGTTCCTGAACGAGGCCGAAGAGGATCAGAAGGCTGACCCTTCCCGCCGGGCAGATGCCTCCTGCATCAATGGTCAGGTCACCTTCGACCACGTCAAATTTGGTTACACCCCCGAAAAGACCATCATTCATGATTTCAGCTGTAAGGTGAACCCGGGCGAAAAAGTTGCAATCGTCGGCCCCACCGGCGCAGGCAAGACCACCATGGTCAAGCTGCTGATGCGGTTCTACGATGTGGATTCCGGCTCCATCTCTCTGAACGGCCACGACATCCGGGACTTTGACCGCAGTGCACTGCGGGAAGGCTTTGGCATGGTGCTGCAGGACACATGGCTGTTCAAAGGCACCATCATGGAAAACATCCGGTATGGCCGTCTGGACGCCACCGATGAGGAAGTCATTGCCGCTGCAAAGGCCGCCAATGCTGACCACTTCATCCGCACCCTGCCCGGCGGTTACCAGATGGAACTGAACGAAGATGCCTCCAACGTCAGTCAGGGCCAGAAGCAGCTGCTTACCATTGCCCGGACGATTCTGGCCGACAACCGCATCCTCATCCTTGACGAGGCCACCAGCAGCGTGGACACCCGCACTGAGCAGAAAATCCAGACGGCAATGGACCGCCTGATGGAGGGCCGCACCAGCTTTGTGATCGCCCACCGGCTGTCCACCATCAAAGACGCCGACCTCATCCTTGTGATGCGGGACGGTGACATTGTAGAGCAGGGCACCCATGACCAGCTCATTGAGGCCGGCGGTTTCTACGCAGACTTGTACAACAGTCAGTTTGAGGACGTTGCCGAGTAAGCTTCTCTCCTCTTTATGAAAATACCTCAGCTTCCTGATGAAAAGCTGAGGTATTTTCTTTTGTCAAGATTCCTGAACTGTGCTATAATTATTTTTGTGTCTTGAAGTAGGAAAGGAGCTTAGAATCCATGGAAACTATCACCAAACCCTATGCGTTCAGCCGCAAGGTGTTCTGCGAGGGGATGCGGGACGGTGTGCCCATTGCGCTGGGCTATTTTGCCGTCTCTTTTTCACTGGGCATTGCTGCACGCCGGGCTGGGCTGACCCCGGTGCAGGGCTTTTTTGCCAGCCTGCTGAACAACGCCTCTGCCGGTGAATACGCCGCTTTTTCGCTGATTGCCAGCGGAGCTACTTATCTGGAAGTTGCCATCATCACCCTGATTGCCAACGCACGTTATCTGCTCATGAGCTGCGCTCTGGCGCAGCGGTTCGCCCCGGGCACGCCGTTCTGGCACCGGCTGGTCATCGGCTACGATGTGACCGATGAGCTGTTCGGCATCACCATTGCCCGGCCCGGCTGGCTGAATCCCTGCTATACCTACGGTGCCATTCTGCTGGCCGCCCCTGCCTGGGCGTTTGGCACAGCGTTTGGCATCGTGGCGGGCAATCTGCTGCCCCTGCGGGCGGTCAGTGCCCTGAGCGTGGCATTGTACGGCATGTTCCTTGCCATCATCATTCCCCCCGCCCGCAAGAGCAAGGTGGTGGCCGCACTGGTTGCCATCAGTTTTGCACTGAGCTTTGCCTGCAACTACCTGCCGGGCATCTCCGCTCTCTCAGACGGCACCCGGACCATCCTGCTGACAGTTGCGATCTCCTGTGCCGCCGCCATCCTGTTCCCGGTAAAAAATGCAGCTGAGGAGGCAGAACAATGACCTACAACAACTGGATCTATATTGCTGTGATGTTTCTGGTTTCTTATGCCATCCGGGTACTGCCGCTGACCTTGATTCGTAAACCCATCCAGAATCAGTTCATTCAGTCCTTCCTTTATTATGTGCCTTATGTCACACTGGCCGTCATGACCTTCCCCGCCATTGTCAACGCCACCCAAAGCCCTATTGCCGGTGCCGCTGCACTGGTGGTAGGCATCGTTGCCGCATGGCTGGGAGCTGGATTGTTCCCGGTCTCGGTTCTCTGCTGCGCCGTGGTTCTGGTACTGGAACTGTTCCTTGTTCCCTGAGGAAAATTGACGATGCAGAAAATCTTATTGACCGGTGCTGGCGGCTTTGTGGGAAGCCGTATCCTTGATCAATGGGAAGGGCAGTATAAATTTGAGACCTTTCCGCACGGCTTCCTGATCCATGCCGAAGAAGCGGAAGTACGCCGCTATGTAGAAGATTTCCGTCCGGACATCATTCTCCATACTGCCGCCCTCTCAGACACCGGCTATTGTGCCGCCCATCCGGAAGAATCCCGGCGTGCCAACGTTCTTTTGCCGGAATGGCTGGCCCGGAGTGCCCGGGATACCGGAGCAAAGCTTCTGGCGTTCAGTTCCGATCAGGTCTACGCCGGATGCACCCAGTCCGGCCCCCTGTCCGAGAGCCTTACGCTTACCCCCAGCAACATCTACGGCCAGCATAAACTGGAAATGGAGCAGAAAGTTCTGGCCCTTTGTCCAGACGCAGTGCTTCTGCGGGCAGCATGGATGTACGACCTGCCCGGCTATCATCTGCCCATCCGGGGGAACCTTCCGCTGAATCTCTGGCGTGCCGCTCTTTCCGGTAAGCCGGTGCAGTTTTCGAGAAACGATTTCCGTGGCGTAAGCTCTGCGCAGGAAGTTGTTCATAAGCTCCAGTTTGCTCTCGATCTGCCCGGAGGGGTCTACAACTTTGGCAGCGGGAACAACTGTAATATGGTTGAAACTGCCCGACAATTCGCCGAACTCATGAACATTTCCGTCTCCATTGAAGAGACTGACTGGTCCCGGAACCTTGTGATGAGCAGCCAAAAACTGGCAAAGCATGGTATCCAGTTTTGCTCAACTCAGGTAGGCTTCCAAGTATTTCTGGAAGATTATGGGCTGCTCTGATCCTTGTTTTATACCCGAAACAAAAGCACGGTGTTTTTCTTGTTTTACCAAGAAGCATCGTGCTTTTTGATTCTTATTTTTTCTGTTATTTCCAGAGTTCTGCTGCCACTAGTTCCAGCACACTGCCCGCAATGCAGCGGGCTTTATCGGAGATCAGGAAGCAGTTTTCCAATTCCGATCTCCGGGGGTCCACATCGGCCACTTTGAAACCGATCGTGACCTGATAGCCGCTGCGCAGCAATCCTCGCAGGATGCCGGGGATCTCGGTAGTCACCGGAAGCAGCTCTCCCGCCGGGGCGCGGATCTGCGCAATGGGTTCTCCCGCTTCCACAAAATCACCGATGGCATGCAGGTCTTCAAATACACCTTCGGCAGCAGCATGGATGACCCGCTGGGCTCCATACCCGCCGATGATACCGGGCACGCCAGTGTTGGGGATGGCTGCGCCTTCCCGGATGATGCGGCCCAACTTGTGCCCCCGTTTGGTCTCCACCACCACATCCACGTCCTGCCCTGCAACAAAACCAGGGCCCAACGCAATGGTCAAAGGGGCCATATCCCGGGTCGTACCCAGATTTTTCTTTGCAAGAATAGCATCCACCACCACGGCAGGCTTTGCTGTGCGGATGCTTTCCCCTTCCGGGTCCACCAGCACTGGCACATCACCCGCCGACCAGACAGCTTCCGCTTCTTTCAAACCGTTGATTTTGACCGCCCGCAGGCCCTCAACGACCGTTTCACCCTCATAGACCGCTTCGCAGAGCGACACCTGCCGCCGGATGGCAGCGGGGTGTTCCGCTTCCAGCACCAGCACCCGCAGCCCTGCCGACCAAAGCCGATGGATAGTACCGGTAGCAAGGTCGCCGCCGCCCCGCACGATAATAAGATCATCCCGTTTCATGTTACGCATCCTTCCTCGGCGTCAGTTTTTGCAACAGAACTGCCATAGAGCCGCCGCAGGCCGCCACAGTGGCATCCTCATCCTTTCCGTCGGCGGAGTAGCGATCCACACGGAACGCAGTCTCCCCGGCAAGCATCTCCATTGCACGCTGTTTCGCACGATATTCCATGATGCCGCCGCCAATGCTGCCCACCGTCCGGCCGGGCAGCACGAGCATTTTGGAGCCCACTTCCCGAGGGGTAGAGCCACTGCGGGAGACGATCACTGCCAGCACCGCAGACGTTTTTTCTGCCGCAGCCTGCCGCAGTCCATCCAGGATCGCCGGCGGATATCCCTCAGATAGGAGACGCTGATTTTTCAGTTTGACGATCTCTGCCAGAATGGACAGTGCAATTTCCTCCGCCGACTGTGACCCAATGGGCAGACCGATCGGAGCATGAAGATCTTCCACCTTTTCCGGGTCTGCTCCCCCTTCCAACAGCTGACGGCGGACCAAAGCGGCCCGTCCTTTACTGCCCATCATACCAACGTAAGCCGCAGGTTTTTGCAGGATGGGACGCAGGCAATCGAGATCAAAGGCATGAGCCCGGGTGACCACCACAAAATAGACATTGGCCCCGCCTTTGATTTCTGCCAGACCCTCGGAAAAAGGAGCACAGATCACACGATCTGCTCCAGCCTGCCGCAATTGCTCCGCATATTCAGGGCGGTCTTCCAATGCAGTTACCGGCAGGCCCAGCAGTTTTGCCAGCCGCACCACCGCTGCCCCCACATGACCGCCGCCGCAGATGACCAATTCCGGCCCCTGCCCAAAATATTCCGAAAAAGCAAACGTTCCGTGATACTCCAGTGTCCCGGTGGAATGGTCCTCGATCATTTCAAGGGGCTTTGTGTCCCGTTCCTTCGGCCAGAGAAGCCGGTCATCTCCAAAAATGAGCTGTTCCCCTTGGTTTTTCCCTTCCAGCGGCGTCACGAATTGAAAATTCTTCACCGGGCTGTCTAAAATCTCCAACAGCGTTTCCAGCTCCATTTCCGGTCTCCTTTCACTGTTCCACCTGTACTGCTGCATCGTAATCGGCAGCATCCAGCCGATCCTTCCAGAGCTGCCAATCCTCCGGCGTCATCCGCCATGCCAAACCGCATCCGGCCGACAGCTCCTTGGGTAGCGGAATCAGCCGCCCCGGGATGCCAATTTCTGTGCAGTGGGTCTCCCACGCCATTGCACGGTGGGTGCTTTGGAACGAAAGCACGATATACAGTCGTTTTGCTCTCATTCAAACCTCCTGCGCCAGCCTGCGGACCGCCTGTGCCGCCGCCTGAACTTCCGTCTCGGTGTTCTGATGAGAAAAGCTGAACCGCACTGTTCCCTGTTCGGCAGTGCCAAGAGCTTTGTGCATCAATGGTGCACAGTGCGCCCCTGCTCGTACACAGATGCCCGCCTCTTCCCAGAGTGCATCAGCCACCCAGGCCGAATCCTCCCCGCCAATGTTCAATGAAACGATAGGCGCACGAGGAATTTCCGGCGTAAAACAGCCGTAAATCGTGATGTTTTCAGCATCTCGGATCTGCTCATAAAAGAGCTGTGCAAGGGCAGCTTCTCTTGCGGCGAGTGCTTCCACGCCCTGCTGTAAAATCCAGTGTACGCCTGCCCCAAGGCCCGCAATGCCGGGAACATTCAGTGTTCCCGCTTCCAAGGCTGTTGGCATTTCTGCCGGATGCTCTTTGTCAAAGCTGTGCACACCGCTGCCGCCTACCACAAGGGGAGCCACATCCAGCCCGGGACGGACGTAAAGTCCTCCGGTCCCCTGCGGGCCCAAAAGCCCCTTATGGCCGGTAAAGCACAGCACATCGATGCCCATGTCCTGCACATGGATGGGCTGTGCTCCTGCCGTCTGTGCTGCATCCATAATCAACAGCAGACCGTGTTTTTTTGCAAATTTCGACAGGAAATGCAGGTCCGTCAAATTTCCGGTAACATTGGACGCATGGGTGACCACAACAGCCTTGGTATTGGGGCGGAGCAGAGATTCAAACTGCTCATACCGCAGCACGCCCTCGGCGTCTACGTCCACAAAATCAAGCGCAATTCCGCTCTTTTCCAGCCGATACAACGGGCGGAGCACCGAATTGTGCTCACAGACTGTGGTGATCACATGGTCACCGGGATGCAGCAGGCCGCACAGAGCGGTGTTCAGGCTTTGGGTCGCATTGGCGGTAAAGACAATGCGGGAAGCATCCTCTGCCCCCAGCAACTCCGCCAGCGCACAGCGTGTTCCGTACACCAGCCGTGCGGCATGCAGAGTGGGCTCATGGGCTCCCCGGCCCGGATTGCCTGCCGTTCCCATGGCTTCCAGCACCGCCTGCCCTACTTCCGGCGGCTTTTTCAGAGTGGTAGCGGCATTGTCAAAATAGAGAATCTCCCGGCTCACGGTTTGACCACGTTCCCGGCTGTGAGCATTTTTTCGGCAATAACATACATATTGGTCACACTGCCCACAGCAAGTTTTTCCGTCAGGCCGTAGAAATTCAGGCAGGTGCCACAGGTCATGATCTCCACGCCTTCGGCTTCCAGAGCCTTGATGTCTTCCAACACCGGCGAACCCTCACAGGTCAGGTGTGCGCCGCCATTATAGAACAGCACCGTCTTGGGCAGATGGTCCTGCTGGGTCAGTGCAAAAATAAATGCCTTCATCAGGGTCTCGCCCAAAGCCTCTTCTCCAACGCCCATCTTGTCCGAACCAATGGCAACCACGGTGTCCAACCGGGCATCCGGGGCGCAGGCCGGGGCTTCTTCCGGCTCTGCTGCCGGAATATCCCCCACGGTAAATACCACACGGTATTCCCGCTCTGCCTTCTTTTCCGCCGCAGAACCATAGCCCTTCTGCTGCGCCATCTTGGTCAGGTTCTGAACGGCGATCTCATTGTCCACCAGAACTTCCACCTGTCCGGCACCCTTCAGTTCTGCAATTGCTTTTTTTGCCTTGACCACTGGCAGCGGGCAGGCATCTCCTCTTGCATCTACCGTAATCATTTTCATTTTCCTCTTTTATACGTCACAACAATTTCTTTTTCTTGCTTTTCCGTTATTTCACCCACAATGCAGGCGGGCAGACCGGCGGCCCGGAGTTCCGCTTCCAGTTCTGCGGCGTCCTCCGGGGCCACTGCCAGCAGCAGCCCGCCTGAGGTTTGAGGGTCAAACAAAATTTCTTCCAGTGCAAAGGGTACATTTTCAAAACTCACAAAAGGCCCGGTATGGTTGCGGTTGCGCTGTCCTGCTGCCGTGTAAAGGCAATCCTCCGCCGCCTGCCATGCGCCCGGAAGAATCGGCACGGCATTGCCGTCAATCGCACAGGACAGCCGTCCGCCCATCATCTCATGCAGATGGCCGAGAAAGCTGAACCCTGTCACATCAGTAGCGGCATGGATCGTGTATTTTTTGCTGATCTCCGCCGCTTTTTTGTTCAGAGTGGTCATGGAGGCAATGGCCCCGGCCATATCTTCCGGTTTGGCCTCCCCCACCCGGTTTGCGGTGCAGATCAGCCCAACGCCCAGAGCTTTGGTCAAAATGAGTTTATCTCCCGGCTGTCCGGCGTCATTGGCATAGAGATGCTTTGGGTCCACAAACCCGGTGACCGAAAGACCGTATTTCACGCCGGTATCGGCAATGGAATGTCCTCCGGCCAGAATTCCTCCCGCCTCAGCCACTTTTTCGGCTCCGCCCTGAAGAATAGCCCCCAGAACGTTCAGATCCATATTTTCAGGGAAACAGACCAGATTCAGGGCTGTTTTGACCTCGCCGCCCATCGCATACACATCGCTCAGGGCATTTGCCGCTGCGATCTGCCCGAAAGTATAGGGGTCATCCACCATAGGCGGAAAGAAATCCACCGTCTGCACCAGTGCCAAATCTTCGGTAATTTGATACACCGCAGCGTCATCTTTGCTGTCGTACCCCACCAGCAGGT